>P_1C_Sed_2_UnCtyDRAFT_1000652_pt1 | contig 10390 bp, 7 predicted proteins | sample Pon1CUnioCityCA_4_FD_10229 | JGI IMG/M metagenome (IMG submission 10229) | reverse complement strand
TTTGCTGATGAATTTGGCGGGCGCTTTCCCGGATACGCGCTTTTAACGACTCACTGCCGCTCAGTTCAAAGGCAAGGCGGAGCAGATCCTCGGCGCCCTGCAACTCATTGGATGCGATCAGCTCCCCGGCTTTCTCAACATGCCCGGCTGCCAATGATTCCCGCGCATTGCGTGCTTTTTCCGTCAAACGCCGGATCAACGGCTGCTTTTCCGGATGTTTTTTTTCCGCTTTTTCAAGCGCCTTGTCATACTCCACCTTGGCGGCCCCGTATTCGCCGGCAGCCAGGTAATCATCAGCAACCGTTTCAAGTTCTTCAGGCGGCTTTCCCGTAAACAGACTGAGCAGTCCCATGAATCTCCCTTTATTAAGTTTAATATCAACACCGACGGCCCCGTAAAAAGTCGGTGTGGCGTTGCCTTTGTAAACAGTTCCGGATCAAGGCACGCAAAACCCCGGGGTGCAGTGCAGCCCGGATATTGAATTTTTACAAAGCTCATCAGGATTGGGGCAAGGGCGAGGGGTGGAGATATTTCCTTGCGGCGCCCACCCCGTCTTCAAACCCCCTCAAAATTTTTTCATCATTGCGCGTCAGGCGATTCACAGCGAAATTTTCGGGCGGATAAATGACATGGATCCCTGGATGGTGGTTTTCCAATGCATCAATGACCCGGTTATACATATGGTAACGATCATGCAGGCACGCGAGCAGAAAACGGTACTTGGCCTCCTTGTAGAAATTTTCAAACAAGGCTGTGATCCAGAAGGATTCCTGCTTTTTACGGTACCCTTTGGGACGAGTCAGAAGCACCAGGATTTCTTCCTCCCGATAACCCATGGACAATGCCTTCTGAAATGGAACCGGATCCAGAAGCGCACCATCAAGGAGCATATAACCTTTATAGCTCACAAATCCCCGGTAAAAAAAAGGAATGGCCGCGGTGGCCTTCAACGCCTCCGGAATACTATCGGACTTGGAGCTCAAATACAAGGTCTCCGGCGCTTTCTCTTCGCTAAAGCGCGTAGCGGTCATCAACACCGGGCAGGCGGACACCCGAAGCCGCCGTAAATTCAGGGGATCCTCACCCATAATAATGTTATTGACCATCCAGTCAAGATTGAGGATATGCTTCTCCGGCCGGAGAATATTGCGCATGCAGATAAACTGGGAAGTCAAAAGTTCGGTAAAAAACGCATCCCTTGCCAGCCATATCTGGTCGGCCGCATATGCCGTGCCGGTCAGGGCGCCTGCCGAGGAGCCGATGATCTGTTCGAACGGGAAATACCCCCGGTCTTTAAATGCCTGAAGCACGCCGGTTAAAAAAACACCCCGCATCCCCCCGCCCTCCAGAACAAGGACTTTCCTGGTCGGGTAGCCTTTCAGCCGGGCACTTATATTTCGGGACAAACCCAACGCACGTGTCAGAAAATCCATAACAACCGCCCTGTGCTAATAGTGATGGACTCCTAAAAGGTCCGATATTAAAAAACCCCTATCCGTGCAGCTGAAGGGTAATATAATATCCCCGCTCGCCGCGCTGGAGCAAAAGCACCACGGACGATTTCCAACGGTATTTAATCACCGCATCTTTAAAGTCCGACACACTTTCCAGGTTAAGTTCATTTATTTTCCGAATCACATCCCCGGGCTGGGCGCCTATATCGGCTAGCCTGGTGTCCGGTTTGATCTCTGATATAATAACTCCTGAATTGGCGGCAATAGCCTGCTGAAACCGGTTTTTTGCTTCAATGGAGACCACCCGGATCCCGATCAACTGGTAGGCAAGATCCATGGCCAGGCGGCGCGGAAAAACGGCGGCTTCCACTTCAAGCCCCACTTCCTTGCCGTTGCGCAGCAATTTCAACTCGAGTTCATCGCCTTCGGAAAACCCCCGCATGGCATTTTCATAATCCCGGAATGATTTAATGCGCCTGCCCTCCACAACGCGCAACACATCGCCTTCTTTGACGCCGGCCCCGGCCGCCGGCCCGGAGGGCTCAACGCGCTTTATGACAACGCCTTCACCGGCAGACAGGCTCAGGTACCGTGCCAGGCGCTGATCAATATCCTGGACCGTCAACCCGAGCCAGGCGTGAACCACCTGGCCGTATTCAATCAGGTCGGAGACGATCTTTCTGGCCTGGTTGATGGGAATGGCAAACCCAATGCCCTCAGCCTTGGCATAGATGGCGGTGTTGATGCCGATCAGCGCGCCGTTGATGTTTAACAACGGCCCCCCGCTGTTTCCGGGATTGATGGAGGCATCGGTCTGGATAAAATCATGATACACCCGATCCTGCGCCTTGATACTGCGATTGGTTGCGCTGACCACGCCCGTAGTGACGGTATTGGAAAACCCGAACGGATTGCCAATGGCGATCACGGTTTCGCCTATCATAATATCGCTGGAATCGCCCATGGATACCGCCGGCAGGGACTCCTCGGTCTGGATCTGCAGCACGGCCAGGTCGGACTCCGGATCCCCGCCCACGATCTCCGCTTCAAACTCCCGGCCGTCTTTTAATACTGCTGTGATCGTACCGGTTTTGGCGATCACATGCTCGTTGGTGATAACAAAACCGCGCGCGCCGTCGATAATCACCCCTGAGCCCAGGCTGGTCAACTTTCGCCGGGGGGCAAAACGGCGGTCAAAAAAATCCCGGAAAAAGGAATCCATCCCGAACCCGGCAAAGGGATTGCCCTGGTCGCCAGCGCTATACTCGGAACTGATGTTGACCACCGCGTCGCTGACGGACTCCACCGCCCGGACCACGGCATTTCGCCGGGGAAACGCCGCCTTCTTCGCCTCCTCCGCAGGCGCCGCTGTTTCAGCATTGCAAACCGCCAACAGCAAGGACGCCAATAGACTCCCGAAAAATATAAACTGTTTATTGATTTTCACCTCGCGAACGCTCCTTTTCCAACTGCTCCACCCGTTGACGCAGGGATTCCACCGTTTCGGACAGTGCATTCAGCTCCTCGCGGCTGGCAAGATTCAACCGGCGGATCCCGTCCTCAACCGCCTTGTCCACCTGGCTGCTCAACCAGTTCCTCAGGCTGTCGGACTGACGCTTAATGCCATCCCTCAGGTCACGCCCCTCGCTTTCAGATATTTTTTCTTCAGCCACCAGCCGATTGATGCGCTTGTCCAGCTCCCGCCAGGAGTCCGCCAGTAAATCCTGACCCTTGGCAGCATACTTGCGGCCCCATTGATAAATGCTGTCGCCGCTTTTGCGCAGGAAATCCAACAATGCCCCCTCCGGCGCCGTGCCGGCTTTATCCGCGCCGGCTTCATCCGGCCCTGCTGCATCCGGCCCTGCTGCATCCGGGCCAGGCGCTTCGGCCTCCGGCTCCTGCCGCCGCCCGGTCGTCCCGGCTGCCTTCTCCTGCCTGGCGCTTATTTGGGCTACGATTTCCTCCGTAATATCGTTTCCGGTTTTGGTATCCACGATCACAAACGCTTTTTTTGCCGCCAGCATGCCGGCGATCTGCTCCCGCCGGATATAAGTTTTTTCTTCGGTGTCATAGAACCGGCCATTGGCGTATCTTTTTACTTTAACCATACCTGTACTCCTTTTTCAAACCGAATTTCAACGATTCTGACAAAATAAATAATAAAGGAAATTTGCCTATTTGTCGACCTTCCGTCATTGACATGGACAAAATTAACTGGTATGACCTCTTACCAGAATAAAAAAAAGAGGACCCCATGACGCTCAATCAACCGCTGCGACCCGGCCCATTTACCGAACAGCACATCATTTCGCAAATTCTTGAGGGACAATATCCGCCGGGAGCGCTGCTGCCTTCCGAGAGAAAATTGGCCGAAACGCTGGGCGTCACGCGGCAAACCATCCGTGAAGCCCTTCAACGGCTGGCCACCGATGGCTGGCTGACCATCCGGCACGGCAAAGCAACGAAGGTCAACAATTTCTGGAAAACCGGCGGGGTCCGCCTTTTGGGCACCCTGGTCAACTTCAGCAACCACCTGCCGTCCCCGATGATTCAACATCTTCTCGAGCTGCGCGTCATCTTCACGCCGCCGGTCGCCCGGCAGGCTGTGGCGCTGTCGCCCGAGCCCATCGCCCGCCACCTGGAACAGGCTGCAAAACTTGAAAACGACGCCGCTGCATACAGCGAATTTGACTGGCAGCTCCAGGAACTGATGGCCAGCCTTTCCGGAAACCCCGTACACCTGATGCTGCTCAATGATTTTAAAGCGATTTTTAAAACCATGGCTGCCGTCTATTTCAGCCGGGCATACGCCAGACGGACCTCGCTGGCCTATTACAAAAACCTGCACCATGCGGTGGAAAGCGATGCGGAAACTGTCGCGGATGTTGTTCGAAAAGCCATGGTGCAAAGTATCGCCATCTGGAAACACTTAAAATCGTCCGAAAAGGAGGCCGGGAATGTATCGATGGAACGGTTGGGGGGATGACCAAATTGAAATGCCGCTGCCGGAAGGGGCGGCATCCATGCTTGAACAGCTTATTGGTGCGCCTGCCGCGCCCGGCCCGGCCTGCCCCATGGCGGATATTCTTTCAAAAATTCCGGACACGCGGATCCGCAAGCCCCTATCCCTGGTTTCCACCCGGCCTGAGGACCGGCTCCGCCACTCCTGCGGCCAGAGTTTTGCAGACTGGGTGGGGCTCCGATTCGGCAGCCTCAAGCGTTTCCCGGACGCTGTTGCCTATCCGGAGACCACCGAAGAAATAACGCAAACCCTGGACTTTGCGGCAAGGGAAAACCTCCTTGTGATTCCCTACGGCGGCGGCACCAGCGTGGTGGGCCACCTGGACGTTCCGGATGCGGACCGGCCGGTTCTCTCCCTTTCCCTGGAACGGCTCAACCGGCTTGTGGATATCAACACCGCCAACCGCCTGGCCACTTTTGAAGCCGGCGTTCGCGGCCCCCATCTCGAGGCCCAGCTCTTGACGCACGGCTACACCCTGGGCCACTATCCCCAGTCCTTTGAGCAGTCCTCCCTGGGCGGCTGGGTGGTCACCCGCTCGAGCGGCCAGCAATCCCTTTATTACGGCCGGATCGAAGACCTTTTTGCCGGCGGGCGCCTGATAACGCCAAAAGGCGACATGAATTTTCCGCCCTACCCGGCTTCCGCTGCCGGCCCGGATCTGCGCCACCTGGCCCTTGGATCCGAGGGGCGAATGGGCGTGCTGGCTGAGGCGCAGGTGCGGATATGTGAGCTGCCGCAGGCAGACCATATCTACGGCGCTTTCTTTCCCTCCTGGGACCAGGCGGTTGAAGCCGTCCGGGCCCTGACGGGGACTGACCGCCCCCTTTCCATGGTCCGCCTGAGCAACCCCGTCGAAACCGAGACCAACCTCATCCTTGCCGGCCACGAAAAGCAAATCAACCTGTTAAGGTATTATTTAAGGCTGCGGGGACTGCTTGACAACCGCTACTGCATGGCCCTGATCGGCCTGACCGGCAGCCGGCAGGGGGTGCACCGGGCATGGCGCCATACCAAATCCGTTATCCGCAAATATCAGGGGCTCACCGTTGGGCAGCCCATGGGAAAGGCCTGGAAAAAGAACCGGTTTCTGGCCCCGTACCTCAGAAACACCCTGTGGGATGTGGGCTATGCGGTGGATACCCTGGAGACAGCGGTCAACTGGGACAATGTCCGGCCGGCCATGGCATCGATTGAAACCGCATTGACCGATGCCCTTGCCGGCGAGGACGAAAAGGTCCATGCGTTCTCGCACCTCTCCCATGTTTACACCACCGGTTCAAGTATATACACCACATACGTGTTTCGCCTGGCAGAGACCGCGGAGGAAACCCTGGCCCGCTGGCAACGTCTTAAAGCCCTGGCCAGCCGCGCTGTTGTAAGCTGCGGCGGCACCATCTCCCACCAGCATGGCGTGGGAACGGACCACAAGCCTTACCTGGCCGCTGAAAAAGGCGAACTGGGCGTGGGCCTGTTAAACCAGGCCTGGTCGTTCACAGATCCGGATCAACGCATGAATCCGGGGAAACTCTCGTGAAGCAAAGCCAGGGCGGGAGATGAAAATCGAATGCATCGCGAATAAAAAAGGATAAAAAGGGTTATGGTGCTTGACAAGGAAACGGGCGCATACGACCTGGTGGTGATCGGCGGGGGAATCACAGGGGCGGGGGTCTTCCGGGAAGCGGTTCGAATGGGGCTAAAAGCCCTGTTGTGTGAAGCCCATGATTTTGCCTGGGGTACCTCCAGCCGCTCCTCAAAGCTCATTCACGGCGGGCTCCGATACCTGAAGGAGGGCAAATTCCGCTTAACCCATGATGCGGTCAAACAGCGGCAGCGGCTGCTGCGGGAAGCGCCGGGAATGATTGCGCCGATCGACTTTATGATGCCGATCTACCGGGGTCGGGGGCCCGGCCGCTTATCGATCCGGGCCGGGCTGTCCATCTATGACCTCATGGCCGGAGAAAACCACCACCGCTACTACAATAAAGACGCGTTCGCCAGGCGCGTGCCGGGTATCGCAACCGCGGACCTGGCCGGGGGCTTTCGCTTCATGGATGCCCAGGCAGACGACGCACGTCTGGTGCTTCGCCTGATTGCCGAGGCATCAGCTGCCGGCGGAACCGCGCTCAACTACACCCGGGTGGCCCGTGTCAACAGGGGACGCAGCGGGGCGGTATCCGGCGTTTCCATAGAAGACACGGAATCCGGAAAAAAACGCGAAATAGCCACAAAAGCCGTCATCAATGCCACCGGCGCCTGGGCGGAAAAACTGCATCCCTCCCCCCGGGCCCACCTCCACCTGCGGCCGCTGCGCGGCAGCCACCTGGTATTTCCCCGCTGGCTTTTGCCGCTGAACCAGGCCGTCACCCTGATGCACCCGCAAGACCAGCGCCCCCTTTTCATCATCCCCTGGGAGGGCGCACTGATGCTTGGCACCACGGATATCGACCACGGCCCGGACATCCTGAAAGAGCCGGTGATCACCCGGGCTGAAGCCGATTATTTGATGGCGGGATTAAACACCGGTTTTCCATCGCTAAATATCGGATTAAAGGATGCCGTGGCATCATGGGCCGGCATCCGCCCGGTTTTAAGCAGGGGGGATAAAGACCCCTCCCGGGAATCCCGGGAATACATCGTCTGGATCAAAGACGGGCTGGTCACCGTCACGGGGGGCAAGCTCACCACATTCCGCTCGCTGGCCAAGGATGCCTTAAAGGCGGCCATGCCCTATTTACCGCCCGTAACCGGCCGGATCCCGACCCATGTCCCCGCTTTTGCCGCCACCCCCGATACGGCAAAGGCTGGGGCAGCCCTGCCGGCATCGACCCGAAAAAGGCTCTACGGCCGCTATGGCCGCCTGGCCGACGAGATACTGGCCAATGCCGGATCAGCGGATCTCAATGTCATGCCGGGCACCGACACCCTTTGGGCCGAACTGCCCCTTCCGGCAAAAACCGAGCAGATCCGGCACCTCTCTGATCTTTTGCTCAGAAGGGTCCGCATCGGTATCCTGATGCCGGGCGGCGGGGAAAGCCACCTGGACCGGATTCAAAGCCTGTGCGCCCCAATGATTTCCTGGGATGCGGACAAATGGCAAAAGGAGCGCAGGGACTATCTCGACCATTGGCGTTACGCGCACGCGGTGCCATCCTGACCCCTCATACTAATCAACAAGAGGTAAAACGCATGCCCGAAAAAGACCTCCTGCTCACCATCGACAACGGCACCCAGAGTTTAAAGGCCATGATTTTTGACCTGGCCGGAAACATGCTGGCTATTGAAAAAATCTCCTTTGATCCCTATTTTTCGAAACACCCGGGATGGGCGGAACAGGACCCGGAAGTTTACTGGCAAACCCTTTGCGCCGCATGCCAAAAGCTCTGGCAGCACAATGGGGTGGAAAAAGAAAAAATTGCCGGCATGGCCCTTACCACCCAGCGGGCCACTGTTGTCAATGTAGACCGTTCAGGCGTCCCGCTGCGCCCGGCCATCCTGTGGCTGGATCAGCGTAAAACTTTCGGCGTTCCCCCCATCAGCGGGATGTGGGGACTGCTGTTTAAAGTCGCGCGCCTTTCCGACACCGTCGCTTATTTCCAGCGCGAAGCCGAGGCCAACTGGATCAAGGCCCATCAACCGGAAATCTGGGAGAAAACCCACAAGTATCTGCTCCTCTCCGGCTTTCTCACGCATCGTTTGACCGGAAAATTTGCCGACTCCGTGGGATGCCAGGTGGGCTACATCCCTTTTGACTATAAACGGCAGTCCTGGCCGAAAGCCTCGGACTGGAAGTGGCAGAGCATGCCCATAACACCGGAGATGCTGCCTGAACTTTTCGCGCCCGGCGCGGTGATGGGCCACGTCACCGCTTCAGCGGCCGGGGAAACCGGCATTCCCCCGGGACTGCCGCTGATTTCCGCGGCTGCGGACAAGGCCTGTGAAAACATCGGGGCCGGAACCCTGGAGCCTGACACCGGATGCCTCAGCTACGGAACAACTGCTACCATTAATGTCACACACCCCCGCTACCTCGAACCCGTTCCCCTGATCCCGCCCTACCCCTCCGCCGCGCCGGGCCGTTATTCCCTGGAGGTAGAAATCTTTCGGGGATACTGGATGGTCTCCTGGTTTAAAAACGAGTTCGGCCAGGAGGAACAAAAACAGGCGGAAAACCTCGGACTGGCGGCGGAAGCGCTATTTGACCGGCTAATAGACAACACCAAGCCGGGCGCCATGGGGTTGATGCTGCAGCCTTACTGGAGCCCGGGCATCATTGAACCCGGGCCAGAGGCCAAGGGGGCCATCATCGGATTCGGCGACATCCACACCCGGGCCCATGTCTATCGCTCCATCCTGGAGGGCCTGGCCTATGCCCTGCGGGAAGGCAAGGAACGAATTGAAAAACGCACCAGAATTCCGATCACCAGCCTGCGGGTCTCCGGCGGCGGCTCCCAGAGCCGGCATGCCATGCAGGTCACCGCCGATATATTCAACCTGCCCACAACCCGGCCGCATCTCTACGAGACATCAGGGCTCGGGGCGGCCATAAATGCCGCAGTGGGCCTTGGCCTCATGCCGGAAATCCAATCCGCCGTTCATGCCATGACCCATGCCGGTGATGTTTTCCACCCGGATCCCCAAACCCACAACCTGTATGATCAATTATACACCCGCGTTTATAAAAAAATGTACAAGCGCTTAAAACCACTTTACCAGGATATCCGCAAAATCACCGGGTATCCGCAGTAAATCACCTCGCCGCAATGCATTCCACCGCCTCGCTTTTCCGGCGCCGGAAAAGCGGGAGAACAATATGGATCGGATTTTGCATATGTTTTAGAGGAAACCCGGGCCGCGAGCAGGACCCGTCTACCCTTCAAATATTTTGAAAATTATGAAAATCTTGACAAACTACCTGAAATTAGTCTATTCAATATAATATATAGGGTATTGGCAGCCCCCGGCCTGGGGGCAAACCGATTTATTATCAATCGATCGACCAACAGGGGCACCTTATGTTCAAAAAAATCAACATTATCGGCTGGCTGATGGTATCGTTCCTTCTTCTTACTATGGCAGCGGCAGCGGCAACCGCCGGCATTGAGGAACATATCTCCAAAACGGAATCCGGTTTTTATTACACCGTCCAGAAAGGCGACACCCTGTGGGATCTCTCGGAGCAATTCGCCGATTCCCCCTGGCAGTGGCCGGAACTCTGGCATTACAATCCCAAGATTGCCAACCCGCACTGGATCTATCCCGGCCAGAAAATCATGGTCTACGAGAAGGAATGGCGCGGAAAAGAAAAGCAGGCAGTCGAAAAACCTGCCGAAAAACCTAAAAAATCCTATTATCATTATGAAATGATCGACAGTGTCGGTTTTATCCGGGAGCCGGCGGTGACCCCCTGCGGCGCCATATTCAAGGTCCACGAAGATAAAACACTGATTTCTGAACGCGACAGGATCTACATCAGCAAGGGAGATGGCCCGCCCCTGCAAACCGGCCAATTATACACCGTCTATCGAACGTTTGAGCCGAATAAACGCTCATCCGCTTACCAGGATCTGGGTATCCAGCATTACCTGACGGGTGTGGTCGCAGTCACCAATATGGAAGGGGAATACGCCATCGCCAACGTAGTCAAGGCCTTCCGGGATATCCATGAGGGGGATAAGGTGATGCCCCTGGTGAAACGCTCCCCCAGCCTTGAAGAAAAGGCCAGCGCGACCGGGCTTTCCGGAAAAGTCCTGCACGCCGAGGAAAGAAATGCCCTGATCGGGCAGTACAAGCGGATTTTTATCGATAAAGGCGAAAGTGCCGGGGTTGAAGAGGGCCAGTCCTATGATATCTATCACCAGGAACTCGGCAAGCCGGAGAAAAACGCCGAGCCGATAGCACTTAAGCCCTATATCGT
>P_1C_Sed_2_UnCtyDRAFT_1000651_pt1 | contig 10390 bp, 11 predicted proteins | sample Pon1CUnioCityCA_4_FD_10229 | JGI IMG/M metagenome (IMG submission 10229) | reverse complement strand
CTCCGAATTCGACCGGGCGCTGGTTGAGGCGGGGGGCTGGCTGGAGTACGCAGACAGCAATTATTGATCAAGGGGGGGGCGATGGGAGCCAGCAACGGCCATTATCAAGCGTTGACAGCGGAAAAACTCCAGGCTTTCATGGAATCGCATCACGAAAGGGACTATCTGCTCATTGATGTCCGCCAGCCGGCGGAATACGAACAGTTTCATATCCCCGGCGCCACCCTCATGCCACTGCCGGATTTCGAGTCCCGGCTGTTTGACCTGCCATCGGACAAGGACTTGATTTTCTACTGCAAGGTGGGCAGCCGCTCCCAAATGGCGGCGATGCTTGCCCAAGAGGGGGATGTCACGGAAAAGTCGTTATATCATTTGTTCGGCGGCATTCACGCATGGAACGGGAAAACCCTGGCGGATTTTCCTAAAGTCCGGGTTTTTGAGACCAGCGGCGGTTTTACGGAGCTGCTTCTTACCGCCATGGATATGGAGCGCGGAGCAGAGCGTTTTTACCAGCATGTCCGGGACCGCTATTCGGATTTTGCGTTTTCTACGACCTTTGATCACTTGGCACGGGTTGAAACCGCCCATGCCCGTATAATCCATGATGTCTACCGAAAGACCATCGGAGGTGCCTCCCCGGAGTCCTTCGACGCTTTATATGAGCGTCTGGCCGGCGATATCCTGGAGGGCGGTGAAAGCCTGGAGCAGATGACCGCCAGGCTGGACTCCGGATTTGCGGGCGTTGAAACGGACCCTTGCATCTCCCTCATGGAGCTTGCCCTGAATATCGAATATGCGGCTTATGATCTTTATCGCGGGGCCGCGACCCGGGAGGGTGCGGAGACCGAGACAGCCGGCCTTTTCCTGGATATTGCCCAGGCGGAGAAAAGCCATATGCGAATTCTTGCCAAGGCCATTGCCAACTGCGAATCCCCAGGCGCGGGGAAGGGTGGATAAGCGGATGAAACGGTTTGAAGAATTGTTTGCGGAGCTTTCAGCCAAAGCCAGCAGCAATGACCCCGATTCCGGAACGGTGCGGCTGCTCGGCCAGGGCAGGCATGCCATCGGCAAGAAAATCCTGGAAGAAGCCGGCGAGGTGTGGATGGCAGCGGAATATGAGTCGTCCGAGGCGGCTGCGGTGGAAATATCGCAACTGCTCTACCACGTTCAGGCGATGATGCTTGCCTGTGGGCTGAGCCTGGAAGATGTGTACCGGCATTTATAATCCCGATTTTCAGGGAAACCGGAACGTACTTTCGGTTTTGACGCTCCTTATGCTTTTCCTGCTTGCCGCCGCCGGCTGTGACCGGGTGGTTTCGGAGCAGGCCCAAAGCCGGTTCAGGGCTCGTAGCGGCCCCTTTTCAGTGACGGTTTTCCCCGTTCAGGTCACGACCGGCAGCCAGGTGGATCACGATAAAGCCCTGGCCAAGCGGTTTTCCGAATTTTTGAGATCCAGTCAACTGGCAGTCCCCCGGCTATCTTCCAGGTCAATCAAAAAACCCCCGTTTTTCAGTATTTCCGAAACTAAACGAATCCGTTTGAATGCCCGCTATTTGATCCGTACCGTCGATGCAATGGATCTCGACACGGACTACGCCTTCATGGCGGAAATTGTCTGCAATCCCAATGAAACCCGGGTGCTGGGCGTTTATTTTTTTCTATCCGACCGTTTCGGCCGCATTGCCAGTGCGCGCATGGCAAATACCCACCATCGGGAATTCCGCCGGATCCATCCCGAGAACCGAAATGACGGTTTCCGCGTGCTCCGGGAAATGATCCGGGAGGGCTGGATCCAAAAGAAACCATAACAACAGGGCCTGCACCTCGGTCGCCGGATCCAGCCTGTAATTATACGGCGGGTTATACGCGCCGGTTAAGCATTGGAATCGATCAATATGGTGATATCCAGATAAGTCCGGGTCCCCGGCCGGTCATCCACAAGCTGTTGAAATGAAGTGCCGTGGGCGATATTTGGCGGGATATCGAGAACCGTTGATTTCTGATACCGGCTTTGTCCTTGCCCCCTGCAGGCGGGGCAGAAGCATCGCTCCAGTAAAGACGCGTGCCAGCAGTGGGGGCAGGGTTGACGGATGGGTACGGACAGGCGAAAGCGGCCGCCTTCGGCTGCCTCTTCCGGACTCAGGATGATTTCCGCACGCAACTGCCGGGTATTTTGAGGGCGCCTGCCGAATCCGGGCATTTGGGTGTCTTCCACCGGGCTGCGCCCCGGGCGTCGTCGGGGACCGGGCTTTCCGGAGGTTCCGGATACGGAGACCGGGCTCCCTTCCCGTTGATCCTTCAGTTTCCGGTCGTATTCGGCCTTTCTGGCGTCATCCGTCAAAGTTTCGTAAGCTTCCTGGGCTTCCAGGAATTTCTGGCGGTTTTCGGACGTATTCGCCTTGTCCGGGTGCAGCTCTTTCACGCGGTCCCGGTAGGCCTTTTTGATCCGGTGTTTGTCGGCTGCTTTGGGAAGACCCAGAATAAAATAATAGTCCTTCATCGCTGACCGGTTCACCCTTTCCTGCCATATTTTTGAAGATCTGCAGCGCCCGGTTCCCACAGCCGATTCCAGTGCGGCCAGACCCCGGGTTTTCAGGCCAATTCCCTATCTTCACCGGTGCTGCCGCCGTTCGGCCGGAAACGGGGCGCCTTGTTGCCCGTCGTGTTAATTCGCGTTCCCGCGCCTTCAACGCAAAGGGGAGACACCGGCCAACCCCGGTCTCTCCCCTGCTGTTGGTTCAGGTGGCAATTACCCGCTTTTGACTTCGATTTTTTTCGGGCGGGCTTTTTCCGCTTTCGGCAGCCTGAGGCGCAAAACCCCGTCATTTAAACTGGCCGCTATATTTTCCTGATCAATAATTTCTGACAGGGTGAACTGGCGGTAGTATCTACCGATTTCATACTCGATCATCAGGTCCTGTTCATCTGGCTTTTCAAAGGGTTCGACATCGCCCGCCAGGGTGAGCACATCCTCATTCAAATCGATTGACAGGTTGTCATTTTTGACTCCCGGCAAATCCGCCAGAAGGGTGATTTCTTTTTCTGTCTCGAAAATATCCACGGCAGGGGTAAAAACCGGAGCCGGGCTCGTCTGTTCAGGTCGCGTGACTTCCTGCTTTTCCTTGACCTGCATTTCCTTGTTTTGTGCATCCGTCATGGTTCTTCCCTCCTTTCTTGCGTCATCACGGGCATCGCTATTTGATCTGGATTTGTTTCGGCCGGGCGGAGTCAGCTTTGGGCACTGTGACGGTCAGGATGCCATCGCTGATATTGGCTGAAATTTTGTCATTGTCAATTTTACCGGGAAGGGTCACGGCTCGGGAAAACCGGCCGGAATCACGCTCACGGCGATGAAACCGGGCGTTTTCATTTTCTTCAGGCAGTTTGCGTTCCCCACTGATGGAAATGTTGTTGTCGGTTGCCTGTATATTTAGGTCCTCTCCCTTCAGGCCGGGGAGTTCGGCCCTTAAGTAATAGTTCTCCGTATCTTCGGTGAGGTCCAACAGGGGAAACACGCCTGTCCCCGGGGCTCGAAAGCTTTGGGGCTCTCTGCCTGCGGCGGCTCGGTCAAGCTGTCGGCGCAGGCGATCGATTTCGTCAAAATAGGAATGCCATCCGAATGCGGGCCAATCAAAAAAGCGTCTGGTGATCATTGGGGATACCTCCTTTCCTGGGATTTTTGAATGGTTCATTAATTCGTGCCGGAAATTTTTATGGATTTACCGCCGTTTTCCCCGGACTTTTTTAGTTTTACCTTTAAAACGCCGCGGCGGTATCGGGCATCAACGGAGGACGCATCAACCGCTGCGGGGAGTTCAACCGTTCGGTTAAAAAAACCGTACGAACGCTCCACCCGGTAGTAGCCTTTTCGATCTTCCTGGTTCTCTCTCGATTTCTCGCCTTTGATGCGGAGATAGCGGTCCTCTATTGAAAGATCGATGTCTTTTTTCTCCATACCGGGGATTTCGGCTTCAACCGTGATGTACTTCCGTCCCTCGCTCACGTCTACACGCGGCCACCATTCACTGCGGTGAAAAGGATCGAAGGAGGATAAAAACGGTTCGTCGAAGAAGCGGTCGAACAGACCGGCCGTCCGGCTGTTTGCAGGGGTATCGGGTTTCCTGCGTTTCCATGGAATCAGGTTAACCATTATCATCACCTCCTTTACTCAGGCAAAACCGGCGTCGCCAAGGCGGATACCCGTCCGGAAAAATGGAAAACCAAAATATATTAAGTTAAATCAGGTTGTTAATATATTTATTTATTAATAAAATAATCACAAAGAAGAGACTGTCAAGGCCCGGAAGAAATTTTTCGATTAATCGAGAATGGGGAATGAAACTGCGGGAAAGGGCCGGGCCGGCTCGGAAGAACTCAGGCCGGCTCCGGCCCGGAACTAAAAAAGGAGCTGAAAACAGGTCTGGCGGCAGGATCAGAGCCGGCCCATTGATCCCGAAGCACGGAAAAAGAAAAGAGCCTTTACGCGAAGGAAAAATTCATTTCGACGTCTTCACGGTGCTCGGGCTCAATCTGCCAGACCTCCCTTGGCTCCAGGCGCATCATGCCGGCGATGATGGCATCGGGAAACTGCTCGATCCGGATGTTGAACAGATTGACGCTTTCATTGTAGAATTCACGGCGGTCGGCGATCTGGTCCTCCAACTCAGAGACTCGCGATTGCAGCTGCCGGAATGCACGATCCGCCTTCAGGTCCGGGTAGTTTTCGACTACGGCGAAAAGTGAGCGCAGAGCCCCGGTGATGGCGTTGTTAGCCTCGTGAACTTCTTTCTGGGAACCCGCATTGTCCAGCTGCGATCGGGCCTTGGTTACATTCTCCAGAACGGCCCGTTCATGCTTCATGTAGCCTTCGCACACGCTGAGCAGTTTCGGCAGTTCGTCATAGCGCTGCTTCAGCAGCACATCGATGTTGCTCCAGCTTTTGGTAATGTTGTGCTTCAGGCGGATCAGCCCATTGAAGATAATAATTGTGTAGGCGATCAATGCGGTGATGATTGCCAGCAAAATCAGGAGGGTGATGATGGCGGCCATAAAGGTTGTCCTTTCCTTGTTTGATATTGGGTATGCCTTGTTGGGCAATAGCACCCCGGTATTGTTTGTGTTTATAATAGAATGCCGATGCCGCAGGCAAGTGCCACCACGCCGAAGCCAAGAAACAGCCACGAACGAAGGGCCAATTTTTTCAGCAGGCCTTCCTCCGAGTCCGCTACAATAAAGGGCAGAAAACCGAACCTGGGTTTTTCCACCACCACGGTTTCACCGGGATGTCTGTCGGCAGCCAGGGATTCTGCGTATACCTGCCGTTCCATGTCTGCTCTGGCAGCGTCCCATTCCTGGGTATCAATGTGACCGTCTCCGTTCTGGTCGTATTGGGCCATTCGGGAGGCGTCTTTTTTTACCGCCCGGAGCCGGTCGGTCAGCCTTTCCCGGTGTCTCTTGCCTTGTCTCTGCAGGTGCGCGGACCCCAATATGTAAATTTTTGCCCCGATGGGGATCAGATCCTCGGTAACCCGGAGATTGGGGTCTTCCAGCTTGATGGCAAGCGACGGGATGAGCCGGCCCCGCATAGTCTGGCTGGCCCGCGTGATGGAATAATAAGCGCCTTTCGGGTTGATCAGAACCTGCCCCGTGTCGTCTTCCAGGAAAAACGGGAGCTTGCCCGAGGTAACCGTGCGTGTCAGCTGCCAGCTGTTGCCATCCTGTGTTCGTTTGTATCTGTAGTAGCGGCATTCATAAAAGACACAGCGGGTCAGGGTGTGCGCAGTGCGAAGGTCATAATACGGCCGGGTGCGGCCGGAAAGTTCCGTTATGCCCATTGAAAGGGAGCGGACCTTTGAGGTGGGCGTGTTCTCCACCATTCGCTTGTAATAGAGCAGGGTCAGCGCGTAGCAGAAAAGCCCGCCCCCCCCGATGGTAATCGTTATCCCCACGATGGTTTGCCAGAGGCGGGGGTGACCGGCAAATCCTTCAATGCCGGCTGCGACAAAGAAGAAAATGGCGAGGATTCCCACCAGCCCGCCGAGTGCCTCCTCGACAGACCCCCCCAGCAAACTGTGGAGCCATGATTTTTCTTCCACCGAAGGCGGGGGCTCGAGGCCGTGAAATTCATTGTCCGCGTGTTTTCGCTTCTCATCGTGTGCTTCAGAATCCGGAGCCGGGGCCCCCTCGCTTTTTTCAGAATCCCTGCTTGCTGCCGGTGGTGTCTGAAAAAGGCCCTTGCGGCAGGCGCCAAGCATATAGTGGGCATACACGGCCAGACGGCGATGGAGGGTCATCGCGGAACCGCCCCAGTCCGGTTTGGCCCCGGGAAGGGCGGATATGCCGAAGTAATGGTCGGTTGCCGATGTCCGGGCCAGGCGCATGGCAGCATCGATCATGACCCGGAAATTCTGGCTGGCGCTCGGGGTCAGGGCATCATTCAAGCCCAGAAAGGTAAAGGCCCCGGAATCAATAAAGACGCCCTGCGCCGGATTTTTTTGCATGTCATAGAGCAGTGCGGCCCCCTGCGCCATGGACAGCTTTTTCAAAACCTCTTCGAACGGGAAATCCTGCAGCTGGCTCGTATAGGCGATGGTGGTAAGTAACTGCTTGACAGCCTGGCCCGATAGGTCTGTGACAATCACCAGGAGCCGGGTGGAATTGTCCACCAGGAGAATCGGTTCCTCCTCGGCAGTTTGAAATTCAATGGATTTTTCGGTCAGGCAAACCCGTTTCGCCTGTGGCGGCAGCTTGACGTCGTAGGGCCCGGTTTTCTTAACGACCATGGCCGGCATGCCGAAAGCCCCCATTTCCGTGAGGCAGTCCGTCAACGCCGGTCCCGATTTTTGGGGTCGCAGCACTCCGAATCCCGGCCCGGCCAGCCGGTAGCGCAAGTCGCTTTGGCTGACACCTGAGGCGGATTCGATGGACTGAAGCATCTCTTCGGCCGCCTTCGGCATAGACGCGAGCCGGCGGAACAGGATGAATTGTTCCGCGCTCGGGTTTTTCGCATGTCTTTTCTCGGGCGGTGCAGTTGTCATCAGGCAGACGATCATGCTGTGAAATGAACAAAAAAACCGGCACGCCGGATATCTTTTTTATAGCACAAAAATGTGTCCGGCCAAATTGATTTGTTACCTTTTACCCCTGTCTGGCTTGTTTTTTCACCCGGGCATTATTTTTTTTTGTCGTGCATTTTATTTTCTTGATTTTTGATTTTATGAAAAGTAAATTGTCCTCAAGGTGAATAAAAAAATGAGGGTCATTCAATTTTGTCCGGACTCATGAAAAAATCAGAATATCGAAAAATGGCCATACTGGACTCGGCAACGCGGGTCATCTCTGAGAAGGGATTTGCCGAAGCCACGGTCCAGGAGATTGCCAATGGCTCAGGAATGGCCGCTTCCGGTATCTACACGTATTTTAAAAGCAAAGAGGATCTCTTGTTCGCCATTATTGACAATTTCCTCTCTGCCTGCCGTGACGGGCTTCAGGATCATCTCTCCGGCATCCGGGGGGCTGAGAACAAGCTCCGCAAAGCGATCTGGTATCATTGCAAGGTCTATTCCGGAAATAAGAAAGAAATTAAAATCATTTTGGAGTCCAGGTCCTATCCCCGCTTTTATTCATCCGCCGCTTACGCCGCGCTTAAGCAGTATGCCGGCCTGATCACCGAGATCATCCGGGAAGGGATGAATGACGGCAGTTTCCAGGGCTTGTCTTCACCGTTGATATTAAGGGATATGATACTGGGTACGGTGGATCATATCGCGATTAACTGGACGATAAAGGATGCCCTGAATTCGCTCGATCAGGCGGAGATGATATCCGGCATGGTGCTTCGCGCAGTCCGGGGCAGTCAGCCCCCGCCGCAGTCCGTCAATAAAAAGGACCAGAAAAAAAAGCGGATTATCAATGCCGCAACCTCGCTTTTTGCCGAAAACGGCTTCAATGATACCAGCATGCTGCAGATTGCGCGCCGGGCCGATGTCGCCGAGGGGACCGTGTATGAGTATTATCGGAACAAGCAGAATCTGTTGATCAGCATTCCTGATGAAAAGTTGGGCGAACTCTATGACCACATCTGCGGCAACACCCTTGAAAACGAGATCCGGGAAATAATTTCAAAACTCTTCCGGTTCTACAACGAGGAGAAGAATTACACCACGATACTGGTGCTGATGCTTCGGACCAACAAGCAGTTCTATCGATCCGAGGGTATTGAGATTATAGAAAAAATTTTTAATGTTATACGCGATATCATTGCCCGGGGCCAGGCGGAGAAGCAATTCAAGCAAGGTTTAAACATGGATCTGTGCCAGCACCTTTTATTCGGCACCATCGATCATATGACCATTCCATGGATTATGTTCAACCGGGACTATGATCTGCCTGTTCTCGGCGAAGAAGTCTCGCGTCTGTTCATCAATGCCATCCGGGCGTAAAGGAAATTGAGGCGCGTTCATGATATATGGTCTAATCTGTAATTGAGCGACTGATTATTCCCCGCCGGGTCGGGATTCAGTGGCTTTGAAATAAGTATCCAGTTAAATTTTTAATAAGCTGCTCAAAGAATGAGAACAATTCAGATTGGTGTGGGGCAGAGGGGCATGGGGCAAAAGGCGGCAACGCCGCCCTGAAATTAAATTTTTACAGATAAACCAAGGAGGTTTACTTTTGGATTATGACCTGAACAAACAACAGGAGATGATCCGCAAGGAAGTCAGAAAGTTTGCCGAAACCGCCATTGCACCGGTGGCGGCGGAACTTGACGAGGCGGAAGAATTTTCTCCGGAGCTGACAAAAAAAATGGGGGACATCGGGCTGTTTGGAATGTTCGTGGATGACGCATACGGCGGCCAGGGCCTGGATTATATTTCCTACATNATTGCGGTTGAAGAAGTCGCCCGGGTGGACGGCTCTCAGGCAGCCACCATTGCCGCGGGCAATTCTCTGGGGATTGGCCCGATTAATTATTTCGGCAGTGATGAGCAGAAGCAGAAATACCTGCCCAAATTATGTACGGGCGAGGGGTTGTGGGGTTTCGGCCTTACCGAGCCCACTGCCGGATCGGATGCCGGCGGCAGCAAGACCACGGCGGTCCGTGACGGCGATGAATGGGTCATCAACGGGTCCAAGATTTTTATCACCAATGCGGCCTGCGAGCTCACCCTGGGGGTTACGGTCCAGGCGATAACCGGTCAGAGGGAGGATGGGCGGCCGGAATACACCTGTTTTCTGGTGGAGAACGGCACGCCCGGCTTTAAAGGCGTGCCCATGCATAAAAAGATGATGTGGCGGGCCAGCAATACGGCTGAACTCTATTTTGACGACGTTCGCGTACCGCACTCGGCCATTCTGGGAGCGCAAGGAAATGGGTTTCACCAGATGCTCGAGACGCTCGACGGCGGGCGGCTCTCCATCGGCGCCATGGGCCTTGGCGGCGCCCAGGGCGCTTATGAGGCGGCGTTAAAATATGCAAAAAGCCGGGTGCAGTTTGGCAAGCCCATATCCAAATATCAGGCGGTCTCCTTCAAGCTGGCGGATGCCGCCATAGAGCTCGAATGTGCCCGCAACCTGCTATACAAGGCCTGCTGGCTCAGGGATAAGGGGCGTCCTTACCAGAAGGTCGCGGCCATGGCCAAGGTATACTGCTCCGAGCTTATGGGGCGGGTGGCCAATAACGCAGTTCAGATATTCGGCGGTTACGGCCTGATGAAGGAGTACAATGTGGAGCGGTTTTTCAGGGATCAGAAACTGCTGGATATCGGGGAGGGCACATCGGAGATCCAACGACTGGTGATCGCACGCTATATCGGGTGTTAATTGCGGCCCTCGGCCCTTTTCAAGAATTGGGCCCCAATGGTTGACAACTCAAAACCGAATAACTCGAAATATTCCAATTATGGAGGCGCTCCATGACTAACAATGTGCTTCAGGTGGAAACCATCGACCAAACAGCAATCCTCACCTTAAACCGGCCCGAGGTGATGAACAGCTTCAATTTTGAGCTGCTCAATGCCTTGAAGGAGACGGTTTGGGAGATCCGTTTTCAAAAGGACGTGCGCGCGGTTATTATTACCGGCGCCGGAGAGAAAGCCTTTTCCGCAGGCGCGGATTTGAAAGAGCGCGCGGGGTTGTCCCCGGAAGATGTTAAAAAATTTATATACACGATCCGTAACCTGTTTTCCGATATCGAAGCATTGAACAAACCGGTAATTGCAGCGGTAAACGGCGTGGCCCTGGGGGGCGGCACGGAACTGCTGCTTGCCTGTGACCTTCGGATTGCGTCGATTAACGCCAGTATGGGGCTTACGGAGACACGTCTGGCCATTATACCCGGAGCCGGCGGCACTCAGCGGCTGCCGCGCCTGGTCGGCAAAGGCAAAGCCAA
>P_1C_Sed_2_UnCtyDRAFT_1000650_pt1 | contig 10398 bp, 10 predicted proteins | sample Pon1CUnioCityCA_4_FD_10229 | JGI IMG/M metagenome (IMG submission 10229) | reverse complement strand
CTATCGCTTCTTCTCGAAGCAACTCAAGTTCCTTTTAACAAGGACCCAGCTCTTTTCTTACCACTATTTAGTTTTCAAAGATCAAAGGCTAAAATCTGTTGTCAGGCAACAGTCATCCCATCATAAGTTTATGATAACGGAACGATTCGGTCAGTCAAGTTTTTTCAGTGCGAAAAATCTCAATAGAAGTGTGTGATGAAAAGTCTATATATAATCTATCAAATTTTCTTTGTCAATAGGAATTTTCACGCGAAACAATAATTTTATGGTATTTCTTTTTCCCCGCCCGCAGCAGAATTTCATAATCTGTGGCATCTGCCAGGGACACCGGATAGTCGGTTGATTCAATCCGCTGTCCGTTCACATAAGCGCCCCCCTGCTCAATCAGTCGCCGCGCAGCACTGGCGGATTGAGCAAGGCCTACCTGCTGATAAAGCTTAAATGCGGCAATACCTTCCGCAAGATCGGATTCCTTATATACCGATGACGGCACCGAACTGTCAAGCCCTTTTTTATCCCCTCTCCTTGGGATGACGCTGGATGGAAGAATTTCAGAGGGAATCGTTTTTGACCCAAACATCGCAGCCGCTGCATTAAAGGCTTTCTCTGCTTCTTCCGGACCATGGCAGAGACGGGTGGCTTCAAAGGCAAGAACCGCCTTGGCCGTGTTTAAATCCGCGTCCCTTAAATTTTCAACCTCCCGGATTTCCGAAATGGGCAGGAAAGTAAACAGGCTAAGGAATCGCTTTACATCCCGGTCATCCGCATTGACCCAGTACTGATAATATTCATAGGGAGAGGTCCGTTCAGGATCCAGCCATATGGCTCCTTTCGCGGTTTTGCCCATCTTGGCCCCGCTGCTTGTGGTGACCAGGGGAAAAGTAATCCCATAGGCTTCCTTCTGGTGAACCCGACGAATCAGTTCTATGCCGGCTACGATATTGCCCCATTGATCACTACCGCCCATCTGGACCTTGCAGTCCAGATTTTCAAACAATTTTAAAAAATCATAGGCCTGCAGCAACATGTAGTTGAACTCAATAAAATTAAGTCCCTCTTCGGAGTCCAGGCGTGCACGGTAACTCTCGGCCTTGATCATCCGGTTCACCGAGAAATGGCATCCAATATCACGCAAAAAGGGGATATATTCAAGCCCTACCAACCAATCGGCATTATTGACCATCCTGGCATTGCCGAGCGAGAAATCGATATAACGCGAGAGTTGCTGCTTAATGCCGGCAGCGTTTTCGGCTACTGTTTCAACAGTCATCATTTTTCGCATTTCGGTTTTCCCACTGGGGTCCCCTACCAGGCCGGTCCCCCCGCCCACCAGGGCAACGGGGCGATGCCCATTTTTCTGTAAATGTGCAAGCGACATGATGGGCACCAGACTGCCCACGTGCAGGCTGGAGGCGGTAGGGTCAAACCCGATGTAACAGGTGGTTTCACCGGCCTGGAAATGATCTGCCAGTTCTTGATCATGCGTTATATTTTCAATAAAACCGCGCTCATTTAGGACATCCAGAACTGTCATCGCACCTGCCCTTTATTTGTATGCATATTCAACCGCCCGCGTCTCCCTGATCACGGTCACTTTGATTTGACCGGGAAATGTCAGTGTCTCCTCAATTTTTTTGACGATATCCTTGCTCATCATTGTCGCGTCCTCATCGGAAATGTTGCCGCCGTCCACAATGACCCGTAATTCGCGACCCGCCTGAATGGCATAGGCATTGGATACACCGTTAAAGGAGTTTGCAATGCCTTCTAACTCTTCAAGGCGTTTGATGTAATTTTCCAGAAGTTCTTTTCTGGCTCCCGGTCGAGCACCGGAGAGACCGTCTGCCGCCTGAACCAACAGGTCATAAACTGTTTCCGGTTGGACTTCCTCATGATGAGCAGCGATCGCATGTACGATCTTAGGCGATTCTCCGCACTTTTTGGCCAGTCGGGCGCCGATTTCGGCATGCGAGCCATCAACTTCGTGATCAATGGCTTTGCCGATATCGTGGAGCAGGCCCATCCGCTTGGCCATTTTGACATTCAAACCAAGCTCGGCTGCCATAGCCCCGCACAGGAAACCCACCTCAATGGAATGCTGAAGCATGTTCTGGGCATAACTGGTACGGTATTTGAGACGGCCCAAATATTTAATCAACTCATTGCTGATCCCGTGAACGCCCAGGTCAAACGCGGCCTGATCGCCGGCTTCCTTAATTGTGACCTCCACTTCATGGTTCACCTTCTCAACCATGTCTTCTATACGCGCTGGATGGATCCGCCCGTCCTCAATTAAACGGGTCAGGGCGATACGGGCTACCTCGCGTCGCACCGGATTAAACCCTGAGAGAATTACGGCCTCCGGGGTGTCATCGATAATCAGATCGATCCCGGTAGCTGCTTCCAGGGCACGGATGTTTCGGCCTTCCCGCCCAATGATCCGACCCTTCATTTCATCATCAGGGAGTTGCACAACAGAAACCGTCCGCTCAGCGACAAAATCACCTGCATAGCGCTGAATGGCAGAAGCCATGATTTTTTTGGCTTCCTTATCCGCATTCTCCTTGGCCTCCTGAGTGATGCGCTTGATCAATTTGGCCCCTTCATGCCGGGCCTCGTTTTCCATCGATTGAAGTAGCAGTTCTTTTGCGCCCTCCGATGTCAAGCCGGAAATTTCCTCGAGTTGTTTCCGCTGCTGCACGATAAGGTCATCGTATTTCTTTTCCATCCCCTGGAGATCGGCCTCCCGTTTTTGGATTTCTTTATTCTTCCGTGCGGTTTCCTTCTCTTGGAGATCGATTTGTTCATGTTTCTTTTCCAGGTTCTCTTCTTTTTGCTGCAGCCGCCTTTCCTGTTTTTTTAACTCGGCACGGGAATCCGCTGTTTCAGAATCAAAGTCACTTTTCATCTTGAACAGACGGTCCTTGGCTTCAAGCTGAGCTTCCTTGACCAGGGACTCGGCTTTGCGTTCAGCCGCATCAATAATCATTGATGCCTTCTCTTCAGCGTCCTTAATTTTCTGGGCGGCAAAGCGTTCGCGCAGCATCTGGGATCCAACAAAACCCAGAGCGCAGCCCACGATAAACATTATTATATATACACCTTCCATGGAGCAACTCCTTAATAATAAGTACAGTCGTGTGTACATACCCATTCGCCTTGATGCGCGCATTAAGGCGAACCCATGTCATACACATAATTGAGTTTTCGAGGCAAAACAGTGGAAAACGATGAAGGATTCCGTAGAAATGGAAAGGAAAAGACTCAAACGTTTCGGAAAAAAACCCCCGCCCGGCCGTGTTGAATTAACCTTGATCCATATTCGATCAAGTGGGTGCCTTATAGCTTCTTTAGGCTTTTCTGTCGTTGCAGAACGTGCACACCGAAACCAGTGAAAGCTCCCTTTATGTACATGTTGGGTCAAGGGGCATCGTTCAATCACGCACCCGGCAGGGGCAAACTCTTCTTACACTTAAATTAAGCACAACCTCATCAGCGGTCAAATTATATGATGGAAACGCGAAAATTAAACAATCGAATCAAACTGATCTGTTCAGCAAATCATCCAACTGGAATGTCCGATGCGAAACATCAGCCACAAAGTCCGAATGATTGCTTTTTAATTCAAAATATTGTCGGGTAATATTCAATGCAGCGGATACCACAATGGCCAATTTATTGGTTTTCAAAGTATGCCCGGGGAATTGTTTGGATATGGATTCAATTTCTCCCACCAGATAGTCGGCAATTTCCCTGGAGTTTAAATGACTTTCGTTAACTCTGAATTGAAATGTTTCGCCCAGAACTTCGATTGTTATCAGCTGTTCCACAAAAATCCGTTAAAAAACATAATGTTGTGTATCATTCATAATTCTCTGATGACGTCGCACTGAATTCGTTTAATTTTGAGAGAAGCCCATCAACTTTTGATCGAATCAATGCCTTTTGTTCCGAATAAGTGTTTTCCGATTCAGTTTTTTCTTTGAGTTCTTCCTCTAAGGTTTGGACTTTTTCTGCAAGTTCGGCATTTTTGGCTTCCAGTGTCTTGCACCGGTCAAGCAAATAGCTGACCTTGCGTTCGATCTCATCAAATTGGAGCATGACCTCATCGATATCCAAATCTCACCTCTTATAAATTATTTCTATAATATTTCTCAAATTTCAAAGTCAAGGTTTTTTCATGAAGCGCTTAGCAAGGTCTCCACCCGCTGCAGGTCCTCAACGGTGTTAACGCCCAGCAATTCGGCATACGCTTCGGCAATCATCATCCCCACGGGTTGTGCTGATCTGACGGCAATCCCTATTATGTCGGTAAGATATATCTCATTCTGGGCATTGTCGGGCTTTAACTGGGAAAGCGCAGTCTCCAAAAAGGCCCTGCGAACAGAATAGATCCCTGAATTAATAGTGGCAATTTTTTTTTCAGCCGCCGTTGCATCCGCTTCTTCGACGATTCGGGAGACCTTTCCGCCTGTGTCGGTGACCACACGACCATAACCTTTTGGGTTGTCCAAACTAACACCCAATAACGTTACAGCATGTTTGGCTCGCAAATGGCTATCCACAAGCCGACCTAATGTCCTTTCACGAATCAAGGGCACATCACCGCAAAGGATAATTACATTTTCAATGTGGGAAGCCAATTCCGGCAGTGCGCATTGAACAGCATGACCAGTGCCAAGTTGCTCATGCTGGTATGCAAAAGAAACCTTCGCCCGCTCAGATACCTGTCGCCTGACCTCATCGGCCTGATTGCCAATTACAACTACGGTGTTGGAACCGGCAATCCGGACCGCGGTGTCAAGCACGTAGGCGATCATAGGTCGCCCGGCCAAAGGGTGCAGAACTTTTGCCTGGCTCGAGCGCATGCGCGTTCCCTTGCCGGCTGCAAGAATGATCACTCCAGTTTTATCGTCAAACATTTTATCGTCACCAAATCCCGACTAAAAAAGGGCAATTCATTGTCTATGAATTGCCCTTTTTTCGATAATGCTGTGAAAAATAATAAAATTATTTAGTTATGCCCTGATTCGGCGACTTTAATCCGCTCAAGGGCGCGATACATGGCAGCACGGGCACGCTCATAATTAAGATTCTCGGCCTTTTCCTGGGCAAGCCGTTTTTCTGCCCTTTCCAGGGCGGCTTTTGCCCGGTCAATATCGATTTCACTGCGCCTTTCAGCTGATTCAGCAAGAACCGTTACCCCATTTGGCAAAGCCTCTGCAAATCCACCGCTGATAAATAATTCATGCTCCTTGCCACTGGCATCCCGGTAATGAAGCCGCCCGACTTTCAGGGACGTCAGAAAAGGCGTATGCCCGCGGAGCACGCCAAATTCCCCAAGGGAACCCGGGGCCATAACAATCTGGGCCTCCTCGCTGACGACATACTTTTCAGGTGTGACCACCTCGAGTTTGATATTTTCAGCCATCGGTCGTTTCCCTCAAGAGTTATGATTCAGAAGACATTTTTTTGGATTTTTCCACTGCCTCTTCAATTGTGCCGACCAAGTAGAACGCCTGTTCCGGCAAATCGTCGTGCTTGCCTTCACAAATCTCCTTAAATGCCCGCACCGTATCTTCAATTTTTACATACGCACCGGGAAGACCTGTAAAAGTTTCCGCGACATGGAAGGGTTGGGACAGAAATCGCTGCATTTTTCGAGCACGGGTAACCGTGATTTTATCCTCATCAGAGAGCTCTTCCATACCCAGAATAGCGATGATGTCCTGAAGTTCTTTGTATTTCTGCAGAATCTGCTGAACCTCACGAGCCACCGAGTAGTGCTCCTCACCAATATAGGCAGCATCCAGAATTCGTGAGGTGGAGTCCAGCGGGTCGACAGCCGGGTAAATACCAAGCTCCGCAATTTGCCGGGACAGCACCACCGTTCCGTCCAAGTGGGCAAACGTGGTGGCTGGCGCCGGGTCGGTCAAGTCATCAGCCGGGACGTAGACGCATTGCACAGCGGTAATGGAACCCTTGTCTGTTGAGGTAATGCGCTCCTGAAGCTCTCCGAGTTCCACCGCCAGGGTCGGTTGGTATCCAACGGCGGAAGGCATCCGTCCCAGAAGGGAGGAAACTTCCTGGCCGGCCTGGGTAAACCGGAAAATATTATCGATAAAAATGAGAACATCCTGACCTTCTTCATCGCGGTAGTATTCCGCCTCTGTCAGAGCGGAGAGCGCGACGCGCATTCGGGCGCCGGGGGGTTCCGTCATCTGACCATAGACCAGGGCGGCTTTCGGCAAAACCCCGGAATCTTTCATTTCGTGATAAAGGTCATTGCCTTCGCGGGTGCGCTCACCAACCCCTGCGAAAACTGAGATACCACCGTGCTGCATGGCAATATTATTAACCATTTCCATCATAATAACGGTTTTGCCGACGCCGGCACCACCGAAAAGCCCCATTTTGCCCCCTCGAGGAAATGGAACCAACAGGTCGATAACTTTAACCCCGGTTTCAAGGACATTCACAGATGTATCCTGCTCTGTAAATTTCGGAGCTGACCTGTGAATAGGCAGCATTTTTTGACTGTCAACCGGCCCCAGTCCGTCCACGGGCCGCCCGACAACGTTTAAAACCCGCCCCAGCGCTGCGTCACCCACAGGCATCATAATCGGCTTGCCTGTATCTTTTACCGGCGCCCCACGAACCAAACCGTCGGTTACATCCATTGCAACCGTCCGTACCACATTGTCTCCCAGATGCTGGGCAACTTCCACGACGAGGTTGTCCTCCTGGTCGTTAATCGCTGTATTGGTAATCAGCAATGCTGTAAGTACTTCGGGGAGTTTTCCCTGTTCAAACTCCACGTCCACAACAGGCCCCAAAACCTGTGTAATTTTTCCAATGTTCTCTGCCATGGGTAGACCTCCTCAAACTATATAAGGCGTAATATAAAATTTATCCTCTCAATGCCTCGGCACCGCCGACAATATCCATCAACTCCATTGTGATGGCTGCCTGACGGGCTTTGTTGTATGTCAGCGTCAGGCTTTCAATCATATCGTCACATGCTTTGGTCGCATTATCCATTGCCTTCATCCGTGCCGCATGTTCACTGGTAGAGGTTTCCAGCAATGCGTTATACAATTGAATATATACATTTCTGGGGAGCATTTCGTTTAAGAGTTCATCCGGTGAAGGCTCAATGAGATGCTCGGCCATATATTGGGAAGTGTCCTCCGGCACAGCAGTCTCTTCGGTCTGATCTACAACCGGAATCGGTAGCAGCTGTTTGACGTTCGGCGGTTGGCTGGCCATTCCCTTGAATTGGGCGTAGACCATATAAACTTCGTCATAAGACTCATTTAAAAATCCGTTAATCAACTCCTGCCCTGCTGTCGAAGCCACATTAAATCCAAAACTGGCGCCGACAACGCCCAGATACTCGCGATCGCGCTGAAAATTGTGTTTTCGGCTCCAATCTCTTCCTTTTTTCCCAAAATTGGTAAAGCTAAGCTGCTGTCCCTGCTTCATCTTATCATTGGCCAGTTCTTCGGCAGCTTCAATTAAATGCGTATTAAAGCCGCCGCACAAGCCCCGATCCGATGTCATCAGCACAATATGCGTATGCCTGACTTCTTCGCGGGGCATCAGAAGCGGACTGGTTTGATCTCCGGCTTTATCTGCAATATTGCCAAGCACCTCGGCAAATTTTTCAGCATAAGGCTGAAAGGCCTCCATAGCCGATTGGGCTCCCCGCAATTTTGAAGAGGCCACCATATTCATGGCCCGGGTAATCTTCTTTGTCTTTTTGACACTGGTAATTTTTGCCTGGACTTCTTTTAACGACGCCATAAGTCACTGCCCTTATCCGCTATTATTTAATTGTGTCTTTGAATTCGTCCCCATATTCAGAAAGCGCTTTTGCCAGCGTTTTATCAATTTCGTCGGAAATTGTTCGCTCCTGCTGGATTTTTTTATAAAGTTCCGGATAACGGGATTCGACAAACTGGTAAAGGCCGGCTTCATATTTAGCCAGTACATCCAGCGATAGGTTATCTAAATAGCCGTTGGTTCCCGCGTAAATAATCAGAACCTGTTTTTCAAGCGGAAGGGGCTGATACTGTGGCTGTTTCAGGATCTCAACCAGGCGCTCGCCCCGGGTAAGCTGTTTCTGTGTTGCCGCGTCAAGGTCTGAGCCGAAAGCGGCAAAGGATTCCAGTTCCCGGTACTGAGCCAGATCGAGACGCAAGGTTCCGGCGACTTGTTTCATGGCTTTTTCCTGGGCCGCCCCGCCGACGCGGGAAACGGACAATCCCACGTTAATGGCCGGTCTGACGCCGGCAAAAAAAAGTGAGGGTTCCAGATAAATCTGGCCGTCGGTAATCGAGATAACGTTTGTAGGAATATAGGCGGATACGTCGCCGGCCTGGGTTTCAATAATTGGCAATGCGGTTAGGGATCCCGCGCCAAGTTCGTCATTTAATTTCGCGGCCCGTTCCAGCAGACGGGAGTGATTATAAAAGATGTCCCCGGGATAGGCTTCCCGTCCGGGCGGGCGCCGCATTAGTAGCGATACCTGACGATAGGCCGCAGCCTGCTTGGAAAGGTCATCGTAGATTATCAGCGCATGCTTACCATTATCCCGGAAGTACTCGCCCATGGCGCATCCCGCATAAGGCGCGATGTATTGCTGGGTGGCAGGGTCACTGGCACAGGCGGAAACCACTGTTGTGTATTCCATGGCGCCATTTTTTTCCAAAACAGAGACAACTTGGGCCACAGTGGCCTGTTTCTGACCGCAGGCAACGTAGATGCAATATACATCCGTATCTTTCTGAGCCAGAATGGCATCTACTGCAACGGCTGTCTTTCCGATCTGGCGGTCGCCAATAATCAACTCCCGCTGTCCGCGACCCACCGGCGTCATGGCATCAATCGCCTTCAAGCCAGTGTAGCAGGGTTCATGAACGCTTTTGCGGTCAATAACACCCGGGGCAACCATTTCAATTCGCCGGGATTCACTGGACTCAATCGGTCCTTTACCGTCAAGCGGTTCACCAACGGCAGAGACAACACGACCGAGAACATCATCACCAACAGGGACCTGGGCAATCCGGCCTGTTCGCTTGACGATGTCACCTTCCTTGATTTCCACGTCTTCGCCCATGATGGCAATACCCACGTTGTCCTCTTCGAGGTTCATTGCCAAGCCAAGAATGCCGTTTGAAAACTCAACCAGTTCAAGCGCCCGGACTTGTTCGAGCCCGTAGACACGCGCAATTCCGTCGCCAACGGATAAGACGACCCCGGTTTCGCTCAGTTCGACCTTCTTGTCAAACTCCTTGATCTGATCCTTAATAATTTGACTGATTTCTTCGGCTTTTATTTCCATTAGACCCTCTCACCCCTTTTTAATGATTCGCGCATATTCTCTAACTGTGTCCGTATACTTCCATCCAGAACAAGATCTCCGATTTTGGTGACCACACCACCAATAAGACTCGGATCCTGTTGAGCTTCCAGAATAACTTCCTTGCCAGTCATCTTTGAAAGTCCATCCCGGATTTCATCAAATTTTTCGGGCGACAACTCCGTGGCTGAAGTCAGATCGGCCCGCACAATGCCCTTTAACTCGTCGGCCAATTGACTGTAATACGTGGCAATCTGACGAAGATAGGCAATGCGGCCCTTTTTAAAGAGCAACATAAAAAAGGACCGGGTTACATTTGAGATCTCTACCGCATCAAGGACAGAAACAAAAACCTTTCGTCTGTTTTCAACATCATACAGGGGGTTGGTTAAAAGCTGTTCAAGCTCATCCTGTTGGTCAAACAAATCGATGAACCCCTGGAGTTCCTCCCTGTATGTTTCTGCCTGACCGTCTTCCCTGCCGATGAGCATCAAGGCTTTCGCATATCGTCTGGCAATCGCTGAACTTCTCACTTTTTCACCACCTCGGTTAAATATTCGTCAATTAATTTGCTCTGGTCGTCTTCTGTCATAATTCGCTTGAGTTTATCCTCAGCTTTTGCGATGGCTTTTTCAAGAACTTCAGTTTCAAGCTGCTTCCTGGCCTGATTGAATTCAAAGGCAATGGTTCGGCGGGCCTGTTCTTCAAGTTTTGCCGCAGAAGCTTCGGCTTCCTGCAGAATCCGCTCCCGTGCCGCTTCACCCTGCTCCTGGTATTGGGCGATAATCTGCTCGGCCTCCTCATTCATTTTATTCAGGCGCTCGTTATATTCTGCCAGTTTTTGTTCAGCAGCTTTTTTCTTTGATTCCAGGTCATCGAGTTGTTCCTGAATGCCCTTGATCCGATCCCCGAGAAACTGGGTAACCGGTTTTCGCAAAAGGTAGACAAGCAGTGCAAGCAATACGGCGAAATTCATCACACGGTAGGTATCAGTGGCTTGCCAGCCGCCGCCGCCACTTTCACCGCCGGCGGAG
>P_1C_Sed_2_UnCtyDRAFT_1000649_pt1 | contig 10404 bp, 10 predicted proteins | sample Pon1CUnioCityCA_4_FD_10229 | JGI IMG/M metagenome (IMG submission 10229) | reverse complement strand
CGAGACGGTCGACCCCTCGGGGCGTCCGGCCGGCCGGGACGCGGTCGCGGCCGCCGACACGCCGACGTTCGACGACGCGACCGAGCGCGGCGCCGACGGCCGCCTCGTCGTCCACGGGCGGCGCGTGGGCCTCCCCGAGGGACAGATGGGGAACTCGGAGGTCGGCCACCTGAACATCGGCGCGGGCCGGGTCGTCAAACAGGCGTACACGCGGATCACGGACGCGCTCGCCGAGGGCTCGCTCGCCGACAACGACGCCATCGCGGACGCGCTGGAACACGCGAAGTCGACGGGCGGGCGGGTCCACTTCATGGGGCTGGTCTCCGACGGCGGCGTCCACTCCGACGTCGAACACCTGCTCGCGCTGATCGACGCCGCGGCCGACGCCGGCGTAGAGGCGACCACGCACGCGTTCACGGACGGCCGCGACACGGCCCCGGAGATCGCCGACCGCTTCCTCGCCGAGGTGACGGCGAAGGCCGACGAGCGCGGGACCGGGGGCGTCGCGACCGTCACCGGGCGGTACCACGCGATGGACCGCGACGAGAACTGGGAGCGGACGAAGAAGGCGTACGACGCCATCGTCGAGCGCGAGGCGCCGAACCGGGCCGACACGGCGGTCGAGGCCGCGACCGAGGCCCACGCCCGCGGCGAGACGGACGAGTTCGTCGAGCCGACGCTCGTCGACGAGGCGCCCGCCCTCGACGACGGCGACAGCGTGGTCTTCTTCAACTTCCGGGCGGACCGCGCCCGGCAGCTCGTCCGGCTCCTCACCGACACTCGGCCGGAGTGGGCGTTCGAGGTGGACCGGCCCGACGTCCGGATGACGACGATGACCGAGTACGACGAGACGTTCGATTTCCCGGTCGCGTTCCCGCCCGAGATCCCCGCGAACACGATCGGCGAGGTCGTCGCCGACGCGGGGCTCACCCAGCTCCGGATCGCCGAGTCGGAGAAGTACCCGCACGTGACGTACTTCCTCAACGGCGGCCGCGAGGTGGCGTTCGACGGGGAACTGCGCGAGATCGTGAAGAGCCCCGACGTCTCGACGTACGACCAGCAGCCGGAGATGTCGGCGCCCGAACTCACGGACGAGGCGATCCGGATCATCGAGGGCGACGACCCCGATCTCATGGTCCTCAACTACGCGAACCCGGACATGGTGGGCCACACCGGCGACTTCGACGCCGCGGTCGCGGCCGTCGAGGCGGTCGACGCGCAGCTCGGCCGGCTCCTCGACGCTATCGCCGACGCGGGCGGCCACGCGGTCGTGACGGCCGACCACGGCAACGCCGACGACATGGGGACCCCGGCGGAGCCCCACACCGCGCACACGTTCAACCCGGTCCCGTTCGTCTATCTCACGCCCGGCGGCGACGACGGCGGCCGCTCGGTCCGCGAGGGGGGCTCGCTCTGCGACATCGCCCCGACGCTCGTGGATCTGATCGGACTGGAGCGGCCGACCGAGATGACCGGCGAGTCGCTCCTCTCGGAGTGACCGGGGAGCGTCGACGGATACGTCGCCGATGCGGACGGGAGCGTCGCGTGGCTCGAGGAGTTCGAAGCGTCGGCCACCGACGGTGACATCGGGGATTTCACCGCGTTCTTCGAGAGCGTCGACTGTCTCGTAATGGGTGCACGGACGTACGAACAGGTGCTCGCCTTCGGCGAGTGGCCGTACGACGACACGCCGACGTACGTGTTCACCCGTCGAGAGCTGTCACCCGCCACCGACGCGGTCGAGTTCGTCGACCGGGGCGTCACAGCCGTCTCGACTGCGTTGAGGAGGCGGCACGATCACCCGTGGCTCGTCGGGGGCGCACACCTCGCGCGGCAGTGCTTCGCGGAGCGCGAGGTCGACGAACGCCGCCTTTCGCTCGTGCCGGTTCTCTCGGGGGACGGCGTCCCGCTCGTCTCCCGTCGAGACCGGCGCGTTCGGCGGTGACGGCTTCCGAGCGCGGGTCGGTCGTCGTCCGCCTCCGCGCTCGAAGCGCCGCCGTCGGAGCCGTCCCTCGCGGCGTGCCGCGAACAGAGGGGACCGTCAGTACGCTTCGACCGTGTTCGGCTCGGCGGACTACACGTCCTGAATGTGGTCCCGGACGGTCTGTACCGTCTCTTCGTCAAGCTCGAGGTCGGGGTGGGCACTCGCCGCGTGCGCTTCGACCTGCGACATGACCTCGGCCTCGTTCTCCGCCTCTATCGTCGCGTCGCATCCCTCCACGATGCAGTTGAGTTGTTTCGTCATAGGCCCATACATGTTAGATCGTGACAGACATAATCCTGTCGGTGCAGCGACACGCGAGCCCGCAACAGCCGGCCCCCCGTGGACGCCGCGGTGCTACGCGTCCGCGGCTGGACGGGGGTCGGGCGGTCCGCGCCGGCTCACAGCGTCGATAGCGACGATGAACCGGACCGATTCGCGCGCCGTGTCCGACGGCGTCGCGGACCATCACGTCTCGTGGACGTCGAACGCTCGAGTAACCCGTAAACTGCGGTCCGATTTCCGCCGGTTCCACGGCCTTTTAAGAGTGCGACCGGCCTGTGATCGTTCATGACAGACGAGACAACGCCGGTGATCGCCGCCGCCTACCGAACGCCGCAGGGAAGGGACGGGGGCGTCTACGAGGACGTCCGCAGCGAGGACCTCTCGACGACGCTCATCGACCACACGCTCGCGGAGACGGGGCTGACGAGCGACCACGTCGACGACCTGATGTGGGGCGTCGCGCAGCAGCGCACCGAACAGGACAACAACGTCGCGCGCGTCATCGCGCTCCTCTCGGACCTGGGCGAGTCCGTGCCCGCGACCTCGATCAACCGCTGGTGCGCCTCCTCGATGCAGGCGATCATCTCGGCCTCCGACGCCGTCGCGGCGGGGAACCGCGACTGCGTCGTCGCCGGCGGCGTCGAGAACATGAGCCGCGTCCCGATGGACGGCGACTCCTACCAGCACCTCCACCCGGAGCTCTCGGAGCAGTACAACGTCTTCCAGCTACAGATGGGGATGACCGCCGAGAAGGTGGCCGAGGAGTACGACGTGAGCCGCGAGGCGCAGGACGAGTACGCCGCCCGGAGCCACCAGCGCGCCGCCGAGGCGACGGAGTCGGGCCGCTTCGACGACGAGATCGTTCCGGTCGAGACCGACGACGGACTCGTCGAGGAGGACGAGGGGATCCGGCCGGACACGACGGCCGAGAAGCTCGCCGGGCTCTCGCCCGCGTTCACGGGCGACGGGACGGTCACGGCCGGGAACTCCTCGCAGATCTCCGACGGCGCGTCGCTGACGCTGGTGACGAGCAAGGCGTTCGCCGAGGACCACGGGCTCGACGTGCTCGCCGAGGTCGGCACGAACAACGTCGCCGGCGTCGACCCGACCGTGATGGGGATCGGGCCGGTGCCCGCGACGCGGGGCCTCCTCGACCGCGCCGGGACGACCATCGACGACTACGACCTCGTCGAACTCAACGAGGCGTTCGCCTCCCAGTGCGAGTACTCGCGGCGCGAACTCGGCATCGACGAGGAGCAGTACAACGTCAACGGCGGGGCCATCGCCCTCGGCCACCCGCTCGGCGCCTCCGGCGCGCGCCTCCCCGTGACGCTGATCCACGAGATGCAGAAGCGCGACGCCGACCGCGGCCTCGCGACGCTCTGCGTCGGCTTCGGGCAGGGCGCGGCCATCGAGTTCTCGCGATAGGCTCGCCCGCCAGCGGTTTTTTCACCGTTCGGGGCGATGAATCGAGTATGAGCGATCCCGAAACCGACGCGCCCGACGCGGCGGACGCCGACGACGGCCCCGTCGCCGTCCTGCTCGACGTGTTACCGAACGGGCGACCGGACGACGACCGGCCCCCGTCGCGGAAATCGCCGGTCGCGTACGGCCTCGGGACCGACTCGTTCCGGCTGTACGAGCTCTCGCTCGACGACGAGGCCGACGTCTCCGTGAGCGACCGCCTCGCGCTCGACGGGCCGGCGGTCGGCCGGTACCGCGAGGTGTCGTACGACGACCTGACCCGGAACGCGGCCGCGGAGGTCGAGTACGCCGTCGAGGACATCGTCGACGCCGACGAGGGGCGCTTCGTCGACTTCTACAACGAGGCCGGTCCCATCACGCTCCGACTCCACCAGCTCAACCTCCTCCCCGGCGTCGGCAAACAGCTCCGGAACAACGTCCTCGACGAGCGCAAGCGCGGCCCCTTCGAGAGCTTCGAAGCGGTGTCCGAGCGCGTCTCGGGACTCCACCGCCCGCGGGAGGTGATCGTCGAGCGGATCGTCGAAGAGGTCCGCGAGGACGACCTCAAGTACCGGACGTTCGCCGGCCGCGAGGAGTGAGCCTCGAAACGGGACTTTTACCCGGAGCGCCGGCTTATCCCGGCCATGACCGACCTATCGACGGGTGAGGCCGCGGCGTACGGGGACCGCGACCCCGACGCCCTCGCGCGGCGGGCCGGGGAGCGCGCGAACCCCGACCGCGACCAGCACTTCCTCGTCGACGACCGCGTGCTCGACCGGATCCCCGGGTACCTGCCGGAGGACGCCGAGACGAGTCACCTGCTGGAGATCGGCGGCGGCGCGGGCGCGCTCACCGACCGCCTGCTGGCGACGATCACGAGCGAGGGCGAGGACGGCGACGACCCCGACATCCAAGGCCGCCTCTCCGTGGTCGAGCGCGACGGGACCTTCGCCGACTTCCTCCGCGAGGAGTTCGCGACCGCGGTCGACGACGGCCTCCTCGACGTGATCGAGGGCGACGCGCTCGACGTCGACCTCCCGCCGTTCACCGCCTGCGTCGCCAACCTCCCGTACGGCGTCTCCTCTGAGATCGCCTTCCGCCTGCTCCCCGAGGGGAAGCCGCTCGTGTTGATGTTCCAGGCCGAGTTCGCCGAGCGCATGGTGGCGTCCGCCGGCGAGTCGGAGTACGGCCGCCTGTCGGTGTCCGCCCAGCACTACGCCGCCGTCGAGATCGTCGAGCGCGTTCCGAAGGAGGCGTTCGACCCCCAGCCCGCCGTCGAGAGCGCCGTCGTCAGGTGTACGCCCCGCGACCCCGACTACGAGGTCGGCGACGAGGCGTTCTTCCTCCGGTTCGTGAAGGCGCTGTTCACCCAACGGCGCAAGACGGTGCGGAACGCGATCCGGAACACGGCCCACATCTCCGGCCTCGAAGCGCCCGAAGCGGTCGTCGAGGCCGCGGACGAGGACCTGCTCCGCCGGCGACCCGGCAAGCTCGATCCGGCCGCGTTCGCCGCGCTGGCCGAGCTGGCCCGCGAGCACGGCTCGCCGGGCGAGGTGTGACCGCGGAGATGACGCTCCCAGACCTCGTGCTCGCGGTCGGAGCGTCCGCCGTCGCGTCGCTTCCGGAGCTCCTGACCGCCGGCGGCGGCGCGACCGGCCCCGTCGGCGACGTCTACGGCGCCCTGACNGAGAACGTGCGGCGCACCGTCGCCTCCGCGCTGATCGTCGCCGCCGTGCTCGGCGTGCGAGCGCTCACGGCGTGGGTGAAGCGGCGGGACGGGGAGCTGTCCTCGACGCAGCGCCTGCTGCTCTCGACGTCCGTCGGCGCCGCCACCGCGCTCGGCGCGCTCTCGCTGCTCGCGGTGTGGGACCGGAGCGGCGCGCTCCTCGACGCGTTCGAGGCGGCCGCGATCACGGACCAGCTGTCGAACGTCGTGCTCGCCGTCGTGCTGCTGGCGAGCGCCTACGCCCTCACCGACTTCCTCGGCGGCCTCATCCGGCAGATATCCGCCGATAGCACCATCCTCACGGACCATCAGGAGGAGGTGGTCCGACGGCTCACGCAGCTGACGGTGTACACCTTCGCGCTGCTCGTCGTGGTGGGGCTGTTCACCGACAACGTCGGCGGCCTCCTCGTCGGGGCCGGATTCCTCGGGATCGTGGTCGGGATGGCGGCCCGCCAGACGCTCGGCGCGGTGCTCGCCGGGTTCGTGCTGATGTTCTCCCGGCCGTTCGAGGTCGGCGACTGGGTCGAGGTCGGCGACCACGAGGGGACCGTCACGGAGATATCGATCATGAGCACCCGCCTCCGGTCGTTCGACGGCGAGGTGATCACGCTCCCGAACGACGACGTGCGGTCGGGGTCGATCATCGACCGGTCGCGCCGGAACCGCCTGCGGATCGAGGTCGAGGTCGGCGTCGACTACGCGACCGACGTCGGGCGCGCGGCGACGCTGATCGAGGAGGCGATGGCCGACGTCGACGACGTGGCCGCGATGCCCGAGCCGGACGTGGTGACGAAGCGGTTCGGCGACTCGGCGGTCGTCCTCGGCGCCCGGTACTGGATCCGGAACCCGAGCATGCGGAAGCGCTGGCGGACCCAGACCGCCGCGATGGGCGCGATCAAGACCGCGCTGGAAGACGAGGGGATCGTCATCCCGTTCCCGCAGCAGACGCTCTCCGCGCGGACGGAGGAGTCGTCCGGGCCGCAGCTCGACGCGTCGGTCGAGGGGCGGGCGGCGACGCGCGGCGGGAACGGTCACGGCGAGGGCACTGACGGAGGCGACACGTGAGCGACGACACCGCCGACGACCTCGCGGCGCGGCGGGGGGTCGACGAGGCGGTCGTCTACCAGCCCGCCGAGGACTCCGGCCTCCTCGCGGAGGCCGCGGTCGAGACCGCACGCGGTCGCGTGCTGGAGGTGGGCACCGGCTCGGGCTGGGTCGCGGCGCGGGTCGCGACGGAGCGCGACCTCGACGTGGTCGGCAGCGATCTCAACCCCCACGCGGCGCGGCAGGCCCGCGACCGCGGCGTCGAGGGCGTGGTCGCCGACCTCTGCGCGCCGTTCCGCGCGGACGCGTTCGACACCGTCTGTTTCAACCCGCCGTACCTCCCGACGGACCCGGACAACGAGTGGGACGACTGGATGGAGCACGCGCTCTCCGGCGGCGAGTCGGGCCGCGAGCTGATCGAGCCGTTCCTCGCAGACGTGGGGCGGGTCCTCGCGCCCGGCGGCGTCGTGCTGCTGCTCGTCTCCTCGCTGACGGGGTACGAGGAGGTGCTCGCGCTGATCGAGGACGCCGGATTCACCCACGAAGTCGTCGTCGAGGACTCGTTCCCGTTCGAGACGCTCTCGGTGCTCGCGCTGCGACGGGAGTAGGTCGGGCTTCGCCAGCCCGCCATATTACTTCTGATCATATAGTACATTAGCAAATATTATACATCGGCATATCGAACTTCTGGTGATGACTGAACGTGTCGCGGCCACGCCGGGGCTGTACCCGCTCCCGGACTGGGCGAAAGAGACGCTCTCCGACCTCAAGGGCCACCAGAAGGGCGACCTGTTGAGCGGCGACGAGAGCGAGGCGATCGTCGAGCAGTACGACGAGGTCCGCGCGGAGTACGTCGAGGACCAGTTGGACGCCGGCCTCGACCGGGTCGTCGAGGGGCAGGGCCGCTGGGACGACATGATCGCGCATCCGCTGACGGTGCACGACGGCGTCGAGACCGGCGGGATCGTGCGGTACTACGACAACAACAACTTCTACCGCGACCCCCGCGTGGTCGACGAACTCGACTTCTCCGGCGACGTGGCGCGCGAGCTGGAGGCGGCGTCCGAGCTGATCGACGGCGCGGCCCCCCTCGCCGCGACCCTCCCCGGTCCCTACTCGCTGGCCGACCTCGCGACCGACGAGCACTACGGCGACGAGGCCGACTTCCAGGCCGCGATCGCCGAGTTCCTCGCCGGCGAAGTCGAGGCGTTCCCCGCCCACGAGACGCTGTTCCTCCTCGAGCCGTCGCTCGTGACGAACCCGCCCGCCGAGGGCGCGGAGTCAAGCGCGACGGACGCGATCGCGACGGTCGCCGACGCGACCGACGCCGACGTGGTCGTCCAGACCTCGTACGGCGCGCTCGGCGAGAAGCTGTACGCGCACCTCGTCGACGAGGCGGGCGCGGACGCGCTCGGCCTCGACCTGGTCGCCGGCGACCGCGACGACACGGTGTACAACGTCCAGGAGTTCGGCTCCACCGACTCGCTCGCGCTCGGCCTCGTCGACGGGCAGAACACGCTCGTCGAGGAGCCGGAGACGGTCGCGGAGCGCGTCGAGTGGTTCGAGTCCCAGATCCCCGCCGAGGGGTTCGACCGGACGTACCTGACGCCGAACACGGAGCTGTTCTACCTGCCCGCCAACAAGTACCGCGCGAAGCTGAACGCGCTGGCCGCCGCCGCGGAGGTGCTCGACTAATGGTCCGAAACCCAGAAGCCAACCGCGAACAGTTCCGCCCGAACGACCACCCGAACGACGCGTTCCTGCTGACGACCGTCGTCGGCTCGTACCCGAAGCCGAAGTGGCTGAACCGCGCGGACGAGCTCGTCGACGACCCGGACTCGAAGTTCGACGCCGGGGACCTGGAGGAGGCCCACGACGACGCCTGCCGGCTCATCACGCACGAGCACGAGCGCGCCGGGCTCGACACGGTCGTCGACGGGGAGATGCGCCGCAACGAGATGGTGGAGTTCTTCGCCGACCGCATCGACGGCTACGAGTTCAACGGGCCGGTGAAGGTGTGGGGCCACAACTACTTCGACAAGCCGTCGGTCGTCGAGGAGGTCGAGTACGACGAGCCGTGGCTCGTCGACGAGTTCGACTTCACCTCGAACGTCGCCGAGCGCCCGGTGAAAGTCCCCATCACGGGCCCGTACACGCTCGGGTTCTGGGCGTTCAACGAGGCGTACCCCTCCACCGAGGAGCTGGTCTACGACCTCGCCGACCTCGTCAACGAGGAGGTCGAGAAGCTGGTCGAGGCGGGCGCGCGCTACATCCAGATCGACGAGCCCGCGCTGGCGACGACGCCCGAGGACCACGCCATCGTCGGCGAGGCGCTCGAACGCATCGTCTCGGGCATCGACGAGGAGGTCCGCATCGGCCTCCACGTCTGTTACGGCGACTACTCGCGGATCTACCCCGAGATCAACGACTACCCGATCGACGAGTTCGACGTCGAGCTGTGTAACGGCGACTTCGAGCAGATCCCGACGTTCACCGACCCCGAGTTCGAGCCGGACCTCGCGCTCGGCGTCGTCGACGCGCACACGGCCGAGGTCGAACCGGTCGAGGAGATCAAGGAGAACGTCCGGCAGGGCCTCCGCGTCGTCCCGCCGGAGAAGCTCACGGTCTCGCCCGACTGCGGGCTGAAGCTGCTGCCGCGCGACATCGCGTACGGCAAGATGGAGAACATGGTGACCGCGGTCCGCGAGGTCGAAGCCGAGATCGACGCCGGCGAGATAGACGTCGAGAACCCGCTCGACGACTGAATCGGCGCTGTCGACGTTGTATTTTCACATCTATTCCTACTGAGACAGACGGGAGAACGGGCTTGCGGACCAGTAGTGTTGATACCGAGCAGTTCATGCAGACGGATGATCAGCGATACGTCATGACAGATGGCTCGGATCGGCTGAAGACTACCGCAGACACCCTCCGCAACCAAGCGGTTCGAATTCCACTGCCGGACGGAGCGGCGGAGCAAACTTGTTACGAGAGTATGCAGCGCATCGCGGGCGCTTGCGAGCGAAAAATCGAGCTCCTGGCTGACCCGGATGTTCCCGTGACTGAGGTGTATGAGGACGGACTGAAGAATACGCAGCAGCGCTTCGAACACCGCTTACAACAGCTTGCTGGCGAGGACTACTACGACGTCGCGATTGCATACCTCGACGGCGACCGGGAGGACTGGATTGGCGCGCTCGCAGCGTACTATCTGGAGTGTTATTACCGCTTACAGGAACGCTACACGGTTGACGAACAGTTCTCCGTGCTGGTGATCCTCCGTTATCCGACGTCTTTCACCGTGAATCTGAGTTTCCTCACCGGGAATATCAGCGAGGGGGTAGTTCGCTACGAGTCCGCAAAACACGGGGGAGCGGATCTCGACGCCCGGAGTCGTGAACAGTACTACGCCGACTGTCAGTACTCTCAGAAACTCGCTGCAGACTACCTGCGAGAGCAGATCGGTTGTATTACTGATGCGTTTCCCGACCCGGATACGACGTCGTTCGAACAGCGTCGCTACGGCGGATTCGTACACATCGCCGGGAGAACGGGGTCGACGTTCATGGAGATTCTGGAGTCCCTGACCGCGGATCCGGACCGATCCGATACCGATGCCCCATCACCTGGCCTTGTTCCGGGCGGCCCGGAATTCGAACGAGTGAAACAGCGGTACTTCCGCGACGCGCAGGTTGTGATCTGATACGGCGATCCCCCGTACTGAGCGATCGAGATATCGAAAACGGTCGACCAGATCGTGACAGCGCCGCCACCCCGGCGACGCCATTTATAAGCGGCCGCCGACCCCATCCCCGGCATGGACATCGGTCTCACCGTCGGCGACGACCTCGACCGGCTCGCGGCGTCGCCGTCGCGGTTCGACTTCTGCGAAGTCGGCGTCGGC
>P_1C_Sed_2_UnCtyDRAFT_1000648_pt1 | contig 10404 bp, 6 predicted proteins | sample Pon1CUnioCityCA_4_FD_10229 | JGI IMG/M metagenome (IMG submission 10229) | reverse complement strand
CCATCATCACCGACGGGGTCAGTGATCTGGCGATCAAGCGCACCCAATACCGGCGCATCCTCGATAGCGAGGATTTCGACGCGGTCATCGCGCACATCAGGGAATCGATCGCATCCCAAAGCAATGAATGATCCCGGTGGCTGATGTCCGGCGGCAACCCTACCTGACCGAACGCTGGCTGACCGGCGTCACCCGGCATCCGGTTTTAGTGCTGGCAGCTTGCGTGGGTTTGACTATCCTGGCAGCTCTGGCGGCGGTCAACCTGCTCGGCGTCAACAGCGACCCGATCGCGATGCTGGACGAAGACCTGCCGTTTCGCCAGACCGACGAACGACTGCGCGCCGAATTCCCGAATCTCGACAACAACCTGCTGGCCGTGGTCGAAGCACCCACGCCTGAGCAGGCTACACTGGCCGCACGGCAGGTTCAGCGCGAACTCGCGGCGCTGCCTGAAGTGGTCAACTCGGTCAGCTGGCCGGCCGGCAGCGAATTCTTTGCCCGCAACGGGCTGCTGTTCCTGTCGCTGGAAGAGCTCGAAGCACTGAGCGAGCGACTGACCGCCGCCCAGCCGCTGCTCGGCCGATTGGCCCGGCAAACCGACGCCGCGGCGTTGTTCGAGCTGCTCACACAGATCGCCGAGCGCAACCCAGGCGGAGATTCCATTTCCTCAGGCGTCACTCTCGATCGACTCCATGGTCAGGTCGCCGAGGCGATCGACGCCGGCCTGACCGGCGCGCCGGAGGTGCTGTCGTGGCAGCGATTGCTGAGTGACGGCGACGCATCCGAGGACCGTGCGAGACAAATCCTGTTGATCAATCCGGTACTGGATCACGACCGCGTGCTGGCCGCGCGCGAGGTCATGGAACGAATGCACGAGATGCGCGCCCGGCTCGACCTCGAACAGGGGCCGGTGCGGGTGCGCTTTACCGGCAGCGCGGCATTGAGCTTTGAAGAAATGCGAAGCGTCATCGAAGGCGCAGGCCTCACCGGGATACTCGCGTTTATCGCCGTCTCCATCGTGATGCTGGCCGGCCTGCGCTCGGTCTCCCTGAGCCTGATTGCGCTGGTCAACCTGGCGCTGGGGCTGGTCATCACCGCCGGTTTCGCCGCGGTGGTCATCGGGCGGGTAAATTTGATTTCGGTGAGCTTCGTGGTGCTCTACATTGGCCTGGGCGTGAATTACGCTGTGCATTATCTGTTGCGCTACCGCGAGATCGCCCAGCTCGAACCGGCCGGTCGAACGTCGGCAATCCGCTCGACCATCAGCGCCGGGCGGTTTCTGCTGTACCCGCTCACGCTCAGCGCCGTGACCACGGCGCTGGGCTTCTTCGCCTTCGTGCCGACCGCGTTTTCCGGGATCGCGGAACTCGGCCTTATCGCCGGCGTGGCCATGATGGTGACGCTGGTACTGAGCTATACGGCGCTTCCGGCAATGCTGGCACTGATCCAGCCCCGCGTATCCGGTTCGCCGCCGGTCCCGGATCGAGGCTGGCGCCGACACCTGGACCTGCCTTTGCGGCATCGCTGGGCGGTGCTCGGGCTCGGTATCGTACTGGCCGTCGCCGCACTGCCGGCGCTGCCGGAACTTCATTTCGACAGCGACCCGCTCAATGTGCGCGATCCGCAGTCCGAATCCGTGACGACCATCCGCCAGCTGCTATCCGAGGGCCAAGCCGGCTACCGCAACATCCAGGTGCTGACGGATGACCCGGCTGAAACCGAGGCCATGCGGCAGCGGCTGAACGATCTGCCGACCGTTTCGCGCGCCGTTTCGCTCGAGAGCTTCATTCCCGACGACCAGGACGAGAAGCTTTTCATGCTCGAGGACCTGGGCTGGGTTCTGGGCCCCGGCGTGGTCGGAGCCGACTGGGAAACCGACCCGGTCACGGCCGCATCGCTCGCCGCCGCCGCCGCGACCCTGATCGACGCGCTTGATCAATCGNGGGCNCCGGCCGGCGANCCGGCGTCCGGAGGCCTCTCGCAAAGCCTTTCACGGCTGCTTCGCGCGCTGGACGACGGCGACGCCGATCAGGCCGCCGCACGCGTGAACCGGGCCCTGACCGCCGGCATGCAGCCGACGCTGGGGCGGCTCAGCGAGGGCCTGAAGGCGAGCGATCCGGTCTCCGTCGAAGATCTGCCGGCCTGGCTGGTGGAACAGTGGCGCGGCCGTGAAGGCGCGCGCTTGATTCAAGTGTTCCCGGCAGTCGACGTGCTCGACTTCGAACGTCAGGCGGAATTTACCGAGGACGTGCTGGCGGTGGCCGGCGATCGCGCCACCGGCGGGCCGGTCATTCAGCTCGAGGCCGGCCGCGCGATTACCGGCGCCTTTCAACAAGCCCTGATCTGGGCCGTGATCGGCATATCGATCGTCCTGCTGGCCACGCTCAGGCAGCCGCTGGCCGCGGCCAAGGTCATGGCACCGCTGGCCCTCGGCGGTCTGCTCACGGTCGCGGCGATGGTATTGATCGACCTGCCGTTCAACTTCGCGAATGTCGTTGCGCTGCCGCTGCTTCTGGGCGTGGCCGTTGACAACGGGATTCACCTGGTCACGCGTCACAGATCCGGTCTGCTGCCGAACGGCAATGTGCTCAAGACCGCGACCTCGCGCGCAATTGTCGTCGGCGCAATGATCACCACCGGCGGCTTCGGCAATCTGGCGTTCTCGCCGCATAGCGGCACCGCCAGCCTGGGCATCATCCTGGCCGTGGGCCTTGCGCTGATGGTCGTCGCCACACTGCTGTTCCTGCCCGCCATGCTGGGCCGGGGCGACTGATGAGCGGTAGGTACGGTGCTAAACTGTCACGCTGAAATTGCCCGCCTGCCAGAGTCAAGATCAGCCATGGCCGAATTCAACCAAGCGCGCGACAAGCTGCGCGGCGCAGCCGAGCCGGAGATCCGGAGCCGGAACCGATGACGGCCCTGGTCACCGGTGGCAGCGGTTTCGTCGGGTCCGCCGTCGTGCGACGGTTGCTCGACAGCGGTAAGCCGGTTCGAACACTGGTGCGCGCCGGTCGCGATCACAGCAACCTCGACGGGCTCGATGTAGAGCGTGTCACTGGCGATCTGACGGATCCGGCCTCGCTCAAGCGCGCCGCGGCCGGCTGCGACGCCCTGTATCACGTCGCGGCCGATTATCGACTGTGGGTGCGTGATCCGGCCGCCATGGACAAGGCCAATATCGAGGGCACGCGCAACGTGCTGCTTGCCGCCGCCGACGCCGGCTGCAAGCGCATGGTTTACACCAGCAGTGTTGCCACGCTGGGGTTGAGAAACGACGGCACGCCGGCCGACGAACTCGATCCTTCCGGCCTGGAGGACATGTGCGGTGCTTACAAGCGCAGCAAGTTCCTGGCCGAGCGCGAAGCGGCACGGCTGGTCGAGCAACATGACCTGCCGGTGATCATCGTCAACCCGTCCACGCCGGTTGGGCCGCGCGATCTTCGCCCCACGCCCACCGGCCGCATGGTGCTGGACGCAATCACCGGTCGTATGCCGGCCTACGTCGACACCGGGCTGAATATCGTGCATGTCGACGACGTGGCCGACGGTCACCTGCTGGCGATGCAGCACGGAAAAATCGGCCAGCGCTACATCCTCGGCGGGGAGAATCTGTACCTGCGCGACATCCTGATCCGATTGGCCGAAATTAGCGGGCAGCGTGCGCCGCTGGTGCGCCTGCCGCACGGCCTGGTGCTGCCCATGGCATGGATCAGCGAGTGCTGGGCGCGTCTGACCCACAACGACGAGCCGCGTCTGACGGTCACCGGCATCAAACTGGCCCGGAAGCTGATGTTCTTTTCCAGCGATCGGGCGAAGCGCGAACTCGGTTATGCGCCGCGGCCCGCCGACCAGGCCTTGCACGACGCCATGGTCTGGTTTCGCAAGACCAGTCCCGAATCCGCCGGAACGCGCCAGGTCGCCTGAGCTCGGCTGGACGGAACCATCGCACCGGATACCCGCCCGCCATGAATCGCATCAAGTTGCTGGTCCGCATACTGGGCCTGTTGGGACTGGCGCTGTTCATCGCCCTGATCCTGCGCCAGGGAATCGGGGAGCTTGCAGCCGCGCTGGCTGCCGCCGGGTTCGGCTTGCTGGGGGTCGCCGGCTGGCACGTGCTGACCATGAGCTGCGACGGCCTCGCCCTGCGCCAGCTCATGCAGCCCAAGGCGCGCATCGGCGCGGGCACCGCGATCTGGACCCGCTGGCTCCAGGAATCGGTCAACAATCTGCTGCCGGTGATGCAGATCGGCGGCAACCTGGTCAAGGTGCGCGCGCTGATGCGCCGCGGCATCGCCACCGATCTGGCCGGCGCCAGCGTCGTGATCGACGTGACATTGACCGTCTCCACGCAGATTCTCTTTACCCTGCTCGGCCTGATGCTGTTGCTGTGGCACCTGGGATCCGGCGATATCGCCGGTTCGGTGCTGGCCGGGGCCTTGGTCATGAGTCTGGCCATCGCCGGCTTCTATGTTGTGCAGAAACGCGGACTTTTCTCCATGCTCACCGGGCTGCTCAATCGCATTTCCAGGCGCCCCGACTGGCAAGCCCTGGCCGGTGGCGCTCAGGCCATGGACGAGATGATCGCCGCACTTTACAGCCATCGCCGTGCGCTGTATCAGTCGGCCGCGCTGCACCTGCTGGCCTGGTTCGTCGGCATCGGCGAAGTCTGGCTGGCGCTGTATTTCCTGGGCACGCCGGTGGGCCTGGTCGAAGCCGCGCTGCTGGAGAGTCTGGGTCGCGCGCTGCGCACCGCCGCCTTCGCGATTCCGGGCGCGGTGGGTGTACAGGAAGGTGGTTTCATCGTATTCGGGGCGCTGCTGGGACTGCCCTCGGGCGCGGCATTGGCACTGGCGCTGGCCAAGCGCGTGCGCGAGCTTTTGCTGGGCCTGCCCGGCCTGCTCGCATGGCAGATCGAGACCGGTCGCGCGACGCTGGGCGACCTGCGCGAATCCGGAGGCGACCGATGAATTCCGACGTGAACGCCAAAATGCCCAGGCCGGCCGCCTGGGTGCGCGCCATCAACGCCGGCGCAGACCTGGCCCGGCGTGCGGGCGCGCGCTTCGCCGGCCTGGACGCCGACGAGATCGTTCGGCAGGCCGAGGCACGCGCCGGCTGCCAAGACTTCGGGCCCGACGACGGCTGGCGCACGGGCCTGGAAAAGCTCACCGAGGACTACCGCCGCCACGCCCGGCTGACCGCGATCGGGCAGATTGCCGCACGCCGTCACCTGATCGACCTGCTGGCCAACCGGCTCTGGATGGTGCGTGACCGCGCGCAGCACCCGGACATCGGATCGCAGCCGGTACCGGCCCCGCTGTTCATCGTCGGCCTGCCGCGCACGGGCACGACCTTGCTGCACATGCTTCTGGCGCAGGACCCTGCAAACAGGGTGCCGGAGACCTGGGAAGTCATGCACCCGGCGCCGGCCGAAGGCAAGGAAGACAAGCGGATCAGGCGCGCCGGACGCGAACTGGCCTGGATGGAGCGCCTTGCACCCGGATTTCGCGTGATGCATCCTCTTGCGCCGCGACTGCCGCAGGAATGCATCGCCATCGACAGCCATACACTGCAGGGCTACGAGTTTCAGACCACTCACTACGTGCCGGACTACCAGCGTTGGCTGGAAGCGCGCAAAAAGCATGACGTGTACCGCCACCACAAGCGCTTTCTTCAGCATCTCCAGTGGCAGCGGCCCGGTGCACACTGGGTACTCAAGGCGCCGGCCCACCTGTTCGGCCTGGCCGAGCTGCTGGCGGTCTATCCGGACGCCGGTATCATCCAGACTCACCGCAACCCGCTGGACGTGATGGCGTCGCTGGCCAGTCTCAGCACCGTGTTGCGCGCCGCCTTCAGCGAAAGCGCCGACCCTCAGGCAATCGGACGCGAAATGTCGGAGCGCTGGGGCGGTGGCCTGTTACGGGTAATGGAACAACGCCAAAGCGGCCGGTTGCCGGCCGACCGGTTCATCGACGTCGACTATCGCGCCATCGTCGACTGTCCAATCGATACCGTGAAGACGATCTATGCCCGATTCAATCGCGAGCCGACGTTCGAGGCCGAACAGGCCATGCGCGATTTCCTCGCGGCCAACCCCAAAGACAAGCATGGCGCGCATCGCTACTCACTTGAACAATTCGGCCTGGACGCCGAAGAGCAGGCCGGGCGATTTGCCGGCTACCGCGCGCGTTTCGGCTGCTGAGGTGCCGGCAACTCGAACAACCCGCGATTCTTGAAGTCGGCGAGCGCATCCCGAAGCGTCTCCGCCAGCGGTCGGGGCCGCCAACCCAGCGCATCGCGGGTGCGGCGATTGTCGAAGCGCACCGGGATGCCGCCGAGCCGAACGCCGGCCAGCGGCGCACTCGGTGGCCTGCGGGTAACGTGGTCGGCGAGCCATTCCGAGACCGCCGCCACCAGCCAGGCCAAGCGGTAGGGCACAATGCGTCGCGGCATGGGGATGCCTGAAAGCCGCTGCAACTGCTGCAGCAGGTCGACGAGCTGGATGTCGTGCGCGCCGAGAATGTATCGTCCGCCCGGTTCGCCGCGCTCGGCTGCAAGCACGTGTCCCAGCGCCACGTCGCGCGCGTCCACCATGTTCAGCGTAGTCGGCATATAGGCCGGATAGCGGCGATTCAGAAACCCCAGCAACATCCGGCTGGGCGGCGTCAGCCAATGATCGCCCGGTCCTGCCGGCACGGTCGGGTTGCAGATGATCACGCGCTGGCCGTACTTTTCGAAAGCCACGCTTGCCTCGCGCTCGGCCATCAGCTTGCCGACACAGTAAGGCCCAGCCATCTCGGCTTCCGAACAGATGGTCCGCTCGTCGACCTGCTGCGGTGCGCGTCCGCGACCCATGGCGATAAGAATCGACTCGGTGGAGGTATGCACCACGGTCTCCACTTCACGCTCGCGCGCAGCCTGAAGCACGTTGCGCGTGCCAGCGACATTGATCGAAACGAACTCGCGCTTGTCGCGCGCCCACAGGCCCGCGTGCGCAGCCAAATGGAATACGCGGCGGCAATCACCGGCGGCGCCTCGCACCGCGACGGCATCGGTTATCGATCCCTGCAAGTATTCAGCGCCCGGCACGCGCTCCACCGGCTCGTGCAGGTCCAGCACACGCACCGATTCACCACGCTCGCGCAGCAGCCGAACCAGATGCGATCCGATGAAGCCCGCGCCGCCGGTTACAAGATTCGTCATGCCCGTGAAATTTCTGCCCACAAGATTCCGCTCCTTGCGAAAGCCGATGCCGCTATTTCAGTTCCAGTCTGCCATCATTGGGATGTCCATGGAAGGAACCGGAATCAAGAACATGTCATTGCAGAAACCGCAGGCGACGTGGAACCACCCGCTGCTGGGCGCCGACCCGGGCACGCTGATCCGGCTGGCTGCGGCCAACCGCATTCCCCCATCCATGTGGCCGCGACTGACGACGTTGTTCGGCGCGGCCCTGGCGCGGGCGCCGCTTTCACTGGCCGAACGCGCATGGGTCGCCATTCAGGCCGATCCGCTGAAACGCATGAAGTCGCCAGTGTTCATACTCGGCCACTGGCGCAGCGGTACCACCCACCTGTTCAACCTGATGAGTCGCGACCCGCGCTTTGCCTGGCCGGATCCAATCGCCACCGGCCTGCCATGGGACTTTCTGCTGCTCGGGCGCGCGCTTCGTCCGTTGCTCAAGCGCGCCCTGCCCGAAAGCCGGTTGATCGACAACGTCGAAGTCAATCCCGACTCGCCGCAGGAAGACGAGATCGCGCTGGCCTCGATGCAGGGGCTTTCCTACTACCACGCGCTGTATTTTCCCCGAAGCCTGGCCCCGTATTTCGAGCGCGGCGCCTTTCCCGATGAAAACGTCGTGCCTTCCGGAGCAATGATGCGTCGCACGCGCCGGCTCAAACATTACGCTCGCAAGCTATTGCTGAACATGCCCGGCGATACCTTGCTGGTCAAGAACCCGATCTACACCGGTCAGGTCGCCTGGCTCAGATCGCTGTGGCCGAGCGCACGCTTCGTGCACATCCATCGCAACCCGTATGTCGTATTCGACTCGACATGCAACTTCTACCGCAAGCTGCTGCCTGCTTACGCACTGCAGTCGTTCGACGCCGAAGCGGCCGAGCCGGTGATTCTCGACGCCTATCCGCGCATGCTCGAACGCCTCTATGCCGATACCGCCGATCTTCCGCGCAGTCAGTTCATCGAGATTGCGTATGCCGACCTGGACGCGCAGCCGATGAAATGCCTGGAAAGACTTTACGAACAACTCGAACTGGGCGGATTCGAACAGCAGGCACCCCGCTTCGACACCTACCTTGAAAGCATTCGCGGCTACCGCAAGAATCCGCACCGGTTCACCACCGAAACCCTGGACAAGGTCGACGCGGCATGGGGCGAATGGCTGAGGCGCTGGGACTACCCCCGCCCCGGAATCTGAGGCGAAGACAATGCCCGAGCGCTTTCGTTCATGGCATGCCGGCAGTTGATTCCGACTGCGTTTCGGCCGCCTCTTCCGCCTGCGCCGTGGACGGCTCCTGGGGTCCGGCCGCGGCGAAGCGCTCGATCCAGTCGCGAACCTCGCCGTACCAGTGCAGCGAATTGTTCGGCTTGAGTACCCAATGGTTTTCGTCCGGGTAGTACACCAGGCGCGATTCCACGCCGCGGGTCTGCAGCGTACGGAACAGTTCGAACGCCTGGCCGACCGGTACACGCAGGTCCTTCTGGCCGTGAATGATCAGGCTGGGTGTGTCGAATTCGCCGGCGAAGTAGTGCGGCGAGATCGCCCGGTACAACTCGGGGTTTTCCCAGTACGGACCGAAGCGCTGATCGTGGACCGCAAAATCGGCCGATGATTGGGCGTAAAGGTCGTAGACCGCGGCATGAATCAGCAGCGCGTTGAACGGATGATCGCGGCCCAGCAGCACGGTCGAGAGGTATCCGCCGTAGCTGCCGCCCCCGGCAACCATCCGCTCGGTATCTATCCAGGGTTTTTCCATGAACCATTCGGCCGCGGCAATCGTGTCGGCGTACGGTTTCGTCATCCAGTCCGGGTTGATCGAGTCGGTAAAATCCTGGCCGAAGCCGGACGAGCCATGGAAGTTGTGCCAAGCGGTCACATAGCCCCACGACGAAAAGGTCTGGGCGTTCCACCTGAAATGGAACATGTCCGAGATCGCGCCGTGCGGGCCGCCGTGGATCAGCAGGAACAGCGGATACTTGCGGTCCGGATCGAAGCCCGGCGGATAGTGCACCCACATCTGGATCTCGGCGCCCTCGGCCCCGGTATAAGTCACCGACTCGTAGGTGCCCATGTCGACATCGGCCAGCACGTCGTCGTTGAACGTTTCCAGGCGCTTTCCGGCGCCGGCCTCGACGTCGACGCGAACGACGCGCGGCGGGTAGAGGAAACTCTGNTTGCGCGCGACCAGCGNGCCGTCTTCTGCGATCGACAGCGCGTCGTAGTTGGTGGCATCGGTAATGGCGACCGGGTCGGCGCCGCTGATCGGAAGAAAGTAAACGCGGCGGGTGCCGGCGTCGTCGATAGCGCCGAACAACCCGGCTGAATCCGGAGACCAGACCAGTCCGCCGGCCGACCGGTCCCAGTCGCCGTGGACCAGACGGGTGCGGCCGGTCGCCAGTTCATGCAGCATCAACTTGCGCTGGTCGCCGTAGAAACCCGGAATATGCTGGCGCGAGAACGCCAGCAGCTGGCCGTCGGGCGAGAACATCGGGGCGCTGTCGGGGGCCGCGTTACCGCGCGTAAGGTTGACGGGGTCACCCTCGCCCATGCCAACCAGGAAAACATCGGGATTCGGATAAATACCTTCGATGGAACTGTCGGCGACGATGGCAAGACTGCTTTCGTCGGACGACACGTCGTAGTCGCCGGTGCCGGCGCCGGAAGGCGAGAGAACAAGCCCCGCAGGCTGACTCAGCGGCTGAATCTCGCCACCTGTGGCCGGAATCCTGAATAGATGATTCTCGCGATCCTCGTCCAGCCAGGTATCGAAAAACGCATAGGGCATTTCGGTCCAGACATGGGCCGACACCTTGCTGTCCTTTTCAGCCTTCAAGGCCTGGGCCATTTCGTCGAAGCTTTTGCCGGGCCAGACGCTGGAGACGAAATAGATGTGCTGGCCGACCCACTTGAGCGCCGATACACCGGTCGGGACCTCGGTCAGGCGCGTCGCCTCGCCGGGCGCGTCCATGGGCAGCAGGTAGACCTGNCCGGCATCGTCCTCGCCGCGTTTGCTGATGAAGGCGAGGGTCGAACCGTCCGGCGAAAACACCGGGCTGGATGCACTCGCGCCTGCCGCGCTGATCGCGCGCTGACCAGGATCGTCGGCGCTCCCGAGCAGCCATAACCGGGTCTCGGACTCGTCGGAATCGATTTCGAACGACGTCGCC
>P_1C_Sed_2_UnCtyDRAFT_1000646_pt1 | contig 10416 bp, 7 predicted proteins | sample Pon1CUnioCityCA_4_FD_10229 | JGI IMG/M metagenome (IMG submission 10229) | reverse complement strand
GTACGCTGCATTCCTCGGGATTTGCGACGCCTTGATCTTGAACTTTTTACTTTGCCATCTCAAACTGACTTTTTACGAGACTGTCGAATCTAGGGGGAACCTAAATGGCAACCGATGATTTATCACGAACAACGTACTATCCGCGGAAACGCTACAGCGGNGTGCGCATGCAACAGGGCCGCGTGTTAACGGATGATGATTTTAACGCACAGGAGCAGATCCATCATGAAGACAAACGCCTGACAGGCCGTGACGTCATTGGCAGCGCAGGCAGTCCGGACCAGGGTTTTGCCATCGGCAATGCCGCTTCAAAAGACGGCAGCATTGACTTTGACATTGCGGCGGGAACGTTTTATATCGGCGGCAACCGCGTGGCATTGGACACCCCGCAAAGCTTTGCGCTGCAAACGGACTGGCTGCAAAACCCCGGGGTTCCGCCGCCGCGCGGTGAACGCCAGGACATGGTGTTCCTGGAGGTGTGGCAGCAGAACGTATCCGCCGTGGAAGACTCGGAACTGATTGAAAAAGCCCTTGGCGGACCGGATACCAGCACCCGCCGGCGCACCATGTGGCGCGTAAGCGTGCAGGAAGACGTGGCCACCAACTATTGCCCACAAGCCTGGCAGCAAGTAAAAACCGCTGTTCAAACCGCCATCGGAGGGGTTTGGCAGGACAACACGCAGCTTCGCTCGGATGCCCGATTGACTGTTGCCTATGAGACCAGCGGCGACAAGGAGGATCTGTGTTCCCCGTCCGTACTGGCCGGCTACCTGGGTGCTGAAAACCAGGCCATTCGCGTGCAGCTGGTGGGCAACAATCATTTTACCTGGGGCTTTGACAACGGCGCCCCCTTGTACCGGGCAAGCCTGGAAGACGCCGCGTCTGATCGCAAAACATTCAGGATGCTGACCGAACCCAGGGACCAGGCCCATTGGCCGCAGGCGGGACAAGTGGTGGAGGTCCTGCCCTGGTCGGCCCTGTTGTTAAACGGTGAAAAACTGGCGGAAGAGCTCTCCCCCGGCCACCTATCCACCCTGAGCGGCAGCTATGATCCGGACAGCGGAGAAATTGTCCTGGCCACCCCCCTGCCGGCAGATTTCGGCGCTCAATGGAAAAACCGCAGTGATCAGGATAGTCTCCTCAAAACCCGCTTTGGCACCGAAGAGCTTGAAGACGCATACTTTTTTCTGCGAGTCTGGGACCGCGGCTCCGACACCACCCCCGAGGCCGCCCTGGCGGTGGGCAGCAAAGTGGCATTGGGCAGCACCGGGATCAATGTCACCATCACCGGCAGCCACCGCATGCCCGGCGATCACTGGATTATCGCCGCCCGGCCGCACACCCCGGACCAGGTCGTGCCGTGGGAACTGGAAACCGGGCGACAGGCGGAAGGCTATCACCGATTTTACGCACCGCTTGCCATCATTCACTGGAACGCGCCCGGCGAGGCAGCGCCGCTGGTCTACGACTGCCGGAAAAAGTTCCGGCCGCTGACGGATCGAAACGGCTGCTGCACCTTTGAGGTGGGCGACGGCATCCGCAGCCATGGTGACTTTGACTCCATTGAACAAGCCGTAAAGCAACTTCCGGCCCAGGGCGGCCGCATTTGCGTTCTGCCCGGCGTCCACAGCGCCAACCTGAAAGTACAAAACCGCGGGGACATTCATATCACCGGCTGCGGGGACCAATCCATCGTGCACCCCGCCATGGAAACGCCCGGCGAGGCCATTTTTTCCTTCTCCTCCTGCCGGAACATAAAAATCGACGACCTGACCCTGATCACCCATACGGGAACTGCGGTGGCGGTCCTGGATGCAGCAGAGGCCCAAGCCGCCTCGATGGGAATCACGATTGAGCGCAGCCGGCTCTTTGCGCTCACCCATGCCATCCACATCCGCCTGAAAAACGAACTGGCCGGCAAAAATGCCATTCGCATCCGCGATAACATCATCGCCATGTGGGATCTGGAAGACGGCGATGCAGCCATCTTCAGCAGCGGGGATGATGTGGTGATCGACAACAATGAAATCAGCGTGGTGCCGGCACCGGACGCCGAGGACCCGGAAGATCCGCGGGACCCGGACGGGCCTGTCGCCGAACTGTATGATCCCTGCGCCGAGCCGGAAAGACAATACGGCAGGCTCCTCTGGATCATGCAGGTGGTCCAAAGCACCCTGTCTTTTTTGATGATCACGCGCACCGACAGACAGATTATGTACAAGGCCAGGGGCGGCATCCAAATCGGCGGCGGCTCCGAATTGGTTAGAATCACCCGCAATCGCATTAGCGGCGGCGCCGGTAACGGCATCACCCTGGGCGCTCTTCCGGATGAAGAACCGCTCGGCAATGATTTCAAAGGCATGCTCTTCGTTAACCACCTGAACGCGGGGCACCAGGAATACCTCGAACAAAATTTCCCCGGATTCTTGTATGAAATCGTCATCGAGAACAACCTTATTGCCGGGATGGGGCTTTCCGGCATCGGGGTGGCGGCATTTTTTCACAGTGAACGAATCGGACTGATGATCTCCGTTGATGAAATCTCCATCCGGGAGAACCATATTACCCGCTGCGCCAACCAGGTCCCGGACGAAAAACCGGAGTCCATGATGCGCGAGATCGGCTTCGGGGGGATTGCACTGGCTTCCTGTGAAAATGCGGTGATCGCGCATAACCGGATTCAGGACAACGGCCGGCATGAAAACCAGGCAGTCTGCGGGGTGTTGATTGTCTACGGAGAAAACGTGGACATCAGCAACAACCGCATTATCAATAACGGAGCAGCGGGACGGGTCAACGGCCAGGCCCTGGATCCAGGTCTTCGCGGGGGTATTGTCGTGCGAGCCTCTTTTAAGCAGCCCTTTTACCGGTTTGTCCAAAACGAAGGCTTTGCCCGTCCGGACGGCATCCCGGCTGTCCGGGTGCATGACAACATCGTGGTGCAGCCCCTGGGGCAGGCCTTGTTTTTAATGGCCTTCGGCCCCGTGTCCGTTGGGGGCAACCAGTTCACCACCCAAGACGCCGACTTCCGGGTCAATCCCTTCTCCCTCATTGCAGGCGCCGTACTGATTATAAACCTCGGCGTTTCCCAGGATTTAATGGCGTCCATGCTGCTAAACAGCTTCCGTTACGTCGGCACCGGCAATCAGCAGATGTTTACCCATAAGTCAGGCCGGATTCAGGCCCCGGCGGCATCGGCGACATCAGGGGCATTAAGGTATCTGTACCTGCCCGGCGGCAGCGTCATGTACAATGACAATCAAACCACCCTGGATCTCCAGGATCAGGTGATCGACTTTGCCTTCAGCGCCCAGGCCATCGCCTCGCTCGACGACGTGGCCTACAACAGCAACCAGTCCAGCGTTCGCAGCCTGTTTGATGTGTTATTCACCGATGTGGCCTTGCTTGGCGCAACGGTGCGGGCCAACAACAATCGGTTCCAGGAGGGATTCACCATCACCCTGAACTCACTGGTGTCCGTGGGTTTCATGAACATGGCAGTCAGCAACCAGGCCACCCATTGCATCCAGGTCCTGGGTCCGTCGGCGTTTACCATCGACCACAGCAACAGCATGCTATATCAAATCGGTCCCTGTGCTGACTATGGCTACATCATTGCCAGGTATATGGCGGTGCAAAAGACTGCAGCCAATTAACACAGCCCGGATTCACTGAACAAATCACCAGGAGGAGAGATGGCAAGCAAACAACCCGGAGAAGAACACATCCGTCAGCGGCTGGACAGCAGCATTACCAGCCTGGAAAATCAGCGCACGGAAGGTTTGAAATATACCCGTCTGCTGCAGGCCAACAAGGACAGGGCCTTGAAAAAAGAACAAAAACGGCTGCAGAAAAAATACGGACCGGGTCATTTCCGGGAGGCCGGAATTTCCCGCCGCCTGGACTACAACCGGGCGGCGCATTCGGAAATGAATACGGAACTGGAGCGCTCCCGGATCCAAATTCCCGAATTCGACGCCGACACCTGGATGGTCCATGGCCGGGTGGTAAACAAAGAATTCACCGGTATTAAAGGTTTAACCCTGGCTCTCTACGATGCCCGGGGCCGGGCGGAAAGACGCCTGGGTTATGCCTGCAGCGACCACCGGGGATACTACGCTATCCATTATAAAGAAAAAGAAGGCGGGAAGTCGCCAATTGATGAAAAAACCGATTATTTCCTGATCGTCACCGATGCGGGGGGCCAAACCTGCCACAGGGAAGCGCACCCCTTGCATGTGGTACCCGGCCAGGTCGACTACCGGCTGATCATACTAGATGGCACCCAGTGCCAACCGCCGCCGGATTGGAACGGAGAAAGCGACAAAGACGAGGCGGGTGATAATCATGATGATGGCCACGGAAACCAATCCGGGGAATGGATCGTGACCGGAAAGGTAGCTTACGAGGACCAAAAACCCGGCACCGCCCTGTTAGTAAAGGTATTTAGCAAACAGGATGAAAAGGTGTTAACCACCGCTCCAACCAGCCGCACCGGTGCATTTAAATTCACCCTCACCACCGAGGCATTTCCACGTTTATTTACTAAAAAACCGGATATATACCTAATCATCACCGAGCGCAGCGGCCAGGATCTTCACACCACGGACAAACCCCTGCACCCAAAGGCTGGTGGCGCTGAAGAATTGAATATTGTACTGAAACACGCGAAACCGCGGCGTCCCGGCTGAATCGAAAGCTCATCCAGGCTCAAAAGGAGCGCCCTTGGTTACCGCCAGAAGATTCGGAGGCAAATTCTTATCGTGGTGGATTTGCAGATCCCCGCTATGAAAACCTTGCCTTCGTCCTGGCACAACACGCCGTGCCCCCTGATTTCAAGATCACATAGTATTTTCAGAGACCAGCTCCTGGAAGCGCTCAATTACCCCCTGGCGCTCACGGCGCAAGAGTTGGACCAGTTCTTTATTGTCCCAGAAAAAGGTTCGCACCAGAATCTTATCCCGGTAGATCAAAATGTCGCGTCGATAGCGCAGGGCGGCAAACCCCGCGGGTGGCAGAAGCGCCAGATAGCCAAGCGCCCAATTCCAGTTCAAGCCCGCAAAATACCAAAGCCAGAAGCCGAAAACGCTGTAGGTGAGCGTAAACGCCAGAGCGCCTACTCCAAAATAAGCAAAGGCCCGGATGGCCTCATCCCGGGTAAAACGCGGCAAGTACCGGGCAAGCAGGTAAGGTACCACGTTATGAACCAGCCCAAAGAGAGCCACGGGCGCCATGAGCAACGCATAGATGGTCATCCGCAGACGGATCAGCCATTCGCGCATGGGCTCATCCAGTGAGCGTTTGGCAACTTGACCGAGTTCGGCCTGATGCAAATGGTCCAGGTAACGATCCACCTGCCGGCGAAGGGCCGAAACCGAGGATGGGTCCCGGGCCATGGCTCTGGACAGAGCAGTGGCCAGGTATTCCCGATCCTGTACGCGGGTTATGACAGCATCAGAGAGCTTACCGGGGTCCGGTCGGTACCAGTCCATGAGTTTCCATAACCAGCGTTTCAGCCGGGACCTGGCTTTCGGCGCTTCCTCATTCGCTTCGCTCTCATCCAACGCAAGCGGGGCAAGCCGGTAACCAAGCGCCTCGAACAGATCATTGGCCAGGTTGCTGACCTGGTCGTCTTCGACGTGAATAGCCTGGTTGCGCATGGCCTCCTGGAGATCTGCCGTCAGCTTTCGCACCGCCGCTTCCGGATCCTCCCGGTGCAGCCCGGCATAGTCCGCCACATAAAGAGGCGGACCAAAACGCAGCAGCACCGTGGACATAAAGAGTTCCCGGTTCTCGAAATTAAGGCCCACGGGAACAATGGCCAGGCCAAGCTGATAGTTGTTGCGTGCCTCTGCCCCCAGCGCCATTCTTGCACCACCTGTCCGCAGCTGGGTTACCTTTCCTGCCGGCGAGTTTCGCCCCTCGGGAAAAAGACCCAGGCAGCGGCCGCGTTCAAAGAGCTCGTATACCTTTTCGAAGACCTCCACATTGCGCGCACCATGAGATTCGACCTCCCGGGGACGATACACCGGGATGGCTCCAAGACGCCGCAGCAGCGCCCCTGTCAATCGATTTCGAAACAATCCGCTTTTCACCAGAAAATGAATCTGGCGAGGGGTCTGCATGGCCAACAGGATGGCATCAAGAATGGAAGTCGGATGATTGGCCGCCAGGATCACCGGACCGGATTCAGGGATACGCGCCTGATCCAAGGTACGCACTTCAACAAAATAGAGGTGGCTGAGAATACGCAGCAGGCGAACAAAGATGCGGTAAAGTGTCATGGATAAGCACAAAAAAATTTCAGTACAAACGGATTATACGAATCTTTACAACTTTTTGCAGACATCACCGGCATTGCTCCCGGCATGCGCATGAAACGTCTCAAGCAAGCCCTTTCAGCATGTTTTCCGGAACTTCCGGAAAGTTCACGATTTTCGTTTATATTTATAAATATAAGCCGATACGACCTGATTGTAAACCAGAGGCAAAGGATTTCGCCGCAAAACCTGGCCTGCCTGCCGCCGCACACCTATTTTATAACAATTCCCAAGCAGTTCGAATATGAACTTGCTGTTTGAGTTTAAAAAACGCTATAAAAAAATCAAAGCTTGGTGTTAACGTTAATATTAAACTTGGATTGCGTTCATTATGTACAAAACTACAAAAGCAGGAAGCTTGGTTCCGGTCTGCCTTTGTCTTTTCTTTTTCCTGGGCCTTGCGGGTGCTGGTAAGCTGCAGGCGGAAACACCGCCTCAGAGGCTTTCATCCGAAAAGACAGGGGCGGAAGCCGGCGGCAGCTCAAACGACATCCAACATTTCGTGGAGATACTGAAGGACGAGCAGAAGCGCAAGCAGCTTATAGAGCAGCTGGAGGCGGCCGGCGCCGATTCACAGTCGGGCAGAAAGACCGGGGACACGGGTTCCGGGGATGCTTCCCTGTCGGTAATCTTGTATGAGGAAGTGGTGCAGACGGGCCAGGACGCCGTGCAATTCATAGAACACACCTTCACTTCGCTGCCGGCGCTATTGGACCTTATAAAGCGCTTGGTCATCAGCATTCTCCTGCTTGTTGCCGTCTATTTATTGCGGCGGCTGATTAAAAAACACCTTCTGCCCCGCGTGGAATCCCGTTGGCCGCTGCAGGTCCTTTCGGCATTCGTTTTGGGGGTGGCATTGGCTTCCGGCCTCCTCTCCACCTGGGGCATTGATATGTATTCACTGCTTTCCACCGGGGCGGGGCGGGCAATCCTGGCCAGTCTGATCACTATAATCTTCGTGGTGATCATTGCGTATTCCACTTGGGAGCTGATTAACCGTTTTCTGCACAAACACACGGACAAGATTAATTTGAGCAAGTCGTGGGACCGGCGCCTGCAGACCGTACTCCCACTGATTCGAAGCGGGCTGTTGTCGCTGATATGCGTCATAACCGGGCTGGTTGTTCTCGCGGAACTGGGGATCAATATTGCCCCCTTGCTCGCCGGCGCCGGTATTGTCGGACTGGCCATCGGTTTCGGGGCGCAGACCCTGGTCAAGGATCTGCTGACCGGGTTCTTCGTCCTGCTGGAGAACACCATCAACGTGGATGACTGGGTCATACTCGGCGGGCACGACGGGCAAGTTGAGAGTTTGTCCATCCGTCATGTCATGGTGCGTGATATTTATGGGAACCTGCATACGGTTCCCTGGAGTTCGGTGGTCTCAATTACCAACCAAACCCGGGATTTCGGTTTTGCAGTGGTGGAAGTCGGGTTTGCATACCGGGAAAACATTGACGAGGTCATATCGGTGGTCCAGCAGGTCGCCCATGAGATGCGTCAAGACGCGGCTGTCAACGAGGGCATCCTCGGCGAACTTCAGATACTGGGACTGATCGAACTGGGCGACTCTTCGGTGGTCGTGCGCACGCGTTTCAAAACCCTGCCGTTTATGCGGTGGCGGCTGGAGCGCGACTTCCGCCGCCGAATAAAAAACCGTTTCGATGAGATGGATATAGAGATTCCTTATCCCCACCAGACCATCTATTTCGGGGAAAACAAGCAGGGTCAGGCTTCCCCGGCCCGGATCCAGATACAGGAGCAGGGGAATCCGGCTGGAGATGGCGGTACTAAAAGCGCGCCTGCGGACGGGAGCGGGAAAACTTCTGAAACATGAGCCCAAAAGGACCTTCAAACATCGTATTAATTGGAATGCCAGGCTCCGGCAAGAGCACCGTGGGTGTAATTCTTGCGAAAAAAATCTCCCGCGGTTTTGTTGATACAGACGTACTTATTCAGACGTCTGAGCAACGGACGTTGCAGGACATTGTCGACAAGCAGGGATACGCCGCTCTGCGGACAATCGAGGAAGCCCTGTTGCTTCGCCTTGCAGTGCAAAACCATGTCATTGCCACAGGAGGCAGCGCGGTCTACAGTGACCGGGCCATGGCCCACTTGAAAACAGACGGGCGAATTGTCTTTCTGCAAGCGGATTTGGCCACGCTGGAGGCAAGGGTGGGCGATTTCAGCACCCGGGGCCTTGCGCGGCGGTCCGGGCAAAGTTTTGCCGAATTATTTGAAGAGCGCCTGGCCCTCTACAACAAGCACGCCGATATCACGATCCCATGTGCCGGAACGGCGCAAGAGGCGGTTTGCGATAAAATCATGGAAAGAATAAATACCTGAGCGCTGTTGTATGTCCCCCCCAATGACTGCCGGAGTCTGGCAGTGTTTTCCAGCCTGTTGATGCATTCGGATTAGAGTTGACCGGCCTCATATAATCTGCGATTATCCGGATTTAATTTTTTCGATTTAAAGACCGCTAAAAGGACAGATCCATGGAATTATCAAGCAGAGCAAATGCCGGTAATGTTATAGATGCGATACTTGCCGCTGTTCCCGAACCATTTTTTATTTTTGATGAAAATGGAACCTATGTCCAAATCCTGGGCGGCATGGACCGCAGCAAATATCACGACGGCCAGCACCTGACAGGCAAGCGGATACATGATGTAATGCGAAAGGAGCTGGCGGATCAATTTATGCTTCAGATAAAAAAGGCGATTGAGACCAAACAGGTGCTCAGCCATGTTTATCAACTGTCCGCCCGTGACATCAAGGGCGCTGAGGGTTTAGACGGCCCCGATGGTCAGCAGTGGTTTGAAGCCCATATATCGCCGATCCGGGAAGTAGCGGGACAACCCCGCATGGTTGTCTGGATTGCCTTCAATATCACTCAATTTAAAAATACCCTCAAAGAAAAAGATGTCCTGATATCCGAACTACAGAAGGCTGGCGATGAAATCAAAACCCTGAGGGGCATTCTGCCCATTTGCTGCCACTGCAAAAAAATCCGGGACGATCAAGGCTATTGGCAACAGGTGGAATCCTACGTCGGCGAGCACTCCCAGGCAGAATTCAGCCACGGCATATGCCCCGATTGCGTGGAAAAATATTATTCCCAGTTCCATACCGAAAAAAACGATAATAAGCGCTGCGCATCATACTGACGCGCATCACCGAAAAAACGGGAAGTATTGATCCGATTCCCCCGGATTACTGGCTCACTGCAAACGGCTGATGCGTGCTGTGTTTTTCAGCCAGCTTCTCAAACATCCGGGCCAGACCGGAACCCAGGGCATTGATGGAAGCAATGTTTAAATTTTCATCTGCGGCTTCATCAAAATAGATGTTGAGATTCGATTCAAAATCCTCTTCAGCGGGCCAGTAGCAGATCATGATCGCCACCTTGGGCAGCACATAAAGCACCCGGGCGATCTCGGCATCCAGGTGCTCGACCGGCCGGCCGTTAAATATGTCAAGCAGGTCCACAAAAAGGTCATAATCGTTGTCGGCAATCTGCTTCAGGGGCTTTTCGCAGCGTTGCCGAAACAACCCGCTCCACGCGCTTCCCTGTTTCAGTTCCCTGAACGGGAGCCATTTGCCGGTGACATCCTTGCCAGCGCCTTCAATGATATAGGTCAGCACAGGTACGGACACCCACGGGTTGGTATGAATATCGGCTGACAAGGTACCATCCGGATATACACTGAAATCCTTGCCAAGCACCTTGACGGTCAGGCGCCCGTATTTGTATACGCCCCCCAGCTTGTCAGCCACTGCAGACAGGTCAATTTCCCGGACCTTCTGCTTCAGCTTTCTGACGTAAGCCTCAACCTCTTCTTCCGAAGTGCGCGGCTTTTCAGCGCCTTCAAGGTTTTCATCACGCTCCCCTTGTTGCTCAATGACGGACGGATCCAGTTTCGGACAGTCACTGAGATTCTTGTTACCCTTAAACACCTGGGCGGCAAACGCCATGCACGTCGGCTCATTGCACTGCCGACAGTTGGATTTATCCAAAAGCCTTAAAATATCCATCGGACTTCTAACTTGGGACATATCTGTTTTCTCCTTTCTTTTGATCCAATAATATAAA
>P_1C_Sed_2_UnCtyDRAFT_1000645_pt1 | contig 10456 bp, 9 predicted proteins | sample Pon1CUnioCityCA_4_FD_10229 | JGI IMG/M metagenome (IMG submission 10229) | reverse complement strand
GCCCAGCCAGTAACAAAAACAGCGATCTGCACAGGCGGGTCTTTTACTGCCCGGAAGAATCAGCATTTTATGCAGCCTGCATACGCTTTTTTCTGTTTCGCCCCTGGATGCCCACAAACATAATCGAATTCGGCGCCGGAGACGGCAGTCCCGTTATTGAGGCCCTTTGCTCCGGTTATTTTCAGGGTCGGATTGAGGGATTCGAAGTCAATGCTGACGCGGCGACCCAGGCTGAAAAAAATATTTATCCCAGCGGTAAACAAGGTATCTACCAGGTACAGAATTCATGTTTTTTTGAATCTTTCCAGAGTCCCGGCATGGAGGAGCAGTGTCTGATGGCCAACCCCCCTTACATTCCCGCCCGGGATCCAGGCAGGCTTTTGTTGCCGAACCTCTGGGGAGGTCCTGATGGAGCCGGTATAATTTGCAGACTTCTCGAGATACGCTTCAGATACGCTTTGCTTCTTATACCCGGCATTTCAAACCCTTTAAGGGTAATTGACCATGCCCTGAGACAGGGGTACCGGGTTCAGAATTATCTGACGACCCCCCTTCCTTTCGGGAGGTATACATCCCAGGAGTCTGTGCAAAAGCACCTGCATGCAATGCGCAGGAAGAAAGAGGCCTTTTTCCATGAGACACATTACCTGCTATCAGGTGTATTGTTTTGCAGAGAAACTCCCTGCATGGATGGCCTTGAAGAATCTTTGCTCAAAATACTTGCTCCCGGCGACGGACATGTGGCAGGCAGGTCAAATACCACCAAGATTGTCCGGGACAGGGATTTTGAATCCCTGGGTCTGCAGAAGGGAGCCTGCAAATGATGCCTGTAATCTCAGCTGTATCAACTATAACAAAAACCGTTATAACAAAAACCATTTTTTCAGCCATGGTCCTTATTCTGCTTGCAGTGCCTGTCGTGACGGTGCAAGGCTCAAGCTATGAAAACCGTCCTCCGGACATCCAGCGCATAAAGGACAGGGGAAAACTGGTGGTGGCCATGTTTCACCAGGATATTCCCCCTTTTTTCATGCATGATGATCAGGGCAGATTCTACGGGCTGGATGTGGATCTGGCCCGGGATATTGCTGACAGCCTCGGGGTTGAGGTTGAGTTTAACCGCGAGGCGGAATCCTTTAATGAAATTGTTCGGATCGTGGCCGCAAAAGAGGCGGACCTGGCAATAAGCTGGCTCAGCCGAACCCTGGAACGGGCTGAAACAGTGCGTTTTACCCGTCCTTATATTGTATTGCACCATGGCCTTTTGATCAATCGCCTAAGGCTGTCTGAACTGTCCAACAGGCAAAACCCCATGCAGGCCCTTAACCATCCTGATGCCCGGGTGGGCGTGCGTGCGGGTACTTCCTACGTGGAGTACGCCCATGCTATCTTTCCTCAGGCACAGATCCAGGAATTCCCGGACTGGGAACCCTATATTGTTGAAGCTGTGTTTCGTGGCGAACTGGTAGCCGGTTACCATGATGAAATCGAGATAAAGAAATACACCATGCAGCGCCCCGAGGTTTCCATCCAGGCCAGCACGGCAATTATTAAAGACCTCAAGGATCCCATAGCCATGGCGGTACCCTGGGACAGCCATGCCCTGCTGGATTGGCTGAACCTTTATATCAGGGAACATGCGCGGGACTGGAATGCGGACAAGGTGCTCCAGGAATACGAAGGAAGCCTGGAAGTGGAAAAATAAAGTTTGCAAGCTTTGCCTGCAAGTAAAAGGTTGTCCGTCATGGCAGGATCTGGATCATCAAGCTCAAAACAAAACAGGCTCAAATGGTTGATGAGCCCCTGGTTCATACTGGCTTGCCTGGCTGCAGGGGTGCTGATTGGGGTATATCTTCCGGAAACAGCCAGGTGGGCCGCACCTGCCGGGGACATGTATCTGCGGCTCCTCCAGATGTGTGTTTTGCCCATAATGGTCACAGCCATCATTTCCAGCGTTGCCGGGCTGCTGTCCTCCGGGGTGAGCGGGAGGATGCTTATCCGGATTATCATTATTTTTTTTGCCGGCCTGGTTGTTGCCTCTGTCATTGGCTTGACAGCAGGCCTTTTGGGCAAACCCGGTGCGGACCTGGATCAGGAGGCCAGGGAGGTCATAGGCCAGCTCATTACTGCACATACCGAAGAGGACGAGCCGTTTATGACCCCGGACATGGAGCTTTTTCTGGACCAGGACAAGCAGGAGGTGCCGGAAGAACCTGAGAGCTTCGTGAAGCAGATTATCCCGGACAACATATTTCACGCTCTGCAGCAGGGGCATACCCTGCAGATCCTTTTTTTTTCACTTCTTCTGGGAGTAGCTCTGGGATTCATATCCGGGGACAAGCGCGACAGGCTGCTAACTGATATCGAGGCCATTTTCCAGGCCTTTGTGCTCATAATCGGCTGGCTGATGTATGTTTTGCCCCTGGGACTTTTATTCCTGATAGCCGGTCAGATTGCCGGCATCGGCATGGAGGCCATGGGCGCCATGGCCAGGTACCTGCTCTGGGTGTATGCCGGGTGCATTTTGTTGGTGCTGATAAACGGCCTGATCCTCGCCTGGAGATCCGGCAGGGGATTTTTAGAGTCATTTCGTTTGTTAAGAGAGCCCCTGCTCATCAGTTTTTTTACCCGCAACGGGTTTGCGGCCATGCCCTCTGCCATCCAGGCCATGCGCGATAACTTCAAAATAGACAAGGACATCACCAACTTTGTTATTCCCCTGGGCATAACTGTTTCCAGGTTTGGAACAGTCATGGTTTTTTCTTTGTCAGTGGTTTTTCTGGCTCAATTGTTCGGTGTTGAACTGGATCCGGGGAGTATTATTTTCATCGCTTTCGCTTCAGTGCTGGCAGGGGTGGCTTCGGCCGGTGCACCCGGGGTGGTGGCTCTGACCATGATCAGCATTGTCCTGGAACCCCTGGGGCTGCCCCTGGAAGTAGCCTTGATTTTACTTCTGGCTGTGGATCCCATCACTGACCCCCCTCTGACCCTGGTTAACGTGCAGACCAACTGCGCTGCCTGTGCCCTGATTCAGGGAAAATCGCAAGTGAAATGATAGGGTTTCCTGTCCGGGAAGGCATGAGAGGGAACAGCTGATCATCGATACTCATAATGAGTATCAGCCTGGCGCAGATCTTAATTGATGATCGAGATACTCGGCAATGCCCGTGTTGAGCAGTAGTTTTGCTTTGATTGCCTTTGCACAGCGATTAACATGGTGCATTGGTGGCGAGGACCAAAGATGAATCGAGTGTGGCACGACATTGTTGTTGGGGACTTCGGCAGAGAAGGCACCCTTCGCTACCTCCGAGCATTCGAGGTTGCGGAGCGACGCATCATCGTACAACGTTTAGTCGGGCGGCCCTTCTTTGATGAAATGCGTCGTGTAAAATATACAGTGCTTGGCGCTTTGCGACAGATCAAGGCTGAGTTCCTGCCAGCGAGCGACGCCGAGATAGACCACCGTGTCCTTATCGGGACTCGTAATGGGCTTGAGCAGACATCTGTACGTCAGCAACTGTTTGACTTAATTACGCCATATCTAAGGTTGGCCGCCCAGAACAACGCGAATGCCATACGTGTAGTCATCCCCTGCAACAGTCTCTCTGACACGGCGATGTGGCTTAGCCAGTGCATGGGGATTCCTCCTGGGATCGGGCACGAAGCCAACGCAGGCGATGATATCGGGACAATGCCGCCAGTGCTTTGCTTGCCACCGGATGTGACAGTCGTCGTCCCTCACTTGCCAACCATTGTGCTCGAGTATCTCAACACCATTGGGGTGAGGAATGTGCTTTTTGTTGGAACACAAGATGCACTAAGTGCATACATGAATACTGCGAAGGCCCTCGGTTTTCATATGACGATCAGATGCTGGCCGCCGCCCGGAACAATGGATTTCGGCACCTGGCTTCAGGAATGCACCGAGTCGGGTTGTCCTGACCTCTCTGTTGCTATGAATGTAGAAGCGGGCGAAGTGATCGTTTGCGGATGTACGGATTTGCGTGTCCCAGGTGCAATTGACTCCGTCGAGATACTTGCCGAAAGGCTAGCAACGGACGTCTACTGCGATGCTGATAACAACGATTGACATTTTGGGGATGGATTGTCATGCGGATCCACAGCAGATCGTGATTGCTGATCAGCGGGGATCAATCACATACGATGGATTGACAAAAGAAGTCGACTGGTTGGCGCGGAGAGTAGGCGATACAGTGGTATGTCATCTCGCTGCTCAGCCCTCTGAAAATATTGCCACCAGCCTGAGGTTAATCTCGCAGCCGCAAGATTGCCGGACTGGGCAGAAACCCGGGTCTCGTTTTCCCGACGGTTTCTGCGGTCGCCGGGTTTCTGGTCATTCAAGAGGGGTGATGTTAAGAAAGATTTGATCCGATGCGTCCAGCACGTCTATAGGCATTGTGTATTTAATTTTTTTTGCCGTCATCATGTTGAGGGCAATTACCGGCGGATCTTCAAAAACCATTGGCAACGCGCCCGGCCTTGCACCCTTCATGATACGGGAAATGATATCTGCGGTGAATTCGCCGACGTGCAGAAAGCTTGCAGAGGAAAGGCTCATTAAAAGCCCGGCCCGTACCTCTGCCCCCCCCATCTGGGAAAAGGTCGGAATGCGGTTTTCCAGTGCATGCGCCACAAGCAGGGGAAGGGTCTTTTCACTGAGAAAAAAGCTGTCTGTTACATAAAACACATCGACTTTTCCTGTCAGCTCTTTGTAGCATTCCAGCAGCCGTTTTTCTGAGGTTTCCCGGACCTGTATCTCCGGGAAGGCGCAGGTTTTCACCTTAAACCCACGCTCGCGCGCCACGCTGTGTACTTCATCCAGCGCCGCATAGCTCCGTCCTTCCTTCGTGTCCTGGAAGACAACACCCAGAGTGTTAAACGCTACGGTATCGTGAAAAATTCTCAATTGGCGCATATATCGTCCGGGGTCCAGGCGCACGTGCAGCCAGGGCGGATTGCCCGGCTCATCATTATTAAATATACCGGCCTTCAGGGCATCCGAGACGGCCATTAATACCACAGGCACGCCGGGGTCTTTTTCTTTCAGATCCAGTCCGGCCCAGGTTCCCATGCCCAGCACCATGTCCGCCTTATCCGCTGACAGATCCTTGTAAAGCTGCCGGCCAGCCGCTACCCGCTGATCCGTTTTCCAGTTTGCCGTATAATAACAATCCCTGGGAAAATCCACATAAGACGATTCCTGGTCTGCCGCCCAGTCCCAGATTTCCCGGCTGGTATGTAGGCTGGAATCCGGGGCCTCGGGCAGCCAGCCCCGCTCGTGAAATGCGCTCAGCAATCCATTCAGGGCGACGTTATATTCTCTTAATGGGCCGCCCTCAAAATAGGCAATCCGCCAGGGTTTTTGGCCGGGCGGAGGTGATGCCTGGGAAGCCTGCGGGCTGCTGCAGATGCAAAGGCACAAGAAGCCCAGCAGAATATAGATGGCCGTGCTTTTCCGGCTGATAGGGTATGTCATGAAATAAAAGCGCATGCGCTCTCCTGTTCGGCGCCCGTTTGAAAAATACCGGTGCTAAGGATTCCAGCTTCGGCTCAGGTGTCTGTTCGGGGACTGGATGCCAGCACCAGGAGAAGGCCCACAATGGGGGTGAGCAGCAGGGATGCGAAAAAAAATCCCCAGAACCCGAACTTTCGGTTCCACCCCATAAGCCCGACAAGAAAGCTTCCCAAAATTATCAACGCATAAATCATTTTTCATTTTCCTTTTTACTGGAAGGCAACTGGAGGAGCGGCTGCTTGTCCGTCATATCATCCATGAAATCCTCTATTGGTCGGGCGTTGGTCATCGCCTCAGCCGGCTCGGTTGCACTTGCTTTTTCCTTTACGGGGGCCGCGGGAGCAGGGCCGCCATCCGGATTGAGAATCACCGGCAGGCCGTCCTTGCCCCCGATCACCACAATTTTGGAATTGGGGGAACGGGCCAATTCCAGGGTTGCCCGTATGCCCTTCCACTTGAGGTACTCCGGGGTGATGGTTTCATTGACCAAACGCTGGAATTCCCGGATTCCCCGGGCTTCCCGGATTTTTCGCTCAATTTCCGCCGATTCCCGTTTCAGCCGGAATTCGTATTCCAAAAATTTCTGCTCCTCACGCAGCTTGGTCTCAATTGCCGCGTTGATCAGTTTGGGCAGGCGGATGTTTTCAATGACGATTTTGCTGTAAACAATGGGCAGGCGGCCCGTGGCTTCAACCGCCCCGATCAGCACGTCATCCTCTATCTGGTCCCTGGCCGTGGTATAGAGCTCCTCCGGCTTGTAACTGCCGATAACGGAGCGGACCGATGAAGTGACTGAGGGCTGGATCACTTTTTTTATGAATTCGGGACCGACCCGCTGGTGCAGTTCCGGCACCCGCTTGGGCAGCAGGTAGAACCGCACGGAAGCGTCCACTTCAATGGTGAGTCCGTTATGGCTGAGCACATTGACGGTCTGCTTGATTTCCCGGATCCGGACATTATATTTGTACATCCGGTCCCAGGGAAAAATTAAGGTCACCCCCTCACCGTACACATAATCGATTTCCGTCCCCCGGTCCCAGAACCTGCGGAACAGCACGCCCGCCTCGCCCGGAAAAACCGTGATCACGATATTGTTGTACATGTAGAGAACCATAAATAAAAGGATCAGAAGAACGACCAGAAGCTTGCCGGCGCGTTCCTTCCAGCTTTTTTTTCTAGCCTGCTTTGCCGTCATTTGTTAGCCTTTCCGCCGACTTGGTCCGGCATACCCACAGCTCTCGTCTTTCCGGCACGGGTTTCGGTCACCCCGCCACGCCAGTAGAGATCCAGGCAGCGTTCAATGCATTGGGATTCAATCGCCGTGCAATCCACCCCGTTGTTATAGCTGTGTTCCCCTGCGCAGATGGCATGGGAGATCGGGCAATCCCGGATGCAGAGAATAAAATTGCCCAGCATCGGGGCGGCCGGCACCTTTTGCCGGGCCATGGCGATCGTGTCAGTCAGATAGTTATCCCGGCATTCCTGCAGCCGGCCGTCGTATCCCTGTTCATCAAGATAACAAGCCAGCCTGGATTCGACGATTCTTTTCAGATCCGCCTTCAACGAAGAGGAGAGGGGGGTTTCCCGGACCTGTTCATAAAAGTTCGTCAATTGGTGATACAGCCGATCCGGTTTTTCCATGCTTGTGTCCCGGACCGGCTCTCCGCCGCAGCCCGCCAGCAGCAGGAGCCCCGCCAACAGGGCCGGAAGGGATCTGCGCCTGGACTTTTTTCCAAAAAACAGGTGCATCATCCAATCCCCCCTTCTTCGGGTCGAAGCATGGCACCATACTCCATCTTGACCACCCGGTTGCCCACATGGAAGAAACGGTCATCGTGGCTGACCGCAACCACGGTGCGCCCTTCCTCCCGCAGGCGGGGAAGCATTTTTTCGTAAAAATACCTTCTGAATTCCGGGTCCTGGTCCGCGGCCACCTCATCAAAGACCAGGATTTCCCTGTCTTCAAGCAGAGTCACGGCAATGGCCAGGCGTTTTTTCTGGCCCGTTGACAGATCCAGGGTGGAGAAAACCCCGTTTTCCACGCGAACTTTGTCTGCAATCCCCATTTCCTCCAGCAGCCGTTCCACGCGATCCTCATTCACCTCGCCCAGGCCGTAGAGGCGGTCAAACAGGTGAAAATCCGTCAAAATCATGGAAAACCGCTCCCTGTGGCGGGGCCGGTTTTCCCGCCGGATGGGGACGCCATCCACGGAAAGCGTGCCTGATTCCGGTGCATACAAGCCCGTTAAAATTTTCATCAGGGTGGTCTTGCCGGAGCCGTTGCCGCCGACCACAAAAACAATCTCTCCTCTTTTAACGGAAAAATCCAGGGGACCAACGGCAAATCCCTTGCCATTTTTGGAGTCCGGGTAACGGAAAAAAACGTTGTGCATGGTAATTTCGGAAAACTTGCCCGGCCGGCGGGGAGGGACTTCGGGATCACCTCTTTCCGAATTTTCCAGCCAGTCCTCCAGGTCCTTGATTTTCTGCACCGACACGGTGGCCTTGGAGAGCATGGGAAAGGCATCCACGAGAATTCCCAGGGGGCCGATAATAAAGAGGATCACGACGGTCACCTTGACAATGGTGTCCGAGGAGGTGTCTGTAATCCGGGGCAGCAGAAAAACAATGGCGGCAACAAGCAGATAGAAAAAGAGCTGGGCGAAAATGTGGTTGCCCACAAAGCGCTTCTCCGTATCCATTTTCATATTCCGCACATTCTCCGCCACCTCGCAGATCCCCTTTTCATAGAGCTCGTCGTTTTTGGCCCGGTGCAGCTTTATTTCCTTAAACCCCAGCAGCATGTGCTCCAGGGCCCCGAAAAAACGGCCCTCCATGTGCACCACATCGCTCAGTTCCCGATCGATGGCTTTTTGATTGATCATAAAGTAGGCAATGCCGATTCCCAGAAGTACCAGGGCCATAAAAAAAGCTGTCATGGAAAGCCAGGCAATATAGGCAAAGGAGAAAAGCAGCATGGTAAAGGCGGAGCCGCTGGATGTCAGAATCCGGGAGGCCTCAAAGATTATCTCCGAATTTTCTGTCAGGGTGCCATGAATCTGCGCACGGTCGATATTTTCAAAACGCAGCAGATCCGTTTTTCTCAGGCGGTCCGCGATCCGCAGATGGGCCTTGGTTACCGCCGAGCGCACGATCATGGCCGTATGAAGCAGCGCATAGCGCTTGGTCAGTGCGTAAATGGCCACGCTTACCGCAAACATGGCCAGGTAACGGATATTGTTTGCGGAAAAATCCTTGGCCGCGGCGTTTATCAGGACCACAAAAAGGCCATTGGCGATCCCCGAGAGGACGGCGGCCACGAAAACGCCAAGGCCGTCCTCCCGGGATTCGGCTTGTAAAAAGCGAACAAGTTCCAGATTCATTCTTTTTTGTCCATCACTTTAATCTACAGTTGCTTTAGCCGGCATGTAAAGCATAAAGATGCTTTGCGCCATGCGCCCCCGGCCCGGTTTTTGGCCCTAACGCCCGGGAAAAACAAGCTCCAGGGCGTCGTAGACCACGATTTCGGCATAATTCTTTACATCGGGTGGCAGGGTCACATTATAAAGGCAAACCACTGCCGCATCCTCGTAGGGCAGATAAACCATCACGCTTTGATACCCCAGGGTGCCCCCCTGGTGGCCGATTAAGTCGTCAAAGGGGTTGTCCGGGTCCACCAGGTCATTGACCAGGCCCAGGCCGTACTGCAGGCTGTGCACAAAGGGCCGGAAATTCTGCTGCTGGGAGAAGAAACTAGGGGTAATCTCGCCGCGGCCCAGGGCCGTCACCCAGGTCAGCAGGTCTTCCGCAGTTGAGGTGAGGTTGCCCGAGGCCCAGGTAAAGGACGGGTCCTGATCGGAGACGGCCTCATCGGCGGTAATCGTGCCGTCCCCGTTTAAGTCCAGGTAGCCTTCGGACCAGAAACCATTCGGGCTGGCCTGGGCCATGGAATATTCCCCGGTGCGGGGGGCATCCGTGTTGTAAAGCCCGTTATCCTGAATCAGGCTGTGAATAATCTCATCCTCATAGGAGCTGTTTGTCCATTCCTCGATCAGCAGCCCCAGAATCACGTAATTGGTGTTGGAATACGAAACTTTTTTTCCGGGAGCAGTCTCCGGTCCATATTCCGGGATATCGGCCAAATCCAGCAGTTCGACGGGGGTGAACCGGTGTTGGGGGTTCTGCATAAAAAGCTGGGACCACTCCGGGTTTTCCGTAAAATTCAACAGCCCCGAGGTATGCTGGAGCAAATGACGAAGGCGGATTTTATTGAGAACATACCCATGGGTTGCCACGTAGTCATCCAGGTAAATTTCCAGATCCGGAAGATGCGAAACCACGGGGTCATCCAGTTTATACCCGTTTTCGTGCATAATCGTCAAAACATTTGCGGCGGTAAAGGTTTTGGAATTGGATCCGATCCGGAAGGTGTCGTCCACCCGCATGGGCGTCTGGTTTTGAAGATCCGAATATCCTGCTGCCGTTGCCCAGGTCGGCTGCCCGGACTTGCGTATGGCCAGAACCATGCCGGGGATACCGTATTCCTGCCTGCGCTCTTCCACCAGTGCTTCAAGCTTTCGCGCGGTTTCATAGCCTACCGGGCCGTCAACCTCGTTTCTGTTCTCAATGTCACTGAGGCGGTTGTCAACCTGGTCGACCGAGTTTTGGACCCGGTCCACCTTGTCATCGATGTCATCCAGGGAATCGCATGCCGGTAGCACCAGCCAGATTGCGAGCATCAGTGCGGCAAAAAAAATGCTTTTCATGCAAGGTTTTCTCATGGAGCCTCTCCTTTTTGAAAGTGAAAAAATTTGATACCTTCGTAAAAAGTCAGTTTGGGATGGCAAAGTAAAAAGTTCAAGATCAAGGCGTCGCAAATCCCGAGGAATGCAGCGTACATAGAGTACGTGAAATTCCGAT
>P_1C_Sed_2_UnCtyDRAFT_1000642_pt1 | contig 10471 bp, 12 predicted proteins | sample Pon1CUnioCityCA_4_FD_10229 | JGI IMG/M metagenome (IMG submission 10229) | reverse complement strand
TGATGCCATCCCCGCCGTGATCTANACGCACCCCGAGGCCGCTTATGTCGGGTGGAANGAAGAGCAGCTCAAGNAGCGGGANATCCCATACTGCAAGGGNACCTANCCTTTTACCGGCGCCGGNCGGGCCCGCTGCATGGGAGATACCGAGGGGTTTGTCAAAGTGCTCTCCCACACGAAGACCGACCGCATTCTGGGCGTTCACATTATCGGGGCGCGCGCCTCGGACATGATTTCCGAAGCCGTGCTGGCCATGGAAACCGGGGCCTCCTGCGAGGACATCAGCCGGGTGGTCCACGGCCATCCCACATTCTCCGAAGCCTTCCAGGAGGCGGCCATGGTGGCTCGGGAATGTTCCATCTATGCCGGCTGACGGGAGAAAATTTAAAGCGGCCCGGTACGCCACATGAGCGCCGCCCCGGAGAACACAAGCAACAAAGGAGAGATCATGGCAGAAGATAAACTGTTTTCCGAGTTTACGATCAGGAATACGAAATTTAAAAACCGGATCGGCCTGGCCGCCATGACCCGGACCTCGTCGCCCGGTGACAGCATTCCCCGCAAAGACGTGCTTGATTTTCTCGTGCGACGGGCGCAAAAAGATGTCGGGGTTGTTTTCACCGAAGCTGTTTTGACCGATTATGAAAGCGCCCAGGGCTATCCCCGGCAATCCCGGATGGTCACCCAGCGCCAGGTGGATGCCTGGCGGCCCGTGGTTCGGGCCATCCAGGACGCCGGCAGCGTGGCTATCCTGCAGATGTTTCATTGCGGCCGGGTGGCCTGGCCGGAAATCAATCCGGCGGGCCGGATAATTTCGCCAAGCCCGGTGGCGCCGCAACAGAACAATCCCTTAACCGGAAAGCCCTACCCGGTGCCGGATGAAATGAGCCTTCTGGATATCGACCATGTGATCCAGGGGTTCGTGGAGACCGCCAGGGGCGCGGTGGCAGCCGGTTTTGACGGCGTGGAAATCCACGGGGCCCACGGTTACCTGATCAACTCTTTTCTCTCAAGCTATTCCAACAAGCGCACGGACGCTTACGGCGGATCGGTTCAAAACCGGTTCCGCTTCGCACGCGAAATCATCCGGGCGGTCCGCCCGGTAGTGCCGGATGAGCGCCTCCTAAGTTTCCGGATATCAAATTGGGGCGTGGCGGACATGAAGGTTCCCCTGTTTGAAAAAGATGAGTGGCGGGCAATTATCAGCTATCTCGACGAGGAGCCGGTGGATGTTATTTCGGTCTCCACGCTCAACTACAGCGACAGCGCCTTTGGCACCAGCCAAAACATGGCACAGTTGACAAGGGGGGAAACCGGCAAGCCCTTGATGATATGCGGGCGCATCTATGATCGCGCCACAGCCGATGACGCCCTGGCGGATGCGGATTTCGTCTTGTCGGCCAAATCGCTTCTGCTCAACCCGGACTGGGTCGATGATATCCGGAATAACCGGGAACTTGAGCCCCGTCCCCCGGAAGACGCGAATGTGGCTTACACCGATGAACCGCTATTATGAGCATAGGGCTCCGGCATTTTCACAGGAAACTCATTGTCGTTTCTTTAAACAATTTTGCGGTCACAGGCAGGAATTATGCGCGAAGATAACAGGACTTACCAGAAATCCTTTATACTGGATATGGACGGGGTCGTGTATACCGGCTCAAAACTAATCCCCGGGGCGAAAGAATTCGTCAACAGGCTGATACAGGGAAACTTCAACTTCCTGTTTTTAACGAACAACTCCTACCACTCGCCGGCGGAACTACGGGAGCGGCTGTTGCACATGGGCATCGAGGTTACCGAGGATTACTTTTATACCTCTGCCATGGCAACCGCCAGCTTTCTTAAAGTGCAGCGGCCAAACGGCTGTTCGGCCTACGTGATCGGCGGCAAAGGCGTGACTGATGAACTCGAAAAAGCGGGCATTACCATTAACTCGGACAATCCGGATTACGTCATCATTGCAGAGACCGAGGAATATGATTATGCCAAGATCATTGAGGCCACCCTGCTGATTCAGGAAGGCGCAAAATTTATTGCCACCAATCCGGATTTAACCGGACCCAGCCTCCGGGGGCCGGTGCCCGCATGCGGGGCCCTGGTTGCGCCCATCCAGAAAGTGACCGGCGTGGCTCCCTATTTTTTGGGAAAGCCCAATCCGGCGATGATGTTTCTGGCAAGAAAAAAACTGGGGGTGCACTCGGCAAACTGCTTTATGATCGGCGATCGCATGGATACCGATATTGTGGGCGGCCTGGAATCCGGCATGACCGCCTGCCTGGTCCTGTCCGGGGTAACCACCCCGGAAATCATGAACCGGTTTCCGTATCAGCCGGATTATGTTTTTCAAAATCTGGGCGAGATCGACCCGGAGGCCATCCTGTCAAGAAGAAACCGGGTGGAGGGATAGATCCCCTGTCGGTATAACCTTCTTTATTTTAATTGAAATGTGAAGGATTAAATTCTGAGTAAAGGAGACGGCGATGCACGCATGTTCCCTGGCCGATTTCATGGAAGCCCTCAAACCCTGGCTGTCAGGCGAGTATATCCGAAAAGCCTATATTGATGAGCAGGGCAATTTTGTCGTGTATTTTGTTGACGGGGTGAAAAATGTCTATCGCATCGATGACTGCTCCGGCGAGCAGTTGAAAGAGGTTCTGAAGGATTTCGAGGCAAAGGGCATCCCTGTGGCAATACCGGGCACCTTCCCCGAGACAGATGTGTCCACGGCTTGATCATATGGACGCCCCGAACCCCCGTAACCCAACAGGCCGTATATATAGAATCCTTCATCCGTTTGGCTGTTGGATGCCACATCGCTGGCGATGAGCCGCGCTTGAGGACGTCGCGACTTTTTGACAATAAAGGCGCGACGTGGTCAAGCGTCGGACTCCATCCCCCTTGTTAAGCGCCACTTCCGAAAAACTGTCCGAGCACCTTACCAACATACGTAAAAAGTTGATTAAGAAGAAAAAGCGAAACAGCGACAGCAATTCCCCCAATAAGTGCTTGCATAAGCCAGTGTAGGCGATCCCGATCTGAACGATAAAACCGCATGCACGCTCTATGTCAAAGAACCATTTGGCACAAGAGTTAATCTCAATAGATGTTTAGTGCAGGGCATTTCCCGGCTGTTTTGAAGGCCCGGGTTATGCAGTGACACTCGCGATGAAGACGCAAGACAGAAGCCGCGGTTTCCTTGTCAAGCAATCTTATTTTGAAACGGAAGTTAAAAATTTTCATTTCAGCGATCGATTAGGGGAGCTTTTTTTTCTTGACAAGCTGAGACCATACAGAGGTTCGGTAAATCATCATGCATAAGCCAATCGACGACCTTTGGGTTGAGGAATGGGATCATTGAATTCTTTAGCTGTTTCGATCCATAACTCCATTGCCGACTTGATGTTCGCAAGTGCAGATTCATATGTATTCCCATGTGCCATGCATCCTTGAAGTTCTGGAACATCTGCCACGTATGCTTCATCCTCATCGCTCCAGAAGATTATGATTTCATATTTACTTGTCATCACTTACCCCCATCTTATATTTTAATATGATATTCCGTATTTGTTTGACTTGATATGGTTTCGCTTTATTGCCTTCCTTCTGAAAATTCGGTTTTTCTTCAACCCCTGCTTTACGGAAAATATGATGACTGCCTTTAATGCGCATGTCAAATCCCAAATGCTGCAGAAGGTTGATCAAATCCGAAAAAGCAATATTTGCATCACTTGTACCGCTCAGTATCTGAAATATCAGCTTTTCATATTTTCCCATTATTCAGTCCTACCTGATTTCATATGCCTCCTTTCCATATCAATTCCGGCAAGCTATATCCGGAAAAGAAAAAACAGCCAAAAAAGCATCAGGAAAAACAACAGCGGGGGCACCGCATTGAGGACAAGGGCCAACAGCCGTATACGCGCATGGACCGGCCGATGTGGCCATCGTCTGAGGGCACCGGCCAGACCGATGATATTGATCAGCAGGATCACCGGCAGAAGCCCTTTCAATAAGAATCCGAGCCAGTGATAACTGTAGTGCAGGTCTTCAAAGAAATCGATGCCGAATACGATCCAGTAAAGCAGGGCAGCAAGCCCCCCACAAATGGGCATCATGGAAAATTTCCGGCGACTTTCGACAGTGGATGCTTTGTTTACCGGTTTATCCGCATGCATGATTTCCATACCTTGAACCAGCGGCTGAAAATCCAAAAAAACGCCGTCCTGCAGCCGGTGGCTTCCAGATCGCCGATGGCGAGTTGATATGAGGCGCTGAAATAGAAGGGGTATGCGGCATTTTCCCGCCACGGCAGGGTGCCGCCGTTTTTGTATCCGGTGAAATATTTGTCCCCGCTTTCCGTGACATCAAAAGTTTTGAGCTTTTCGGGGATACGTTCGGCATCAAAGTACACTTCCGGCGTATATTGTTTCAAAATCGGCCCAAGTCTCCCCTTCTGGGCGGGCGTCAGCCCTGCCGCCGATTATTCCTGGATATACAAGGAATTGAGCACCCGCTCTGAATCCGTTTGATATTGGGCCAGAAATTTATCGAGTACGTTGATTTTCGCAGTTTTACCGTCGAAATAGACGTATCCTGTAGCCTGAACGGCGAGAACGGCGGCAATCAACAAGCAAATGACGAGGGCAATGCGCAAACAGCTGCTCCTTTATAGGAAAGTGATAGAACGATCAGCTTATTCATGCGACGCTGTCTTTATTCAACGGGAAAGATTTCGGTCGCACTCTTTAATTCCCACACACAGTTATCCCCGACCGCATCGCCCTTTCCCGCCGTGGTCACTTTGACAAATGCATTTTCCGCCATGTCGCCGATTTCCAGGTCTTTGAAAAAATTCGCGGCTTCCGGTCCTTCATAGTTGATGTTCGCAGTAAAATAGTTCGGCAGGAACCCGAAAAACGCCAGTATCACATTTTCCACATTTTCTTTGGTTTTCGCCTGCCCAGGGGACGAAAAAGTGATTTCCAGCAACGCATAGGGACTGAATTTCCAATTAGACGGATCGGGCAGGGTGGCCGCTTTGGCGGCAGCTGCGAAATCGGCTCGATATCCGCCGTCCAAGCGGTCGCGATACGCTTCGGTAAGCGGGGAGGGATAGAAATACACCCGCAGCCGGTTGTGGTCTTCCCAGTGAGCGGCCGAACCCTTGATGTCAATCGCCTTGTCATTTACCGAAACCCGTCCTTCGGTATGAAAATCCATCGAATATCCGGTTGGGCAAAACACCAGCGCTGCAAGCAAGTAGACCAGAGCAGACAAAAGTATTTTCTTCATGGATCACCTCCTGTCATAAAATGGGTTGGTGGGATTTGGGTTGCTTTATTTTTTCTGCCTGATATGCCGTGCAATGGTGTATGGCGGAATCACTATAAAGCAGACGCCGATAACCGCCATTAAAAGTTGAAAAAACCACAATTCGTAAAAATTTTGAATGTCTGCCTTTGATGGGTTGGTTTTTTCATAGAGCACCGTCACCGTCTCCCCGATCCGGTAATCAGTCCAAGCGGCGTATGAATCCACTGAAAAGGTCACCGTTTCCCCCTTGTGGGTGTTAAACCGCACTACCGGCACACGGTCTGCTCTCTGATCCTTTTGAAACATGCCGGTTTGCAATATATCGAAATCGACGACGGTTCCTGTTGTCCTGGCAGCATGCCTAACAAAATTCTTTTTGTCTGCGTGCAGCAAATAAGCACCGGTAAGCATCGCAACGCCGATAAATACAAACAGGCAGACGGAAAGGATGCCGACGATCATTTCCGTCTGTTTCTCTTTGTCTTTCGTTGAGAAGTTCATAAGTTTATGACCTTATCCTCTTGATTTTCCACTGTCCAGAAGGTTTTTCCTCGTAGCGGTTCAGCGAGCCGCATAACGCTCACACCGTGAGGCCGCAAGGGGTAAGGGCCTATGCAAGTGCTAGGTTTAAAAAAACTTGGTGAGAACAAAACGCCGAGCCCCTTGCGGTCCTTACCAGATGTATACTCCATTTTTATAAATGCCCGGAATTGGACACATAAAGGGAGTATACCATGAAAAAGTCAGAAGTAAATCGTTTTAACAAACTCTATGTGCATTGCTACTCAAACTCTATGTTGGTAATTTTCGCCTTAGCCTTATTCGACCATGATGAAGGAGCGTAGTCTTCAACGGAATAGCCAAAATCTTCTACGTAATTTGGTTTTAGCGGTTTATTATCCCCACCAAATGAATATTCAGAAACAAGAACCGGATGAAAATCTTCTTCGCCTATAATGGTTCCCTTATCATTAAGAAAATATACCGTTATTTCAACTTCTTTTAATGACCTGTCTCCGTTGTTAACTACGGTCCCGAAAACACCAGGCACTGCTTTTCCAAACCCGTACTTCTTGCCCTCCGCGACTCTGAAGTCTTTTAGAAGAACGTTTTTTATATATGCTTGCTTTTCTTCAAAAGACTCAACTTCCTGCTTCGTTTCGGAGAGACCTTCTTTTGCCTCAACCATCTCGCTGTCAAGCGTTAATGCTTCTTCGTATTTTTTAACGGCGCCATGAAGCTTATTGGACTTCCGTAGCTCCTTGGCGTCGGATAGAAGCGATGCGACTTTTTCTGCTTTTTCTTTCTCGGCTTTTTTGGTTTTCCAATCCAAAAATACCTTCCAGCCATCTTCTTCTTTTACCAAATGGAACTCTTCTTTTTTTGTAGTGGTTGGGATTTCTCCAGTTTCGTATTTTGCTGCTAATTCCTTCTCAATTTCGCTTTGATCTTTGCCACTAAAGGCCGCCCCCATAATATCTTTTAACATTATACCCATATCAGGGAGAATCACTACTGTCCGGTTAAGATTTTAAAAAAATGAACTAATTTACTATAATAATTACATATACTGACGAAAAATTAAGGGATCGATTTGAATTTGCCAAAAATACGGTTTTATGGTCCCCTGACGGGAAAACCCCGAAAGGAACCTTAACATGAACAAAGGCCAAACCGTCTTTTCTCAGGTCATCGATTTCCTCCCGAAGAAAAAATGATTCATCCAGGCATTTCCCGGATGAATCTTACTTTTCCATTCCTTCTTCGCCTATCTATACAGCTTCATTTAATTTTTTCTTGAAAAACAGAAAGATGTAAATCACTGCCGGGGCTGCAACTTTTGCCGGGAATGGTATTAGATAAAGAGAAATACCCAATATCAAAAAATACACGACCATCCAAACTGGTGTTTTAATTGTTGTAACAATTGCAAGGCCTGCTAATATTGAAAATAATGAAATTGCTGTAAAAAAAACATTAAAAGAATCACGTTAATCCCCCCCTCCCCTTTTTTTTGTAGGTTAAGAACTTGTTTTTTATGCAAAAATGTATACCAGGATCTGACTTGTAGGTAAAGTTTTGATTACCCCTTAATCTTGTAGGTGTTTAAGAGGAAATAGGCGGACTTTGTCTTGCTGGTAAAATCGCTTTTATGGCCAGTTGGAAATGTTGTCTGCGGCTATAAGGGGCACAGAGTTATGGAGCGCTGTTTCCGTTCAATGAAGCGGACTAAGCGAAGCGTGCCCGCCCAAAAGAGAAAACGAAGACACGTTTTGCTTTGAAGAGAAGGCGGACACGCTTTGCTTGGTCCGCCCTTCTACTGAATCCTGCGGAGCAGATCCGGATTGTGCGTATGTTTTATCTTAGTCGGGTGTTGTTTTTCTAGGCCTGTTTCTCCATGCTGACCATCTGCGCAAGCGATTCTGCCAGATTATCCAGGGCCGATTCATCCGGAAAAGAGATCGTCATGCGCAATTTGCCGTCCTCATCCTTTTCCAGGCCTTCGGAAAGCCGCTGCTTGAAGGTTTCGGCCAATTTGGCGGTTTCTTCAGTCTCGTTTTTGCCGGAGAACATCTCGCCGATAAAGGCAAAGGCAGCTCCCAGCAGTTGTCCGCCCGCGGTTTCAATTTTTTCTTTGCGCGCCAGCGCTTCGGCTTCTTTTTCAACCTGTTCCCGCTGGCTTTCATCCGGCGGGGCCGCAGGTTTTGCTCCGAGGAGGACCTCCATACGCCGCTTTAATTCATCGATTCCCGTGGATAAGTCCACCGCGGAGGCTTCGGCGTCCGGATCGAGGACGGATAAGGCCAGTTCATGCTTTGCCGAAAGGGTTGAGAGCAGGTTTTCTTCAAGGGTCTCCTCGGTCACCAGGATATACACCTGCACCGGGCGCTTCTGTCCCATGCGGTGGACACGGGCGATCCGTTGTTCCAGGATCGCCGGGTTCCAGGGCAGATCAACGTTAATCACCGTGTTTGCCGCCTGCAGATTCAAACCCGTAGCCCCGGCATTGGTGGTGATAAAGAGCTTGCAATCCGGATCTTTCTGGAACTGGTGCATCAGCCCCTGCCGTTTTTGCTGGGGGACGGAGCCGTCCAGCCGCACGTAGTCCATTTTGCGTCTCGTAAGCAATGGCTCGATGAGGTTCAACATGGTCGTCCATTCCGAAAAGAGGACGATTTTTCGATCTTCTTCGGTACCCAATTGATCCAGGAGGATGTCGAGTTCATCCAGTTTGCTCGAATAGCCGGGGGGCTGCTTGTCCACCAGGAAGGTGCTGTTGGCGGACATTCTGCACATCAGGAGCGCTTTCTGGAGGCGCAGAATATCCATTTCGGTCAGGTATCGTTTGGTGATGATGGTCTGGACGATCCTTTTATGGCCGTTGTGGAGTTCAAGCTGCTCATCGGTCGGCGGAATTCTCAAGATTTCAGAGGTTCTGGGCGGCAATTCCTTCATCACCGTTTTCCGGGTGCGGCGCAGCAGCACCGGCGCCAACTTTTCCCGGAGTTCGTCAAGCTTTTTGTATCCGAGCAGCTTGCCTTTCTCATCAACGACCCGGTATCGGTTATAAAAGCGGAAAGCCGGGCCGAGGCGGCGGTCATCGATGAATTCCACCACCGAATAAAGTTCTTCCAGGCGATTTTCCAGAGGCGTTCCGGAAAGGACAAGCGCAAACGGGGACTTCAATGCTTTTACCACCTGGCTGGTCTTGGCTTCCCAGTTTTTGATCCGCTGGCCTTCATCCAGGATGATAAGATCCCACTTAACCTTTTCGATGGGCAAAATATCGCGCAGGACCTGCTCATAATTGCAGACAGTAAAGAAACAGGGGTTGTCGTACTGGGCGGCCCGCTCTTTTGCGTTACCGATGACGATCTGACAGGTGCGCTCGGAAAATCGTTCAATTTCTATCCGCCACTGGGATTTGAGCGATGCCGGGCAGATGACGAGTACCTTGGAAATATCGATATCCCGGGACAACAGTTCCGCAACCCCGATTCCCTGGATGGTTTTTCCCAAACCCATGTCATCGGCCAGAATCGCCCTTCCGGCGCCGACCGCAAACGCAATCCCGTCGAGCTGGTAGGGCAGGAGTTCGGTTTTCAGAAGGGTTTTGCGCAAGGGATGATGTTCCGGGTCCCCGCGTATTTCGCTGACCTTGGCGTTTACCCGCTCGGAATAAAGGACGGTGTTGATGTATTCTTCTGCATCGGGATAAACAGTGACTTCAAGGCCCAGGCTTTCAAGGGCCTTGATCCGTTTCAGCAGATCGCGGACGTTTTCGATAGGTTTGTCCTTGATGGGTTCGAGAATCTTGATGGCCTGGGGGTCCAGGGTTTCCGGGATGAGCATTCGCAGTTCGCGTTTTTTGCCGTACTTTAGATGGACCGCGAGTTCTTTGACACGATACGGCGTTTCACGGACAGACTTGTTGAACCTTTTGGCCACCTTTTCGATAGTGTGCAAAATATGCTTGCAGGTGCCCAGGGTATTTTTCCGGTAATCCGGGCAGGTGCAGAAGGATTCGCCCCGCTGCCATCCTCTCAGGGCGACCCGGTAGCTCTTGCCGGACGCATGGCTCGTTACGATATAATCCGTCCACAATTCTTGCGGGTTCATGGACGAAACCGTCATCTTTTCCTTTTGCGCCCTCTCGGTCCTTTCTTCGATCGCCTGTTTGACAAGTTCCTCGTCGCTTAGATTTTCCGCGGGAATCCGTTCCGGCGGCGGGGCGGATAATCCCAGGGCCAGTTTTTCTTCGAGTATCAGGGAAAACGCGGCGCCGATATGAACGCAGGCGCCGTTGCATCGGCTGCATTGAAAATCCAAACGCTGGTTCTTCTCATTATCAAGACGAATATGGACGAGCGCATCCTCAACATCAAGGCGGAAAGATGTGTTATTTAAAACCACCTGCTCAATGATATCGATTTCGTATTTCCCGCCGGCGCGGATCAGTTTTTCACCCTGAGGCCCCAGCAGCCTGCAGGCCTCCCTGAACGAAAGATGTGAGAGTTTGTCCTTTAAGTGAATCATGGTGTTTGCATCCTATCGTTTGGTTTAAACGGGCTTGAAGTGATCGGCAATATCGTTTGCCGTTAAGCCTTCCTGGGGCCACCGGTTTTGTGGCGCTTTTTCCAGGTAGGTCGCCGCG
>P_1C_Sed_2_UnCtyDRAFT_1000641_pt1 | contig 10474 bp, 8 predicted proteins | sample Pon1CUnioCityCA_4_FD_10229 | JGI IMG/M metagenome (IMG submission 10229) | reverse complement strand
TGCGAAAATGAGTGTGAAGAGATCAAAGCCATTGACCATTTTCGGGAAGGTGTACGTAATGAATATATCTGTCCCTGCGTTATCGTGGCCGACGCCAACGAAACTCCCGGCTCGTTGAATGAGGATGAGGACGCCATATTTCCGATGACCCACCTGCGGGAGACCACCAACCTGATGGACGTCCTGGTTGCCGGCAGCGTGGCCGCGGGCAAGGCCATGCCCCTTGCCGCAAACATCCGCCAGAGCACGCTTCCCGAAATCTCGGAAGAGCCTCCCGACTGGCCGACCGAGCCCAGGCTGGGAGTGTTCTTCTGCTCCTGCAACAGTACCATTGCCACACCCGAAGTAATGGAGCAACTTGTCGGTTTCGCAGAGAGCGTGCCCGGCGTCATGCACAGCGAGGTCCTGACTTCGGTCTGCCATCCCGACGGAGCGGAAAGGATCGCCCGCCAGGTCAAAACNCGCAAACTGGACAGGGTCATTGTGGCGTCGTGTATTTGCTGTCCGCTGCAATTTCACTGCATCTCCTGCAACGACCAGCGAAACCGGGCTAAAATCAGGCTGTTCGAAAAGCACAAACAAAACCCGGCGCGATTCGAAATGATAAACCTTCGTGACCAGTTGAGCGCCAGCGAAGACCAGAGCGACGAAGCCATCTTCGAGACGGCCAAGGACGTTCTGCGCAGCGCCTTTGTGCGGGCCCGCTACATGGGGCCGCTCCGGCAGGGNTATACCGAGATCGGCAAACGCATCCTGGTACTGGGGGCCTCCGAAGTGGGCATCTCCTGTGCCTATAACCTGGACATGCAAGGCTTCAAAGTGAAACTCGTCCATGACTGCCGACTTGCCAATGATGAAGAGAAGAAGGAAAAAACCGTGTCCCGAAAAGACCTGGGCAAGGGCAAATCCATCACCCACGTAGAGAAGGCGACCATCGAAAACATCGACGGCCACATGGGCAACTTTACGGTGACGGCACGGGTCAATGGCAAGCGAAGGAGATGGAAGGCCGACATGGTCTGCCTAACGGAAGAGAGCGTCCTTCCCCTGGCGGTCCATGAAGACATGTCCGGTCTTAAGAAACTCTACCGCTACGACTTCGCCTTTTTCCACACACCGCAGGCCGGGCTCTACCGAGTGCTTCCCCGGACCTTAAAGCGGGTGACGGAGACGGGCGCGGGTTCGGCACTGGCGTCACAGGTGTCCACTGCCGCGGCCGAAGCTTTCCTCAAAGACCATGAACTGAGCCCGATTGTGGACAAGGAGCGCTGCCGGGGATGCGGCAGGTGTATGGAAATCTGTCCCTTCGACGCCATCAAGCTCATCCCCTCGGAGGAAGGCGTCTATACCGCTGAGGTCTTCCGTTATAACTGCGTGGGCTGCGGCGGCTGCGTAGGACGCTGCCCGGTGATGGCCATGGACATTCCCTACTTCTCGAACGAGCTTCTAACGGAGATCGTGAGCGAGACCCTGGCAGGAGACCGTTGACATGGAAAAAGTGAAGATCCTGGGCATCTGCTGTAACTGGACGCCCTTTGCGTGTTTTAACGCTGCGGGCATGGCGCACCTGCAAATGCCGCCGAACTTCCGGCTGGTGCGGGTCATGTGCATCGGCAGGATCAATCAGGCACTGATTCTCCGGGCCTTCGAGCACGGCGCCGACGGCGTCATACTCCTGCAATGCCGGGACGAGGACTGCCGTTACGGCCCCGGCCCCGAGGTGGGACACGTTAACGTGGACAGGGTAAGAAGGATTCTGAGTATCATGGGAATCGGGCAAAAGCGGCTCGTTGAAAAAAGCTTTGCCGCCCATGAAAAGAGCGAGTTGGTGGACGCCCTGTGGGAGTTTTCCGAAGAGATAGAGAAGCTGGGCCCCAACCCGGCCAAGCCAAGACAAGAGATGGAAGCGTCATAAAAGTGGATGATCAAACCATAGACCGGATACTGAAGAAGCACAACCTCTATCAATGCCTGGAGTGCGGCAAGTGCTCGGCTTCATGTCCCCGCATGCTGACAGGGAAGGAGTACTCGCCGCGGCTGCTGGCCCAGAAGCTCATCGAGGAGAGAGACGACGAGGCCTTTATAGAAAGCTCGGTATGGGAATGCCTGACCTGCGGTCTGTGCAGCGAGCGCTGTCCTTCCGCCATCCAGTTCACCAACTTCATCCTCGAGATGCGCACCATTCTGGCAGCGGAAAAAGGCATGAAAGGATGCCGGGCACACGACGGGGCCATCCATTCCTGGATCCGGATGATGACCTCGCCCGACATCAAGCAGAACCGGCTGGAATGGCTCACGCCCGAACTAAAGACGACCTCTTCCGGACCGGTGGCCTACTTTGTAGGGTGCGCCGCCTACTTCGACGTGTTTTTCGCGGGGATCGAAGTCGATACCTTGTCCATCGCCCGCGACAGTATAAGGCTTTTGAACTTCCTGGATATCGAGCCCGCACTTCTCGAAAACGAGCGCTGCTGCGGACACGACCTGTTATGGACCGGCGACCGGGAGAACTTCGAAACCCTGTGCCGGCAGAATTACGAGGAGTTCAAAAAAGCGGGAATTTCCGAGATCGTGGTGTCCTGCCCCGAGTGTTACCAGGTGCTGGGACATTACATGCCGGAGGTCGTGCCCGAATTCGATATCAAGGTGACCCTTTTGCTGACCAAGCTGGAGACCGAGATAAAAAAAGGCGGCATCGGATTCAAACCACAGCCCGACAAGGTGACCTATCAGGACCCCTGCAGGCTGGGAAGAATGGCCGGCGTCTACGACACGCCCCGCAATCTTATCGAGCAGGTGCCCGAGCTGTCCTTAAAAGAAATGGAAAGCTACGGAAGAAGCGCGCTCTGCTGCGGCAACAGCGCCTTTATAAACTGCGACCATTACTCGAAACTGGTCCAGGTGGAGCGGCTCAAACAAGCACGGGCGACCAAAGCCCGGACCTTGCTCACCGCGTGTCCCAAGTGTATGATTCACCTGACCTGCGCCATGCGGGACCCTTTCCGCAAGGGTCCCCTGGCGCTGGAAATAAAGGACATCGTCTCCGTACTCGCCGACTCCATCGAATGGACCGGCTGAGACAGGAGGTCCGAGACATCGGCCCCCTAAGGGCAGTGAAATTTTTGTTTAAATCTTTCCCGGCTTTTGCTTGCCGGGCCTTATAAATTTATTCGGCTTTTTACATTATCGGCATTTATGGCTTAGAGAGGAAAAGTGCAATGGAAACTAAAAACAGAGATGAAGAAATCCGGATCGGGGTCTATGTTTGCCACTGCGGGCTTAACATAGCCGGAGTGGTGGACTGCGCCGAGGTCGCCGAAAAGGCGGGTTCTCTTTCCGACGTGGTGGTATCACGTCATGAAGGCTACTGCTGCTCGGAGCCGGGCCAGCACCGAATCAAGGAGGACATCGCGGAATACGGGCTTAACCGCATAGTGGTGGCCTCCTGCTCGCCGCGCCTTCACGAGCCAACCTTCAGGACATGCGTAAAGGAAGCCGGGCTGAACCCCTATCTTATGGAAATGGCCAACCTTCGGGAACAATGTTCCTGGGTGCATGCTCCCGAGCCTGAAGGCGCGACCCAAAAGGCCATGGACCTGGTGCAGTCGGCTGTGGCGCGGGCCCGGCTTTTAAAGCCGCAGGAGGAGATGGAGGTCCCCATCCGGCGCTCGACCCTGGTCATCGGCGGGGGCGTCGCCGGTATCCAGGCGTCACTGGACCTGGCCGACGCCGGCTACCAGGTCTGGCTGGTTGAAAAGGAGCCTACCATAGGCGGCTACATGGCAAGGTTGGACAAGACCTTTCCCACTATGGACTGCTCGATATGAATACTCGGTCCTAAGATGACTGATGCCGGTCGGCATCCAAACATAACGCTGCTTACATTAAGCGAAGTCAAACAAATAACCGGGTACGTGGGAAACTTTACGGTGCGCGTCCTGAAAAAGGCCCGCCGGGTCATCGAAGACCAGTGTACCGCCTGCGGCGATTGTGTTGACGTCTGTCCCGTGACCGTGCCCGACGAGTTCAACGTGGGGCTATCGACCAGAAAGGCCATTTACTCGCCTTTTCCCCAGGCNGTACCCTCGGCCTATGTTATAGACATGGAGCACTGCCTGGGACAGGACCCTATTGTCTGCGGCAAGTGCATTGAAAAGTGCGAAAAGAAATGCATCGACTTCAACATGAGCGACGAGGAGCTTGTCTTCGATGTGGGCACTATTCTGGTGTCCACCGGCATGGATGTATACGACCCTACTGAAATGGACGAGTACGGCTACACCAGGTTCGAGAACGTGTTGACGTCTCTGGAACTGGAAAGGCTCATCAACGCCGGCGGCCCGACCCATGGCGAGGTCATCCGTCTTACTGACCATAAGCGTCCCCAATCGGTGGCCTTCATCCAGTGCGTGGGGTCCCGTTCCCAGAGGCGGGGAAAGCCTTACTGCTCGAACATCTGCTGCATGAACACCATAAAAAGCACGATCATGTTGAAGGAACACTACCCCGACATCGAGATCAAGGTATTTTACGTTGACATCCGGGCCTTCGGCAAGGGGTTCGAGGACTTGTTCCAGAAAAGCAAAAGCCTGGGCGTCCGCTACATCCGGGGGCTTCCGGGCCAGATCAAAGAAGACAAAAAGACGAAAAACCTTGTGCTTACCGCGGAGAACACGGCCACTAATCGGCTCGAGACCCATGAAGCGGGAATGGTGGTGCTTGCGGTAGGTCTCCATGCCCCGGAGGAGGCCTCCCATATCCAGAACATGCTGGCTTTGCAGACCACTGCCGACGGCTTTTTCCTCGAGGCCCATCCCAAGCTTCAGCCGGTGGACTCGGCCAGCAAGGGGATATTCTTTGCCGGCTGCGCGGAAGGCCCCAAGGACATCAAGGAATCGGTGACCCAGGCGTCGGCAGCGGCCGCCCGGGCCATGCGGCTTATGAACCCCGGCAAGCTGGGAATCGAGGCCATCACCGCGGAAGTGTCCCCCGAACTATGCGACTCCTGCGGCATCTGCGCCCGGGTCTGTCCCTATAACGCCATCACAGTGGACACCAAGTCGAAAAATCCCGCGGAGGTCGTGCTTGCCGCCTGCGCGGGATGCGGCACCTGCGCCGCCCAGTGTCCCAACGACGCCATCATCATGCATCATTTCGAGAACTCCCAGATTGAGGCCCAGATCGACAGCATCCTTTCGGAAGGACCGGAAGAAAAAATACTCACCTTTGCCTGCAACTGGTGCTCTTACGCGGGCGCGGACAACGCAGGAGTTTCGCGGCTGTCCTATCCGCCCAACGCACGCCTCATCCGGACCATGTGCTCGGGCAGGGTCGACGAGAAGTTTATCTGGCGGGCATTTGAAAGGGGCGCACCGGTGGTGCTGGTCTCTGGATGCCATATCGGCGACTGTCATTACATCGACGCCAACCACTGGACAGAACGGCGGATGAACCGGATATGGAAGAAGATGGAAAAACTGGGCATCCGGAAGGAGCGCCTTGCCTTGGAATGGGTCAGCGCCAGCGAGGGCATCCGTTTCCAGAAGGTCATGGAGAACATGGAAGAGCTCCGCAAATCAGTGACTCCTGCGGAGATCGAAGAGACCAAAAAAGAGGTGGCCCGCGACAGAAAGAAAAAAAAGTCCGCGAAAAAGACGGGAACGGACGACACCGAGTAGAAGAAAAACCTACAACTCGGCGCGGGCACCGACTGTGGCGAACGCAAAGCTTTGGGGCATGGCCTGCGCCAGCCGTGCTTCATTTTCAAATCCGGTGCAGTGGGCCGCGGCCAGCTTTTCCACTTTCATCTCGCGGAGCGCCTCGATGGTTTTGTCAACCTCAGCGGGTGTCCGGTCCACCATGTGAGTGCCGCCCCAAACGGAAACGAAACCCTCGTTTCCCAATCTCTTCTGCACGTGCCGCAGGGTGTTGACCATGCCCCGGTGCGCGCAGCCCAAAATCACCGACACGCCCTTGTCAGTCTCGACCGCCAGGCAAGCGTCGTCGATTATGGAATCATCGCGCTTGTCTTCCCCTTCCTGCACAAAGAACCCCGACTCGATGGTCTCAAAGTCGTTCTCCATGGGAATTCCGGTAAAAAAATGCACACCGGGCACGATCTCCGCAGTGTCTTCCACCAGCTCGAATGACGCTCCCGCGCTTTCGAACTCCTCTTTTGTTGCAGGCATGCCGATATAGACTTCGATTTTCTTACCGAAGAAATCTCTCGCCACCCGCTTGTCCTCGAAGCAAGCGGGATGGCAATAGACGGGGCACCCTCCGCAGGNCCGGAGAGCACTCATGAGTCCGCCGGTATGGTCATAGTGTCCGTGGGATATGGCGATCGCTTTGAGGTCTTGGAGGTCGATGTTCAATGTCTGCAGATTGTGGGGAACGCAGAACCCCTGTCCCGTGTCCCATAAAATTTTACCGTGTTCGGTATCGAGAAATACGGCGAAGCCGTGTTCTCCGATAAGTCCCTTTCCGAGGGGCACCTTGTTTTCCGCGACTACCGTCATTTTTACATTCATGCCCAAAACCTCCTTGCCGGCAGACTCCTCGAATAGCGGTCCCTGTGCCGTTCAGAAACCGTTTACTTTCGATCCCAGGGCCTCGATCAAGGCGTAGGCCTTGTCATAGGTTTCATCATACTCCGCTTCCGGGTCCGAGTCGTAGACAATGCCGCCGCCGGCGTTGAAGTAGACCTGCTTTCCCTGCATAAGCATTGTCCGGATGGCGATGTTCAGGTCCAGGTCTCCGTCAAAACCGATGTATCCGATGGACCCGGTATAAACGCTTCTTGTCCTGGTTTCCAGCTCATCGATTATTTCCATGGAACGAATTTTTGGAGCGCCGGTAATGCTTCCTCCCGGAAAGGCGGCCCTTAAAAGGTCGGCCACGTCGGAGTTGTCCCTTAACTTGCCTTCCACCGTGCTGACGAGATGATGGACCCGGGCGTAGCTTTCGCACTGGGCGTGGCGGGTGACCTCAACGCTGCCGTACTGGCAGACCTTTCCCAGGTCGTTACGCTCGAGGTCCACTATCATGTTCAACTCCGCCCGGTCCTTTTCGCTGGAAACCAGTTGGGCCCGGTACCAGGCGTCGTCGCGTTCGGTATTTCCCCTCGGGCGGGTGCCCTTGATGGGGCGGGTCTCCACTCCCTGTCCTTTGACGCGAAGAAAACGCTCGGGAGAACTGGACAAGACCTGGAAGTCGCCACCCTGTATGAACGCTGCAAAGGGGGCGGAGTTTTTCTCCCGCAGCCGCCAGTAAATTTCCCAGGCGGAACCCTGGCGGACGGGCGCCTGGAAGCGCTGGGAAAGATTGACCTGGTAAATGTCGCCGGCAATGATGTAGTCCCGCGCTTTTTTAACGCGCTCCAGGTACTCTTCGCGGTTGAAGTTTGACTCAAGCTCTCCGCAGGACACTTCGCCCGGTTCGGGAGGGTCGTCCATCACACGGCGAACGGCGTCCTTTACCTCCCTGATCCGCCGGTCCAAAGAGGGACGTTTCAAACCGAAGTCCACGTAACAGATGAACCACTGTTCCATGATGTGGTCGTAAGCGAGAACAGTGTCGTAAAACCCCAGGTATGTTTCCGGGATGTTGACGTCCTCGATAACACTGGCGGGCAGTTTTTCTATCTGTCTTAAGAGCTCATAGGAGAAGAAACCGGCAACGCCTCCGCGAAAGGGTATCCAGGAAGGCTCGCTCCGGACGGAGAAGAGGGCCAGGTTCTTTTTGAGGATGTTCAAGGGATTGCCGTGCTCCCACCTTGTCCGGGACCCGATTCGGAAGGCGGTGGTTTTGTCCCGGCTGGACAACATGAACAGCGGATCATACATAATGAAGGACCATCTGCCGAGACTGTAGCGGTCCACCAGTGCGCTGTCCAGGAACATGCTTGCCGGCCTTTCGGCAAAGGGCGCGAACATATAGTGAGGAGGGAGGTCGATCTCGAGAAGTCGGACCCTTATTATGCCCTTGTAGACGGGTTCGCGTCCGCTGTTGGAAAGCATCATAACAACTGCCCCATAAAAATCTCAGTCCGGCAGACTAATAAAATTGCCGAGTATCTTCTTGCCTTCCGGCGTTAAAAAAGACTCGGGATGATATTGCACTCCCATTAACTTCCATTCCTTGTGCCGGACGCCCATAAGTGTGCCTTCAATCGTCCGGCAGGTGGCATCGAGACAGGCCGGCAGGTCTTCTTCCCGAAGTCCCAGCGAGTGGTAACGCATAGCGGAGAAAGGATTGGCAACGTCGCGGTGGATGTCGCGATTATCGTGGACGACCCACGAGGTCTTGCCGTGGACGATCTCCGGCGCGTTCGAAACCGGCATCCCGTGAATATGACCGATGGCCTGAAAGCCGAGACAGACGCCCAGTGTCCAGATGCGCTTGGAAAAGACCTTGATGGCTTCACAAGACACGCCGGCGTTTTCCGGCCTTCCCGGCCCCGGAGAAATCACGATCCGGTGGGGATTGAGCGCGGCTATATCGGTCGGCGTTATGGTGTCGTTGCGATGCACGTAAAGCTCCTGTCCCATGGCACCCAGCGCCTGCACCAGGTTCCAGGTAAATGAATCGTAATTGTCTATCATCAGGATTCTCATGACCTGCCGCTTTTTTAAAGACCCCTCCCCTCCTTATATTTTGCCACGCTAAAGGACCCATTAAAAATCAGGTTTTGGCAATGGTAGAATCGTAATGCGGAAAGGATGATGGCAAAAACGTGTCCATGCTTTAAGGGGTCGAGAGAGGCCCGGTAATTTCCGCGAGCCTTCCTTCCCGCAGCGCGTAGCGTGTCATCCGGCTTTCTTTTTGTTCTTTGCCGCCGCCGGAAGGATGATAGACGGTTATCTTCGAAATTCTTATTTCACCTTCATGGTGCTTGACCTCGACCTGCCCCTCCTGCCAAGCACCCTGCTCGCCCATCCGATACTTGGGGAATGATTGGGTATGAATAAGATGGAGCTTGCGGCCATTGATCCGGTAAAGATGGAGCCTGCCGTCCGTGCCCATGTTGTCCTCCCCCGGCAGGTCTTGATAAAAGACGGCCGCCAGTATGGTCTCTCCGGAATCGAGCCTGATCTCGTCGAGACGGGCCTTTCCCCGGGAAGGCTTCAAATAGGCATTGTCGAACTGCAACTTGTCCACAGTGGAACCGTCCTCTATAAAGGAAAGATGATACAAAAAGCTCTCCTTATGCTCTCCGGTTTCGGTCGACCAGAAGCAGGCCCGGGTCTTACTTTGTCGCTCCAGGTCTTTGCAGATATCGACTTCCGAGCCGGGCAGGGCGACCTTTACTACCAGGAATCCGGCCACCCCCAAAACCGCCATGGCAATGCCGAAAAGGTTGATATAGCGGTCCAGGGCATCGCGGATCGGCATCTTGAATATCCGCTGTGAGAAAAAATCGCCGTAGTAGCAGACCACTCCTTCCGCCATGAAGCGGGTGGACCGGCTCAGGATCGATCCCAACAGGAATATGGGAAAGTTGACTGCGGCAACGCCCGCGGTAATGGTGAAGACCTTGTAAGGCAAAGGCGTGAGCCCTGCGAACATGATGATGATGAAGTTATACTGGTCGAACCATTCCCGGAACTGCCAGTACTTGTCGGCAACATTGTAGAACTTGATGATCTCTATGCCCACGGTGTCGAAAAACAGGTATCCGATCAGATAGCCAGCGATCCCTCCCAGCACGGAAGTCACCGAAGTGATGGCCCCGAAACGGAGCGCCCGGTCGGGCCGGGAGACGCCCATGGGAATAAGCAGCACGTCCGGCGGAATGGGAAAAAAAGACGACTCGGCAAAAGAGAGTACGCCCAGCATTTTCTCGGCGTTGGGCCTTTCCGCCCAGTGGATGACCCATTGATACAGCGCCCGAAACCAGCGGGTCAGAAAAAAACCCGACTTCTCACTCTTTCCAGCCATGACTGCCTACCAACTCCACGAAACGATAGGGACCGATGTCCTTTGTTTCCAGTTCGTCGCCTTTTTTTACTCCTACCACCATGTTCTGAGAATGCTTGCTGCCCACCGGTATGACAATTCTTCCGCCGTCCTTCAACTGGTTGACCAGCGGCTTGGGGACATGCGGGCCTGCCGCGGTGACCAGAATCCCGTCGTAAGGGGAATGCTCTTTCCAGCCCAGGGTGCCGTCTCCCACCTTGACCGCCACGTTATGATAGCCGAGGTCGTCAAGCATCCGGCGGGCCTCCATGGCCAGGTCCCGATGTCGTTCCACCGAGTAGACCCATTCGGCGATCTCCGCCAGTATGGCCGCCTGATATCCGGAGCCGGTGCCGATTTCGAGGACTATCTCGTCTCCGGCAAGCTCAAGGGCCTCGGTCATTCGGGCCACGGTGTAGGGCTGGCTTATGGTCTGGCCGCCTCCGATGGGGAGGGGACAGTCGTCATAAGCCCGGCTTCTCATTCCCTCGGGCATAAACAGATGTCGGGGGACTTT
>P_1C_Sed_2_UnCtyDRAFT_1000639_pt1 | contig 10485 bp, 11 predicted proteins | sample Pon1CUnioCityCA_4_FD_10229 | JGI IMG/M metagenome (IMG submission 10229) | reverse complement strand
CCCGTCGCGACCGACGCGGACGACGTCGACCCGATCGAGCGACCGGCCGTCTGAGCTATCGAGCGACCGGCCGATCCGAGCGGCGCACGACGAGCCCGCCGGATCCGAAATCCGCCGGCCGTGGCCGTCCGCACGGCTCTCGGCGTCGGAAATCGTTTTCTGCGAAACCCGCACCGAAAAGGACCGCCGTCGCCGGAGTCGCGGCGTTACTCGTCGAGGACGTCGTCGTACTCGCCGGCGTCGACGCGGTCGTCGAACGTCCGGGCGTCCTCGCCCTCGATGGTGACGCCGAGGGAGGCGCAGGTGCCGCCGACCTCCTTGGCGGCGTTCTTCACGTCGTACGAGAGCAGGTCGGTCGACTTCTGCTCGGCGACCTTCTTCACCTGTTCGATGGACATGTCCGCGACGAAGTCCGTCTGGGGCTCGCCGGAGCCCGTCTCGAACCCGGCCTCGTCTTTGATCAGTTCGGCCGTCGGCGGGACGCCGACCTCGATGGTGAACGAGCCGTCGTCGTCGTACTCGACCGTGACGGGGACTTCCATCCCGTCGAACGCGGCGGTCTCGTCGTTGATCCTGCCCACGACGTCCTGCACGTCAACCGGCGTCGGTCCGAGCTCGGGACCGAGCGGCGGGCCAGGGTTGGCCTGCCCGCCGGGGACGAGCGCTTCGATAGTTCCAGCCATGTCCGTACGAACCCGGTGCCGACTTTTAACGGTTGTTCTTTCAGACAGCGGGCGCCAGCGGTTCGCATACCCCCGATACCGAGCGGACAGGGGGAACGTGGACGAGGCGGCTGACGGGCCGACCGTGACGCGCTACGTCTCAGCGCCGACCGCCTCGTCCGTCTCCGNCGNCCCGGGTGCGTGACCGGGGAGGAAGGTCCCGGTCTCGCGGCGGACGCCCGCGAGCAGTGCGACCCCCGCGACGAGCGGCATGACGGCGCAGGCGGCGTAGACGGGCGCGAAGCCGACCGCGTCGATCAGCGGCAGCGACACCATCGGCCCCAGCCCGCCGCCGACGTCGCCCAAGACGTTGTTCGTCCCGGAGGCGCGGCCCATCCGCTCGTCGGGGGTCAAGTCGGCGAGCAGCGCCATCATCGGGCCGCTCGTGCCGCCCTGTCCGGCGCCGATGAAGACGCAGGCGAGCGCGAGGTCGACGATCGACCCCGACCGGGCGAGCAGGAGGAACCCGACGAACGAGACCACGAGGAACGTGAGCAGGATCGGCATGCGCGACTCCCGCCCGTCGGACACGCGGCCGCCGACCAGCATGAAGAAGGCGGCGGAGAGGACGGTGCCGGCCATGAACAGCCCGGAGGTGCCCTGCGGGTTCAGCCCGAACAGCGCGATGTCGTTGGCGCCGAGGAACAGGACGAGGGTGGAGAACAGCGCGCCGATGTACGCGAACAGCAGTCCGAAGTTGACCAGCCCCACCGTCACCGCCGGAACGGCGGTGTCGACGTCCCACGGCTTGATCGAGTCCCCCGAGCGGTCGCCGGTGACGTGCGTTTCGGGGACGTACCGGTGAGCGACGACGCTGGCGGTGAGCGCGAACGCGGCGGCGACGACGAACGCGGCGGCGTTGCCGGCCAGCGACGAGACGATGCCGCCGAGCACGAGGCCGGCCGGGAACCCCATCGTGATGCCGCCGCGGACGACGCCCATGTTCGTCCCGCGCGAGTCGCCGTCCGAGAGGTCGGCCGCGATGGTGTACGCGGTCGCGAACACCGCGGCGGAGCCGACTCCCCAGAGGACCCGCGCCAGCAGGAACCACGTCTCGGGGGCGACGGCGACCGAGAGCGGCGCGAACCACCAGTCGGGGCCGACGACGAGCGGGCCGACCGCGAACCGCGGGAGCGCCGCCGCCAGGGGACGGAGCGACTCCGCCGGCGGGACGACCAGCGCGACGACGTAGCCGAGGGTCGCGATCCCCTCGATCAGGAGGCCGTACACGAACGGTGTGCGCGTCCCGTACCTGTCGACGAGTGCGCCAGCCGGCGCGTTGGCCACGAGCCGAACCCAGCGGTTCGCCGAGAGGATGACGCCGACCATGAACGCCGAGATGCCGAGCACGGCGCCGAGGTTCGGGAGGATCGGAAAGACGACGCCGCCGCCGAATCCGACGAAGAAGGTGCTGGCGATCACCGCGAGCAGGACGGTCGGCGGCCGGTCGAAGCCGAACCAGCCCATCTCAGCCACCCCGCTCGCGGGGTCCCGTCGCGCCGCCGCTCGCCAGGAGGGCGGTCATTCCGGCTCGTCGTCGCGCGTCATCACGGCGATGCCGTCGGCCAGCGCCGGCAGTTCCGCGTCCTCAGTGAGCAGGGGATCGACGATGCGCCGGATCGTCGCCTCGGCGACCAGCCGCGTGTACGTCGGTTCGGGGAGACCGTCGGCGGTCGCCTCGGGGGCGGCATCGTCCGCGCCCTCGGAGTCGGCGTCGGGGTCGCGCTCGAAGTCGGCCTCCGTCTCGTCGGCCCCGCCGGTGAGGGTTATCTGGCGGGTCCGCGCGCCGTCCAAGGTGGCGACGATGAGGGCCGCCGTCTCGTCGACGTCGACGTCGCGGAACACCCCGGATTCGATCCCCGATTCGAGGATGTCGGCGACGGTCCCGCGGAGCAGGCGGTCGCTCCTGACCAGCTGCTCGCGGATGCGTTCGTTGAACGGCCCCTGCGTTCGGAGCTCGAGGAGGGCGATGTGGAACGCCTCGCGGTCGACGGCGTCGGCCTCGAAGACGAACCAGCCGATGAACCCGACGAGCCGCTCGGTCGGCGGGTCGTCCGCGTGTTCGCGGATCCGCACCGCGGAGTCGGTGATGACCTCGTCGAGGAAGGCGACGAGCAGGTCCTCTTTCGTGTCGTAGTGGTAGTGCAGCAGCGACTTGCTCTTCGAACACTCGTCGGCGATGTCCTGCATCGTCACGTCGGCGTAGCCGTGGGAGCGGAGCGCGCGGTAAACCCCGTCCATAATTTCCCCCGCCGCGCTCGGCTGATCGCTCATTGACTGACTGGTCAGTCAGCAAGTATTAAATCCCTATCGGTCGGGGCACGTTCGACCACCGTTCGGAACTCGTCGACCGGGAATCGGAGACATGGCCGCCGCTCACGGACGTGGAATAGTCGAAAAGCCGATACAACCGTGCTACGTCGCCTGGTTACAGGCGGGTGACGTTCGTGGCGCGCGGACCCTTGTCCGCCTCCTCGATGTCGAACTCGACTTCCTGACCCTCTTCGAGGTCCGGGCCGCCGACGTCCTCCATGTGGAAGAACACGTCCTCGTCCGCGTCGTCAGTCTCGATAAATCCGTAGCCGCCAGTGTCGTTGAAGAAGTCAACCTTCCCTTTCGCCATTGCAACCGTAGAACCGCGAGGCGGACATAAAAGGCTTCCGCGAGCGAGGCCGGCGTGGTACACAGAGCCACACTCGAACGCGGACGCGGCCCGTCGAGGTCGGTTCCGCCGTGTTAGTAACTACTATACGACCCCAGTGCGGAACCGTTAGGTATGAGTCAGTCGTACAATCGAGGCCTCATCGAGGACTTCAGTCGGTGGCGGGAGTTCGAGGCGGGGATGTGGGCCTGGATCTTTCATAAGTTCACGGGGTGGGTGCTCATCGGCTACCTGTTCACCCACATCGCCGTGTTGAGTACCGGCATTCCAGCGGCGGGCGCGGGCGAAGCCGCGATCATGGCGGGAGAAGACGTGTACACCCAGACGATCGTCAGCCTGGAGAGCCTGCTGTTGGTGCGGCTCCTCGAGGTCGGTCTGCTGGCGGTGGCCGTCTTCCACATGCTCAACGGCACCAGACTCCTCCTCGTCGACCTCGGGGTCGGCCTGGACGCGCAAGACAAGAGCTTCTACGCGTCGCTCATCCTGACCGGGGCGATCACCGTCGCGTCGGTGCCGACGTTCATCGCGGGGGCGTTCTGAGATGGCCGAGCGCTACTCCTCGTTCCAGTCCGGCGGCCGGATGTGGTTACTCCAGCGGATCACGGCGGCGTTCCTGCTCGTCGTACTGGCGTTCCACTTCTTCCTGCTCCACTTCGTCCACCACGCGGACGAGGTCTCCTTCCTCGCCAGCTCGGCGCGGATGGAGCAGATCAGCTACTACTCGCTGATGATCCTCTTCCTCGTGACCGCGACGTTCCACGGGGTCAACGGCGTGTACAACGCCCTCGTCAACCAGGGGCTCACCGGCACCAGGCGAACCGTTATCAAATGGACGCTCGTCGCCGCGAGCACGGTCCTGATCGTGCAGGGCGTGCGCACCGCGAACGCGTGGGCGGGCATCGGACTCTACTGAACCGACCATGAGCACACAGATACCCAAGCAGACCGAGGAATCGAGCGAGACCGAGACCGAGGCCGAGGTCGCCTCGAAGGGCGACGAGCGGCGGACGGAGAAGCGTCGCCGGGCCGCGGAGAAACGCGCGCAGCGACAGGCCGAGGAGGCCGAGAAGGCCGCGGCCGACGAGGACACGATCGAACTGAAGGTCTTCCGGTACGACCCCGAGGTGGAGGGGAAACAGGACCCACGATTCGACACGTTCCACGTCCCGTTCACCAAGGGGATGACCGTCCTCGACGCGCTGATGTACTCCCGGGACAACTACGACTCCTCGCTCACGTTCCGTCACTCCTGTCGTCAGGCGGTGTGCGGATCGGACGCGATGTTCGTCAACGGCGGCCAGAAGCTGGCGTGTAAGACGCAGATCGTCGACCTCCAGGAACCGATCCGCATCGAGCCGCTCCCCCACGCCGACGTCCAGAAGGACCTCGTCGTCGATATGGAGCACTTCTACGACCAGATGGAGGCCGTCGAGCCGTACTTCCAGACCAACGAGTACCCCGACGGCGAACTGGAAGAGCAGCGCCAGACGCGAGAGAACCGCGAGAAGGTGAAGATGTCCACGCGCTGTATCTGGTGCGGCGCGTGCATGTCCTCGTGTAACATCGCCGCCGGCGACAACGAGTACCTCGGACCGGCCGCGATCAACAAGGCGTACCGGTTCGCGATGGACGAGCGCGAGGGCGAGGACATCAAGCAGAAGCGGCTCGAGATCATCGAGCAGGAGCACGGGGTCTGGCGGTGCCAGACGCAGTTCTCCTGTACCGAGGTGTGCCCGAAGGACATCCCACTCACCGAGCACATCCAGGAGCTGAAGCGCGAAGCAGTCAAGAACAACCTGAAGTTCTGGTAGCGACAGGAGACACGCTCAAGGGCATTCAGGACCAACGAAATATCATACCCAACAATGCACGAACACGACGTCGTCGTCGTCGGCGCCGGGGGGGCGGGACTCCGAGCGGCGATCGCGGCACAAGAAGCTGGGGCCGACGTGGCCATCGTCTCGAAACTACACCCGGTCCGCTCGCACACGGGCGCGGCCGAGGGCGGAATTAACGCGGCGCTACGCGACGCCGACTCCTGGCAGGACCACGCGTACGACACCATGAAGGGGTCGGACTACCTCGGCGACGCGCCGGCGGTCGAGGCCCTCTGTCAGGAGAGCCCGGAGGAGGTCATCCAGCTCGAACACTGGGGAATGCCGTTCTCCCGCGAAGAGGACGGGCGCGTCTCGCAGCGCCCGTTCGGCGGCCTCTCCTTCCCGCGGACGACGTACGCCGGCGCCGAGACCGGCCACCAGATGCTCCACACCATGTACGAGCAGGTGGTCAAACGGGGAATCACGGTGTACGACGAGTGGCACGTGATGGACCTGGCCGTCACCGACGAGGAGAATCCGGCCGAGCGCACCTGTCACGGCGTCGTCGCGTACGACATCCAGAGCGGCGAGGTCAGCGGCTTCCGCGCCAACAACGGCGTCATCCTCGCGACGGGCGGGATGGGCCAGGTGTTCGACCACACCACGAACGCGGTCGCGAACACCGGCGACGGCGTCGCGATGGCGTACCGCGCGGGCGTGCCGATGGAGGACATGGAGTTCATCCAGTTCCACCCGACGACGCTCCCGTCGACCGGGGTCCTGATCTCGGAGGGCGTCCGCGGCGAGGGCGGCATCCTCTACAACGAGAACGGCGAGCGCTTCATGTTCGAGCACGGCTACGCGAACAACGACGGCGAACTCGCCTCCCGCGACGTGGTCTCGCGCGCCGAGCTGACCGAGGTCAACGAGGGGCGCGGCATCGAGGACGAGTACGTCCACCTCGACATGCGCCACCTCGGCGAGGAGCGCATCCTCGACCGCCTCGAGAACATTCTCCACCTCGCGGAGGACTTCGAGGGCGCCGACGGGCTCACGGAGCCGATGCCGGTCAAGCCCGGTCAGCACTACGCGATGGGCGGTATCGAGACGAACGAGCACGGCGAGACCGCCATCGAGGGACTGTACGCCGCCGGCGAGTGCGCCTGCGCGTCGGTTCACGGCGCGAATCGCCTCGGCGGCAACGCGCTCCCCGAACTCATCGTGTTCGGCAAGCGCGCCGGTCGCCACGCGGCCGGCGAGGACATGGGCGAGGCCGAGATCACGACCGGCAGGGAGGGCGAGTGGGAGCCCGCCGACTACGAGTTCGAAGCCGAGGTCGGTGAGACGAGCGGTCGCGGACCGGCCGCGGCCGACGGCGGCGCGGTGGCGACCGACGCAGAGAGCGTTCTCGGCACCGCCGTCGAGCGCGCGAAGGACCGCGTCGACGCGCTGCTCTCGCGCCGGGGGCGCAACCACGCGGAGATCCGGTCGAAGGTCCAGGAGACGATGACGGCTAACGTCAACGTGTTCCGCGAGGAGGGCCGGCTCGAGGAGACCCTCGTGGACCTCCACGAGGCGCGCGAGGCGTACAAGGACGTCGCCGTCTCCGACCCGTCCCGGACGTTCAACACGGACCTCATCCACACGATGGAGACGCGGAACATCCTCGACATCGCGGAGGCGCTCACGATGGGCGCGCTCGCCCGCGAGGAGTTCCGCGGGGCCCACTGGCGGAAGGAACACCAAGAGCGGAAAGACGAGAACTGGCTGAAACACACGCTCGTCTCGTGGAACGACGGCGAGCCGAAGCTGTGGTACAAGCCGACGATCCTCGAGGGCGAGAACAAGACGTACGAGCCGAAGAGCCGCTCGTACTGATTCGTCGAGACTGACACGATCGTTCGGAATCGTTCACGGTCTCCTATCCGTCGTCGGTCGAAATCGCCGGGGCGTTCGACCGCCTCGGTCCCGATCGACTCCGCGATTCGGTCGTGAACGATCTCCGTTTCGGTGGTGTAAGACGTTCTCCGGTCGATACAAGCGATTTCGACGATCGTTGAATAGGGGGTTTATTATCGTCGAACTCTACGTATCGAGTAAGATGATTGAGACAGAGACCGCACGCACCGCGGCGCCGGCCCTGCCGCCGGAGCTGCAGTCTCCCCGCGCGAAGTTGGTGTACCTGTTCCTGACGACGAAGGGCGACGCCACCGTCTCGGAGATGGGCGAGTCGCTCGGAATGAAGAAGATATCGCTGTACAGCATCCTGAAGACCCTCAAGCGCGAGGGGATGGTCGACTGCGACGGCGACACCTACGCGCTGAACTGACTCGACGCGACCGATCGCTCTTCCGTGACGTTTTCGCACCCCGCCAGCGGAGCGTTTAGGGGCTCGCGGGACCCAGTACGTGCGTGGACGCGAACCAACAGGAGTTCCGGAACCCGTTCGGGATGGACACGGCCTGCGAGAACTGTCCCGGGCTGTGCGAGGAGCGCGAGCGCGTCGTCCACGGGTACGGCGACGTCGGCGCCGAGTTTCTCGTCGTCGGTACCGGCCCGACGGCGGCGGCCGAGGCGAACGGCGTCCCGCTCACCGGCGCCGGCGGGGGCGAGCGCGTGCAGTCGATATTCGCCGACCTCGGCTTCGTCCGATCGTCGCCGGACGCCGCGGAGCCGGACGTGCAGAACGTCTTCTTCACCGGCCTGACGCGCTGTCGACATCCCGACCGCGAGCCGGCCGACCGCGAGATCGACACCTGCGAGCCGTTCCTCAACGCGGAGATTCGGATGATAAACCCGCAGATAATCGTCCCCGTCGGCGAGCGCGCGCTCCGCGAACTCGCGGTCGAGTACACGACGCGGCGGCCCGAGTCCTTCGACGTCGACGCCGAGCACGCCACGACGATCCGCGGCCGCGGGTTCGAGCTGGTCCCGATGAAGGAGCCGGCGTCGATGACCGACGCCGAGGACGAGGCGTTCCGCGAACACATGCGGGACAACGTGTTGAGCCGGGACTACCGGCAGACGAAGGGGCGGCAGAGTCGCTGACGCCCGACGGAGCGAAGAGACGCTGACGCCCGACGGGGGCGCGGACGCCGACGGCCCCGGTGAGTGCCGGAGTCAGGCGGTCGGGTCGTCGAGGTCCTCCACGTCGTCGATCGCGTCGCCGAGCAGGCCGGTCGTCGCGTCCTCGCTGTCCGCGCCGAACGCGCAGTCGATGAGGATGTGCCCGCCGAGCGTCGACGGCGAGATCACCTGGTCCGCGCCGGCGCGACGGAGCTTGTCGACGTTCTCCCGCTGGGTCACCGCGGCGACGATCCGGACGTCGGGGTTGAGTTGGCGGGCGGTGAGGATGGCGAGCGCGTCGCGCGCGTCGTCCTCGGTGGCGACGACCACGGCGCGGGCGCCGGAGAGGTTGACGCGTTCGAGCGGTTCGACGTCGCTCGGGTCCGCGGTGTACACCGGGACGTCGCGGTCGGCGAGCCGCCGGGCGGCCGTTTCGTCGGTCGTCACGACGGCGTACTGAACGCCGTCGCGGGCGTCGAGCTCTTCGAGTATCGGTACCGTCAGGTCCCCGTAGCCGAGCACGAGGATGTGGTCGTCGAGGAGGTCAATCTGTCTGTCTGTCATTTTTCCGAGCGCCTTCGAGAGCTGTGCCTCGATGGCGGGCGTGAGGAGGACACCGAGCGCCACCGCGAAGGCGGCGACGTTCATCACGAGCGAGGAGAGCACGAACAGCTGAGCGATGTCGGCCGACGCGCCGGCCTGTGGGCCGATGTCGCCGTAGCCGACGGTGGAGGCGGTGACGACCGTGAAGTAGAACGCGTCGACGATCGTCACCACCCCGTCGAACTGGTCGCGGAGCGCGTACGTGCCGACCGTCCCGTACGAGATGGCGGTGACGAGCGCGGCGGTCGCCGCGAGCTGGGTCGGCGACGGCGAGTACGTCCTGTCGAACCGTCCCCGGTTGTAGATGAGCGCCGGGACCGACACCACGGACAGCGCCACCAGCGGGAACGAGAGCACCGACGCCTGCATCAGCCCCTGAAGCGCGGTCAGCGGCAACAGGATCGCGGTCGAGTGCCAGCCGGCCCGGTACCCGTTCCGCAGGGCGAACCCGCTCCCCAGCATCGCGAAGCCGGTGATCGTCCCGGTGAATCCGACCGTCTGTCGGACGACTTCGGGGACGAGCGGAGCCAGCAGGCCGTCGACGCCGAGGCCGCCGATCTGGGCGAGCCCCGCGAGGATCGACAGGATCGCGACGGCGAACGTCAGGGCGATGGACGCCCGCACGGTCACCCACTCTCTGGACAGCTCCATACCGTCCCGTCCGCGAGAGCGGGCTTAAACCCCGCGAGAAAAGACGGTACCGAGGGTCGACAGCGGTTTACGTTCGCCACCAATTGAAGAGCGTATGTCATTGCCCGTCGAGATCGTTTTCGGGGTCTATCTCGGGGTGATTACGGGGATCGTCCCGGCCCTCGTGGCCGGGGTCCTCGGCTTCGTGTTCAAGTACGTCACCGACGTGACGATACCCGGACTCGGGGTCGTCGTCCTCGCGCTCGCGCTCGCGGGGATCAACGGCGGGCTGCTCGCGCTCAACGACCAGACGATTCGCTCGTCGGAGCGCGCGCCGGCGATCCTCACCGCCATCGTCGTCATCCTGATGCTCTCGCTGTACGCGCACGCGCAGGGGGACAAACTCGGTGCCACCGTCCCGAAACGGCTCTCGCTTCGGAAGCTCCGCGACCGAACCCTCTCGACCGACGTCGTCGAACTGGTCGGGGGGCGAGGGCGAGCGGTCGTCGACGTCGCCGGCGAGGTGAGCGACATGGAGGGATACCCGCCGCTGCCGGCCGAGACCCGCCGCGCGATCGCCGAGGGGGAGTGGACGTTCCCGGCCGACCTCCCGCTCGTCGAGCTCGAAGACCGGTTCGCGGAGCGGCTCCGCACGGAGTTCGACTTGGCGGACGTCGCCGTGCGGATCGACGAGCGAGCGAACGCCACGGTGGCCGCGGCGCCGCCGACCGGCGCGCTGTCGAAGCGAGTGCCGCAGGGAAAACGCGCCGTCTCGATTCCGGCGCTCGTCCCGACCGGAATCGCCCGCGGCGACGTCGTGCGCGTGCTCACCGCCGACCGGTCAGTAGAGGGGACCGTGCTGGCCGCCAAGACGAGCGGCGCGCCGGAGTCCGGCGCGGGGAAGGCGTCGAGCGCGGGACGGGGAGCGACCGGAGACCCGCCCGACGCCGGGGTCGAAGGCCGCGGGGGCGAGGCGCGCGACGGC
>P_1C_Sed_2_UnCtyDRAFT_1000638_pt1 | contig 10487 bp, 6 predicted proteins | sample Pon1CUnioCityCA_4_FD_10229 | JGI IMG/M metagenome (IMG submission 10229) | reverse complement strand
TGGAGAGGCGCTCAATGTTGCAATCTTGTGTGGTCCCAACTCCAGGATGACGGCTTTTCCCACACGTGAGGTAAAATGTTCCCCAAGAGATTTGAATGACTCACTCAAAACACTGATCCAAGATCAAGCGGTTCTGTTTGATTTATCAGAGGTTCACCGAAAGCTGCATGAAGGGGCTTTTGATCCCAGTGCAAAACTTAAGGATTTTCTATGGGCCTTTGATGCGGTCGTATTAATTCCTAACGCTACGCCCGCGAAGCCGATATTTACATCTGGAAAGAAATAGTAAGTAACTATCGAACGTACTGGTTTGAGACCTTGTGAGTTCAGTTAAGGTATTAATGCCAATTTAAGTCTCGATTAACTATGAAATACAAGCAATTAGGGAATACCGGACTGAAAGTTTCGGAGATTTATATGAGTTTTCGCCCTCTGCCATGAAGTTTGTCCTCTGACATGAAGAAGGACTGGATGTGCTACCATAGTCATCGCTGGAAGGCAGATTTTTGATTGGTAAATATCGTTGCGATTAAGAGGGACCGGAAGGGGCAAGAAGAACCGATTTTGACTCCCCAGCTGTGGACAAAGAATAGGTGTATAATGTGGTTGAAGAAATGGAAGAAATTACAAATAAAAAAGAGCTACAATTCCGCAGATTGCACTAGCTTGGTTACTCTATGAGGGAAGGGGTAAAATCGGTCATTATCGGGCCAAAAAAATGTCGCAACTCAAGAACATTTTAGGGGTGGCAGAGATAGAATTAACTGGCGAAGAAATTACCCGAATTTCGGAAGTTACCGAGCCCCTTGATATCTATCCAAGCTGGATGGTAGAACGTATGAATGGAGATCGCAATTTCGACTGAAATAACTATACCTACAGTGCGAAATAATACTTCATTATAGCGACAAATTTTAGCGGTCACTCGTATAGTCAGGTGACCGCTTTTCTTATGTTAAAAGAATTTGAAAACGAAGACTGATCATGCCAAAAAGAGAGAAAAGAGTGGTATATGTAATTATGACATAGGGAAATTGAATGAAGCGGCTTGGTAAGCAAATATAGGTCTATAAAATTGGCTCCCAATAATTTAGAGTGATTGTTTCCACACGGCTGATATTTTTATTGGTATTATCACAAAATGGGAGATAGAGAATAAGTCAAGTCAAGTCATTTGATATATATAAAATTGATAATTTATTGTATATCATGCATTTAGAAGTTTTGGCTATTAAAATGTATTACGTCAAGCATAGCTGTATTTCGTGCGGGACTTAAATAATTTAGGCGCGGATATACATAAAATAAGGTCACGAAGTACTTTAGTCACAATTTATAGTTATAAATATATGCAAATCAATAGGTTATAAGGAATGGTACTTATCCTGAAAGGGAGGTAGTAAGCCCAGAATTATCACCTTAATTATTTAGGAAAGATTAGGATTCATGTCATTCAGACAATTTATCATGGACAATGATAAATTTTTAATACACTGGGAGCCAATAAATTATAGGAAAAAACTATAAAAAATATATACTAAAATGGTAGCATTGAGGGTCTTATTAGTAATGAACCGTCTAGATTTGCAAAAAAGAAAGGCCACCGATCTTTTGATCGGCAGCCTTTGTGGATATTAGGAGTAAAGAATTTTCGCCAGCAAAATGGGGTCGATAATCGAATATAATTTACTGGAAATATTTAGTCGACCAATGATAATCCAATTCGTCCGCGTTCCAAATCGAGTGATACAATTTTGAGTTTTAGGATGTCACCGACGGACACTATAACGTGCGGATCATCGACCTTACGATTGGCCATTTTTGAGATGTGTAAAAGCCCGTCTTGTTTGACTCCAATGTCTACAAAAGCGCCGAAGTCAACAACGTTTCGAACGGTGCCTTCAACACCCTGTCCAACACTTAAATCTTCCATCTTCATGATGTCTTCTCGGAGCACCGGTTTGGGTAGTGATTCCCGCGGGTCTCGACCGGGTTTCTGAAGGTTCTCAATGATTAGTTCCAGGGTTGGAATTCCGACTCCGATTTGGTCGGCAACTTGTTGCTTGTTAATGTTCTCAAACTTCTTGGCAATAGCCTCTGTTTGATCCTGTAAATTTTCGAGTTTGATGTCGAAAAGATTGCATAATTTTTTAGTGGCTTCGTAGCTTTCCGGGTGAATGGCCGTATTGTCCAATGGGTTATCAGATTCCGGAATTCGCATAAATCCGGCTGCCTGTTGAAAGCGAAAGTCGCCAACGCCCTTGATATTTTTGATTTGCTCGCGATCTGAGAAGACTCCTTTGGTCTCCCGACGTTCTACTATATTCTTGGCCACACGACTGCTTAGACCGGAAATATGAGCCAATAACGGCGCGCTTGCCGTATTTAAGTTCACACCCACTTGGTTTACACAGCTTTCGACCACATCATCCAGCGATTGTGCTAATTGGTTTTGATTCACATCGTGCTGATACAATCCTACGCCAATTGATTTCGGATCGATTTTTACAAGCTCAGCCAGCGGATCCTGTACTCGACGTGCGATGGAAATGTTGCCGCGCTGGGGGGCGTCCAGATTTGGAAACTCCTCGGCAGCTACTTTTGATGCCGAATAAACAGATGCTCCGGCCTCGTTGACAATCATATAGCTGAGTTCTTCATCAGGATGTTTCTCTTTTCGCTTCTGGATGAAGTTAGCAATAATTTGTTCGGTTTCTCGACTGGCCGTTCCATTGCCGATAGCGATTAAATTGACGTCATATTTATCAATCAAGTCGCTGTATACTTCTTCTGCTTCGGCCACTTTATTTTGCGGCGGGGTGGGATAAGTGGTTGTACCTTCCAGATATTTACCCGTTTCATCAACCACAGCAACCTTGCATCCCGACTTATAGGCCGGATCGATGCCCATAACTACTTTATGGTCGAGCGGCGGTTGCATCAACAAATTGGAAAGATTGGTGGCAAAGGTTTCGATGGCGTGTTGATCTGCTTGTTCGGTGAGTTTATTTCGCAGCTCACGTTCCAGAGACGGAAACAATAACCGTTTGTAAGCATCTTCAACGGCATCCTGAATGTGGGGCACGAAGATGCTCATATCGTTTTTAATAACCACGTTATCAATATTTTCGAGTGTGATCTCATCCCATAACTCTACGTTTAAAAATAGCACGTTTTCGTTTTCTCCACGGTTAATGGCAAGAATTTGATACGGTTTTAGATTCTTGGCTTTCTGAGAAAAATCATAGTAATCTTCGAAGTTGGTACGCTCTTCCACCGCTGGATTTTTCTCGGTCTTGATGACGGCATGCTCCTGGAAGATATCACGCAGCTTTTCCCGCACCTCGGTCGATTCGTTAATCCATTCTGCTACAATATCGAGGGCGCCGGTCATAGCTTCTTGTGCCGATTCTACTTCCTGCTCCTCATCCACATACTTGGCAGCGTACTCCATGGGATCGCCCTTTTCAATTTCCTGTGCCCAGATAAGATCGGCCAGCGGCTCCAAGCCTTTTTCTTTAGCCATATCACCCTTAGTGCGTCGTTTGGGCTTATATGGCAGGTAGAGATCTTCAAGCGTATTGAGGTCGGTGCATTTTTTGATCTTTTCCTCAAGTTCATCGGTCAGCTTGTCCTGTTCATCAATTGTTTTGAGGATGGTCTTTTTGCGATCTTCAAGCGTGCGGTGGAATTCCAGCTTATCCCGCACACTCCGGATATCCTCTTCATCGAGTCCGCCCGTTGCCTCCTGACGATACCGAGCCAAAAAGGGTACGGTAGCTCCGTCATCCAAAAAGTCGGCAACGCTTTTAACTTGTTTGGATTTAAGATCTAATTCCTGTGCTATACTGCTAAAAATCTGTGAATCAGTCATGTAATGAAATAAAAAGTCTTAGTAGTGATTATGAGTCTTCTGGATTCTGAATCCTGAATTTAGAGTCCTATATTTGACCTGCTGAAAATAACCACACTAAGACTTTAAATACACATGAATTTTGATCTGGATTCGGTCCACAAGGCAGCAAAAGAAATCGCTAAAAAAGGAGGGGACCATACTCTAAATTATTTCAACAAATCGTTTGATATAGAACGTAAATCTGATGATACGCCGGTGACGGTCGCGGACCGGGAGGCCGAATCATTGATGCGGGAGGAGATAAAAAATCGGTTTTCCAATCACGGGATAATAGGCGAAGAGCATGGTAACGAGAATGAGGAAAGCCCTATACAGTGGATTCTTGATCCTATCGATGGAACCAAATCATTTATCCACGGTGTGCCGCTTTACACTACGCTGATCGGTGTGGTAGTTGATGAGGAGCCGGTGGTTGGCATTATCTATGCTCCGGTATTAGATGAATTTTGTGATGCAGCCAAAGGCGAGGGGGCGCGCCTAAATGGCAAGTCGTGCAGCGTACGTTCTTGCGATGATCTGTCTAAAGCCAGTTTTATGAGTACGGACGTCTATACTTCGGCTGATTTTGGTTATGGTGATGCGTTTGATGTCCTGATCGATAAGACACGCATTCACCGTACTTGGGGCGATGCCTACGGACACATGCTTGTGGCAACGGGACGTGCGGATCTGATGTTTGATCCTGTGTTAAGTATATGGGACGCCGCACCGCTACTCACCGTTCTGCGTGAGGCCGGAGGTATATTCTGTGATACAAAGGGAAATGAAACCATTGAATCGGGGAATGGTTTTTCCTGCAGCCGAGAATTGTTGCCGGAAGTTTTAGAAGTGTTTGAAAGTATTCAATAAAAAAGGTCGCAATGCAGAACATTGCGACCCAATAACACTTAACCGATTACTAATTACATTTCGAGAACCACCCGGAAACGTGCTTCATTGTTAATCATCCGGTCATAAGCCTCATTTGCTTCTTCCAGCGGATAAGTCTCAATAGTCGGCGTGATATCTGTGAGCGCGCTAAAGTCAAGTGTGTCTTCTGAATCTTTAGCCGTACCACTGGGCCAACCGCGAACGGATTTACGTCCCATGATTAATTGAAACGGGCTTACCTCAACCGGTTCACCGGTAGCAGCTACAATCATCAGCGTGCCATCAGTACCGAGCCCGTTAATAACAGAAGTAATGGCATCACTGTTAGGAGCTGTAGCGAGTATAACTTTGGCTCCACCAAGTTTTTGTAATTCTTCTGCTGCATCAGTGGTTTCGGTATCAATAAAGTGATCGGCGCCTAATCCATAAGCCAATTCCCTCTTGTCGGTACCGCGTGAGAGCGCCACAACTTCGCATCCAAATTTATGAGCATACTGTACGCCCAGGTGACCAAGACCGCCAATGCCTTGAATGGCCACCAGATCACCGGGATTTAGATCACTGTTACGAAGCGCATTAAAAGTGGTGATTCCTGCACAAAGCAGGGGGGCTGCTTCGGCGGAATCCAGTGATTCAGGCACGGCAGCGAGCGCATTTTGAGGAGCCGTCATATACTCAGCATAACCACCGTCAAAGCTAAGCCCTGTTACACGGGCATTTTCACAATTGATGAAATCACCCTTGCGACATGCTTCGCATTCGTGGCAATGTCCGCCATGCCAGCCAACACCAACGCGTTGACCTTCGCTCCATTCTGATACGTTACTGCCTACTGATTCAATAGTTCCGATCACTTCGTGTCCCGGCACTCGCGGATATTCAATACCCGGCATGGTTCCGTCCTTAACGAAGGCATCGCTGTGACATATGCCGCATGCTTGAACCTTTATTAAAACTTCATCCGACGATGGAGTAGGAATGTCTTTTTCAACGAGTTCAAAATCGGAACCCGGTTCTGATACTTGCATTGCTTTCATAGAGCCCATAAGAAAATAATTTAGCGTTAAACTTTTTGCACATCTGCATAACAGAAATAAATGACTAATCATTTACAGCTGATGGAACAAATTAAAAAAGCTTCACTTAGATTTATCGGAAAGTGTAAGACTCCTTATATTATTGCGTTACATTATTGTGTAACAAAAAATTAGAAGTGACTTTTAAATATTTAACTTGATATCGCTCATGCTTAGAAATTGTATCAATTCCTTTCTTCATGCTCTCTTTTTGGCTGGCTTTATGACTCTGATGATGGTGACGGTGCCTGATGTAAAGGCCCAGTCTTTTGATCATGAACCTTATCCAAAATTGGATTTCGACTTTCTTAGCTTAGAGCTTAGCTTGGGTGTCCAGCCTCAAAACCTGCGTATTGATGGAGAAGCGAAATATAGAGTTAAGGCAAATATTAGTGGAGCTGATACACTGACGTTATATGCATCTCATTTGGATATCAGTAATGTTTCAGTAGATGGGGAAGCGGCGGACTTTTCTCTCCAAAATGATTCCCTGTTTGTTCTTGTAGATGATTCTACTCAAGTGGGTTCGCAATATGAAGTAAATATTCGGTATTCCGGACGACCACAGTTTGGCGTGTTACAAAATGGGAATGAAACGATGTGGAGTTCCCAGCTACCGCGAGCTCAACGCCACTGGATTCCTATCGTTGATCATCCGCAGGTAACGCTGAAAACGACATTTAATATTTCAGTTCCGTCGGGTGTACAGGTCTGGGCTACGGGAGCAAAAGTCGGCGAAGAGGTGCTTTCGGTGGATGCTATGCGTTATCAGTTTGCATCACAAAAAGAGGTCCCTGCTTCCAGCTTGGCATTTGCAATCGGAGGTTTTAAAAATAAATCTACCAGTTATGGGGACAAGAAGATAAATTTGGCTGTAGAAAGACCATTGGTCAATGAAACGGATTCGAAAGCATTGTTGCAGAGTGCGCAAGATTATCTGAGGTCCGTAGAGGAAAAACTGCAGCGGAAATACCCTTTTGAACAGATGCATATTCTCCTATTGGAAGATCACAACGGAGAGACAAAATCGTGGGGAGCGTCGACCATATTTTTGTATAAGAATAGTGGTGATTTAGATATGCAGTTGATGAGAGGCATAATCGGCCAGTGGTTTGGAGTCCAGCAGCGTGAACGGCAGTGGATTCAAGCCGATGCCATCACGCTGAGTCAGACGTTATTGTTCCAGGAGTTCATGCCGGACAGCAGTATGTTGAGCAGGAAAGATCAGCCTAAAGATTTTGCGGGATCGATTTACCAAGAGTTTGGGCCGGAGCGATGGAATAGCTGGCAAAAGGGAATTTTGGATTGGCAAAATGAATCTGTAACCGCATTTATGCGGGACTCCCTTAGCAATATGCAAGATCTTGGCGGGGTAATCAGGTGGAAAGATTATGCGAATTTTTGGTACGATCATATTGGTCAACCACTGTTTGACCGTCCGCAATTTTCTTTTGATACCTCGGAAGCATTGTCTCGAACCGATTCGGTTTCCTATAAGGTGTATTACGATTTGTATGAGGAGGATGGAACGCTAAAGCTTCGGTTTGAGGCTACAGAGGGTTATTTCGGAGAACTCACAACAATAAAAGCATATGCCGAATATCCCGGGAACGTTGATACCTCGGAAGTAACATTTACCGGCAAGGAAGATTCCATTGTATTACAGGTTCAGCCAACGATTAATAATCTTCAATTATCCTATGAAGAGTACCCAACGCTGAAACTCGATGAGTTTAAACCATCGTCATTTTTGATTGACGAACTTCGAAACGGTGAAACGGTTCAGGAACGGGCAAAAGCTGCACGTAAACTGGGATATCACAGCGACAATCCGGACCTTCAGCTGGCTATTCAGGATTTTATGAAACGGGATCTTGAGCCCGAAGTGGAGGCGGGACTGCTTTTGTCTATGGCAGATATCACGGAAGGAGCATCCGGTACTGAGCAAGTATTTTTGGATGCACTGAAAAGTGATCATCAGGTTATTCGTGAAGCCGGATTAATGGCGCTGCAAAATTATCCTCAGAATAGTACAGTTGTTAATACGGTGCAGACAGTAGCACAGCGAGCTGATGAATTTCCGATGTTCAAAAAGGCTACGCAAGTATTGACGGTGGTGATGGCGGAGGAATCATTCAGCGGATTTGTGGAATCGGTTGTTCAGGCAGATACCGTGGGGCGACGATCTGTTTTTAGTATCAAGCAGTTAGCTAATGTAGGACAGATTGAAGATGCTGTAGAACAAGCCAACCTGTTTACAGAAAGTCAGTATTCGTATGATATCCGGAGTGAGGCGCTGCAGATTTTAATTCAGCATGATCATGCAGCATCAAATTGGTTGTCGCGTGCAGAAGAGCTATTTGAAGAGGCTGATCCACGCATTCGTTTCCTCGTTGTGCAGGGACTGGAGCGTAATCTAAATGATGAAATACGGGAATTTTTATCTGATTACCTTCAGGATGAATATGATGCGCGGGTGCATAATAAAATCCAGCAAATCTTGTGAGGTATGGTTAGCGATATTAATCTCTCTGGTTTCCCCAAATGATACGTTGCTTTTACGTAAGAAGTAACTGGTTATATGAGGAGCAATGTATCTTGGGGGTATTTCAGAAGGTTGACATAACGGAGGTTACTTAATACTTATAACTCAATACGAAATCTATCCCTGCCGAACCCATTTCATGAGTTCTTTCCAACTGGTGCTCTTGCCATAACTGAGTATTCCCACGCTGTATATTTTAGCGCTAAGCCACATTGTTCCCAAGAAGGTACCGATCATTAACAAAATGGAAAGCGATATTTGCCAAAAGGGGACATCTGTAATGGCAATACGGGTAATCATCACGATGGGCGTGCAGAAGGGTATCAGTGAGCCAATGACTGAAAGCGTGCCATCGGGATTGTTCATCGTTTGGAACATAATGATATAGGCTACAAAAATCGGAACCATTACAGGAAGCATATACTGTTGAGTGTCTGCTTCTGAATCTACGGCTGAGCCAATGGCTGCAAAAATAGAAGCGTATATCAGGTATCCGAGGATAAAAAAGATGGCAAAGTAGATAATCAGCGAAGTGTCAATGGTGGGGATTGAAAATGCTTCGGGATCAATACCTTGTGGGGCTTGTGCTGCTTGGGGCGTATCTGGCATATTTGACATTTGCTCGGTGAGAAATATTCCGGCTAGCGGTCCTGCCGCTGCCGCAAGTCCCAGGAGAGAAGCGACCCAAAAAGTCATTTGAGTGAGCGCTAAAGCCCCTATTCCTGCTAATTTTCCAAAAAGTAACTCGATGGGTTTTACTGATGAGGCAATAACTTCAATAATGCGATTGGTTTTCTCTTCGATGACGCTTCGCGTTATGAGGCCGCCGTATCCAGAAATTGCACCAAAAATAATGGCACCCATAATGAAACCAACAATAGTTAAAAATCCGGTATCATCTTCGGTTTCTTCCCCGGTTTCGGTAAGTTTTGTCGTTGTCAGGGTAATATCACTCTCATAAATCTTCTGAACATCTTCAGACACGTCTGCCCGGGCCAGTCGTTCATTACGAATAACTTCGCGCAAATCAGTACGCAGGGTACTTTGTAGTTTGAGTCCGCCACTGCCGCTGGATACGAATTCCGGATCATTTTGTCCTTCAATATGCGTTTCATCAAGAACGATAAACCCATCGATTTCTTCTTGTTGGACTAATGCCTGCAAAGAATCTTCGGCCAGATCGGATAAATTTTTATAGCGGTCGGGAGCGATTTCTTGCAAGCGGGGATAAAGCACTTCGGTTTTGTCGGCTATGCCGATGGTCTGTTCAGTATCGGAATCCCACAATGATATCCCTATTACAATGCCAAAAAAGGTAACCATCCCCAGTGGAATTAAAACCGTTGCAAGGATGAAGGCTTTAGAACGGATGCGGGTGATGTATTCCCGCTTGAGTACGAGTAAAATCTGACGCAAACTCATGAATTAGCTTAATTCTTTTGGGTTAATATTATCTTCGCCAACAGTGGAGATAAAGATTTCGGTAAGAGAAGGCTCAACGCGCTCAAATTTATAAATTTCGGCGTGATTCATGGCTTTTTCAAGGATATCCTGCATGGATTGGCCGTTGAGTACTCGAATTTCGGCGTAATTGGCTGATCGATTGTTGATACGTACATCTTTAAGTTCATCGAGAAAAGCATCATTTCCTTCAAACTCGATATTGATGGTGTTCTTTCCGTAACGCTGTTTTATTTCACGCAGGTTTCCGTTCAACACAGCCTTACCATTGTTAAAAAGGCATATATCGTCACACATCTGTTCGACTTGTTCCATGCGGTGCGTCGAAAATAAAATGGTATTACCACTATCGCGCAGTTCTATAACGATCTCTTTCAACATTTCGCTGTTAATAGGATCAAGACCGCTGAACGGTTCATCAAAGATATAGATGTCGGGATTATGGGCAATAGTGGCGATGAACTGAATCTTTTGAGACATCCCTTTAGAGAGCTCACCGACTTTTTTGTCGAACCATGCAGCAGCTTCAAATCGATCAAGCCAATAGCGAATTTTCTTTTTGGCTTCCTCATGAGAGAGTCCCTTGAGTTGTGCAAGGTAGATTAGTTGTTCACCCACT
>P_1C_Sed_2_UnCtyDRAFT_1000637_pt1 | contig 10493 bp, 24 predicted proteins | sample Pon1CUnioCityCA_4_FD_10229 | JGI IMG/M metagenome (IMG submission 10229) | reverse complement strand
CCTTTTTTACTTCCCAGTTTCTTCCCTAAAGGTGTCCATTTCTTTTCTAAACGAGTTTCATAAACTTCCTTTAAATCCTCACAATGGTCAAAAGGATTTCCTTGAACAAAGAAATAATATCCATTAAGTTCCTCATAATTATTCACAATATACCAAAGGAAAGTATGTTGTTCTCTTCCAAAATTAGGTAAATCCACTCCCTTATGAATTATCTCTACATTTTCAAAATCTCTTGTCCATTTGGTATCCTCATTATATTTAGCAACTACAAGTGTTTTCATTCCAAATCCTCCCCTGTGAGATTAAAGAAACGAATGAACTTCTCTTCCCAATTCCCCTGATGTCTAAACTCCTTAACCCACTTAATTGCTTCTTCTTTTAGTTCTTCTACTGAAACTATATTCATCGTTCCCGCTGTAAATCTTTCTTTAAATTCTTCTTCATCTTTTCTTTTATAATGAGGGTGTTTAAATGTTTCTTTTCTAAAATCAAAATACATAATATCCTCTTTCAAATCTTTTATAGTTTTTATTTTACTCATTCTTCTTTTTCCTCCAATTCTTTTAATAATTTTAAATACACCTTTGCTCTATCATATTGTTTAAGTTGTAATGCTTTATGATATTTCCATTCAAGTAATTCTTTTCTTTTTTTATCTTTCATTTTAAATCAATGTGTGCGAGGAAGGAAACAATACACCAACGATAAATGAAACTTTCTTAGAAAGATTTTTCAAGGTTTTTACTTCCTGCACACTCCCCTGAATATTAGTTCTCATTTGAATTTCTCACAAAATTTAATAGCATCTGCAATCGCTTCATTCATGTTTTTATACTTGTATTCCCCAAGCCTCCCAACAAAGTAAATATCTTCATAACTTTTAGAAAGCTCTAAGTATTTATTTAACTTTCGTTCATTACTTTTAGTTGGGATAGGATAACAAAGATTCTCTTTTTTAGAAGGATATTCTAAAGAGATTATACTATATCCTGTACTTTTCCTATTATGAGGTAATTGGTTATATTCAACCATTCTAAGTAGTTTAGGATGTTTATTTGTATTTACTACTGCTTCAGGTAAAATATTTTCATTCGTTTTGATTAAATGATTTCCAATTTCTATACCTCTCCAACTCAATTTACCATAACAATTTAAAAAGAATTCATCAATTGGAGATGTTATGATATAAATAGATTTCTCTTTATCTAATTTGTAGTCTGTAACATCAACCCTATTCCCAAATTTTATCTTAATTCCTTTAGAAAGGTTTTCAAATAATTTAGTATAATTTTCTGGTACAAAGACTTTTTCACTTCCGAAGAAAGAATAATTTCTCTTGTTCTGGAAAGCAAATCTATTACTAATTTTCTTCTTTATTATATTCCATTTTAATCCCCACATTTTTTTAGAATAAGATTTTATGAATTCCTTAAAGAAAGAATCTCTGGGATTAGTAATATTATATAATTCTTGAGACAATTCATTAGGAGGGAAATATCCAAAAGTTCCCTTACCAAGCATCAGGACTCTGTGATTGTAACTAATCAATCTAACATGTTTTTTAATGAATGAGAGTGCCTCTTTATCTGATTCTCTGAAATGCATAATGTGAACTCCGTGTGGATTATACCAAACCCCTGACTTTCTCTCTTTAACATCTCTACAAAGCCCACCAATATTTTCACCTTTCTCAAATACAGTAACATTATGTCCTGCATCTTGCATAATTCTAGCTATTGTTAACCCTGTCAACCCAGCTCCAATTATTTTAAATTTCATTTTTGATAACCCCCGAAAGCAAAATCTATTTCATAAATCTTTGCTATCTTTTTTTTAGATTCCTCATTTAATTGAATATCTTTCTTAGGAGATAAATGCCTTTTAGCACTTTTAAAAGAATTAAATATATTACTATCAAAAATATCTAAAAATTCTTTAAGCATTTCCATCTTCTCATAAAAAAATATTCCTATCGATTCTTCCATTGGGATGAAGAAAGTTTGTGGTTTAATGTGGGGATTGTTTGTATTTTTAATTAAGAAATCCAAATCGTCCACAAATTCATTAATATTATTATATTTTTTCATATATTTTTTATAAAATTCCATATCACTAGTACCCGGATTAAACTTTAATGCCTTATAAACAGAAATTATCCTATCATAAGGATTTCTAAGGATTGTAAAAAACTCTGCCCCTTGTTCTTCTTCCAAAATATCATTTGCGGATTTCCATTTTGGATTATAAGTGTTATGCCCTATTCTCTTAATGTTCGCATTATTATCTTCAATGGCTTTGGTTAAACTTCCACCGCCTGTTCTTGGTATATGTATAAAGTAAATCATTTTATAAAAAATTCTTATGTGTCTTTTCTTGTTTAATATCATAAAGTACCCTATTGAACGAATCGCATCTACAGTAAGGAACACAATCATTAAAATCAATATTTTCAAAAACTTCTTTTTTCTTATCCGATTCCCATATTTCCCTAAGTGTATTTTCTTTTAGATTGCCTAAGTAATACTTAGGTTTCCCCCTCATGTGACAGCAAGTAGTCAAATTTGAATCAGCTTGGATTACTGAAGCAAAATTAACTCCATGACATTCATTATATGGTCTGGGGTTTTCCTCTAAAAAATGTTTATATTTCTGTGCAGAATGAAGTACTTTGAAATCATCTCTTTCATATTTCTTTGACTTAGCAAGTTCTGGAGCTATTGAAGTACGGTCTCTATGAAAGGGTCTAAATTGTGCATAGTCTACACCTAATTCGCTGCTTATTCTTGCGAAATTAACCATATCACCCAAAGTTTCCTTACCTGCAAGATAACCAACTCCCAATGTACAATCAGAACCAATTTCTTTTTTACGACTAGAAATCCCTCTAATGTTTTCAAGAACCTTATTAAAGGCTCTTTCATTCATCCCATGAGTTTGTTTATACATCTCAGGGGTTCCAGCATCTAAACTAAATCTAATCCATGTACAATCATTTAGGAGAGTATCATATAAATCCTCTTTTAAAGCAAGACCATTAGTTATAAAACCAACATCCAATCCAGACATTCTAGCATGAGAAATAGCCTTATGCGTAGATGGATTAACTAAGGGTTCACCTCCCCCTGAAAAAATAAGACCTCTAACATCAATATCTTTCATCTGGTCAATGTAACCAGTCATTTCTTCCAATGTTAAGGATGATTGGCCTGTTCTCCCCCCTGCACACCCTGGACAATTGTTATTACAATTATCTGTTGGGTCCATCTCCATAGTGATTAATGTATTTGGGTCTCCTTCTAGCCAATTGTGTATTTTATCTACATGACTAAATATCTTGTCTTGTCCAAAAATTTCACTCATTTTTTTCCAACTCCCTTAAAATAGAATCAACATCTCCCTCAACAGCTAAGGCAAAAATAATATCCTTAATTTCTTCTCCCTTTTCTTCTATCCACTTACCAACATAATCTCTTTTTGGATTATAAAATAACTTACTAACCCAGTTAGGATAGCCATTTCTAAGAAAGGGGAGAAATTTAATCTCCTCCACTCCTTTTTCAAAATATAGGATTTCTGCTAGTCTTTTTATTTTTTCTTTATCTTTTTTATTCATTTTTTCTATCTGGGTCAGCATGGCAATTTGGAGATATTTTCATCCATTCTTCTATCTCTTTACCCATTTTTTTATTTTCTTTCCTCAATTCTGTGTTTTCTTCTTCTAAAACAGTTATGGTATTCTTTAATTTTTTAATATAATTTTTCAAATCCGAAATTTCTTCTACTTTCTTCAAATACTTTCTAAACTGTTCTTGTGCAAATTCTTCGTCCATTTTTTGAGTATGAATCCCCCACTTTGAAACGATTTATGATATATAAATGTACCTGTTTAAGGCACTATACCTTATCCATCTTATTAAGGTAGCCCGACAGTGGGCATCTCCTCAGGTGGGGGTCAAATTTTTGATTTTGTTTTCTGAAGAGTATAAAAAGAAATGCAACTATTTCTGCTGCATTTCATTAAATCTTTGAAGACTCTCATCAACACCCTTGATAAGTTCACTAATTGTTTCCTTTCTTTCTTCTAGTGTTTTCTGGAAGTTTTCAAGGTCGTCTTTGGCATCCTCAATCTGTCTATCTAAATACAAGACAGTATCGCTTTTCTTTCTCTCAAGGTCCTTAATATCCTTTTCCTTCTCTTTCAAAGCGTCTTTAAGACCATCTCTTTCCTTGATAAGATTTCTCTTTTGCTGTTCAAGGTCTGAGATTACTTCGTATCTTGATTTCGTCTGCATAACTTTTTCCTCCGTGTGTTTAGTTTTTTGAACGCTATCTCTTAATTTTTGGTCCTCAGGTGGAATTGCATCATTTAAATTTACGAAATTTCCTTTTCTCATTTTAACTCCTTATTAAATTTATCCCAATTAATATCATTAATACAAATATTACTAACGCTATTGGTCCCCACAAAGGCATAAGCACATACCACCAACTCCATGTAATGTATCCAGTTAATTTAAGTCCTATGAATAACAATCCAAGCAGTCCTAAAAATCCAATTCCTCCTGAGTAGTTATTTTCATTCATTCTAATTCATCCTCCTCAAATCCATAAACTTGTTTAGTTCTCAAATGTAGGGCTTCTATAGGCATAAGGTTGGGGTCTTTGTTTTTTTTAACAACCCTAAACTTGTCTCCCTCCCTATATAATGGTTCACATCCAAATTTAGCTTTTTTCATTTTATTTTCCTATATCCTGGTTTTATGAATTTAATTGCTTGTTCCCTCTTATCTTTAGAGAGTTTTTTACCAATAAAGGTTTCAAGTTGTTCTATTAAATTTTCTGGTCTTTTTAAACTTTCCTCGTAACTCAATAGTAGTTTCTTATCTGCATATCTAAGTACCTTATTCATCTCATTAACTAAGTGTAGGTTCCTATTCCAGATAAACGACTCTGCGTTCTCTCTTTCTTTAAAAGTATCATTATGTCTCAAATCACTATTCAAACAAGCAATTAAGTCTCTTGAAATATAAATATAGTGTGGATTAGCAAAAGAATTATGTATATCATTAAGTATTAGACCTATCCATGGTTCCTTCCAACCCCAATCTTCGTCACGAATATTCCTAATTTCAATCAAATCAATACACTCATCAACAGTTAAACCAGCAAATTCAAGAGCCTCATGTTTAGTATCATCAACATAATCTCCCATATGAATACCGAAAATTCTAAGTAAACCAGCAATCATACTTGTTCCCCCACGAGGAACACCTAAAACCACAAATGTTCTCATTTTCTCCTATACCTTGTTGTGAAATCTTTATTTGATTCTTTCTTACAATTTTTACACCAATATTTTTCAAGTAAGTAATCATAATAAACTGTTCCATACTCTTTGCAGTTATCACAAAAATTACTTATTTCGAATTGTAGTGTTTCTTTTGTCATTATACTCTTACTCCTTTTAATTCAAAATATCTAACACTTTCAGCAAACATAATTTTTTCAATATATTTCTTATCTTCTTTTAATTCAGAATAATCTTTTTCAATTATATCTAAAGAAACATCATAAGTAAATTTTCTGGGTATCTTTAGTTCTCTTAAATAAAGTTTTTTTGTTTTTTCTTTATTCATTTTTCTTCTGAAGTTTGTTTAATATTAGGGTTTGGAGAAGTCGCCGAAGGCGATTTGGGTGTAGGCGTAGCCGAAACCTCTAAATCCTTATTAAACGAGGGCGTAGCCCCTTGAGTAAACTTGCCCACGATTAGTTTCTCCATGATGGATTTTATTACTTTAGTTGTTACAGCATTACCACATTGTTTGTATCTCTGTGTGTCGGATACTCCTTCTGTCCATCCATCAGGGAATCCCTGCAATCTTTCATATTCTATTGGTGTTAAAGTTCTCATCTTGGAATCACAAATGAAGTCCTCCCAATTATTCTCGTTGATGTAAGAGTCCACGCTTTTTTCGGAATCTTCGTATTTAATGTAATTGCACCTTGTCTTTTTCCAGTTTTGAACTCTCTTGGTTGATAACAACTCACTATCTTTTTTATTTCTTGTTTTGAAAGAAATGATTTCTCTGATGGATTTTCCTCTAAGTAGTCCAATAATATAGACTCTTTCCCGTTGCTGGGGAACTCCAAAAAATTCGCTGTTAAGAACCATCCATTGAACATCATACCCCAATTCTGAAAGCGTTTGAATGATGACTCTGAAAGTTTCCCCTTTTTGGTGATTGAGTAACCCTTTGACATTTTCGAGGAATACAATCTTAGGTCTTTTAACTTCAAGTATTCTTGCAATCTCAAAAAACATCGTGCCTCTGGTATCTTTGAAACCTCTCCGTTTTCCAGCGATTGAGAATGCTTGACAAGGAAATCCTCCACAGAGCATATCAAAGTCTGGTAATTCTTCTGGCTTAATTTTTGTTGCGTCTCCATAGTTTTTGTGTTTGAAGTGTCTTTCGTAAGTTTGGATTGCGTATTTGTCAATCTCTGAGTATCCGACACATTCTGCGTTTGGTAATGCTTGTTGTATTCCATATTCAAATCCACCGATTCCTGTAAATATACTGAAGTATCTCATTTTTCATCTCTGCGAGGGGGCAAGTTTATTTCGTTTAATATTGTTGTTTAGGATAGTTTCTGCGAAGCAGAAATTAGGATGGAGAAAATCTTTGATTTTCGGAACTCCTAAATTGATATTCCCAGAAGTTTTAATTTTCACGATAGTTTCCCCCTCTTTTTAAGAAAATCAAAAAAGTCTTGAAAGTTGAGAAACTTCTTAACTTCATCTTGAACAATTATATTACACTTCTCAAAGACGAAATAAAAATTGTTATTCATTAACTCAACACCATACATAAATTCAACAGAAGTCATAGTTCCTTCTTTAAACCATTCGTAATAAAAGTTGGAAACTCCTAATGCTTTTCCATCAACATATTCTTCACACCTATCATAAAAAGAATTGTTGTGGAGTAATTTTAATTTTTGTCCAGCTTTTTTTTCAATAAGTGGAACTATGTTTAACAATTTTTTATTCATTCTCTTCAACTTTCTTATTTGTGCTATTTTTTGATTTTCTTCCATTTTATAACGCTGGGAGTGAAAATTTAAATTTGTTCTTCCTGCTGGGAATATAGGTTAAACGAACTTTCCATTGGAAATAATGGTCTGGAAAAACATCTGTTTTATCGTTGGTATAATACCCCTTCATTTCCTGTGGAATTATATTGCTACTTTTCATTCTCCTTTTTCCTCCAATTCTTTTATTTTCCATTCAGGATTATCTTCCAACTCTTGTTCTATAAACATCCAACACCACTCATCAACTATTTTTTTACCTTTTTCTCTTAAAAAATTATCAAAATCATCATCTATCCTATTTTCTGTTTGTCTAAGTATTTCATCTGGAATTTTATCAATATCAATCCTTTTTTCTTCACACCAGTTTTCAATCATTATTTCTATGTTAACCATTTTCTTTTTCCTCCAATTTTCTTTTAAATTCTTCAACATCTAATTCTCCATATTTTGGAGATTTCCCACAATTTCTACATTTTCCATTATCAAAAGTGATACAATTACATTCACAAGTCCAAGAAGCCAATTCATTAACCAAATCCAAAATCCTCTCTCGTTCTGCTTTTTTTGTTTCTTCTATTGCTTTATCTATCATAACTTCTAATCTTCTGAAAGCTCCATTAGGAATATAAACTCTATTAATGTTTTTTTCTTGCATCATTCTTATTTGTTCTTTTATTTTATCTTTCATCTTCATTAAAAATCATTTACTTCTCCAATTACATAACATTTTTTTACTCTGACCTTTCCCTCTTGTATTGTTATAACATCTTTCCATTTTACTTGACAGGCTATTATAGTATCTCCTTGTTCCCAATATAGTGGATTAGATAGATGTATTCCTTTTGAACAAGATTTGTTGGACATATCTGGATTTTTAACTTCAACTATTTTTCCATCTTTATATATAAAATTTTTATCATAACCACTTGAATATTTTCCCTCGCTGACTTTATTCACTCTTTTATATAAAATAAATTCATCAGTAGGATAAAAACCTATTTGTGCCATAAAACTATATTTTCCTTCTAAAGGTTTTGTAATAAATCCTGTTGTTATTTTTTGCTGTTCTTTTATTGTTGCATTTCCAAACAACTCAGCATCTCCATACACCCTAGCATCTCCACACACCTTAGCATCTCCACACACCCTAGCATCTCCACACACCTTAGCCTTTTCATACACCCTAGCCTTTTCATACACCCAGCATCTCCATACACCTCAGCATACCCATACACCTCAGCATCTCCACACACCTCAGCATCTCCATACACCTCAGCATACCCATACACCTTAGCATCTCCATACACCCAGGCATTTCTATAATGAGATAAATTTTCTTCTTTTTCAATAAATCCCCCCAATTCTCCTTTTTCTATAATTCCAAAATTTCTAATTGCCTCTATTCTATATAATGTTCTCCCAAAAACTTCTTTTTTCTCATTTGTTAATTTATACTTTTTGTCTTTCATTCTTCTTTTTCCTCCAATATTTTATATCCACAGATTCTTATGTCATCTCCTTTTTCTTTTCCTTTATCACAATCATCTTCTTTTTCCTCCAATTCTTCATTTGTTATATTAAAAAAATACATAATCCATTTCATTATCTCTCCATTTTCCTGCTCCATATAATAAGGGTCTTCATCAAATTTATAAATCCACTTCACAGCTTCGGCTTTCAAATCATTCTTAACACTGTCATTATATTCCTTTGCTATATGGTTATCATGGTCATCAAAAAATTCAATATCTTTTAATGTTTTAAGTTCTTTCATTTTTCCTTTATCTCTTTAAGTGTTTTCATTTTAAATTATTGTGTGCGAGGAAGTAGCACAAAAACAATAAAACAAGCTCTGGTATTAGAATTATTGCTCTCAAAGTATTTACTTCCTGCACACTCCCTTTGAGTATTATCTCTTTTCATTCTTCTTTTTCCTCCAATTCTTTTTTTAATAATTCTACAGAACTTATAATTAGTCCTTGAAAATCCCCGTGTTCAAACTCGTGTCGTTCTATCAATCTTAAAAATCTCTCTCTTTCTGCTTTTTTTGTTTCCTCGTGTTGTTTTAATCTTCCTTGAAAGTGTGTATATTCCAAAAGTTCAGCATTCTCACTAAAGACGTCAAAATCATAATCTTCTACATGTTTAAGTAAATCTAAACCTTTCTCTAACTTTTCTTTGATTTTATCTTTCATTTTGATTACATAAATAAAGATATTTTACTTCTTTTTCAGAGATTGCTCTACTAGTAAAATCTTCGTCAGGTTTATATTCTTGAAATGTCTTACAAAGTTCATTAATAATCTCTTGTTTTTTCTCTAATTTATTTTCTAAATCTGTTTTTTTATTGTCTTGTATACCTAAAACAAGTATAGATGTAAGTAATAAGATAATTGATAATGTTACTGTTATAATGCTTATTATATGGTTTATTATTGCTTCATTCATTTTGTTTTTTATTCTGTTTTTTTATCTCTTTATCTGTTTCATTCTTCTTTTCCCTCTAGTTTTTTTAGCTTTCATTCAACAACCCCTAACAAATAATAAACCTCATTAGCAAATAAATTGGGTCTTAATTTAGTTAAATACTCTGAAAATATTCCCAACCTATCTGATAAAAAAGGGATATAAAAAGAATTGACTAATTTTGTGTCGGAAAAAAATAAATCAATAAATTTTTTAATTGTTGGAATTGTAAAACTAGGTTTATGTCCAAAGGGATTATAACCTGTACCTATAAAAGTATCTTTCATAGGAAAACCCAAAAAATGATATAATCTGAATTTTATTAAATATTCATTAGGCAAACCAATTAAAATATATTTCTTTGAAACTCTTTTTGCTTCATCTATTAGTTCTTGAGGATAGACCAAATGTTCTAATATTTGATTCATCACAACCAAATCAAAAGAATTATCTTTGAAAGGAAGTTTTTGATTTAAATTAAGGTCTTGTTTTATATCTGCATCGAACACAGCATCAAGTGTAGTTGTTTTATAGTTCTTATTAAAAATATTTCCTGCACTACCAACATCCAAAACACTTTCAACATCTTTAGGGATAAAATTCATTATTTTTTTCTCTCTATATCTCATTCTTCTTTTTCCTCCAATTCTTCTTCTATAAATTGTCTAAAAGGGTCGTAGTATATTATCTTTTTCCCTTCTTCATCAATTTTTTCATATACTTTTGTTTTCATTCAAACTCACTCTCTCTTAATTCACCAAATTCATCTAAACTTCTACATAATTTAATTTCTGCAATATAACCAAAAAACCCTTTATCATTATACTCCTTTTCAAGTTCTTTAAACTCTTTTTCTGCTTCATCATAAGTGTTAAACCAATATTCTAAATGGTCATAATCTCCAATTTCAGAATAGATTAAAACAAATCCTT
>P_1C_Sed_2_UnCtyDRAFT_1000636_pt1 | contig 10493 bp, 5 predicted proteins | sample Pon1CUnioCityCA_4_FD_10229 | JGI IMG/M metagenome (IMG submission 10229) | reverse complement strand
AATTCGGCAAAGAAGGAGAGGAGGAAAAAACAGAGAGGGCCCCACAAGCCGCGCCGGAGCCTCTGGATATTCCTGATTCCGACGAAAACATCGAGTTGGCCGATGCTCACGAATTCACGCCATATACTCAGCAGCAGCAGGGAGTGGACGTTTCAAGCTATGAGGAAGGCGAAGCGGAGATCGAGAGTGGAGACCAGTTCAAGTTCATTCCCCCTTCGCCTGATCTTGAGGCCTACTCCGATTCTTCCGAGTTGCCCGAGGGCGGGGAAGAGCAACAGGTGGAGCTCGCCGACGCCCACGAGTTCATGTTCATGACCGAGACGCCGGAAGAAAGAGGCGCTGAAACCGAAAACCGGGAAGATGAAGGTCTGCCCGACTTTTCCGATTCCGCCTCGGACGAGGGTGGCGCCGATGACGTGCCGACACTGGACGACGCCTTTATATCTCCCCACGAGGGGGGTGCCTCTGAAAAGCTTGCAGGAGATCAGGACGCTGTTTCGGAAAGCGGGCTTCCGGACCTGGGTCCCGATTCGATTGAAGAGACTTTTTCCGGCCCTTCCATGTCCGAGAGCGGTCAGTCGGGAGTTGACCTTCAGTTCGAGACCCTTGATTCGGAGGAAGAGTCCCTGGACCTTTCAAAAGGACCGTCCTTTGAAGAGCACAGTGAGGCCGGCTCAGACATTCCGCCTTTGCCGGACCTTCCCGATTTTGACGGAAGCCCTGGCAGCGAAAAACCCGGGCCCCCGGGGCCGTCACATGAATCGGATGTTCAATCGGCCACTTTTGGGGGAGATGATATGCCTTTGCCGGAGTTGGACCTTGACCAGGCCGGCGGCAAATCTGCGGGCAACGTGGTTTCACTTCCTTTTGAAGGTCCTCCTCCCGACATTAAAGAAGAAAAGGCACAAGAGACCGGAGCGGATGAAGCGCCTCCTCCTTTGTCCGGCCCTCCCCAAGAGGAGCCTGAGGAAGACCTCTTTGAGTACAGCCAAGCGCCGCCGGGGGCCGAGGAAAAGATACCCCAGGACTCAGAGGACCTGAACGATGTATCTTTGCCTCCGCTTTTCTCGGAATCCGAAGAGACGGAGCAAGCCTCGAGCAAATCAGATCACTCGGCTTCTGAAGACAACGGCTATGATTTCGGAGACATGCCATCACCTCCGGACCTGGACAGCATATGGGCATCTTCTTCATCAGATACAAGTGCAGAGACGTGGGAAGACTTTCCGCCTTCCCCTGCCGAAGAGTCCCGGGACATGTCGGAGAGCGAGGGCCCTCCTCCCCTCGGCGACCGGCCCGCAGAGGATGACGACCTGGAAAGCCTGTGGACCCAATCGGGGCCGCCTCCACCTCCGGATGAGGAATCGCCGCCGGACCTCGATTTTTCCGGGCCTCCGGAAGCCGAGGAAAAACCAGCCCCGGCACCGCCGTCTGACGAGAAAAAAGAAGCTCCGGAAAAAGCGCAAGAGGAACAGGCCGGCCAACAGAAAGACAACTCTTTGTCCGCTCTTGGCGAGTTTCGTTCCGTGAGCGTTTTGCCCGACGAAACCGAAGGGCTGGAAGAATCGCTGGACGAGATCAGCAAGCTTGACGTCTTGGGCGACGAGTTTCTGGACACCAGGGAAGTGAAGCAGCGCCTTGAAAAAATCAGCAACCTGGAGAACACGTTGGATGAGCGGGAAAGCAATTTTGACGAGCTTCTGGCCCTGATGATGAAAAAGGAGATGGGCGAGATCACGCAGGAAGTATTCATGCAGGAGTTGCGAAAACTCAAGACCAGAGTCGACGATTCCCGTAAGAAGAAATAAGCTCTGCCGCGTTTTGCCGTAGCCAAAAGGAGCATAATTTGCAAAAATATTTCAGACCGGCCTTCCGGCCTATATTTATTTTTCTTGCAGCGGTCTGCCTGTTTGTTTCAAGTTGCGAAAAAGATGGCGAAACCGAAAAGGGCGCAGTTTCCGCGGTAAAAGGGCCGGATGGTTCCACTTCCTTGAAAGGCCTCCCTGCACCCGATGCCGTTGCAATTTACGCCTCGCATTTTCCTAAGGGCGCCAAGGTATGGGTCTACGCCCCCCATGGCGGGCGCTTATTGGAAGATATAAAAGAGTCATCTTCTTTGAAAGCGTTTTTGCACCCCCGCCACGGGTCGGCGGACACTTTTAAAAGGACCCGTCTTTTCAGGAAGCTGCGCGTCAGATTCAAGGAACTTGCGAGGCTGGTCAGCACCAAAGCCGAATGGAAGGACCTTGCCGCTTTGGTTGGAGAAGAGACGGCTTTTGCGCTCTATGATATAGGAGAGCTGAAGTTTGTTTTCATAAGCAGGCTCACTTCCGACAGGATGGCCTCCACCTTTTTGTGGCCGGCCCGCGGGAAGGCCAGGGAGCGCTATATGCAAGGCTCGGTTTATTACTCGCTTGCTTCACGAAACAAATCGGCGGAGCTTTTTTTCGGAAACGCCAAAGGCAAGCTGGTAATCTCCAACCGGGAGTCTCTTTTTGAAGATGCCTTTGCCGCCGCTCTGGCGGGGGAAGACGAAAAATCCAGGCAGCCTCTTTCCGGGACCTTTAATCAGGCCTTTCCAAAGAAATTTCGCGTCCATGATTTTCTCTTGTTTCTGGAACAGGACGTTTTGAACGAGGACCCTTATTTCCAAAGATACTGGGTCTACCGTAACTTTGAGCGCATAGATTGGGTGAAGACCGTAGTGGTCGATGTTGAGCTTTCCGTCGACAAGTGGAATGAAAGACGCTATTACAGTGCCGACCGTATTCCTGAAGGCCGGGACCCGCGTGAGCTCGGCCCTTGTCTGTTTATGCTCGAGCATGGGACCGCCGGAGACTGCGGCGGCATTGCCGGAGCACAAGAAGCGGCCTCCATGCTGTTGTCTCTGTTTCCGAAAGAAACGATAAAAGACAAAGAGCAAGCAAACTCCTTGCACCATGAGCTCGCGAAAATACTGTCGAGCGCGTCTCCCTACCTTGCGGGGACGGCGATTGACGTGGTTTATGAAGACGACGCCCTATTCTGGAAGAATTCATATACCTTGGCTTTAAAGCTGGACAATCCTTCGGCCCTGGACATGAAAGCGCTCCGGCAAAGCTTTGCGGACGTGTTGAGCAGCGCTGTATTTGAGAGCTCCGACAGGAAGCTCGATTGGAAAAAGGACAACTTCGGAACATCCTGTACCTTTCCTTTGTTCGAGTCATCAGGGACATGGCTGGACAAGCGAGGCGATTTTTTGATGGCAAGCACGAAGGCGGCCTTCACAAGAGGATTCTTGAAGCGGCCGGACACCGAAAAGGGTCTTTTCAGGGAATTTACAAGTCGCGTCTCGATTTTCAGAAAGGCGCCGGCAGGCTGGAGCATGTTTTTGCAAGGCTTGACAATTACGGCGGGTGGCCCCACTGGCAGAGCAAAAGCTCCATGTCTTATTTCCTGAAATTGACGAATGATCTTCACGCTGACGGAATCAATCGGGAGATGTCTTACCAGGGCGGCCTTATTGAGGAAAAGCTTTCGGCCACGGCCTCCTACTGATTCAATCCATCCAGTCCCGCGCCGCGATAAGCCTCTCCATGTATCCTCGGACCACGGCGTCCGGGTCTTCCAGCCCCAAAAAGCGGGCGTAGATCAAGAGCATGCCTTTCAAAAAAACGTCTGCCGGAAGTTTCTTTAAGTCTTCCTCTTCAATGGCCTCCAAAATGGGCTTTCTGATCTTGGTGATCTCCCATGCCTTGTAAAGGTCTATTCCCTGTGTCTCCCTGACGTTTTTAAGATATTGACCGGAGTAAGAAGTGTCCAGGTAATCGAGAGGAGTAGAAGTTTTTTTGGTGGGCGGAAGGTTATAAACCGTGTCTTCAAATGCCCCGCCTTGACCGTAGTTACGTTCTTTTTCTCCGCCTTTTTTGCCAAATTCCATTGACTGCGAAGTCTCGCCGGTTTGTTCCGGCGGGGCTTGGGAGGAAGCCGAAAAAACATGCTCCGGTATGTCGGAGACGCGGGACTTGATGGAGCTTTTGATGTCGATTTTTTCTCCCCGCGCCCGCGCCGCTTGAGCTTCGCGGATTGATATCGATTCTCCCCGGGAAGAGAAGGGACGCGCATCGCGATAGTCTTCTTTTTCCTCCGCTTCCTCTTCTGTCTTCTCCTCTTTTCCGGTAAAGGAGGGCGAGGCTTCTTCGACTACAGGCCCGCCGGCGGTGCTGTCTTCCGCCTTTTCGGCATCATCTTCCGCGGCCGCGTCTTTTTCTTCTGAAGAATCGGCCGCTTCCTCTGGCTCCGCGGTTTCGTCCGCCGGCTGCAACCCTTCTTTTAACTCTTCATCAATGTATGGCCCTTGCTCGGCCTCTTCTTGATCTTCTTCTGACTCCGTCTCCTGCTCCTGATAATATTCCTCGACATAGGATATTCCCGAGGACCCTTTTTCTTCGTGGCCCTCTTCTTCCGTTTCGGGTCCGGAATATTCCGGAAGTCTTTCCAAGTCGGTTTCTTCAACGTCCTCATTAGCTGTTTCATGAGCGGAAAAAGAAATCTTTTCTTCTGAGTGCAAGTTTTGAGGAGTCAAGGGAAGATACTCTTGCGTGGCTTTTTGCGAGCGCAAAAACCTTTTTTCTTTCTTTAGCTTATGTTCGTAATCCTCGCGGGCCCGGTCGTCGATGAGCGTGTGATACGCCTCTTCAACGAGACGTAAAATTTTGTCCCTTTCTTCCGCGGTGTAAAGGGAATAGCTTGCCAGGGCGTTATGGTTGAATGTTGCCCGCACCCGGTAGTAGGCCTCCTGTACCTCCTTGTTTCCCGAATCCGGGGAGATGTCCAGAAGCTCGAAGTAGGTCAGATCATCGAACCCGGGAATCATGATCTCCTCCTTGATATTGACAACATGGCCTCGGTTATCTGGCGTATGGAACGGCTCGGCCTCGAGTGGGCATAGTCCAGCAGTACCGGCTTGCGATGTTTGACCGCCTGCCAGACGCAATCGTCGTGCTCTACGCTTCCCAGATACGCCATGTCCAGGTTAAAGAACCTCTTACAGGCCAGCTTTATGTCGGGCCCCAGTTCCCGGTCTTCCTGCGCATGCACCTTGTTTACTATAATGCCCGGCGCAAAGTTCTCCATCCGCTTTTCCACTTTTTCCTTCCAGTCCCTTCCGACTTTGTCCAGGTCCGCAAGGAATTTGGCCGGACAGGTGGTCCCGTCGAGCAGGTTTTCGGGAAGGGTTTTTTCGAATTTTTTCCATCCGGGAATTTCCCTTACACGGTGAAAATAGATCATGTGCAAAAGCCTGTAAAAGTTTTCCACCGACATGGGCTCCGGGGTCGTAATCAAAGCTCCCAGGTCGGCTGCCAGAAACAGCTCAACCTGCGTCAGATTGGCGCCGGTGGCAATGTCCAGGATTACCAGGTCGGCTTCCATGGTGTTCAACTGTCTTATGATGCGGCGTTTCTGTTGATATCGGATCATGGCGGCGTCCACCGGGTCAAGCGCTCCGCTTATGAGTTTTAAATTGGGAATGCCGGTCTCCAGGGCCACTTCTTCAATGTGGTCGGTGCGACGCTCTATAAAATCGGTGATGCTTGCCGAGGGCCTTTCCATGCCGAAACAGGTGTGAAGATTGGCACAGCCCAGGTCCACGTCCACCAGGACCGTCCGGAAACCCAGGTCGGCAAGGTGGACCGCCATGGAAGCGGAGATCACGGTCTTGCCGGTCCCCCCTTTGCCGCTGGCAATGGCCCATATTTTACGGTCCAGGAGCAACTAGCCCTCTCCCCGTTCCGGTATCAGGTCCAATAAGGCCTCCCGGTTTTCCATTATCAAGCTTCTTTCCATAAACAGAGGATGTCCTTTACCATTCTTCCAAAATCTAAACATGTCCAGGTAATGGGGAGAGAAGGGCTGGCCCGACTGGCCCCCCGGATATGAAAACAACGCAGGTGTCCCCCCGTCAAGCACCGCCATGTACCTTAAGCTGCATCCTCCCCGCACATGGTAACTTTCACCCATATTATAGTATGCCATATTGACGGTATCTCTGCCTCCCGGAAGCACAACGGGGTCGGGATTTATGTTGAAGTAACTGGCAAACTTTAAAAGCGTCGGCCATTCTCCCAGAGGATGCTCCAGAAAAAGACGGTGATATTTGCCCCACTCCCAAGTGCTCATTCGAGGGCCTTGTTTTTCGCTCAGGACAACAATGGCCTTTTGAAGGGCCCTGCTCAAAATATCGTCGCGGTTTTCCTTGATTTCAGTCCCCCGGTCGTCAAAAAGGGGCGCGTCCTGATCAAAAGCCGTTAAATCAAATATTATGGCCGCGATGTCGAAAGAAGCAAATGCTTGAAAAGCCGTGCTCGACATTTCGTCCTCATAACTCATTTTGAAAGCTTGCCAATAAGCCTCCGCAAAGATGGTGGGGGCCGCCAAATCCCGCTCCATTTTACCATCCCAGTCTTCCAACTGTCTCCAAGCCCGGTCCATTTGTTCGTCATTTTTTCTTGTGCTCTGGAGCACGCTCAGAAATCGCGGCACAAAAAGGCGGGCACGTTCGGAGACGACATCAAGCTGGAGCTTTTGAACGTCCTCGGCGCTGAGAGTGGCTTTTCCAGGCGCTTTTAAGAGCCTCACATGCCTTCCGCCGGGATACGCTTTGTAGGCGTCCCCTTCTGTCCGGGACATTTTTTTAAAAAGGCGGGGGTCCAGACTTCCCGACACCAGTATGCCCGATTGGGACTCCCGTATTTCCGGCAGCTCTCTTCTTTTTAAGAATCCTTGCCAGGTCGATTCCTTGCCTCTGGTTGTGGGGACCATTCCCGAGCGGTGGGTCCTTTGGGGAACGTCTCCGGCCATTTTATATAGTAGGTTGTTTTTATTGTCGGCATAAAGAAAATTCATGGCAGGGATGCGATGTTTTTCCAGGGCCGCCTGAAAGGACGCGACATTTTCGGCTTCCATGATATGGATATAGGGTCCCAAGGGGTCGCCGGCAAGCGATGCGGTCCATAGTAAAGATATTGCCGTCGCCGGCCCTGACAGAGATTCAAGCACGGGACCATGGGAGCTTTGCCGTACCTGAATTTGCATATGCCGTTTCTCTCCGGAGGGTTTGCGGACGGACATGGTCCGGGTCTCTTTCGTAAACCTCTGATATCTTTCTCCGGCAAGATATAGGTTTTTATCGTCGGGGTGAAGCTCGATTACAGCAAGGTCCGCAGTGTCAACGGTGGCGGGCGATCCGCAAAAGGCGAACTCACGGGTCCGTCCTGACAGTATAACGGGCAGTCCGGGAAGAGTGACTCCGCCGACGTCTGTCTTCGGTCCATGCAGATGCATCTCGTACCAGACCGACGGTAATTGCAGTCCCCGGTGAGGCGTACTGCTCAAGATGGGCGTGCCGGACTCAGTGTGGTCTTTTCCTATGGCCCAACTGTCGTACGTTTTTAGGGAGATGTCCAGCCCCAAATGCTTCCTCAGGTAACGGTCCGCTTCCAGGAACTCGAGGACCTTTTCGGGCAGGAAAGACTTGTTGTTTGACAAGGCCTCCAGTTCTTCAACTGAAGCGGGACCACCGGTAAGTTCGGAGTGTCGTTCGAGCAGCTTTCGTGGAAGAATTGCTTCGTACTTTTCCAAACTGCCGGTCTCCGACGCGAGCATCGCCCTCAGCAGTTCTTCCCTAAAGTTCGAACTCATGCAGTACGCCCGGTAGAAAGCTATTGCCAAAGTGTCCTCCGGACGCCATGGCTCGAAATCGTCTTTAAGAGCGTTGTACTCCACCGGTAAGTTCTCGTCCCGGTAAGCCGTGAACCGGTTTATACCTTTGGCAAAGGACTCGAGACATAATCTGGTCTCCCGCGGAAGAGTGTCCCCGCTTTTTTGGGCGATACTGTAAAAACCAAGTTGCCTGGCCAGCTTGTCGGAAGCAACGGCTTCTTCGCCCATCCATTCCGAAAGCCTTCCCCCGGCGGCGCGCCTCTGAAAGTCCATCTGGAAAAGCCTGTCCTGGGCCTGGACATACCCTGCTGCAAAAAACAGGTCTTTCCTTGTTTCGGCGAAAACATGAGGTACCCCCCATTTGTCTCTTATGATGGTGACTTTTTTTTCAATGCCGGAGACGGAAAGGCTTCCCTGGGTTTGCGGCAAAGGTTTATGAGTGAAGAAGTAATAGGCGGAAAGTACGATAATAATTACTGATACAAGGATGATAAGCATGGCGGCGATAATTCCGCGATAGATGCGCACGTATACTTTTTTAACCATTTCAAAAATTATAACACAGCAAATTCGGGCCGGTAAACCGGGGTCAAGTCAGGCATTTAAAATAAGCAGGGCCGGCAATTAAGATAACTGCCGGCCCTGCTAATCAAGTCTTTAATGATGAAATACTTACTCCGCTTTTTCCCACAAGGAAGCGTTGCCGTTTCCGAAGCCGCCGCAAAGCATTGCGATGCCGAATTTGGCTTCGGGGCGTTCGGTCTGCATAACATTGTTCAACGTAATTACGACCCTGGCCCCGGACTCCCCGAGAGGATGTCCCAGCGCCAGAGCGCCTCCCCAAAGATTGGTCTTTTTAAAAGGCGCGTTTTCCTCGACCCCCAGCTCACGGAGGACCGCCAGCGCCTGGGTGCCGAATGCTTCGTTCAACTCCCAAACGTCAATCTCGTCGGCTTTCAAGCCTTTTCTTTTCAGGAGCTTCTGGGCAGCGGGCAGAGGTGCCATTCCCATCTGGGTTGGATCGAAGCCGGCCATAACGCCGCCTCCATAGCGCAGGTGATAGGAAAGCCCGAGCGCATCGGCTTTCTCGCGGCTCATGAGCAGGACCGCGCAGGCGCCGGTGGTAAGGGGCGAGCTGGTTGCCGCGGTGACCATGCCGTCGGGCTTGAACGCGGGTTTCATCTGGGCCATCTGTTCGGTGCTGGGGTTTTCACGTATCCACTGGTCACTTTCCACGGTAATCTCGTTGCCGTCTTCATCATGGCCGGGAATGGGCACGATTTCTTTTTTGAACTTGCCGGAGTCCCGGGCCTCTTTGGCGCGCGCATGGCTGTAATAAGCCATCAGCTCGGTGTCTTCGCGGGAAATGTTATAATTGGCCCCCACCTTTTCCGCGGTCATGCCCATGGGGAACTCCATGGGGTTGTAGTAGTTGGCGATGCGGGGAGGAAAGTCCATTCCCGCACCCATGGGCACCATGTACATGTCTTCTGCTCCGGCCGCTATATAGATGTCTCCTTCTCCGCATTGAATCGCACGGGCGGCGTGCTCGATGGCCGCCATTCCGGATGGACACTGCTGATTGATGCCGTTGGTGGGCACGCTTTCGGGAAGCCCTGAAGCAAGCCATCCCAGCCGGGCGATGTCGTTCTGGGCGCCGGTTTGGTTGGCAGTGCCTACAAACACGGCCTCGATTTCTTCGGGTTTGACCTTGGAGTTCCTCTCGAACAGGGCCTTGTAAACGTGGGTGAGAAGCTCGTCGGGCCTCAAGTTCCTGAACCAGCCTTTCTCTTTATGGGCCCTGCCGTTGGGCGTCCTGATTCCATCAACCAATACGCATTCTTTCAACTCAGCCATAATAACCTCCATTACTCAAATTTTCTTTTTTTCCAATTGGCAAACAACAATACCATACATCAAGAGGGAAAAATATTCAAGCCGAATAGACAACATAACGCTTATTTGCCGAGAAGCTCACGGGCGACCACCAGTCTGCGGACCTCCGAGGTCCCGGCCCCTATGGTATATAACTTGGCGTCGCGAAGCAGGCGGTTTACGCCATACTCCAGGGTGTAGCCGTATCCGCCGTGGACCTGGATGGCGTCCAACGACACCTGTTCCGCCATCTCCGCGGCATAAAGCACCGCGGCCGCGGCGACTTTGTGAAGTTCCGTTCCTTTGCCGCCCCGCGGCGAGGTCTGGGCGAGAATGGCGGCTTTATAAGTCAAAAGCCGGGCCGATTCCACCTGAGTGTACATGTCGGCCAGTTTTGCCTGGATCATCTGGAAGTTAGAGATGGGCTGTCCGAACTGTTCCCTTTCAACAGCGTAGCGGGTGGAGAGATCAAGTCCCTGCTGGGCAAGTCCCACAGGTCCGCCGGCGATTACGGTCCTTTCCACGTCCAGCCCTTTCATCATTACGGATATGCCCTGGTTTTCCGCTCCCAGAAGGTTTTCCGCGGGCACCCGGCAGTCTTCAATGGATATCTCGCCGGTGGGAGAGCCCCGGTGCCCCATCTTCCGGATTTTCTTGGATATGTTGAAGCCGGGAGTTTTGGTGTCAACTATAAAGGCGCTTATGCCGCGGGCGCCTCTTTCCGGCATCGTCTTGGTGTATACCAGCGCCACATCGGCGATGGGCGCATTGGTTATAAAGGTCTTGGTGCCGTTTAACACGTAGTGGTCGCCGTCTTTTCTGGCGGTGGTACGGATGCCCACGGCGTCGGAGCCGGAGTTCGGCTCGGTCAGCGCCATGCAGCCGATCCATTCGCCGCTGCAGAGTTTGGGAAGCCA
>P_1C_Sed_2_UnCtyDRAFT_1000635_pt1 | contig 10515 bp, 8 predicted proteins | sample Pon1CUnioCityCA_4_FD_10229 | JGI IMG/M metagenome (IMG submission 10229) | reverse complement strand
CATGGCCAGGACCAGGTTGACCCCGATGGTGCGTAAAAAGGTGCTTTTCCCGGCCATATTGGCACCGGTGATAATAAGGGAAACACCTTTCTCCCGGATCGTCAATGGATTGTCCACTCTTTTCGGGGCAGGTATCAACGGATGCCCCATCCCCTCGGTATGCAAAACAACGGAGGGATCGACCTCCGGAAAATAAAAATCCTCGTGGTTGTATGCGAAGTTAGCCAGGCTGATGAAGGCGTCGAAGCGGCCCAGCGAGTGAATCCATTGCTCAACATCGGGGGCATGGCGCTTATGCCAGTTCTCCAGACGAATCACCTGGTGGATGTCCCACAGAAACACCAGGTTGAGTATTTGCCCCAGGATGGGACTGATGCGGTTATCCAGGGCATCCAGTATGCGGGATAACTTACGGATGGAGCGGCTGGCCGGCTCATGATTGCTGAAAAATCGTGCCTTCAGGCTCTGCAGGGCAGGCGACTGAAAGGATTGCCTTTCGATGTGATGGAAAAGCAGGCTGTAGTTTCTAAGGATCTCAATCTGCCGGGTCACCTGGTTGTGCTGGCTCGTCACCCTTTTGTTCACCCGGTAGAGAACCAGTACGTTGATCACCAGTACCATCAGCAGATAACCCAGGGGCAGGGTGCCCTGAAAAAAGAGGATGATCAGGGCCAGGGTCAGTACTGGTAACACCCAGCGAAAAACCCGGAAAAAAAGATTCTTCCCGATGACAGGCTCCTCCTTGCTCCAGGCAATCAACCGGGCATCCTGGTAGCTCTCGGAATTCAAAAGATACCCCGTAGCCGTAAAACGTTGTCTCCACGTCAACAGCCCCTTCAGTTCCCTAATGGCCTGCTGTCTGGCTGTAATTTCCTGTTCCTGCTGCAGCGGATTCAGCAGCCAGCTGGCCAGCTGGTTCTTACCGGCATAGGTGGAAGTGCGGTTGATATGTTGAAAAAGACTCTGCTCCCCAAAAAGTTCCAGGTCGGAGGCAAAAGCATGGGAAGGATCGTCAAACTCATGCCCGTCGGCGAAATTTTTTACATGCCCCCTCAGGGCCTCAATCTCACCGGCATTGACCTGCATCAGGTTGCGTGTCAGTGCCTGCTTATGCTTGCCCCGGTTGAAAAGGACAATCAGGTAGAAAAAAAGCGACAGCACCAAAACGGCCGTCAGTAAGCCCGGAACAAGCGAGATCACAATGATCCGGTAACTGATATAGGCCCCGGCCAAAAACGTTACAAGCCGCCATAAAGCCATCAGGTTCAGCCTCTTTTTGATTTTCTGGTGAACCGAAGCGTACCGACCGTGTAGTTGTTGGTATTTTTCCTGCAGCTTGCCGCTCATAATCCATTCTCCATTAGTCTTCCAAAATTAATACTCTTTTGGCAGGAATTTTATTCTTTTTACAAGATTATTGGATATTTTTGTATAAGCTAACTGTTAACCAAACGCACAGAATCCATGGCAAAGAATATTCTCCTGCTGGTTTTGGTTGTTTTCATCACCGGCCCCATTCTGGCACAGGACGAAGTGAAAAAAGACACCATCTACCTGCTGGGCCAACGCAAAATGGTGGTAGAAGTAAAAGGCATCTTTTACTCCAACATCAAATACCTTGACCCGGAATCCGGTGAGATCAAGTCCATGGAGACCAAAAACATCCAGCGCGTCATCTTTGATTCAGGCCGGAAAGAGGTTTTCAACAAACCGCTGGTGGGCATGATCAACAAGACCGACTGGAAAAATGTTGTCCTTACCCGGAAAGAAGGTGATGTAGAAGGCCTCTATGAGGCAGGCCATGTAAAGGGCCGCTCCTCGGCCAACAACCGGACGGTAAAATCGGCCGAGCGCACAGCGGTGATCCGGATGAAGAANCGGGCGGCCAACATGGGCGCNGAGATGATCCTGGTCACCAAAGAAGAGTCGCGGGGCGGTTTCGGTGAAGTACCTACCTTTTATATTGAAGGCGTGGCCTATGCCTTTGAGCCCCCCGAGAAAGAAGAATAACAACCCGCCCGGGGGTACGATCACCCTTTTTTACCCTTGCCGGCCAGCTGGCCGCAGGCGGCATCAATATCCTTGCCCCGGCTTCTGCGGATGTTGACCACCATATTGCGCTCTACCAGCAATTCCCGGAATGCCTCGACACGCTGAGCCTCGGGCTTTTGAAAGCCGCTGCCTTCCACCTCATTGTATTCGATCAGGTTGATCTTAACAGGAAAACTTTTGCAGTACTCAGCCAGGGCCCGGGCGTCGGCTATCTGGTCGTTGACGCCTTTGAGCAACAGGTATTCGAAGGTGATGCGTTTGCCCGTTTTTTGGTGAAAATAAATCAGGGCCTGCTTCAGGGCTTGAAGGTTGTATTTCTTGTTGATGGGTGCCAGGCGCGAGCGGGTATCCTCGATGGCCGAATGCAGGGAAACGGCCAGTTCGATGCCCAGCCGGCTGTCGGCAAGCTTGGTGATACCCTCCGGAATGCCTACTGTCGAGACCGTGATGCGCCGGGGCGACATGCCCAGGCCCTTGTCACTAGTGAGCACCCGAATAGAGGCTACCAGCTGATCATAATTCAGCAACGGCTCGCCCATGCCCATATACACTATATTGCTCAGGGGCAGGTTGAGCCGCTCCTGCGCCTTTTGCCTGACGGCCCACACCTGGTCGTAAATCTCCCCGGCTGTCAGGTTGCGGCGAAAAGGAATCTTACCGGTAGCACAGAAAGTACAGGCCAGCTTGCAGCCTACCTGTGAGGAGATGCAGGCAGTAGCCCGGCTTTGAGTTGGGATCAGCACACTCTCGATCAAGGCCTCGTCGGCAGTCTTGAAAACCATCTTCAGGGTGCGGTCCCGGCTGCTCTGTTCCCCGGCAGGCTCGAGGGCCTGTATAACAAAATGATCCTCCAAAAGCTTCCGCGTTCCCTTTGAGAGGTTGGTCATGACCCCAAAACGAACGGCCCCTTTCTTCCACAGCCATTCGTATACCTGCTTGCCGTGAAAAGCCTTCTCTCCCTGATCAACGAAGAACTGCTTCAGCTCCTCCTCCGTCATCGTCCTGATATCTTTTTTACTGTCCTGCATTTGAAAATCCCTTCCTGTGTTTATCTGCAAACCTAATTTTTTTTATTTAAAATATAAATGCTTAAATTCGCTAGTTGTATCCGTTGCAACAAAAGGAGAAGACACAGAGTACAACCTTAAAAACGATAAAAAATGATGAAAAAAATTACAGGATTGCTATTGGGCTTTATAATGACCCTGGGTATTACAGCCAAAGCCGATGAAGGCATGTGGCTGCTCACCATGCTGGAAAAAATGAACATGGACCGCATGCACGAGATGGGTCTGAAATTATCCGCAGAAGATATCTATAGCATCAACCAGTCAAGCCTTAAGGACGCCATTGTCAACTTCGGTGGTTTCTGCACCGGCGAAATTGTCTCCGACAAAGGCCTGATCTTCACCAATCACCACTGTGGCGAAGGAGCCATCCATGAGGTAAGCACCCAGGAGAACAACTATCTGAAAAACGGCTTCTGGGCGTACTCGATGAAAGAAGAAAAGCACATCGAAGGCCTTCACGTATCCTTCCTTGTCAGGATGGAAGATGTCTCAGAACGTGTCAACTCCCAGCTCAATGCAGAGATGAGCGCGGAGGAAAGGGCGCGCAAAATCCGGGAAGTAACCGCCCAGATCGAGAAAGAGGCTACAGAAGGCACCCATTACAATGCCAATGTGAAAAGCTTTTACCATGGCAACGAATTTTACCTGATGGTATATGAGCGATACAACGATGTAAGGCTCGTGGGAGCTCCCCCGAAATCCATCGGCAACTATGGCGGCGACACCGACAACTGGATGTGGCCCAGGCACACTGGCGATTTTAGTGTATTCCGGGTGTACGCAGGCCCCGATGGCGAACCGGCCGAATATTCGGAAAATAATGTACCTTTAAAACCCGACCATCATCTGCCCATCTCGCTGGACGGTGTGAAAGACGGTGACTTCACCATGATCATGGGCTATCCCGGCGGCACCGAACGCTACAAGACTTCCTACGGGGTGAAAGAAAACAAAAACCTGGTCAACCCCACCCGCGTTGAGGTGAGGGAGAAAGTGCTCAGCATCATGGAAGAATCCATGCAATCCAGTGACGAACTGGACCTTAAATATGCCTCCAAGCATTCGCGCATCAGCAACTATTACAAATACAGCATCGGCCAGAACGAAGGCCTCAAGAGGCTGGACGTGATCGAAGACCGCCAGGGCCTCGAAAACCGGTTCCGCCAATGGGTAAGCCAGAACGAAGAACGAGAAGACAAGTACGGTAATGCCCTCGAGATGATCCGGGAGGCTTACGAAAACCGCCGCCCCTACTTCAATACCGTGCTCTACCTCAATGAAGCACTCTATGGCGGTTTCGAGATCGGCCGCTTTGCATCCCGCTTCCAGGGCCTCTATAACGTGCTGAAAAACAGCCCCGACAGCACCCAGGCCATTGAGGCGGAAGCAGAAAGCATCCGCAGCCGGATGAAAGACTTCTACAAGGATTACCATGCGCCAACCGACAAGAAACTGATGACGGCCATGCTGGAAATCTTTCATGAGAATGTGAAAGACGACATGCAGCCTTCCTTCTTTGGACGCATCGAGGAACTATACAACGATAACTATGAGCAGTTTGCCGAAAACCTCTTCGATAACTCAATGTTCACTTCCATCGACCGGGTGAACGAATTCCTGGATGACCCCTCCCTGGAAGCCCTGGAAAACGACCCGGCATTCATGATGGCCCGCTCGACCCAGAAGAAAGTACGGGAAATCGGCGGCAAATTCCGCAGCTATGCGTCCCAGCTCGACAAGGGCCAGCGCCTCTGGATGGAAGGCCTGCGCGAGATGCAACCCGACAAGAAATTTTATCCCAACGCCAACTTTACCATGCGCCTGACCTATGGCGATGTGAACGACTATTATCCCAGGGATGCCGTTCATTATGACTATTACACAACCGTCGAAGGCATCATGCAAAAGGAAGATCCTACCGACGACGAGTTCATCGTGCCCGAAAAACTTAAGGAGCTCTATCAAAACAAAGACTACGGACCCTACGGGAAGGACGGGCAAATGAAGGTATGTTTCATCTCCGACAACGACATTACCGGTGGTAATTCAGGAAGCCCCGTGATGAACAACGAAGGTGAACTGGTAGGCATCGCCTTCGACGGCAACTGGGAAGCCATGACCGGCGATATCCAGTTCGAACCCGAACTTCAGCGAACCATCAGCGTGGACATCCGCTATGTCCTTTTTGTGATCGACAAGATGGCAGGTGCCGACCGCCTGATCGAGGAGATGACCATCGTAAACAAATAAATGAATACCAATAAATAGAGAAACAAGAAAAGGTTGCCCCTCAAACCGGCAACCTTTTCTTGTTTTGATTGTACAAGCGTATGGCAAAAAACATCATTATATACACCGACGGGGCTTCCCGGGGCAACCCCGGGCCCGGAGGTTACGGGGCGGTGTTGATGTCGGGCAGCCACCGCAAGGAACTGTCCGAAGGCTTTCGCCGAACCACCAACAACAGGATGGAGCTGCTGGCAGTGATCAAAGCACTGGAGGCCCTTAAAAAAGAAGGCATGCAGGTTAAGGTCTATACCGACTCGAAATATGTGGCCGATGCCATCGAGAAAGGATGGGTTTTTAACTGGGAAAAGAAAAACTTCAAGAAAAAGAAAAACCCCGACCTCTGGAAGAAGCTGCTGGAAGTGTACCGCAAGCACCAGGTGAAATTTTACTGGGTACGGGGCCATGCCAACGTAAAGGAAAATGAGCGGTGCGATCAGCTGGCTGTGGAGGCATCCCAACAGGACAACCTGTTGATCGATCATGTATATGAGGAAGAAGGGCCGGGCAACGGGGAATGAGGAGATGCTCATCCCTTTCCAACCATCCCGGCAGGTATCAGTGAGAATCTAAACGAACCCGATCCGTCATGATTACAGAAAACCTATTGCTCGCTTTTGCATTAACGGCTTTCGCCGGACTGTCCACCGGCATTGGCAGCATCCTGGCATTCTTCACCAAAACCACCAATACCCGCTTCCTTTCTGTGGCGCTGGGCTTTTCAGCCGGTGTGATGATCTATGTCTCGATGATCGAGATCTTCTTCAAAGCCAAGGAGTCGCTGGTAGAGCAACTGGGGGCCCAACAGGGCTACAATCTTACCGTGCTCTCCTTTTTTATTGGCATCGCCTTCATCGGCATCATCGACTACCTGATACCCTCGGGCGAAAATCCGCACGAGATAAGGACCGTGGAACAGGTGGATGAGAAGACTAAGCTGGCTAAAAACGCCAGGCTCATGAAAATGGGTAAGTTCACGGCCCTGGCCATTGCCATCCATAACTTCCCCGAAGGATTGGCCACTTTTACGGCGGCCCTGGACAACCCCGGCCTGGGTGTTGCCATCGCCGTGGCCATTGCCATCCACAACATCCCGGAAGGCATTGCCGTGTCGGTGCCCATATACTATGCCACCGGTGACAGACGCAAGGCTTTTACCCACTCCTTTCTCTCGGGCCTGGCCGAACCCCTGGGCGCCCTGATCGGTTACCTGATCCTGATGCCCTTCCTTTCACCCCTGATGTTTGGCATCCTCTTCGCCGCAGTGGCCGGTATCATGGTTTTTATATCGCTGGATGAGCTGCTGCCTGCAGCCCGTGAGTACGGCGAACATCACCTGTCTATCTACGGGCTGATCGCAGGTATGGCGCTAATGGCTGCCAGCCTCCTGCTTTTTGCCTGAGGCTTTCCCGAACTATAGGATCGTGGTCCCTTCTGTGGGCCTGGGTACCTTCACCACCAGCACACGAAGGATATCATCGCTCTTGTTATACCAACAATGGGGTATCCGGGCCGGGCTGTCGATGAGGGTGTCGGCCTCCGCCTGCCGGGTTTCATCACCAATCTCAATGGTGCCGGTGCCTTCCAGTACATAAAAAAATACATCCACCGGGGTGATATGCCGCTTGAGCTGCTCGCCGGGATGAAGGGTGATATGAGTGGCCATGGCATGCTCCGAATCGTAAAGCTTCCGGGCATCGATACCATGGGGATTCTTTCGGGCTTCGGCCTCTTTGATGTGTACGGTTTTCATAAGGTTATCTTTTATTTAATACTTTGGTCTTATGTAACCTGCATGGATTAACCATGTCCTTGTTGTGAAGGTTATTGGATGCAGGTTTCATACGGTTATTTTTTATCTAATTATTTGGTCGTATGTAACCTGCATGCTTAACCATGTCCTTGTTGTGAAGGTTATTGGATGCAGGTTTCATAAGGTTATTTTTTGTTAATTATTTGGTCTTATGAACCCCTCATACTTAATCTTCTCCTTGTTGTGTAAGTCATTGGATGGGAGGTTCATATATCGTCTTTTACAAGATGGTCCCGCCTGAAAAAGCGGGACCATCGGAATGAAACATAATGGTATGGACGAAAATGCTTACTAGGCAAGCATGGCCTCTATGTCCTCTTCAACGGTATTGATTCCGTTGATGCCAAACTTATCGACCAGTACGTTGGCTACATTGGCCGAGAGGAAAGCAGGGAGGGTGGGGCCGAGCTTGATGTCCTTCACTCCCAGGTAAAGCAGAGCCAGCAGCACGATCACAGCTTTTTGCTCATACCAGGCAATGTTGTACTCGATAGGAAGCTCGTTGATATCATTCATCTCAAAGATCTCTTTCAGCTTCAGGGCAATCACGGCCAGGGAGTAAGAGTCGTTGCACTGTCCGGCATCGAGCACCCTGGGGATGCCTCCTATATCACCAAGCTTCAGCTTGTTGTAGCGGTACTTGGCACACCCGGCCGTCAGGATAACCGTGTCGTTGGGCAGCTGCTCGGCAAAACGGGTATAGTACTCGCGGCTCTTGAACCGTCCGTCGCAACCGGCCATGACAAAAAACTTCTTAATGGCTCCTGATTTGACGGCATCTACAACCTTGTCGGCCAGCTGCTCGACCTGGTTGTGGGCAAAGCCACCAACAATCGTTCCTGTTTCAATCTCTTTCGGGGGATCACACTTTTTGGCATGCTCGATGATCTGAGAAAAATCCTTCGGCTTGCCATTCTCGCGGGCCGGTATATGGGTGCAGCCTTCCAGGCCGGAAGATCCGGTGGTGTAGATCCGGTCGCGGTAAGTAGCGCTCTTGGCCGGGGGTACAATACAGTTGGTAGTGAAAAGGATGGGACCGTTGAAGGTTTCAAACTCCTCCTTCTGTTTCCACCACGAGTTGCCATAGTTGCCCACGAAATGATCGTATTTTTTAAATGCCGGATAATAGTTGGCAGGGAGCATCTCGCTGTGGGTATAGACATCGACGCCTGTATCCTTGGTTTGCTCCAGCAACTCTTCCATGTCCTTCAGGTCGTGACCACTGATCAGGATACCGGGATTGTTGCGTACACCCAGGTTGACCTCACTGATTTCAGGATGGCCATAGGCGGTGGTGTTGGCTTTGTCCAGCAGAGCCATCACATCCACACCGTGCTTGCCGGTGTCCATGACCCAGCCGATCAGGTCGTCTGAGCTCAGGGAGTCGTCGGTGGTGGCTACCAACGCATCCTGCATGAAATTATAAATATCTTCGTTCTTTTGCTCCAGGTTCCAGGCATGCTCGGCATAAGCGGCAATACCTTTCACACCATAGATGACCAGTTCCCTGAGGGAACGTACATCTTCATCGGCGGTATCCAGTACACCCACATCCTGGCCCTTGCGCAGGAACTCTTCCTGGGTGAAGGCCTGCCAGGTAGCAGCATCATGCAGGGCAGCATGATCGAACTCCATGCCGGCTTCCTTCAGGGTCTGTCTTAACTCATTGCGAACATCCAGGCCTTGGCGGATGTATTCGGAGATGGCGTTCTTGTCAAAATTGGCATTGGTGATGGTCGAAAACAATCCGTCAAAGACAAAGCGGTCGACTTTAGCCTTGTCGTAATCAACGTTGTTTTCGCGTGCTTTTTGGGAAAAGATAGAGATTCCCTTAATTACATATACCAAAGCGTCCATCAGATTGGCTTCTTCATCGGATTTGCCGCATACACCCTTGATGGTGCATCCTGTTCCTTTTGCGGCTTCCTGACATTGATAGCAAAACATTTTCATGTCCATAATTTGATTCCTCCTTTTTGTTAGGGTTATTTTATATAATGTATTAAATCCATTCTTCCTTAATAATGTCACCTTTAATGCCAACGGTAACGGCCTTGACCGGCACTTTTCTGGAGGCGTTGGATTGGGCCATCTGGGCCATTTGCAGGAGACCGCCGCAACAGGGCACCTCCATCTTCATGACCGTGATGGTGTTGACCTGAGCCTCGTTGATCAGGCTGATGAGCTTCTGTATGTACACCTCCTTGTTCGAGTCGAGCTTGGGGCAGGCAATAGCCAGTGCGCGGTTTTTCAAAAAACTGTGGAAATCGCCCATGGCAAAAGCCACGCAGTCGGCCGCCAGCAAGAGGTCGGCATTTTGATAACATGCTGCTGAAGGGTTGATCAGGTGCATCTGCACGGGCCAGTGGGTCAGCTGCGAGGGGGTTGGTTGGGCGGGGGCTTCCTCGCTGGGCTGGCCGGCCTCCTCGAAGGAAACCTCCTGGCTGCCTGGGCAGCCGCCGCCTCCGCAACCACCATCGCCATGATGATGTGCTTCGGCCATGGCCGGCTCCTTCTTTTGTGCCTTGCCGCTGTGCACGCGGGCTATCACCTCGTCCAGATCAAAATCCAGCTCCTCCCGGTGTTCCTGCAGGTAGCGTACACCCTGCTTGAGGTAACCGAATTCGTGATGCTCTTTGAGATGACTCAGGTGAGCAACAACCGTATTCCTGCCTTTGGGTATCATCTCCCGGATAACGGCCAGCTCATCATACGCTTCGGCTTCGCGCTCTTCCATGGTGATGGCCCCCTGGGGACAATGCCCCAGACAGGCACCCAGCCCGTCGCACATCAAGTCGCTGATCAACCGCGCCTTCCCGTCAATAATCTGCAGGGCGCCCTCGTGACAGTTGGGTACGCAAACCCCGCAACCATCGCACTTACTCTCATCTATTTTTATTATCTTTCGTTTCATCTTGGTATAGGATTAAACAATTAAGTATTCAAATACCAAAATAAGATTAATAAATCCGGGCGGCCAAATTTCCAATCGAATTTTTTGGGCCGGCCTCGCTATTTAGAATTATTCTAAAAAATCGGGGCGTTCTTAGGGTTTTACTTTCTGGAAATTACACCCGATGGCGCCCTCCGCCAGACAAGAGAGTAGATGATGCGATATTCTTAAAATACAAAAAAATGATCACAAAGACAAACATCCACGAGGGCTTTAAGCAAATAAGCAAATACTGGGATCCCCGGCTGGTTGGTGAGCTCAACGGCCAGGCGGTTAAACTGGCGCGTTTTCATGGCGAGTTCCATATGCACAGGCATGACAAGGAAGATGAAATGTTTCTG
>P_1C_Sed_2_UnCtyDRAFT_1000634_pt1 | contig 10523 bp, 6 predicted proteins | sample Pon1CUnioCityCA_4_FD_10229 | JGI IMG/M metagenome (IMG submission 10229) | reverse complement strand
AGAGGGTCCGGGAATTGACGCGACTGGTCTGCAAAGCGCAAATGGAAGACGGCTACTTGAACACCTACTACCAGAACTTCGCTCCCGAGCAGAGGTTCTCGAACTTATGGATGGACCATGAACTCTATTGCGCCGGACACCTCATGGAAGCCGCTGTAGCACACCACGAGGCCACCGGAACGGAGGAACTTTTGGGGCCCGCCCGCAAGTTCGCCGACCTTATCGAGGACAATTTCGGGCCGGAAGGCAGGCAGGGGATGCCCGGTCACCAGGAAATCGAACTGGCGCTCATGCGCATGCACGGTGCCACCGGCGACTATCTGGAGATAGCGGAGTATTTCGTTTATGAGCGCGGCAAGGACGAGGACTTTGTAAAGGAACTCCTTAAAGACTTGGCGGACCAGGCCCGGCTTTCCGGCAAAGTGCAAAGGAGACGGCGCACGTACCTGGGAGCGGACTATGAAAAACAGGGGTCTTATGGAGGCATACCTTTTATCAGGCCGAATCTGCTGGCCAGAATTTTCGGGAACTTTTACAGCGGCAAGTACTTTCAGACCCATAAGCCCATACTCGAGCAGAAGGTGGCGGAAGGCCACGCGGTGCGGGCCATGTACTATTACGCCGGCGCCGCAGACCTCTATCTTGAAAACCGGGACCCGCAGCTCTTTTCAGCGCTCTCCGGCATTTTCGACAACACCACCCGAAAAAGGACCTACATCACCGGCGGCATGGGCGCCTTGCCGGTGATAGAAGGGTTTGGGAAAGATTACGAACTGCCGCATAAATCATACACCGAGACCTGCGCGGCTGTGGGCAGCGTGCTTTTTTCATGGCGCATGCTCCTTGCCACCGGCCACGCAAAATACGCCGAACAGATCGAGCGGACCCTGTATAACGGCTTCCTCTCCGGCCTCTCCCTGGACGGACGAAAGTTTTTTTACGAGAACCCGCTGGTGGCCAGAGGAGACATGGAGCGGAAGCCCTGGTACGCGGTGGCCTGTTGTCCTCCCAACATTGCCAGGCTCATCGCTTCCCTGGACAAGTACATCTACACCCGGAGTGAAGACGGTCTTATGGTCCACCAATACATAAGCGGAGAGGTCCGGATGGAGGACGACGATACAACCCGGGTCCGGGTGGAAAGCGGCCTGCCCTGGAGCGGCAACGTCAAGATCACCATTCATACTAAAGCGCCCCGCAAGTTCTCTCTATATCTGCGCCAACCGTCGTGGGCCGATTCTTTCCAGGTGGAAGTGAATGGAAATCCCCTGGAGTACGAGGCCCGGCCGGGGTATTACATGGACCTTGAGAGGACATGGAAAAAGGGAGACACGGTAATCCTGAAGATGGGAATGGTACCGCGCCTGGTGCATGGAGACCCCCGCGTAAAAGCAAACCGGGGCAGGGCGGCGATAATGTACGGGCCGTTGGTTTACTGTCTGGAAGATAAAGACAACGCCGGCATTGACGTACACCGGGCGGTCATGGCCAAGGACCCTGACTTGCGAGCGGAGTTCCGGCCGGACCTTCTGGGAGGAGTTGTCGCCATGACCGGCAAGACCGCTGACGGCGAGACGTTCACCGCTGTTCCCTATTATGCCTGGGCAAATCGCGGCAAGTCCCACATGGAAGTATGGACGAGGACTGAGGACGTGCGCTGAAGTTTTATTTTGCGGAGGAGATATGGCAAAAGACCGTTACCGCAGGTTATCGTTTCTTACCGACATCCGGGGAATCAAAAGCGCCCTAGGCGAGATGCGGGGCATGGGACATCCTCCTCAGCCGCGCCTCAACAAAAGCCATATACAAAGCGAAGACGGGCCGGTCGTTGACGAGGCATGGTTCGAGCGGACCATCAAGGACAAGATGGCCGACCATCCCGGCAACGCGCTCGAGTTCCCCTTTACCGGCGAGCACATCTTTGACGGGCCGCTGGTGGACTTTGTGAGGGGCGATGATCCCATCTTTGATGACTTCAAAAAAATAATCGGCGAGCACCACTTTACTCCCTATGAGATCATGGCCTGGCAGGCCCGCAAAAACAAGGTGGAACCACCGCCGGCGTCGGAGCTTTCGGTGGTCTCTTTTGTAATGCCGATCAAAAAGGAGACGCGGGAGGAGAACAAGCAAAACCGGGAGTGGACTTCGGAAAGGTGGGCCCAGACGCGGCTCCTCGGCGAGATATTCAGTCAGAACTTCGTGCGGGAGATCGTGACCTGGCTCATGGACCATGGGATTCTCGCGGTGTCTCCGGACGTGACCCCCATGTTCAACAAGAAGCGGTACGAAAAAGTGGGATGGGCGTCGCCGTGGTCGCACCGGCACGTGGCCTATGCCGCGGGTTTGGGGACCTTTGGCATGCACGATTTTCTGATCACTGGAAAAGGCTGCTCCCATCGGCTGGGCAGCTTTGTGGTCCATAAAAAGCTTGTCCCGAGAGGGGAGAGGCCCTCGGACATACACGCCTATTGTTTGCATCACCAGGGCATAAACTGCTTGAAGTGCCGGGGCCGTTGTCCGGTGGACGCCATTGATGAGACCGGCCACGACAAGGAAAACTGTTACAAGCGGGTGGCCAAGTCGCTTAAGTACTGTAACCGTCATTACCACATTTTCATTTACGGCTGCGGCCTGTGCGCCGTGGGCGTGCCCTGCGAGTCGGGAATTCCCGAACAGCTCAAAGGCAAACAATAGGCGCCGGCTATTCGGCGCTTAAAAAACTGTTGTCTACACAAAAGGAGGAAAAAGATCATGGAGGATGATAAAGCCAGGGAAGTCATTAAGAAGGCCGCCGAGCTCGGCTCCGAGTACGAGAAGACCTGCACGGGCTGTTCGCAGTCGGTGGTCGCCGCCTTGCAGGACGCATTGGAGATGCCCAGTGAGGACGTGTTCAAGGCGGCGAGTGGGCTGGCGGACGGCATCGGACTTTCCGGCGACGGCTCCTGCGGTGCGCTTAGCGGGGGCTCCATGGTCATAAGCTATGTTTTCGGCCGGGACCGGGAACACCACCGGGACATGATGGCTGCCATGAAGTCCTATGTTTTGTGCAAGGAGCTTTACAAGGACTTCATGGAGCGGTACGGGAGCTGCCGGTGTTATGACATTCAGGAGAAGCTGTTGGGCCGCACCTTTAATCTCATGGACCCCAAGGACCTGGAGGCCGCGGGCAAGGCGGGGATGATGGAAAAATGCAGCGGCGTGGTCGCCGCGTCCGCGGAGAAGGCCGCAGAGATCATTCTCCGGGAACTGGAAAAGCAGTAGTGCCGAAAGCTGCGGCTCAGTCGAGCTTGACGCGGGGGTCGAGGAAAGTATAGACGATGTCCACCACAAAGTTCATGAAAACGATCAAGGTGGTGTAAACCAGGGTCACTCCCATGATGAGCGGATAATCGCGATTGGTGACCGCGGTGATGAAGAAACGGCCCATACCGGGGACAGAAAAAATTTTCTCCACTATAAAAGAGCCGGTGATGAGCATGGCGACCAGCGGACCGACCACGGTCACTACAGGTCCCATAGAGTTGCGGAGGACGTGCTTTAAAATCACCTTCGCGCCGGAGAGTCCCTTGGCACGGGCGGTGCGCACGTAGTCCTTGTCCATGACTTCCAACATGCTCGAGCGGGTCAGGCGGGCAAGATAGGAGGCAGGCGCCATTCCCAAGGTGATCGCCGGCAGTATCATGTGACGCCACGACTCCCAAAGCGCCGGCGGCATGAATTTCAGTTGATATGAAAAGGTCCAGATGAGAAAAGCGCCCAGCACGAAAGAGGGCAGGGCGATACCCAGGCTGGCGCCGAAGATGGAAAGCCGGTCGAACACCGAGTCCCGAAAGACAGCAGAGACAATGCCCGCAGAAACGCCCGTCATTACCGCAATGATCAGGGCCAGCACACCAAGCTGGGCGGAGACCGGCAGGGTGTCGGCCAGGATGTCCCGGACGCGCCGGTTTCTGTACTTAAAGCTCGGCCCCAAATCTCCCCTCAAAAGATCGGCCATGTAGTACTGGTATTGCTTATAGACTGGTTTGTCAAGATGGTACTTGGCCTCGATGTTCGCTTTTATCTCCGGAGGAAAGACCTTTTCCCGGTCAAAGGGCCCGCCGGGCACGTTGTGCATGATGAAGAACGTCAAGGTGGCCACCACAAAGATGACCAGCAGGCCGGCAAAAATGCGTCCCGCCAGGAACCGGGTCATTTTTCCTTCCCCGAAATTTTGGTCTCGCGAAGATAAAGAAGGTCCTGGCCGTTCATGGGAAAATCTTTTACATAGGGTTTCACGAGCATGTTGATGGTATAGGTGTAGAGGGGTACTATGGCCGATGATTCTTTGCAGAGCAGGCTCTGGGCCCGGTCGTAGAGTTTTTGTCGTACTTTGGGGTCCCGCTCGATTGAAGCTTTGTTGACCAGGCGGTCGTACTCTTTTGACTTCCACCTGGTGTGATTGTTTCCGCTGTCGGAGGTGAATACGTTCATGATGGCGTCGGGGTCCGGATAGTCCAGTATCCATCCCAGCCGGAAGACGTGGGGCGGGTCGTGCTGGAGCTTTTTCAAATAGACTTTCCATTCCATGTTGCGGAGTCTGACGTCGATTCCCAGGTTTCGTTTCCATTCCTGCTGGACGAACTCGGCGATCATTTTATGTGACTCCTGCGTGTTGTAGCCGATGGTGATTTCCGGAAAGCCTTTGCCGCCGGGATAACCGGCCTTTGCCAGCAGCTTCCTGCCCTTTTCCGGATCGTAGGAATGTCCGAGCTTCAAGTTGGCGTACTTCATTCCTGCGGGGACCACCGTGGAATTGGGTATCTGGTGTCCTTTGATGATGCGGGGAATCTGGGAACGGTCCACTGAAAGGGACAGGGCCGCCCGCACCAGGGGTACGTCAACCGGCGGCTTTTCCACGTTGAAGCCGTAATAATAGGACGCGAAGAAGGGATAGTTTTTATACTCGGGGCTGTTCTCATAAGAGGGAATGGACGGCGGCGGCATGGGGTCCACCACGTCGAGGTCGCCGGTCTGATAGAGGGAGAGGGCGGTCGAGTTTTCTTCCACCATGTAAAAAATGACCCGGTCCAGATAGGGGCCGTGGCCGAAATAGCCGGGATTCTTCTTGACAACGACGCGATACTCGTGCCACCACTCGGAAAGGTAGAAGGGACCGCAGGTCTCGATGTGCTCCGGCTCCGTCCAGTTGTCGCCGTACTTTTCAACGATGTCCTTCCGCATGGGAAAGGTGCTTATGAAAGTGGTGATCATGGGAAAAAATACCACCGGCCGGTCAAGGTCAACCACCAGGGTGTGAGGTCCCCGGGCCTCGACGCCGAGCTCGGACACGTCCATCTCTCCGGAGTTTACAGCCTTCGCGTTCTTTACCATGTAAAGATGATAGGCATATTCGCCGGCCGTTTCCGGGTCCTGGAGCCTTCGCCACGCATAGACGAAATCGTGGGCAGTTACCGGCTTGCCGTCGGTCCAGCGGGCGTCCTTCCGAAGATGGAAAACGTAGCGGCTGCCGTTCTTTTGGACTTCCCACCTTTCGGCCAGCGCCGGCCGCGGATTCAGGTCTTCGTCAAAGCGGGTCAGGCCCTCCATGATGTTTTGCAACACCTGGATGGAAGAGTGGTCCGTTGCCAGGCTCCAGTCCAGACTTGGAGGCTCGCTGGATATATTGAAACGCAGGGTGTCCTCCGGGCCGGAAGCAGAGCTTTCCCCGCATTTCCACCCCATGCAAAATGCCGGGACGGAAAGAAAAAGAAAAATGAGTATGGCGGACCGATGGCGCATGATACGACTACAATGATATAAACGACGAAGACCAGAGACAAGCGAGATATTGATCATCGCCTGTTGTTCTTTCTTTTTTTCTCGATCTTGTCGCGAAAGTGGCCGGCCTTCTCGGAGTTGTCTAAAGGTCCGTCGTAGAGCGAGAGCAGCGCTTTCCATAATTTGGGCTTCTGCTCTTCTTCCGCGTATTGCAGCGCCTTTTCGAGGCTGCGGGCGGCTTGTCGCGGCTTCCTGTCTTTTTTAAGGCGCAGGCCGAGGATTTTGTAATGATAAAAAAGGTGTTTTTCCGCGATGTCTTTACTGCCGATAAGATTGTAGAGGCGTGCGGTTTGAAGTCGCAAAGTCGCCGAGTCGGGGTTTGTTCGGATGGCCTGCCGCAAGGCATTGTCGATTTTATGATAGGGACCGCCTTCGTTTACAAAGTACCTGGCAAGCCGGTAATAACCGTAGGAGGCGGCCCAGGTGTTGTGTCGTGACTCCAGTTCCATAATGTCTTTGTACCTTTGGATCGAGCTTTCTTCTCTGCTGTTTACGGAAATCCAGGGGCCGGTGGAAACCAGGACCAGGACAATGGTTGACCACGCCATATATGGAAAGGAGGCCTTCCCTCGGAAAGCGGCATGAAGGCGCAGGGCCATCCAGGGAGTGTAGAGCAGCGCCGGCACAGCAAAAAGGTCCCAGTCGGCAGCGGGGCCAATGACGGGCCGCAGGAAGAAGAAAAACACGGTGAAGATGACCGCGCCCGCAAGCGCGAAGCTTTGCAAAGGGTCTTGTGACGACCGTCCCGAAAGGAGCGCCGGCGGCAGAAGCAGGGGCAGGGCGGGGCAGGCCAGTATCTGCTGGTTCAGGAAACCGAGGAGGTGATAGGGGCTTAAGATGTTGTCGGAGGACACTAATATGGCGGCCACTCCCCGGTAATGCTCTTCGACCATGAACAAGGCGAAACCGGCGAAGGCGAGAAGTACACCGACGATGAGAGCTGCCGGCAGCCTGCCGGGCTTTATGTGTCCGTGACGGTACATGATGTAAAGCGCGGAAGGTATTAATAGTGCGAAGAAGTAGTGGAGCGCCGTAAGCGCCGCCAGCGCCGGGTAGAGCGTCCATGCCGGCGCCTTCTCATAACGGACGGCCTCCAAAAGCAACAGAAAACCGTAGAGCCCAGCGGCAGGAAGGGAATAGTTCTCAGCGTAGCCCAGGAAGAAAACCACGGTGCCGGCTCCGAAAAGCGTGAAGAAGATAAACCATCTTTCCAGGGTATTGGGGGCGCGCCAGGCAGCGAGTTTCCAGCAGAAGAAACAGGCGGCCACTCCCCCGGCAATGCTTACGGCCTGCCACGATTGCAAGGAACGCTCCCATGCCGACTCACCGGTCCAGACGGGCAGTTTGTAGGCCAAAAGATGGACGACTAGGTCCAGGGGCGCGGGCTGTCCCTTTAAGGCGCGAAAACCGGCAATCGTGGCTTCGACCCTGTCAACGCCGTCGCCGAGCAATGGGGTGGCGACCTTTGACAACGCCAGGACAGTCACCAGAAAGGCCGCGGCCGCGGCCCACCCGGGCATCGCCGGCGCCGGTTTCAGGAGCTCTTCGAAGAATCTTTTCCTTGTCAGGGGCAGAAGGAGGAGTAGAATGCCGGCAACGCTCCAGGCCGCGCCGCTCATGGCGTCGAGATAGTGGAGATGGTTGAATCCAAAGCAGGGCGCTCCGCAGAGGCCTGCCGCCCACCTTAAGAGTAAGAGAAAGAGTACAGCAAGATAAAAAAGCTCATATCTTTTCATGGCCGGTCATGCAGTTGGTAGCGTTATTCGGGGAGCATTTTTTGTGCCTTTTGCCTTCCTTGTATGCAACTTTTGCTGGAGGGGTTGATGTTAAGGCATTGGTTGTACCACTGTATGGCGCTTTGAGGCTGATTCAAATTATAGTAAGACTCGCCCAGGAACAAGTAGGGACGGTAATCGCGGGGCTCGATTTGAATGGACTTCTTGAAAAAGGGAATCGCTCCTTGGTATCTTTCATCATCCATCATGATCCTGCCGACATTTGTATATGACTTGTATAGTTCGGGATTCCACTCGACCCCCAACAGGAAGAACTTTTCTATCTGGCGGAGGACCTGCTCCTTGACGACCTCGTTGCCCTCCGTTGTCAGCGACTGCTTGAGAGTAGAGGCCAGATCGTTATAGCTTTCGCCGTTGGGATAGATGCGCGACGAAGAGAGGAAGTAGTCGGAGGCCCGGAGGAAATGTTGCCGCGATTTTTCCAGGTTCTCCATGACCAGTTCCTTTTTTCCCTCCTCATTATATTCCTGTGCCTCGCGCAGGTAATGATAGGCGTATTGATAGTTGATGGTGCCTAGGTTGTGCCAGGCCTTGTAATAAGTGTTTTCCACCCTGACGCCCCACTGATAGAGCTTTTGCGCCCGGTCCAGTCCTTGAATGTAGAGGTCTTCCAGTTTTTCTTTCGTCTCCTCGCTTACGGGGCCCTCGGGAACGTCTTCATGGAAGGTCTGGTTGATGGTGATTCTTTCTTCCTTGTCGATTTTGCCGTCTTTCAACACTTTGCCCTGGTTGCCGCTCAAATCGCGTCCCGTCCGGAAATAGGCGTTTCCCAGGTCGGAGACGACCTGCGCCTTGGTGGGCGAGTTCCAGATACTGTTTTTCCAGACGGTAAGGTCGGTGTGCCACGAGAAGTTGCGGTTTACCGTAAGCGAGATGTAAAGCAGAATGAGCAATAGCGAAATGACCTGTACGGGCACCGGCCAGACCGCGCTGGTTTTCCTTCCTTTTTTCGAGTTCAGGTAGTTGGCCATCCAGTCCAAGAACCCGGCCAGCACTATGCAGAAGCTCAGGCTCGGCAGATAGAGCCGGTGTTCGTTCATGATGGCGTTCAAGGGCACGATACTGGTTATGCTCAAGGTGATGAAGAAATTGGCGATACAGAAGGAGATGACGGGATGCCGCCGTATCCAGTATATGGCGAGAAAAGCCAGTACAAGGATGACTGCGATGGCGAGATAGACCATGAGTACCTGGCCCAGGGTCTTGTCGGAATCCACCAGTTCCGCCCAGAGCTTTACGGACTCGGCGGAAGAGAGAGAGAGCGATTTCAGCTTGACGTACATCATGGTGAAGACTTCTTTGATGTCGCCGGTCTCGTAGATGATGTTTTCGTAGCTTATGTTTTGCTTTACCGGGTAGACATAGAGGCGGAGGTAGGTGAGTAGGACCCGCGCCTGGGTAACCAGGTTGTCGGCGATGGGCCGCACCTTTCTCTCCATTATCATGGTGTCGAGAACTGCCTTCCGGTAAATGAAATACACTATCCACGTGCCTACCAGGGGGGCGTAGTATTTAACGCGGTGCAGTAATGACTTGTCCAGGGTCCAATTTCGTTTCCGGTCCTTTTCCGGATGGATGAAAATAATGTCGATGGCGGCAAGGATGCCCGGCGTTACGAACACCAGCTCCTTGGTGAGCAGGCCGAGCACGAAAAACAGAACGCTGATGATAAGCAGATTATTGCGGTCCTCGCGTATCGAGCGGACCCAGAAGTACATCATGAGGAGCATGAAAAAGACACTCATGCTTTCCGACCGGCAATTGATGTAGTTAACGGTTTCGGTGTTGACCGGATGAATGGCGAAAATGACCGCAGTCAAAAGCGCCATACGTGGTCGTCCCGACAAGTGGCACAAACCGACATAGATAATCAGGCAGTTGGCAAGGTGAAAGAGGATGTTGACGAAAATCCAGCTCCACGGATTGAACTTGGTCCACATATAATTGAGCGCAAAGGTGGACAACAGAAGCGGACGCGGCATGGCGACCTGCGGGCGGGAGCTGAAGTGCTCGGGCTTGTAAAAATACTCCAGGAAAAGCTTGAGAGATTCCGGGTTCTTCTCGACGTCCACCTGGATTTTGAGGTTTTTCGTTAAAGAGTGGATGTCGTCATAGTGAAAGCCGTTGCGCATCGAGTTTAAGTACACCACAGAGATGAGCGCCACGATGAGCATGATGCCCAAGGCGTGGGCCCGGGCAAATCCCAGGACAGGGGACCTTTCGGTGGCCGGCTTTTTCTGTTTCGATTTTTCTTTGGGTTTGTCCTTTGCAGGAGACGCCGCGCCTTTTTTGGCCCCTTTCGAGGAATCGATCACGGAACGGACCTCGCCGGGCTTCACGCCAAGCTCCCGGGCAAGCTGTTTGACCGAACGGCGAGGGTACTTGTCCAGTATGTACTTCTGCTCCTTCTTGGAAAGCGACATATTCAGTACCTTGTGTTCCTTAACATCGAATGCTTATTTTAATCACAATTTTCCAGTGACTCAAAAAAGGGGCCTTCTGGCACCGGAAAATGTCGAGGCTTGTTATTTGTTCGCGCCTTTGCTAACTTTATCTTCCCATGAAGGGTCTGTTTCCACAAGGCGACACTATTGCCGCGGTGGCCACTCCTCCCGGAAAGGGTGCCATCGGAATAGTAAGGATATCAGGTCCGCAGGCGTTTTCCATAGCGGACCGGCTTTTCCAAGGAAAAAAGGCCCCCTCCGGCATGGACAGCCATACCGCGGCCCGCGGGTGGATCGAGCACGGCGGAGAGGCCCTTGACCAGGCGCTTTGCCTTGTGATGAGGGGACCGCGTTCTTTCACGGGGGAGGACATCGTCGAGTTCCATTGCCATGGCGGACCGGCCGTAATCCGCCGGACTTTGGAGGCGGTACTCGAAATGGGTGCGCGCCTTGCGGCTCCTGG
>P_1C_Sed_2_UnCtyDRAFT_1000633_pt1 | contig 10527 bp, 9 predicted proteins | sample Pon1CUnioCityCA_4_FD_10229 | JGI IMG/M metagenome (IMG submission 10229) | reverse complement strand
CTTTCACATCTCAATATCATATTGCAAATACGCCCCGAATACCGTTGAATAAAACCTAAGCCTCCCCATGACCACACGTTTCCATTGACTGCGCCAGAAACTCATCGACTCTGGTTCTCTCACACACTATCTGCTGTATGCTGTGGACGAAATACTGTTAATAATGGCAGGCGCAAATTTGATCTCTATCAAACATCCGGAAGCTGAATGGTAGGCCTTAATGAACCGGGTTTGCTGCAGTAAGAGAGGTTCGGAATTGAGTGGGACAGTACCCTGGTAATTAGTGGACTGCAGCGGCTTAATATGCGCATGTTTCGAGGTAATTAGATTAAGTGACTTCTGCACCTGTCCGGGAAACTCTCTTAGGTTTTGAGCTTTGAAGTAGCTGCAAGCGCAGCTCCAATAATACCTGCATGATTACGGTTTTTAGCTGGAAGCACGTCAGTATCCAAATGAATATATGGTTTAAAGTCGCTGAATTTTTTACTGACTCCGCCACCAATTATGATCGCATCAGGCCAGAACAGAGCTTCAATTAACTGAAGATATTCATTAACCCGGCCGCCCCACTCTTCCCAGGTCAAGTCATGTTTTTTTCGAATAGAATTTGCCGCGTAATCCTCAGCAGCCATATTATGCAGGGGGATATGTCCCAGCTCCGTATTTGGCACTAAATGCTGGTTGTGAAATATAGCAGTTCCAATTCCAGTTCCGAAGGCAGCCATGAAGATCGTGCCGTACCGATTTTTTCCTGCTCCAAATGTCACCTCCGCACATCCGGCAGCATCTACATCATTAACAAGGTGGGTTGGACAACCGGTCTTATTTTCTATCTGCTCAGATGCATTAACCCCAATCCATGAGTTATCAATATTTGAGGCTGTCTTTACAATCTCATTTTTCACCGCTGCCGGGAAACCACAACCAACAGGTCCCTGCCAGTCAAAATGGTTGATTATGGCTTCGATAGTTTTGATCATGGCTGGCGGTGTGGCAGGTTTTGGTGTGTGAATCCGATGCCGTTTGGTCATCAGTTTACCTTTTTTAGTATTTACAATAGCCCCTTTAATACCCGATCCGCCTACATCAATTCCTAATATTTCCATAGTGATTAAAATAACAAAGAAGTGGGGGAATTAGAAGACTCAACGCAGGTCAAATCAAAAAGGATAACTTAGGGCATGGATATCTTTTCACGTCTCACGTTTCACGTCTCAAATCTCTATTGCTAAAAAGTACTGAAACTATTTAGTTGCCAATGAATAGAACCAACGCCTATTTATGCTCCCACATTCAATAATCAGTCTGGAACTTTAGGTGCTTTGTTGAATTACGGGCGAATAAATCTCGTTACTGACGAACCTCTACGAGCCATGTTGTTGAATTGGCCTGGTCTGGTAGAAGATATGGTAGAAGGTGAAGTTGATCAGAAAGATTTTCAGGTAGAGATTTATGCACCTTTTATTATAGAATACCTCTCACTCAATCGAGTATACAACAAGTTTGCAAGTAAATCCTTCAGAGGTGGGCCATTTGATGTTTACAGGCGTGAAACCAGACTTATACCGAATTAACCGGGTCTTTTCCGTGATCCTGAATTCGAAAATACTCTGGTCAGACGAGAGTTTTTTTAATGGGTGCGTCTACTGAATCAGAAAATCTTATTAATCAAGCTAAACACATCATTGAAAGTATAGACATTCATATCAGCCAGTAAAAGGGCTCACTTACTTTTTTATGTCAAAAAAGAAGAAAACCAGAACATGAATAGAATGATTTAATGAAGAAAGTGGCTTTAAACTATGCAAATACAAGATTGATATTTATTGACTTGTTGGTCATTTCGATCATTGCATTCTGGCCAACTTATTACGCTGTTTTATTGAATACTGATTTTTATGTTCATTTTCATGCATTTACAGCTTTGCTATGGTTTGGCATGCTGATCGCACAACCATTTCTAATAAAAAATTGAAGACTGAATTTACATCGTCAGATTGGAAAACGGTCGTATACAATAGCAGGACTTGTAATACTCACTATAATACGATTGGCTCATAATCGAATCAGCACTGCTCCTGAATCTCTTTACGCCATTCGGACATACATTCTCTATCTGCAGCTCTCACTGGCATTTGTATTTGGTATCACATATAGGCTGGCTATCTATTATCGTAAAACGAAATCCATATATGTGCGTCTGATGGCGGTAACGGCATTAGCTTTTGTTGGATCCCGTTTTCACCAGGTTTATAAGGTTGGTTATGCCCAATCTGGAAATAAATACTCAATGGCTTACATTTGCTTTGATCAATATTATTTTGGCAGGCCTTGTAAATGTTGATCGCAAGCCTCGAAAAGCAAAGTGGGTTTATCCGGGATTACTGCTTCTTTGCATTCTGATTGAAATTCCCATCTATTTTGATTCGACCACCCTGAGCTGGTGGCAGATATTTTCTCAATGGTTTACCTCATTATTGCTGAACATCATAAGNATGTAGTTTTTGGAACCAGATAAAGTGTGTATACTTTTTCGTTTAATGAAAAAAGGAAATCTGGATCGGATTGCTTCGTAATTTCTTAATGCCATGCCTACCAACAAAAAGGAATGATTTTATCGTTTTTTATTGTTTAGATATATGGTTCAAAGTAAAGTTTGTTTCATAAATTTCGAGAATAAAAGCTTTACATATTCATTACAAGAGATCTCTATATAATGATTGAGATTGAAAATAAAGACTACACATTTCCATTCTCAAAAGGTATACTGGCTCAAAGTATACAACCGACAGGTCTGCCGATAGATGACATTTACAAAATTGTGAGAGAAGTTGAAGATGCTCTAAAATCTGAAAAAACTCCTGTTCCGGCGCATGATGTTCATAAAAAAGTGGTTCAGGTACTAAGCAAAAAAGGGCTTGAAAAAGAGATAAGAAGATATAAGATAAGTCGTAAAATCGCTCTTATCGACAAGCCCCTGGTAATATTAATTGGCGGTACATCGGGAATTGGAAAATCCTCAATTGCTGCGGCCCTGACGCGGCGTCTTGGAATTGAACGAGTCATTGGAACAGATGAAATCCGTGAGGTGATGCGCTACACACTTCCGGAAGATTTACTGCCTGCACTTCATAAATCAAGTTTCGAAGCGGGCGAAACATTAGCCGGCCCTGATATCAAAGAAAATGTTTTAGTAGGGTTTACCAGGCAGGCCAGTATTGTTAACAGTGGCGTTCGGGCCTACATCAAAAGAACGGAAAAAGAAGGCTTGAAAGCTATCTTTGATGGTGTTCATCTTGTACCTGGCATGCTTGGTATTGACGAAGAAAACAGTTCCGTGATGATCTTTCATTATTTGTTGACACTCAGTGATAAAGAAGAACATATTCGGCGTTTTCATTATCGCAAGGAAGGAAATCTTCGAAATCCGGAGAGATATATTCAAAAAATTGATCGAATAAGATCGATTCAGAAGTATGCGATAACACAGGTTAAAGAAACTGATGCTAAGAAAATTGAAAATCTGAATAAAGGTCAAACAGTAACTGAAATAGTGGACGACCTGATAGAAAAACTTCCAATTCAAATTTCTGAAAACTATGACGAATAAAAAAGCACCTACAGACAAGCTGACTATTCCAATAAGGCGGTTTATCACCAAGCGACTCATATCGGTGGACCAGGAATCAACGATCAGAGAGGGTGCAACCAGAATGGTTGAGTTTGATATCAGTTCGTTGGGTATTCTTGATGACGAAAAAGTAGTGGGAATCGTAACTGATTCTGATTTGAAAAAAAGAGCACTCAGTGCCGGTAAGTCTCCCGATGATTCGATCAAAGATATCATGACATCTCCGCCAATTACAGTAGATGTAAATTCAACAATAGAGACTGTCCTCGACATTATGACCAGAGATCAAATCAAGCATGTTCTGGTTAGTGAAAGAGGTGAGGTTATAGGCATCACAACACTCAAAGATCTTAAAAATCTTGACCTTCAAGAGCTCGAAACACTTATTGCAAGAGACTAATCTGGATAAACCATGAAGATATTTCACTTTTCTGATATGCATGCCGGAAGTAAGAAACATTTCCGGGAAGAGAATATGCGCCATATTACAAAAGAGATTAATCAAGGTGATTATGACCTGGTCATATTTTCAGGTGATGCAACCAACGAAGGTCAGAGGCATGAGTATGAAAAGGCTTCTGAGATGCTTGACAAAATTGAGGTTCCTCTCATATGCATACCCGGCAATCATGATGCTCGTTCAGGTGGAATTAAATTATTTGAAGAGTACATCGGCCCTCAAAATGGAGTTCATGATTTAGGAGAAGCTGTTGTCATAGCGGTAAACAGCGCAGTGGGCGACAGTAACGATGGCAGGGTGGGCAGAGTAAAGTTTAACCTGCTGAAGGAGGCTCTTAATGAGCATAGTGAAAAACCTGTAAAAATACTGGCAATTCATCATCATATTCTTCCGATCCCGATGTCGGGCCGGGAGCGCAATGTATTGGCCAATGCAGGTGATCTACTGGATCTCATTCAAAAAGCGGACGTAGATTTAGTGGTTTCAGGACACCGGCACTACCCAAATGTCTACGATGTAGACGATACGGTGTTCATAAATGCTGGAACGGCATCCTCAAAAAAAACCCGCTATGGTGATGTTAACTCATACTGTGTGATTGATATTGACGAGACGAAGAAAAAAGTTACCACCAAACGCCTAAACGGTAAAAATACAGTTAGTAATTTTCCCAGAAAGACAAAAAAGGTATTTTCTGATTTTGGGTCTCGTGAGTTTCGTGCTATTCAGATGTCAAATACATTTTTTTCGGACAGTGACTCTTTCCTCGAACGTCACTGGAATCAGGCGGTTAAGACGATTGATTCTTTAGACCCAAATTTACTTGTTCACTGCGGAGGGATTGTGAAAGAGGGGTTGCCGGGTAATTACGACAATGCCATCAGACAGCTTAATAAAATTGATTATCCGATGGTATTTACACCGGCTGCCCGTGATATAAATTATATGGGATACCATTTATTTAACCGGCATTTTGGGGAACTTGACCAAGAGTTTGAGCAGGATGAGTTCTTTTTCCAGGGGCTGTCAACACCACAGTACGATTCCTCAATTGGAGTAATGGGCGATACAGAACGCGAGGCTTTGATTCAAAAAATGGATGATATTTCATATGACTTCAGGTGCGTGTTTCTTCACCACAACATTGTGCCAATTCCGCATAGCCGTGAGAAGGGGTTGCTTGAAGATGCCGGTGACCTTCTTCGGGAGCTTGTAGATTCAGACATCGATCTGGCGTTGACCGGAACCAGCTATCACCCGTTTGCAACTCGTGTAGATGGCATGGTAGTTGTGAATGTAAATTCCATCAGCAGTGCCTACCAGCGAAGCCGTTTTGGAAACTCTTTCAACTTGATCGACATATACCAAAAATCCATTGTTGTGTCAGAAGTAAGTTCATTCTGGGGAAAACGCCGATTGNTGGGTATNTGGGAGCGATGATGAACTCATTCTGCTTCAGTTTAAAACAATGCATTTCTTGTGACACCATAACAAAAAAAATTATCTCCTCTATGCCAGGCAGGGATGTCGGCAAATATTATCTCGATGGTAAAGTTCATTATAGCTTATTCAATGTAAAAGAATGTAGTTTTCAAATAATTGTGATGTAAATCAATTACTCTTGATTGAATCTTTATGATAATCCAGCTAAAAAGATACTTTCTTAGCCTGCTTTTGTATAGATTAAAGTGAAAGATCTTATGTAGAAAAAGAGATCGGTGAAGAAACAGCATACCAGTAATTTTGCTGCTATGATTAAGTGCCCAGGCTTATCATGAAATAAAAAATAGTGAGTTGAAGCTATATGGAAGCGATAGGATTTATTACGGCCATCGCCATTATTTTATTTGCAAGGCTTGGTATGAGATTGTTAAAAAGGTATATGGAAACACAGAAAAAAGACGAGAAAAACGATTGATACGTTTCGTCTTCCTCGTTAATGAGATATCATAAATTGTTATTATTCTAATTCTCAGAATTACTTCGCCAGGTAAATCTCCAACTCTTCCAGTGATTTTCCTTTCGTTTCCGGGACAACTGTGATAATAAAGATCAAACCGGCTACCGCAAATACGCCATAAATCAGGAATGTGATTGAACTTCCAAAATTGGCAAGCTCCCAGGGAAACACAAGCTGCACCCCAAAGCTGACTGCCGAATTGATGAGTCCCACAAATGAGATAGCGAGCCCGCGAATGTAGTTGGGGAAGATCTCAGAGAAAAGTACCCACATGATAGGGCCGAGCGAGATGGCAAAGGATGCTACAAATCCAAGGATACAGATTAAAATTAGCGTAGCATTAATATCAGCCGCTGCCGTAATCAGCTGTGATTCATACGCTGCAGCAACATCATCACCCAAATTGGCCGAGAGTGCCTGTTTGAATGACAGGTCATTATCGTATACGACGCCTATCATCGGACTCAGCTGCTGCTGATTGATTTCTGCAGGGAGCTCTGTGATAGATTCTTGTTGCAGTGAATACGTTGCACTGCTAAATGCAAATGAGAGAACCAGCATGCAGAGTGCAATTCCCCCCACACCACCTATCAACAATGGTTTGCGGCCCAGCCTGTCGATGAAAAGAATAGCCAGTACGGTGAACACCAGATTGGTGAGGCCAACTAAAATTGCCTGAACAAAAGAGGCATCAGTGCCAATTCCTGTCTGTTCGAAAATAATGGGAGCATAGAAAAAGACGGCATTAATTCCGGTGATCTGCTGAAGAACTCCAATCACGATACCGACCAGGAGTACCAGCTTAAGAGCAGGCTTAAAAAGATCCCGTAGTGTTCGCTTCTCTTCATCTTTTTCTTTTTCAAAACTATTTTTAACCAGCTTATAAACCTCGCCGGCTTTTTCTTTTCCATTAACTTTGGTGAACACGTCCATGGCCTCGTCATCTCTTTCCTTCATCATCAACCAGCGCGGACTGTTAGGCACGAAGAAAAGCCCGATAAAGTAGAAGATTGCGGGAAGAGTTTCCAATCCGAGCATCCAGCGCCAGTTGTAGGTGTCGAACTGAAGGGCCTGGGCCCACGCCAGATCAGATTGGCCTAGCTGAAGTATCATATAGTTGGTGAAAAAAGCGACCGAGATACCCAGTACAATATTAAGCTGATTAATGGATACCAGGCTGCCCCGGATCTTTGTTGGAGCAATTTCAGCAATGTACATAGGAGCGACAATCAATGAAGCACCCACACCCAATCCCCCAATCATTCGCGCGATCACCAAAATAAGAAATGAAGGAGCGAAGGCAGACCCAATGGCAGAAATAGAATAGAGTATGGCAGCGAGGCTCAAAACCTTTTTTCGGCCCAGTCTATCGCTCAAAGGCCCTGCAATCATCATGGCCAGTGTAGCACTAAGTGTGAGCGAGGCCACGGCCCAGCCCAGCTGGATTTTGGTTAGCTCAAATTCAAGTTCAATAAACCGGTTGACACCCGAAATGACGGATGCGTCAAACCCCATTAAAAAACCACCGAGTGCCACAATGAGCGACACAACATACACGTATTTTTTCTGACTCATAGGATCTGTTTTTTTTCTTGTCTTTAGACCATTCCAACAGTTCCCAATGTATGTGAAAATTTTGAAGGACGATAGAAAAAATATGGCGCCCATTAATCTACAAATTTGAACTACAGTTAGAGGCTCAATTGATTGATAAAATTGAACCAGTATTTTTTGAAAGTACTCAAGAAAATCAAAATTAAGGCAGACGATCAGAACAGTTTTTTTGATCTCATTGATGGGGCTTTATATCTATCAGTGGTATGAGGTAGATAGAAATGTGGTAGTGCTTTGTTATTGAGATCTGTGATATGAAGGGCTGATAATGTACCATCTGATGTGTGATTGCAGTTTTGCATTTTGAAACTCATTGGGTAGGGACGACCCGTCGTTAACGACCAACTTGCCAATCACACAGAGTTTGCCAATCTTAATGCNTTTCGGAAACACCTTAAATTAAACTAGCTTAATGGCTAAGCCAACGTCCTGATTGTTTTTGGTTTGTGGCGGGATAGATTGAAGAGCTTTCTGAATGAATCGATAACTCATCACCAAAATGTGTCATGATGAACTCAAACGTAAAAACGAGCCAGGATATGGGAGTAATAATACTTTGCAGACAACCTCGTATATTTAATCTATTCAAAAAAACATGTATCGATTAAAGTGCCCCTGATTTTTTTGGGAATAATTATTAGGAGATGGGCATCAAAATCTTAATATGAACAAGAAAATCTTTACTCGGTGGAGCAAAAAGTGAGCTTTTAATGAGCAAAGCTCACACCTGAGAATAACAATCCAATCAAAAAAAAGGATTAAATGGCTGAACAATCCGAATTCAAACGTGATGTGGGTCTTTTTATGGCCGTCATGATTGGAATTGGAGCCATGATGGGCCCCGGAATTTTTGCTCTTCCCAGTGAAGTGGCCGGGTCTGCAGGTCCGCTGGGGATTCTGGCATATCTCTTTATGGGCATCCTTACCCTTTTCACTGCATTTAGCTACAGCGAACTGGGTGCAGCCATTCCAATAGCCGGAGGTGGGTATTCATTCACCAGCCGCACACTGCCGCGACCGGTTGCATTTCTTACGGGGTGGTTTTTTTGGATTGGGAATACACTTGCATGTGCGCTCTATGCAGTCATTTTCGCTCTTACTATTAAAGCCTATTTTTTCCCTGAGATCAGTGTAATTGTAGTGATCGTTCTGACGACGCTTGTGTTTACGGCCTCAAATTTTATTGGCCAGGCAGAGGCGCTTAAATTCATAACCGTTATGAATATAATAGAGCTGATTATACTGATCGGGGTTGGTATTCTGGGTGCGTTTCATGTTGAACCTGCGAATCTGAAGCCCTTTACTCCTATGGGTCTGGATCCATTACTTCCCACTATGGGTCTTATTTACATTTCGTACGTTGGGTTTGACTTGATCACGGTTGCTGCTGAAGAGATTGTTGAACCAGCCAAGAATATTCCCCGGGCAATCTTTATTACACTCGGAACCGGTATCGCTATTTATGTTTTACTGCTCTGGGTAATGATGGGGGTTGTAAACTATACGGAACTCGCAGAAACGAGTACGCCATTTATATTTATTTCGGACTACCTGTTTGGAGCGTGGGGCCGGTGGGCTGGTATTCTGGCAACTATCATGGCAAGTTTATCTGCATTTAGCGTTACACTGGGTGCAAGCGCAAGGGTACTCTTCGCGCTTGGCAGGGATGGTCATTTTCCATCTGTTTTTGCAAAACTTCATTCCAAATATAAAACGCCCCATATATCGCTGTTTGTATGTGCTGCCCTGGTAACCATTTTGGGAGCTTCAGGAATCGTGCGTTTGCTCGCTTCAGCAAGTAGTTTTGGATATTTGATTGCAATAGGTATCGTCAACTATACGGTGATTGCGCTCCATCAAAATATGCCGAATCTAAGGAAGCCGTTTAAAGTATTGCTGTATCCTGCCGTCCCGCTTATAGGTATCATTTCGTGCTGGTTTTTTGTGCCAATGCTCGAATTTCAAAGCATCATGTTGGGAACAGGTTTAACAGTATTTGGCGGTGTACTCTATCTATTACAACCTCAAAACCGGGCAGAGTTTTCTAAAATCCCTTCTTTTATAAAACAGCTAAAAATTAAATTCCAAACATATTGGAGACCATATATGAATATTCTGATTATTGGCGGCGGTAATTTAGGAACTAACATTGCAGACCGTCTTCTTAAAAAGGACGAATTTAGGATGGTGTTCCGGTCTGCAGAATACCAGATCACGTTCATTGAACAGGATGATGAACGGTGTGAAAAACTGGGAAAACGATATAATGTACCCATCTTTCAGGGCGACGGTACCAAACAAGAGATACTCGATCAGGTTGAACCGAAAAAAATGGATGTAGCTATCGCTGCTACAAACAATGATGAACGAAATTCAATCATAGCACTGCAGGCAAAACGGCTGGGTGTCAAAAAAGTGATTGCTATTTCCCGGGACCCGGATTACGTAGCTCTTTTAGAAGAGAACGGCATTGTTTGTATAAGTGCCCCGTATGCTACATCAGCAATGGTTGAAAACTATCTGGATCGTCCCATCATGGCAGACCTCTTCCAGATTGAAGGGGGTGTCGCTAATTTGATCGATGTGGAAGTTCCGGAAAATGGAGTTGTTGTAGATAAGGAAATTCAGGAGATAGATATTCCTGACCAGTGCGTCGTTGCTGCAATTATCAGGGATGATAAATTTGTAGTACCACGAGGTAAGACCAAAATTATGGAAAATGATCACGTCGTGATCGTTGGGCCGGAGGGTTTTATTCAGAAAGTGTACGAACTCTTTTCAAAGACAGTTAGCTGAATTCAGACGTATTTACTATTTAAACTGTAAATAGCCAATAGGTGGCCGGCTCCGATCCGAACTCGG
>P_1C_Sed_2_UnCtyDRAFT_1000631_pt1 | contig 10531 bp, 10 predicted proteins | sample Pon1CUnioCityCA_4_FD_10229 | JGI IMG/M metagenome (IMG submission 10229) | reverse complement strand
GGCTTGGAGGCGCTTCAGGCCAGGTATTTGTCCTTATACCTTTTAACAATGGCCGACATTGCCGCACCTGCTTTGCCTCGGACCACCATGTCGGCGTAGTAGTCGCCGCCGGTTTCGGAGAGGTTGATGATGATTACCCGGGCCCCTGCTTCCTTGGCTATCATGGGCATAAGGGCCGCGGGCCTGACCAGCAAAGTCGAGCCGATGGCGGGCATAAGGTCGGCCTCCCTGGAAAGCCGCTCGGCCTCCCGCATTTCTTTTTCAGGCATGGCCTGGCCGAACGAGATGGTGGCCAGCTTTAAAATCCCTCCGCATTCCGTACAATAGGGCACTTCAATGCCTTCGTCTGCAATCCGCTGTCTGATCTCCGTTGAAGGCAGGCGCCGGTCGCAGGAGAGGCAGTAGACCTCGCGGGCCGTGCCGTGGATTTCGACCACCTTGTCGGCTGGAACGCCGGCGTCCTGATGGAGTCCGTCGATGTTCTGGGTTATGACCGCCTTAAGTTTGCCGAGTTCGTATAAGTCGGCGAGCGCGTAATGGGCGGGGTTGGGTTTGGCCTGTCCCATTGATTCCATTTCCATGAACATCCGCCAGCGCATCTTGCGGGCCTCTTCACTGGCCAGGAAGCGCTGGTAGGTCATCTGCTCGGGATCGTATCTTTCCCAGATGCCTCCCGGCGAGCGGAAATCGGGGATGCCCGATTCCGTGCTCACGCCCGCTCCGGTAAAGGCCACTATATTTTGAGACTCGTGTATCCAGTCGGCGACCAGCGTAAGTGCCTCTTCGAAGTTTGCGTTCTCTTCCGCACTCATCTTGTCCTCTCAACTTTGGGCAGGGTTCATGCTCCCGCTCTGGTATCCTCCGAGGTCCGCCGTGATCATGGCAAAGCCTTCCTTCAAGAGGAGCTCGTGTACCTTTTGCCTGGTTTCTTTTTCGAGCAGCTTTTCCATTTCGTCTTCTCCCACTTCAAGTCTGGCCAGTCCGTTGTGGCAGCGCACCCGCACCTGGGAGAACCCCAGGTCCTTGATGGCGCGTTCGGCCCGGTAGACGGTGTCGAGCAGGTCTTCGGTAAGGGCGGTTCCGACGGGGAACCTTGTTGCCAGGCATGCCTGAGAGGGGGCGTTCCAATTGGGCAGTCCCCGCTCTTTGGCCACACGTCGGATGCGGGCCTTGTCAAAGCCGGCCTCCAGAAGCGGCGAGAGCACTTCCAGCTCGGAGGCCGCTTTCATGCCGGGCCGATATTCGGCAAGGTCGTCTACATTGGCGGCGTCAACGAGCTTCATCGAGTAGCGCGACGCCTCTTCCCGCGCCCGTTCGAACATCTGTTTTTTGCAGTGATAGCAGCGGTCGGGCGGGTTTTGAGCGAAGCAGGGGGACGACAGATCAGGCGCTTTTAATTTAATCTGCCTGATGCGGTTTTTGCCGGCAAAGCTTTCGGCGAAGTCCTGTTCGTCTTTGGGAAAGAGCGGCGAGACCGCGGTTATTGCCATGGTGCGCATTCCGAGCACGCCCTTGGCCACATCAAGAAGCAGCGTCGAGTCCACACCTCCTGAAAAGGCGATTGCGGCTCCGCCCGTGGCGTGGAGCAGGTCCCGCAATCGGTAGTAGGCCTCGAGGTCATCGCGGGACAGTCCTTGAAGATCGTCCACCATAGAGTCTAGGATAGCAGGAGGCCATTAAAATTAAAAGCGCTTTTTGTCGGTTTTTGGTGATGGTTTTGTTGTCCGCTGCAGATGAGAAGTATGGAGTAATTCAATCGAGGCTGCCGGCACGGTGAATGTTAGGATTTGTCCTGGCTGGCAAGCCCCTGTTTTGCTTTGGTTTTAATTTTGGTTTTTCTTTTGGCGGTCTTGAAAATAACGCATGCTATTTTGGAAAGCCCTGATTTTTGGTCATTTTTCAAAAAGTGTTTGACATTTCCGGAAAACTCTAGTACAATTAAAATTAGATTAGAAAAACCTTGGTTTCTAATATAGCTCATTGCTCGCCGCTGCTTACTGACTTATTTTACCTGCTCTATTGCTCTTTGTTCCGATCTTCGTGACCATGGCCAAGGTAGACGAGCTTCTTAACGAGAAGTACTTTCTTAACCGGACGGCCAGATGAGGTCATTAATTAACACTTCCAGCCGCTATACTTTCCGTTCATTATTTATATCCCCCCGGGGAAGCGAATGGTTTACATCTTGTCGCAAAACATTTTATCTGATTTTCCTCCTCACGACTAAGAGCTTTCATTCCGGCTATTTAGCTTACACTTTTGTTTTGGGGATACTTGGTTTGGTTTTTCTTACAGAACAAAGGGAGGGACAGGCATGTTCAAGGTTGGCGATGTTGCGGTGTATCCGGCACATGGCGTAGGCGTTGTCGAGAACATCGAAGAGAAAGAGATTTCCGGCAACTCTCAGACTTTTTATGTACTTCGGCTTTTTGACAACAACATTACTATCATGATCCCCCAGACTAACGCCGGCAATGTTGGTCTCCGGGAGGTCATCGCCAAAAAGGAAGTCAGCGAAGTATATAAAATTTTGCGTAAAAGGCGCAACCGGAAGAAAAATCAGACATGGAACCGGAGGCACCGCCTTTACATGGACAAGATAAAGACCGGCTCCATCTTCGAGATCGCCGAGGTCATGAGGGAGCTGTATCTTTTAAAGCTGAATAAAGAGCTAAGCTTCGGGGAAAGAAAAGTGCTGGATACGGCGCGGAACCTTCTTATAAAAGAGCTTTCCGTGGCCAAAAACTCCAATGAGGAAAAAATAGAAAAGGAGATCGAAAAAATTTTCGGTCGGGCTTGAATACTTCGAGCAAATCACCCGTAAGGCTCTGTAAATATTATTCTTGTTTTGAAAAGACAAAGCTTTTGCCGTTTTTTCTACCGGCTTACCGGCATATCCGGCTTGGCTCGACAACAGCTTGTCTGCATGCGATAATATCGTTGCAACTTTGACTGCCGCCAACAAGTCCGGGTTTAAAAATGCCATGAAATGCCGTATTTGGCCCTGCCTTTCCCGTTCCAATCATTTTCTCCTTTTTTCGCCCTGAAATCTGGTGTATATTTTTAAGCAAAGGGTCTTTTAAAAGATGAATACAGAAGTAATCGGTATTGTAGGGGCAGGCGTTGCGGGTTGCCGGTTGGCATCACTTTTGGCTTCCCGGTCACGAAAGGTCCTGCTGTTTGACCATCTCGCGCCCTGGGAGAAGCCCTGCGGCGGCGGGCTTACTTATAAAATATTTAGGGAATTCAAAGACTTAAATCGAAAATTTTTGGGAGGAGAAAGCCGGCGTCTGATGGAGATGTTGTTCCCCTCCGGCCGCCGCGTCAAACTCACCCTTGACCACGGCATCTACCTGGTCTCCCGGGAGACCCTGGGCCGGATTCTGCTGGACCGCGCCGTCAAGGCGGGCGCCGAGTTCCACAGCGAGAAAGTGCATCGTGTGGGAAAATCGGGCCCCCGCTTTTATATTGAAACCGAGGAGGGAAGATACGAGACGGACATCCTTATTGGAGCCGACGGTGTCCGAAGCATGGTGCGGGAAGAGTTCTCCCGGCCCTTTGAACGGGAGGACATGATACTGACTTACAGCGGGGTCCTGCCGGTCTCCGCCCGAATGCCTGTGCTGTTGAAGTTTTTCAAAGGACTGTCCGGCTACGCCTGGATTTTTCCCCGTCCCGAGCAGACCTCGGTCGGCATCGCGCTGGAAGGCGACATGGAACGGGACAGTATCGTCATGAAGCTGGATGATTTCGCAAAGACCGAGTTCAAACGTTTTGGCGTGGAATATCCGGGCCTTGATAAACCTGTGGGCCGGCTGTTGCCCAACTTGCGGCCCGAGACCCTGGCAGACCCCGGTGTGGCCGGCAAAGGCTGGGCCCTGGCCGGAGACGCAGCAGGGAGCGTAGACCCTATAACCGGCGAGGGAATTTACTACTCCTTCAAGACCGCAAACCTCATCCATAAAGCCATTGAAGCCGGCAACCTCGAAGAATATGGAACAAGCTTCCGGACCTACATTGCCAAAGAACTTGACTTCATGGCACGACAGCGCGAAAAGTTCTACTCCGGCAAAAGGCTCCGGGCATTGGGAATATTCCTCCATTACAGCCCCTCCGTAAGAAGACTGGCCCGGCAGCTAATCAGCGGCGCAGAAAACTATATGTGCCTCAAGCCCCGCGCTAAAAGAGAGCTGAACAAATACATCCGGGAGGTCGTCTTTAATTTCTTCGCCTTTAAAAAGGGCGAACGGAAGCCGAGCAAAAGATGAACAAAACGCGCCGCGGCCGCCCTGCGGATTAAAGATTTTTCCTTTCCCGCCACCTGATTTTTCTTTTTGAACAGAAGCATACATAACAAAAACAACAATTATATTTATGTCAAAAAGATTTTTCGAAGTGTTTTTACAAATTTCCCCGGAAAGTTTATTCCGTTAGATTTCGGGTCTTATCTTCCTGAAAAATAATAAAAAAATCCTTATTTTCTTAGCTGGCTTGTCCCATTGTATTGCCTTATATTGACCTTACAAACAGAGCATTTTAATTAAAAAGTAAGTTATATTATAACGAAAAGCATAAAAATAAATTATTGATTTTCATGAAAAGTAATTTTTTTGTTGACAAAAAAAATCTTCGGGCTATAATATTAGCGCTATTTGACATTCTGGTCAGCAGCTTGATTTATATTTATTAAAAATGCTCAGGGTATCATTAAGTTTTCAAGCAAGCGGGAGGCTGAGTGCCTTCTCGGACTGAAAAGGAGGGATTATGAAAAGGTTGGTTTTTACTGCGGCATTATTTGCGGCGCTTGTGTTTTCGGCTTCGGCATACGCTCAGGCGCCTGATCTTCACTGCTGGATCGAGTCATCAGATTTCACGGCGCCCAGCATTGAGGAAGTTACCGACGGATCCACTATTTCCACTATTCTAGTACACGGCGACACCACCGAGGAATATCTGGACCTCTACTATCGGAACAAGGGCGATGCTGACGCCACGGACGTGGAGTGTCATCTTTACAATCCAGAGCACGCCACATTGACGAGCGGCGACTCGATCCGTGTTCTCGGCACTGTCGCGGTTCCCGACAACGACCCCAGCTCTCTCAGTTTCGAATATGAGGTCGGTCTTGACGCCAAGCCTTACAGCAAGATGAAATGGGAAGCGGAGTGTTCTTTCAGTGACGGGACCACTGCCGTTTTCACCACGGCCTGCATGAAAAAGGTCAAGGTAAGGCCCCGACTGGAGAGGACCATAATAGACACTCATAGGGGACCGGTAAGCATCCATCCCAGCACCAAAAAAGCAGCTTACACCGAAAACAGCGACCTTCAGACCTATATCTATGACATGGTTTCCGGTGAGACCACCCAGTTGACCTTTGATACCGGCAATTACATGGACCGTCCCATGTTCAGCCCCAACGGAAAAAAACTGGCGGTTCAGCAATGGGATGGAAACACCTCCACAACCTGGATCATGAACATCGACGGTACTGAGGCGACCCCCCTTTATGGAAGGACCAACGACGGTCATCACGACGCCTGGTCCTGGAAGGGCGACCTCCTTTATATGCACCATTGCGGAGCCTCAAGTCTGCGAGACAAATACACCCTGACCATCGAGGGCGGGACTTATGAAATCTTTCTGGACAGCGGTTCGGATAGTTACCAGCCCGGCATGGACGTATACAAAGACCTGCTGGTCGTGCGTAACAGGACAACGAAATACCTGGAAATTTTTGATAAAGACGGTAGTTTCCTGGACACTCTCGACTTTTTCGACAACACCGCGGACGGCGAATTCAAGCCGGGGTCTTCTCCTGCAAAGCTTCTCTTCAGAGCAGTATACGATTGCAACAACAACAGCCAGCTTTTCACCATCAACAAGAACCAGGAGAACCCCACCTGTCTTACCTGTCTTAAGTCGGCCACCGAGTACCAGTTGAGCTCGGACGCCGACACCATCTTCCTGGACCACGAGGGCGTGATCAAGATCAAGGGAGTGTGGAAAGACGGCAACGTGGGCGGCAAGAATTACTGGGCCGGCAACACTGCCGAGGCCCCTTACGATCCGCCTCTTGACAACGAGATCACCCTTCCCGAGCCCCTCTCCGACGTTCCGGGGGACCAGGTTGCGGTGCGGGTGACCTATTGGTATCTGCCCTATTATTGCAACTCGAAGGCCCATTATAACAAGGCGGGCAACGCCATCGCCTTTAAGAGCTTAGAGCCCGATTACAACTCCATCTGGGCCATGAGAGCAAACGGCGACAAGCGCATTCGGCTTACCTTCAACGACGGTGACGATCAAGGATACAGCAAGAGTCTTCCCCGGATAGTAAAAGGCGGAAATTACGTGCTGTTCTCTTCCTATGCTTACGGAAGCTCGCATCTTACCATGCTTAAGCTGGACTGGAAGACCAAGCTGGCGCTGGGTCTGAGGTCAAAAGACGACGACGATGACGACGATTCCATCTGCGGCATGGTTAGCAACCGGCCCAATCCGCTGGGCTTTGTAGTGGTGCTCCTGCCGGTGGCAGCGCTCTACCTGCTGCGCCGCCGGGCAATGGTCAGATAAGGAGTGGCCTGACAAGCTCTCGCGTCGAATTTAAAAGACGCTCGCGAAAAGTCGGCGGGACCGGGTGAATCCCGGTCCCGCTTTTGTCGATTGTTTTGCCGTAACTTAATGTAATAAATCCATGCTTGATTCCTTCCGGAACATATCACAGTGGAGNTTNCATACCTGGCTGGGTGTGGTCTACTCCATACTACTTTTGGTGGTCATCGCCGTTCCTTTCCTGCGAAAGAAATGGACGGGCCTGGACAATGCCATTACCCGCAGCCGGGAATGGCTCGGCTCTCTTTTAAGCGACGACTTCAAAAAGGTAATGATGGCGGTCCTTGCCATAGCGGGGGCCGCGGCCTACATTTATTGCCTGACCTGTCCGGAACGCACTTCCTTAAGCGGCGCCCATAAGAACATCTTTCACGTTCTTACGCGGCTTTCCATCAGGGTATTTCCCTTTTTCATCATCGGCTGTTTCCTGGCGGGCATTATCGAGAAATATTTCCGGGCGGGCCGGATACCCTTCCCCAAGTCCATGCTCGGCAACGGTATCTTTGCCAGTCTCATTCCCATGTGTTCCTGCGCTGCCGTTCCCCTGGCGCAGGGCATGATGCATCTTCACCGGGTCCGGGTCCGGGCGGTCATTACCTTCCTTATGGTGGCTCCTGTCTTGAACCCCATGGTGATACCGCTGTCCTATGGCATTTTGGGAGGCGAGTATCTTGCTCTGCGGGTGGCGGCGACTTTTCTTTTGGGCATGATCACCGGCATTGTGGTTGAAAAATGGGTGGGAATTCCGGAAAAGGAGGGAGGCCCGGCATTTTCGTGTGTAGGGTGTTCCCGTTCTTCGGCATTCAAGCCCGAGCATTCCACTTCCGCGCTCATGCTGGGCTGGAACACGCTGGTGAACCTCATTTTCTACATATTCATCGGCGTCGCCATCGGGGCCATGTTCTCGGTCTATATGCCGCCGCCGTTGGTGGGCAAATACCTGTCCAATGGCTCGGTGGGACTTCTGCTCTCCGTGCTCATCGGCATTCCCATCTTTATCTGCGCTGGAGAAGAGACCATCATCCTGGCACCGCTCATGGACATGGGCCTGCCCATGGGACACGCCATCGCCTTTACCATCTCCGGAAACGCCATCTGTGTGACGTCAGTGGCCATGCTCCTGCCTGTCTTCGGCAAAAAGACCACGGCGATCATGGTGGGGGCGCTGTTTGTGGGGTCCCTGGTTTTCGGAGCGCTTATAAACGCTCTGCCTTCTGTTTACGGCCTTTTCTGATTATTTCTCGCCGTGGACCTCTTCAAAGTAGTACTTGGGAATATTAACATTCAACTCGGCCGCAAGCCCCTTCATTTTCGCTTCAATCTCATCAAAGCCCTGCTCATTAAGCTGTGACTCGATCTTTTTTGCCTTCTCGCTCAGCTTTACGGCCTTTCTGGTAATCTCGGTGTCGTCCATGTCAACCTCTTCGGAGAGTTCTGCCATGATGATCGACTGGCATTCGTCGATGATTTCTTCGAGCTGTTTTTCATGAGGTCCGATTTCCATGATTTGCATCTTTTTGATGGCTTTGTCGGCTTCCCTTGCAGCCTGTTGGTTTCCCTGCTCAAGGGCCTTTGCCTTGAGGCGGGGAAGATAGATACCCATGATCTTTATCCTCCGCAGGATTTTGGCGCAGCTTCCCCACACCTCCTCGGGAGCAAGGAGATGATGTTTGCGGAGGAGTCCCTTTTTCTCGTGCTTGAGATGAGAAAAGCGTTTTTTGGCTGTCTTGCGGTGTCCCTTTTCGCTTTCCGTTTTTTTGCTGGCCGCCAGGTACTTCTGCCAGTTCTTCATGGCCTTGCGGTATGATTGGTAATCGCCGGGCTTGACCTGATGATCGTAGTAGGTTGCCGCGTTATACAGGGCCAAAGGCAGGGAAGGGCCTTCCCCTTCTTTGTCCGAGGCTTTGCCGGACATTATGTATGAGCGCCATTCTTTAAGACTCTTTTCGCGGTGACCCCTGTCGGGGTACCCGTATTTTTCCAGGTGGGAGAGCTTTTGCCTTGCTTTTCCGGCTTCCTCTTTGTTGCCCGTCTTTTCATCGAGGTTTGCCAGTTCCCGGTAGGCCTCCGGATTGATGGGCTTTAAAGTGATGCTTTTCAAAAGCGCCTTCCTGGCCTTTTCGGTCTCTCCTAATGACTTGTAGGCTTCTGCAAGCAGGTCATAAAGCTCGGGGCTGTACTTAGGATTCTTGTGGACTATTTCGTCCAGTAATTCAACGCCCCTTTCCGTCTGTCCGGTTTTGATGAGCAGGCGGCCCATATTGAACCGGGCGTCCGTATGGCCGGGCCTGATATCGAGAATCTTTTCATAGTCCTGTCTCGCGGCTTCCGGATCGTTTTGCTTCTCATAGGCCCGGGCCCGCTGCTGAAGCACGGTAATAAGGTTTGCCTCTGCCTTCTTAGCCTCATTGCCGGCCTTCATCTTGTTTTCATAAAGGCGGGCCTTGGAGGTAAGATTTTGAATGGTCGCGTCTTTTGCAGGGTCTGTACCGCCGTTACAAGCGGCCACCCATATAAGTGACGCCTGGACGATTAAAAGGGCCGCAATTGTTCGAAAAGTTTTTTTCATTTTATTTCTCCTGTCCGGATACCGGCCCGTTGTGAAGGGCCTCGGGACTTTTTAATAGTACGACTATAAAGGGAAGGTTTCAAGTACAAAATGGCCAGGACCGGCTGAAAATCAATTTTTTTTGTCTTGCCGCTTTTTTGTTGCCAAGAGGTTTGTAAAAGCCGGTTAGACCTGCCGTGGAAATCGGATAGAATAGGATACTATGAAGATACTGGTGACCGGTGGCGCCGGTTTTATCGGCTCGAACTTTGTCCGACTGCTGTTGGGGGAGTCGTCCCACCATGTAATCAATCTGGATGCCCTCACCTATGCCGGAAACCCCGAAAACTTGAAAGACGTGGAAGACCATGATCGCTACAGCTTCATTGAAAGACGTGGAAGACCATGATCGCTACAGCTTCATAAAGGGCGACATCCGCGACCGGGGCCTTTTAAAAGAGCTGTTTGCCGGCGGCCCGGACGCAGTGGTCAACTTCGCTGCCGAGTCCCACGTGGACCGGAGCATCGAGAGTCCCGCCGAGTTTCTGGAGACCAATGTGACGGGCACGGCGGCCCTGCTGGACGCGGCGCGGGAGTTTGGCCTCGGCCTTTTTCTGCAGGTGTCCACTGACGAGGTCTACGGCTCGCTGGGAGAGGAGGAACTGTCCACTGAAGAAAGCCCCCTTTTGCCGAACTCCCCCTACGCCGCTTCCAAAGCGGCCGCGGACTGCCTGGTCAGGGCCTATCACCGCACTTACGGGGTTCCTTCCATCATCACCCGAAGCTCGAACAACTACGGCCCCTTCCAGTTTCCCGAAAAGGTCATTCCCCTGTTCGTGACCAACGCCATGGAAGACAAGCCTTTGCCTCTTTACGGCGACGGCGGAAACAGCCGGGACTGGATACACGTGGAGGACAATTGCCGGGCCATTCTGCTGGCCCTCGAGGAAGGAACGAGCGGAGAGGTCTATAACATCGGAGGCGACATCGAATTGAAAAACATCGACCTCGCCCGCCGGGTCCTGAAGATACTCGGCAAGCCCGACAAGCTCATTACCTATGTCGAAGACCGGCCCGGCCACGACAGGCGCTACTGCCTGGACTCGACAAAGATCGAGTCCGAACTCGGCTTTTCAAGGGAATACGACTTTGACGCCGGACTCGCCATGACCGTGAAGTGGTTCGAGAACAACCGGCAATGGTGGAAGAACATAAAAAGCGGCGACTACCGCGATTATTACGAGCGGATGTACGGCGGCCGTTTGAAAAAGCCGCGAAAGCCGGGCGGGAAATGAGGGAAGTAAAATCATGAAGGCCTTGGTGCTGGGCAGTAAGGGTATGCTGGGCCGCTCGGTCATGGAGCGGCTC
>P_1C_Sed_2_UnCtyDRAFT_1000628_pt1 | contig 10551 bp, 7 predicted proteins | sample Pon1CUnioCityCA_4_FD_10229 | JGI IMG/M metagenome (IMG submission 10229) | reverse complement strand
CGGGCCTGCATGATATACCCGGGGAAGCACCCCTATTGGGGTTCAATCAAAAACCTGACGGCACTGTCCGGGTCGCCCGGATCAAACCGAACCAGCGCCAGGCCGGAACCGTCCCAGGCAGCATTGAACATCCGGGTGCCTCCCTTGCTGAAACTCCATTTGCCGGTCAGGCGAGAGGCTTCATGGACATGCCCGTGCAGGGTGATGCCGGGCTGCCGCTTTTCGATGAACCGCTCTATAGCAATGCTACCCACATGAACATCCAGGGGCACGTAATCCACCATCTTTCCGTCGAGTGCAGCCCGGTCTAGAGGTGTATTATAGGGAGGGGAATGAAAAAGAAAAATCGCGCGGTCCAATGCTTCGTCGCCGGCCAGCTTCTCCAGATCCTGGCTGATGTTATCATACTCCGGATCGTAGTCGGGAGGAAGGGTTCGCATCCCTTCTGCCGGATGGGTGCTTCCCGGATCCACAAAACGAGATACATCGTATTTTTCCCAGTCCTTCAATCCAAAAGGCGAAGGGGGAATAAATGAATAACCATAAAGGGTGTAATCGCCAAAAGCTACCTTCCTGTTGTGCAGGTATTCCCACAACTGGTATTCCTGCCCTAAGCTACGGATCCGATCTTCATTGATCCGCAGATCATCGTTGCCCAGAATTAAAAATACACGGGGATAAAGATTTTTCAGCTCCTGCCGCAGACGCTGAAAACCTTCCTTAAGCACGGTACTCATAAAGTCTCCGCTATGCTCGCTATGGGAATAACCATGAGGCAGGATGTCTCCTCCAATGAAAAGGGCATCAGGTGGATCTTCTCTGATGCTCCGGAAAAGAGCATCGTAGAGCTCCTCCTTTCCATGCAAATCGGATACGAAATAACACAGAGGCATATGCATGCAAATATAACAAATTTATACAGGCAAGGATTTATCGTATGGAAAGTCCACAGCAGGACTGATGGGGTTTATTATTTCTCCCTTAAAAGTCTGGCCGAGTTCTGATGGCTGCCTACCATTGCCGCAAAACTGTCTGTTTTGTTCTTCAGGTCCTGATCGGTCACCAGGTGCAAATCAACCATTCCCTGTTCCATCTGGTATCCGGTCATCTCATAGTTGGTTTGGGCTATGCTTCGGCTCCATCCGTCAATCCAGTAGCGCAGGTTGCTTTCCTGGTGGGGGTCGCCTGCAAAATGCACCAGCAGGTCAAGATCGCTGGCTGGCCCGGCATTGGCCTCTTTGACACTACCAATAATATAGACCGCCTTCACCCCTAACGCATCAAAATCCATGGCATCGGCGATGTGCTGAGCCATGCTGTACCTCCACTTCCAATGCTTATCCGAGACAATCGGCAACACCTGATTGTCATCCTCCTGCAAGGGCGCCTTACCGAGCATGGCCAGGGTACGCTTTACCCGGCGGTTAAAGACAAACACGGATACCTGCTCCGCCAGAGTGTTTAAAAGATGCTGCTCTTGAGGCAAAAAAAGAGTATTCCAATCGCCTGTAATATTTTTTGAATAATACACCCGGATCTCTCCCAGTACCTTATCATCCACCACTATCTCAGCCAACTGGTACCATTGTGTGGGGTAAAAACGGGGGGTAGTATATTGCTGGTCTTCAAAATCGATGCTCGCCATGCATATCCCGGGGCATCTCCATCCAGAGGGAATCTCCCGTACAACTTTTTTCAGGACCTCATCGGTAGTCAACTCCTCCTCCCTGAGGATCTGAATGACCCGGTAGATGGTGTGGAGCTCTTTCTCTCTTTCCCTCAGATGTTGTAAATCCTCATTTTCCATGGTCTATTGATTGGATTCCACGATCTCACTTAACTCCAAAAAACGGTCCGTTTTTTCATCGATCGCTTTCATAACCTCGCCCAGCCGGTTGGATTTCTCCACCATTTGTTGATTGTCCAGGTTGCCTTCATTCAACTCCTGCTCAATCGAGGCTTTTTCCTGCTCCAGCTGTTCGATCTCTTTCTCCAGGGCTTGATACTCCATCTTTTCTTTATAAGAGGCGGTGCGCCGCCTGGACTTTTCCGATGCCGGCTTTTTGCTTTTCTTCTTTCCCCCTCCTCTTTCTTCCTGAAAATCCTGCAATATTTGCTCCCTGTATTGGGTATAGGTTCCCGGAAAATCCTTGATGAGGCCCTTATCCTTGAAAGTGAAGATATGGTCAACGATATTATCCATAAAATAACGGTCGTGACTGACGATCAGCACACAGCCGTTGAAATGAGCCAGGTAATCTTCCAGAACACCAAGCGTCATGATATCCAGATCGTTGGTGGGCTCATCAAGGATAAGAAAATTAGGCTTTTTCAGCAGGACAGTAAGCAGATATAACCTTCTTTTCTCGCCCCCGCTCAATTTGGCTACCTTTACATACTGCTTGTCGTAATCAAACAAAAAATAATCCAAAAACTGTTTGGCCGTGAGCGTCCTTCCGTCGCTCATGGTCACTGCTTCGGCCACTCCCCGGGCAATGTCAATGACCCGCTGATCCTCATTAAAACTCAATCCTTCCTGCCGATAATAGCCAATCTTAAGGGTTTCACCTGCCTCAACCTCCCCCTTATCGGGCTGATCGAGTCCTGTCAAAAGGTTCAGGAAAGTGGTTTTACCGGATCCGTTGGGTCCAATGATCCCAATTTTTTCAAACCGGTTAAACTGATAAGAAAAATCCCGGATCAGCGGGGTGTGATCGTATTGCTTGTACAAGTGTTTAACCAGCATTATTTTCTTCCCCAGCCGGCTGGCCTCAAAATTCACCTGCAGGTTCTCCTCCTGTCTTTTCTGCGAAGCCACATCCTTCAGGTTATAATACTGGTCAACCCGATGTTTGGCCTTGGTACCACGCGCTTTGGGCATGCGCCTGATCCAATCTTCCTCCTTGCGAAGTTGATTCCGGGCTTTCTCCACTTCTCTTTCCTGGTTATGGATCCTTTCGGCTCTTTTCTCCAGGAAATAGGAATAATTGCCCTTATACCGATACAGAACCATCTCCTCCAGCTCCAGGATATCATTGCACACACGATCCAGGAAGTACCGGTCGTGTGTGACCATCAGCAGGGTAAAAGACTGATTCTTCAGATAATTCTCGAGCCACTCGATCATGCTCAGATCCAAGTGGTTGGTAGGCTCGTCCAGGATTAGAAAATCGGGCTCATGGATCAGCACCTCGGCCAGGGCCAGTCGCTTTTTCTCGCCTCCCGAGAGGCTTTTGATCTTTCTGGTGAGATCATCTATCTGCAGGCGGGTCAGGATCTGATTTATCTTGACCTCATAATCCCAGGCCTTTAGTCTGTCCATCTGCTCAATGCTTTCCCCCAGAAATTTATCATCTTTTCTGTTCAGGGCTTCCTCATAGTTGCGGATGGCCTCCATGATCTTATCCGATGAATGAAAAACATACTCCCGTGTGGTCTGTTCAGGGTCCATATGGGGCTCCTGAGGCAGATAACCCACCTTGATCTCATTGCGGTAAATCACCTGCCCGGCATCCGGAGTATCTTTGCCCGCCAAAATATTGAGCAGTGTCGTTTTGCCCTCCCCATTGCGGGCTATTAGCGCCGCCTTCTGATCCCGGGCAATGCCAAAGGAGAGATTTTCAAATAAGAGAAGATCTCCGAAGGACTTGGTGAGCTGCTCCACCTGCAAATAACTAATCATACCAACCCGTGTTCTGTTTAAAAACACAAAAATACACAATCTTAAAGGATACTTTGAATTTATCTTGTATTTGTTCTATTATATTGTTTATACTATCTTTGATGCTTGCCTTGCCAAAACAACATTACCGGCACACATACAATGCATTATGAATCAACCAAGGCTTTTTCTGCTTGTTTTAATGGTCATGTGGCTCCCCGCCAGCCTGATGGGCCAGCGCAATTATGCAGATAGTTTGGAATGGACAAACCGGATCAATACCCTTGAGTCGTTGATCAGCAATGACTCAACGGCTCAGGCAAAAAACAGGCTGGAGAATCTCATGGAGGATGCCAGTGTCTCCGGGAATCCCGAAAAAAAGATTGATATCTACCGGTTGCTGGGCCGGACTTATCAATCCACTTCCGTACTCGATTCGGCTGTCCTGTACATGGAAAAGGCCAGCAAGCTGGCACAAAAGATAAATCCCGGCCAACAGGGAAACCGGTTTCTGACTTCCCTGGCCTTCTATTACTGGGAAATGGGCAATTACAGCCAGGCCCTTCGCAACGCACAAGAAGCCGAACGCTACTTTCGGGCTCACCCCGATTCAATTGTGCTGTTAAGGTTAAACAACGTTCTTGGTCTGATCTATAAGGACCTGGGCAACACCCGGCGGGCAGAAAATCACTTCAAGAAAGCCATTGCTCTGGCTACTCCCTTAAGCAGAGACCTATACAAGGGTGTGGTTTGGGCGAATATGGGCTCAATGTATAAACAAACGGGCGAATATAAGAAAGCCATTGAATACTACAAGAAAGGGAGCCGCATTGAACTGAAGCATGAGGATTATCGCGCAGCAGGCCGCTCTTTTGCCGTCATGGGAGAGCTGCACACACAATTGGGCCAGCATAAGAAAGCAGCTAAAAACCTGAAAGATGCAAAAGCATATAATGCAAAAGCCAATGACCTGTTGGGCATTGCCCGGACCCGCATTGCGCTGGGTGAACTCTACCTGAAAACAGGGAAATACCAACAAGCCAGGGAAATATACCTGAAAGCCAAAGAAATTGCGGATGCAAACAGTGCACAAAAGGAATTGATGACCAGCTATGAAGGGCTGTATCGTACTTCGAACAAACTGGGTCAGTATGAGAAAGCTTTTCATTATCAAAGCCAGTACCTCAACCTCTACAAAAACCTATACAGCATCAATGAAATCGTTCAGCTGGAAAACCTCCAGCATAAGCTCAACATGGAGCAGGAAAAAAACCGGAACCAACAACAACAAATCCAGAAACAAAACACCATCAACCGCCTTCTTTTGGCCCTGGCTATCCTCTCGGCCATGATTACTGCCCTTTTCATCTTTCTTTCCATCCGCCTGCGACGTTCCAAACGCTCGCTGCAGCAGAAAAATAAAGAGATCCTGGGCCAGAAGGAAAAACTGCAAGAGCTCAATCAAAACCTGGTGTTGGCCAAAAGAAAGGCTGAAGAGTCAGAAAAGCTCAAGGACCAGTTCCTGCGAAACATCTCTCATGAAATTCGAACCCCGCTCAACGGCATCGTGGGGTTCAGCTCCATCATCGCCGAAGGAGAAATCAAAAAGGAACAGCGCCTGGAATATTATACTTTTATTAAAAGGAATGCCAACCTGTTGCTTTCCACCATTGATGATATCCTGGACATTGCCCGTATTAAAACTCAACAGGTGGAAGTGCATAGTGAACCCTTCAACCTGAGAGAACTGGCAGATGAACTAAAAAAGATGTTCAGGCTCGACAAGGTGCAATACCGGAAGGAAAATGTAGAAATATTGATCGATTTGGAAAAGATCCCCCCCGACCTCGTATTGTATTCCGACCCTTCGAAGATCCGAAAAACGCTGATCATCCTCATGGACAATGCCCTTAAATTTACCAACAAGGGATTTATAAAAGCCGGTTTTGAGCCCAACGGCAAAGATGTCCGGTTTTTTGTCCAGGATACCGGCATTGGCATATCTGAGAAGCACCAATCCCTAATTTACGAGAGTTTCAGGCAGGCAGAAACCGAGCTGAACCGTCAGTTCGACGGGATGGGTGCCGGCCTTTCCATCGCCAGGTCGTTTGTGGAATTGTTAAACGGCAGGATCTGGTTTGAAAGTATACCCGACCAGGGCACAACCTTCTACTTTACTATCCCAAGGCAGGTAGAAGCGTAATTTCTGTCAGGTTAGCGATTTTTTGTATTTTTATGCCTTGCCGCGGGCAAAGCATGATGGCATTATTAATCCGATCTGCATATGACAAGGAAAGAAAGGACCCGCCGGGTGATGGAATACTTTCAGATTCATCAGCCGGTTGCTGAAACCGAACTCAAACACACCAATCCATTTGAACTGATAGTGGCTGTTATCTTATCGGCCCAATGCACCGACAAAAGGGTCAATATGCTTACCCCCGCCCTGATGGAGCGATTCCCAACGCCTGAAGCTATGGCCGAAGCCGATCAGCAAGAGATTTATCAATACATCAAGAGTTGCTCTTACCCCAACAACAAAGCCAAACATCTCTCCGGTATGTCCCAAAAGCTGGTCCGGGAATTCAACGGCATTGTCCCTGATGACGTCACGAACCTGCAGAAATTGCCGGGTGTGGGAAGGAAAACGGCCAATGTGATTGCATCGGTCATTTATGATAAGCCTGCCATGGCCGTGGACACGCATGTTTTCAGGGTATCCGAAAGGATCGGCCTGACCCGCAATGCCAGGAATCCACTTCAGGCAGAGAAACAACTCATTGAAAACATACCGGAAGAGCTCATTAGCCGGGCCCACCACTGGCTGATCCTTCATGGACGTTATATCTGCACGGCCCGTAAGCCCAAATGCGACCAATGCCCGTTGACTAATCTGTGCCTTTATTACCAAAAACAGGTAAATCCAGGGTAATCGAAACATCTCATTAAACGCATCCTTTTCCCTGGCATCAAAACATAGTAAAACCGATGACAAACATTAAAATAATTGCTTTATGAAGAAAACAATCTTGATGATCATTCCAGCCATTGTCTTTTTCCTGGCCGCTTCTGCAAGCCAGGCAAAGGACAAGGATTATTTCGTGCGGTACCCGTCCCTCTCCCATGATGGATCGAAGATAGCCTTTGTATACCAGGGAGACATCTGGGTGAAGAATCTTGACGCCTCATCGTCAGCCAGGCGCCTGACCATTCATGAGGGATACGACCGGATGCCCCGCTGGAGTCCGGACGATCAAAACATTGCCTTCACCAGCAACCGCTATGGACACAGCGATGTGTATGTGATTGACCAGGATGGCAGCAACACGCGTCGACTCACCTACCACTCCACTTCGGATCTGATCAGCGACTGGTATTCTGACCAGCAGGTCATGTTCACCACCAACCGGGCCTTTGCACAGGTAGAGCGTGAAGATGAAGTTTACACGGTTTCGTTGGATGGAGAAACGCCACACCGCATCATGGATGCTGTCGGCTACCAGCCGGTTCGCTCACCCAACGAACGCTACATTGCCTTTGTCAGGGGTTCCTGCCGTGAAGAACGGGAAGCATACAAAGGCCCTGCCAACAGGGACATCTGGGTTTACGACACCCAGACGGAGGCCTACCACCAAATAACCGAATACGAAGGCAATGACTTTCAGCCCCGCTGGTCAGACAACAACACCTTGTATTTTATCAGCTCCAGGCCAGGCAAATACAACATCTTCAGCATCAACCTGAACAATGGACAAAAAGCAGGAGAGCCCATTGCCCACACCCAGGCCGAGGAGTTTGGCATTCGCTATTTTGATGTGAGCGCCGACGGAGAAACGATGATTTACGAGAAAGGCATCGACATCTTCCTGAAAAGTGAAGATGCCCGCACTCCGGAAAAGCTTGCCCTGAAGATGACCCGCGATTACCGCTTCACCCCGGTTCAGCACAAGACATACTCCCACAACCTGAGCGATTATTCCCTCTCCCCCGGTGGACAGTACACTGCTTTTGTTATCAGGGGGGAAATCTTCCTGGTAGATAACCAGAAAAAGAAAAGCCGTACGGTGCGTCTGACCAAGCATCCTTACCGCGATTTTGATATCGACTTTGTCAATGATTCTACCCTGATCTTTGTCTCCGACCGATCAGGACAAAGAGAATTGTACCTGCTCAAATCAGCCGATCCCGATAAGTCTGGCTTGTATGAGTCGCTCAGGCACCAGGCCATTCAAATCACGAACAGCGACGAACCCGAATACAACCCTGTGGTCTCGCCCGATGGCAAGAAAGTAGCTTTTGCCAGAGGCAATGGCACTTTTGTGGTGGCCAGCATTGACACCGAAAAAGACCGGCTCTCCAATGAACAACTCCTGCGGGAAGAAGGATGGGCCACCCCCTCGGGTGTAACCTGGAGCCCCGATGGCCAATGGCTCGCATACAGCATGGATGACCTCTATTTCAATTCTGAGATCTTCATCCATCCGGTCGATAACAGCCATGACCCCGTAAATGTAAGCATGCATCCCAAAGGGGATCACAACCCGTTCTGGAGCCCCGATGGCAGCAAACTGGGTTTCATCTCCGAACGGAACAACGGCGACCGCGACCTTTGGTTTGCCTGGCTTAAAAAAGAAGACTGGCAAAAAACTCAGGAAGACTGGGACGAAGTAGAAGACCAGGAAGAAAAAGACGATAAGGACCAACCCGCAGACATCTCCATTGACCTGAAAAATATCCACGACCGGCTTGAACAGGTCACCAGCCTGCCCGGAAATGAAGGAGAAATGGTGATATCGAAGGACGGAAACACCTTCTACTTCGTTACCAACAGAGGAGGACGCAGAGATTATGATGCCGACCAGGATCTTTACAGTGTGAAATGGGACGGAGAAGAGATGACCCGCCTGACTGAGAATGACCAGTCGCCCAGGGGTGTTACCATAGACCATAAAAACAACACCCTCTATATGCTTAAACAGGGCGGAAGACTGGCCAAGCTCAGCACCAAAGACAAGGCCCTCAAGTCTGTCTCTGTAAAAGCCGAAATGGATGTTCACCTGAAAGAAGAAATGGAACAACTCTTTGAAGATGGCTGGATGATCATGCAGGAGAAGTTCTACGATCCTCAATTCCATGGCAATGACTGGAAAGAGATGAAAAAGAAATACAAGCCCCTGGCCCTTGCTGCTTCTACAAAACATGATTTCAGGGATATGTTCAACATCATGCTTGGACAGCTCAATGCCAGCCACATGGGTATGTACGGCAGCGACCTGGCAGAAACGGAAAACGAAAGAACAGGGCTGCTGGGAGTCGAAGTGGTGCCCCATAAGAAAGGGGTCGAGATCACCCACGTGATTCCCAACTCACCTGCTGACAAAGAATTCAGTAAGCTTCATGTAGGCGAGGTAATCACCCTGGTCAATGGCAACGAGATTGCCAACAACAACCTGTTTGCCAGCCTTATAAACAAAGCGGAAGAAGAAGTCTACATGGAAGTAATGGATCAGGATGGCAACACCCGCGAAGTGATCATCCGACCCACCAACAGCCTGAGGCAGGAGAAATACCAGGAATGGGTGGATGAGCGCAAAGCCCTCACGGATAAATACAGCGGTGGCAAACTGGGTTACATCCACATCCAGGGAATGAACTGGCCAAGCTTTGAGCGTTTTGAAAGAGAGCTCATGGCCAGCGGCTATGGCAAAAAAGGTATCGTCATTGATGTACGCTTCAATGGCGGGGGATGGACCACAGACTACCTGATGTCGGTATTGAATGTCAGACAACACGCCTACACCATCCCCAGAGGTGCTACCGATAACCTCGATGAAAACCATCAGAAATACCGTGAATATTATCCCTTCTCGGAACGGTTGCCCCTGCCTGCCTGGACCAAACCCTCGATTGCTCTTTGCAACCAGAACAGCTATTCCAATGCCGAGATCTTCTCCCATGCCTACAAAACCCTCGATCACGGAACACTGGTAGGTGTTCCCACCTTCGGAGCTGTCATCTCTACCGGTGGCAGAAGCCTGATCGATGATTCTTACATCCGGATGCCCTACCGGGCCTGGTATGTGAAAAAAACCGGTGAAAACATGGAACACGGGCCGGCAGTTCCTGATATCCTCATCAACAACCGTCCCGACAGCAAAGCGGAAGGCCGCGACGAACAACTAAAACGGGCAGTCGACGAATTGCTCAACCAGATTGAAGAGTGATACCAATAAAAAGCCGTCCCCCCGGGGATGGCTTTTTTTATTCCCCCTGATATATAACAACATGGGCCAAATACCCGATATTGAACAATGAGAGAATTGAAATGTAATAAAACAGGAAAGCATTGAACCATGGAATATGGATATTCTCAATAATCATAACGGATTTTATGTCGATCTTTATGAGCTGACCATGGCTCAGGGATATTTCTATGCCGGCAAAAAGGATGAGCCGGCTGCTTTTGACTATTTTTTCAGGGACAATCCTTTTGGCGGCGGCTATGTGATCTTTGCCGGCCTGTGGGACCTGTTAAAGTCGCTCGAGAACTTTTTGTTCAACCAGGACGACATTGAATACTTAAGGAAACTGGGGTTTAGGGATGAGTTTCTGGAATACCTGAGGGATTTCCAATTCCGGGGAACCATCACCAGCATGCGGGAAGGCGAAGTGGTATTTCCTGTAGAGCCCGTTCTGAGGGTAGAAGGAACCATCATCGAGTGCCAGCTGATAGAGACCCTCCTTTTGAATTACCTGAACTTTGAATCCCTGATCGCTACGAAAGCTTCCCGCATCCGGCGGGTGGCAGGCGAGCGCCCCGTCAGCGACTTTGGCCTGCGGCGGGCCCAGGGCCTTGGAGGCCTGCAAGCCAGCCGTGCAGCCATCATTGG
>P_1C_Sed_2_UnCtyDRAFT_1000627_pt1 | contig 10557 bp, 7 predicted proteins | sample Pon1CUnioCityCA_4_FD_10229 | JGI IMG/M metagenome (IMG submission 10229) | reverse complement strand
GCGATGCCTCACACATCTGCAAAACCGTGTTGATTAAAAAAGAATTTGATCAGGTACAACGAGCTATTAAAATGCTTAAAGAAAATCCCAATAGCCGTAGAATTGTGGTTAGCGCCTGGCATCCGGGTCTGCTTGATCAGATGGCTCTGCCGCCCTGTCATTTAATGTACATTTTTAATGTTACTGACGGTAAACTCAATTGTCATCTAACGCAGCGTTCCGGTGATATCGCGTTGGGCATCCCATTTAACCTGGCTTGTTATTCTGCACTTACCATGGCTATTGCCAATGAGGTTGGTCTGGAGTACGGGACGTTTGCTCATACTATTGTTGATGCTCATATCTATGAAAATCACGTGGATGGGTTGAAAGAACAGTTGACCCGTGAACCTCGACCGCTGCCAACACTCGAAATCGCTGACAAGTCGGTAGATGATCTTGAGTTCGACGATTTTGAACTTAAGGATTACCATCCTCATGATTCCATCAAATTTGAGGTCGCAGTATGATGCTGGCTGCCATTGTAGCCCATGATCCAAATCTGGTAATAGGTAAAGACGGCGATTTACCGTGGCACTATTCCAAGGACCTCAAATATTTTAAGCGGATAACTATGGGGCATCCGCTCATTATGGGACGGGTGGTGTTTGAAGAGTTGGGGGGAGATCCATTACCGGGACGTGAAAATATTATTCTCAGTCGTTCAAAAGATTACGATCACGTACCTACCTTTTCATCTTTTGACAAGGCTTTGGAATATGTAAAAGATGAAGAGATGGTCTTTCTTATTGGCGGTGGAGAAATTTATTCGCAGTTTTTAGATCGCTGCGATAAACTTTTTGTCACCGAAATTCATCAGGAATATGAAGGGGATACCTATTTCCCGGAATATCGAAATAAAATTGGAACTACTTGGAAAGAAATCAAAAGAGACGATAGGGAAGACCTTTCCTTTGTAGTTTATGAACGGATGGGGTAAAAAGTTGATTGTTAAAAGTTATAGTCAAAACATGTAACTTTCAGCCCTGCATGCTGTCACTGCTCATTGATAACTGTTATCCTATATCTCAATGTCTTTTAGATGTACCACATATGGTTTAACCACAGGTTCGGTGAGGGCGATAATATTTTTGGTGTCAGCTGCTTTGGAAAACTCAATAGCATTGTCTTTTTCTTCTAAAATCCAGATGCCTTCTTTTTCATATTGATAGGCCTCACTGTAGCTTTCATCAAAGGCAAAGTAATAGTTTGCAATTTTTTCATCGTAGGGAAGTCCCCTTTTTTTAAGAACTTTTTGGGTCTTGGTTAGTACGTTCTTTTTTACAGACCCTGAAGGGTTCTGGTCAAGGAAAGTAGTGCGGAAAAGTTTGCGTGACTGAAATCGTTTGCAGAGATTTGATAATACTGGATCAGAGGAATACTGCCAATATTTAATGCTTTGGAATACATCATTATCGTCAAGCTGCAGGTACTTCTGCAGAACTTCACCTTTGATTCCCTTTTTGGCACTGGGACGATTTTCTAGAAAGTACTGGAGGGCGGGAGAAGCGTGATATAGTTTCTTTCCCTCGGTAATTAATTCTCGCACACGGTCGAAGATATGACGCAACAATTTATCGGCGCTAAGTACCGTCTTATGCAAATATACCTGCATATACATTAAGCGGCGCGCAAGAATGTAATTTTCAATGGCGTAGATTCCTTTTTTTTCGATCACGATATTTCCCTTATGGACGCGCATAGTTTTGAGGATCCGCTCGATCCCAACAGAGCCCTCATAAACATTGGTAAAAGCACTATCACGTTTGAGGTAGTCAAGTCGATCAATATCTAATTGTGATGAAATTAGCTGATTTAAAAATGGTTTTTTGGGATATTGGTCAGTAAATATTTTAATCGCAAGATCAAGTTCGCCGTCCATCTCTCTGTTCAGATGACGCATTACAGCCAGCGTCATTTTTTCGTGATGAAAATCTTTAATCAGGTCAAACTCAAGAGTATGGGATAGTGGCCCGTGACCGACATCGTGTAATAAAACCGCAATAAGTGTGGCTTCATACTCAGCCGGACTGATGGTGGTATCTTTTTCACGAAGATTGTTGAGCGTACGCTGAGCTAACTCCATAGCACCCAACGCGTGTGAAAATCGGGAATGCTCTGCCGCAGGAAAAACCAAATATCCCAATCCCATTTGCTTAATGCGACGCAATCGCTGCACATACGGGTGATCAACAAGTTCCAAAACCGGACCCTTGGGAACGGTGATAAATCCGTGAATGGGATCGTTAAAAATCTTGTATTGCGTACTTTTATCCATGGGCTGGTTATTTAAAATCTATAATGGACACAAAGTAAACAGTTGTGAGATTATTCAAAAAGTGAATCAGAGAGTATGTACTTTTCAGTATTTGGGATATCTGGGATTCTTGCCGGACGTTGTTTATTCAAGTCAAACCAAACACCATGGGCCTCGGCCACCGAAGCAAGCTTTTTTCCATCACCGGTATATATAGCCTGGAAGCTGGTAATACTGGAGTTGCCGAGCGATTTTATACCCGATCCAATCAAAATATTGTTCGGATACTCAACGGGACGAATAAATTCAATTTCTATATTGGCTAATACAAAGCTGAATCCATTTTTTAATTCACTGGCCAGCTTATTGATCTCTTGTATGAATTCAATGCGGGCCTCTTCATAATAGGTGCTAAAAATTGCATTGTTGACGTGGTTTAATGGATCTAAATCCCGGAACCGAATGGGTATAGTAGTCCAATGGGGGAAAAGCATCTCGTGGTAATCAGGTCGAATCATAAATTTTATTATTCATAATAATTTCTGCAGAAAAGATAGGTCTAAAATAATCATCTCAGCAGTGAATATCCTACTTTGCATAAAAAATGAGTTTAGCGGTAGAGTTGTGAATTCTTATATTCGGATTTAAATGAATGATTTTATTCGCTTCAAAATAGAACTTAATGTGCCAACCTGATTTTTTCAGTGTCTACTGCAATTTGTAATTATTGTTAGATTCTGAAACGAGTTCAGATTGACATGTAAATTAAACTTTTAGAGAAAGATGTTTGACGAGAAAGAAAAAGAATTTTTAGAAGAATTATTGATTACGCCCAGTCCTACGGGTTTTGAATCATCTGGACAGCAAGTATGGACCGAATACATTGATGATTTTGCTGACAGTGTGGAGTCTGACGCTTATGGATCGGCCTATGCCAAGCTGAACACAAGTTATGATGTGGCTACCATCATGTTGGAGGCTCACTGCGATGAGATCGGGATGATTGTACAGCATATCACCGATGACGGCTATATTTTTATCAATAAGCTCGGCGGCAGCGATTCCACCATTGCTCGCGCCAAACGGGTCAATATTCATGCCCGCAATGGGATTGTTTCAGGTGTTACAGGCAATACAGCTATCCACCTGCAGGACAAAAAAAATGGGGGAGGAGAGCAGCCCAAGTGGAAAGATATTTATGTGGATATTGGCGTATCCAGCAGGGAAGAAGCATTAAAACTGGTACAAGTTGGTGATCCTATTACCTATGCCGATGAATATGACTATTTATCAGACGAAATTATTTCTGGTCGAGCGCTGGATAACCGCATCGGCGGATTTATGATTGCCCAGGTTTTAAAAAGGCTAAATGAACGCCGCAGTGACCTGAAGGTAAATGTGGTGGCGTTGAATTCGGTACAGGAAGAAGTGGGCGGTTATGGCGCGCGTATGATGAGTTATCGTATTGATCCCGATGCAGCACTGGTTACGGATGTTACGCATGCAACTGATACCCCGGGCATTGACCATAAAGAACACGGCTTGGTGAGGTTGGGCAAAGGGCCTTCTATACAGCACGGTGGGGCTAATCATCCCAAAATTGTTGAATTTATTGAAGGTATTGCCGCAAACAAAGAAATTGACCTGCAACATGAAGCCACCAGCGTTCGAACCGGTACCGATACCGACAGTATTTTCTATCAAAAAACCGGAATCCCTAGTGCACTTATCTCCTTACCGCTTCGATATATGCATTCCCCGGTTGAAACAGCTTCGTTTCAAGACATTGAATCACTTATAGAATTGATGACCGAGACCGTTCTGAATATGGACCCGGATCAGACGTTTCATGTTTTAAAATAAGTTAAAATCTGGGTGAATACTGTATTTAATGATTTATACAGATTACATTCTTGCTAATGAATAACAATGAAAATCAACATATGATAGATTGACTATGAGAATTTCTTCACTTATCACGGTGGTTTTGGTTTTTTTGATGTCATTTACGGTATCTGCCCAAGATTACCCCAATACTGTACAGGAAGCATTTTTGCCTTATGAAACGGGTGGAAGTACCCAATATAGAAGTGCTAATGGTGAGCCGGGCGAAGCTTATTGGCAGAATGCTGCTGATTATGCTATCAATGCTCAACTTTATCCCAGTGAGCATAGAATAGAAACTACTATTACGATTGATTATACCAATAACAGTCCGCAGAATTTGAACTTTGTATGGTTGCAGCTTGATCAGGACCTGTTTGAGCAGGATTCATGGGGTGCTAAGTTAACACCACCCGGCGGCGGTCGTTTTGGTAATGAGGGTTTTGATGGCGGTATTAAAATACAGAGGATACGAATCACTCATAATGGATCTACATATGAGCCTGAGACTCATACAGTGGATACTAATTTAAAGCTCAATCTAAGGGAGGGTCTTAAGGCTGAGGGTGGTAATCTAAAAATCAGTATTGATTATAGTTTTAAAGTTCCTGAGGAAGGTTCTGATCGGCTGGGACGTTTGGATACAAAAAATGGAGTAATATACGAGGTAGCCCAGTGGTATCCCCGGATGGCAGTTTATGATGATCTTAAGGGATGGAATGTAATGCCGTACCTGGGTGCCGGTGAGTTTTATATGGAATATGGTACCTTCAATTATTCTATTACTGCTCCAGCAGAATTTGTGGTTGTGGCTTCGGGTGACCTTTTAAACCCAAAAGATGTACTAACCAAAGTGCAGCAAAAGCGAATGGATCAGGCTCGAAATAGTGACGAGCGAGTCTATATCATTAGAAAAAATGAGGTGGGCACAGAGGAGTCTCGTCCGAGTGGTAAAGAGCGATTGACCTGGAACTACAAAATGGAAAATACCCGGGATGTTGCCTGGGCGGCATCAAAAGCGTTTGTGTGGGATGCGGCGCGGATTAATTTGCCCGACAATGAACAGGCGATGGCAATGTCGGTGTATCCTAAAGAAGTTGCCGGAGATTCGGCATGGGGACGTTCTACCGAATATGTGAAAGGATCNATCGAGTTTTATTCGGAATACTTATCAAAATATCCGTATGCAAATGCGATTAATGTAGCCGGGAGAGTTGGCGGAATGGAATATCCGGGCATTGTATTTTGCAGCTGGCAAGCAAAGGGAGCCAGTCTATGGGGTGTTACTGATCACGAGTTTGGCCACGAGTGGTTTCCCATGATTGTGGGCTCCAATGAACGCGAACATGCCTGGATGGATGAAGGTTTTAATACCTTTATCAACAGCCTGAGCACAGCCAATTTTAATGACGGTGAGTATCACGATTCGCGTAATGCCCGTTTTCTAAATAATTGGTTTACGAGTGATAAGCATGAGCCCATTATGACGGCACCCGATCAAATTCAAGATGGAAACTTTGGGCGGGTATCGTATTACAAACCGGCTCTAGGTTTGCACATACTTCGTGAATCCATAATCGGAAAAGAACTTTTTGATGATGCGATTACTACCTACATCGATCGCTGGGCGTATAAACATCCGGCGCCGGATGATTTTTTCAATACGATCGAAGAAGTCACGGGTCGAGAATTGGACTGGTTCTGGCGCGGCTGGTTTGAAAAAACGTGGACCATGGATCAGGCCGTAGACAAGGTGGCATATACCAAAGAAGATCCTGGCAATGGAGCATTTATCCGCATTAAAAATAACGGTAAGTTGGTGATGCCGGTGAAGATGGAAATCACTCAGAAAAACGGTAAAACCGAAATGGTGGAATTCCCGGTCCATACCTGGCATCGGGGAAATGAGTGGCTTTTTAAATACAATTCAACATCAGCGCTTGAGAAGATAGTGATTGATCCCAATAAAGAGTTTCCGGATGTAAATCCTGAAAATAATGTCTGGAAAGCGGATTCGGTTGAAGCTTCATCATCAATTAAGAATTAGTAGCTGCGAAGATTGATTTAGGAAAGGCCTGCTTAAAAGGCAGGCCTTTTTTTATTTATTATTAAGATTATTTTTGGGCTGATGCTTGATTAGCTGACTGCTTATTACCCAAAAGCATTTCAATATTAAGCTCCATCTTTTTCTCCATGATAGGTCCTTCAAAGCCCATCTTTTTAAATTTAATATTCCCATCGTTACCCAAAATATAAGTTGTGGGAAGCCCCCGTACGCCAAAAGCTTTCGAAGCTTTTGAGTTAACATCATAGTACATAGGAAAAGTGTAGTCCTGTTCTTCCCTCCACTTTAGGATATCTTCGATTGAATCTGTGCGCCCGTCATTAACAATCATAAATTTAACATCAGAATTTTTCTGATACTTTTCGTACATATTTTGAAAATGAGGAAAAGAATCAATGCAAGGTCCGCACCAGGTTGCCCAAAAGTCAATGATTACTATTTTGTCATCGAGGGTACTTGTATCGATTTTATTGCCGTCAAGATCTGTAATATGATCTAGGGAGGGGGCTTCTTTATTAAGACGCTCCTTTGTATATTTTTTAATCATTTCCTCTTCCCAAGCGCTATCAATTTTTTGGATTTTCTCTTGAAATCCTGCATCAGATCCATTGTACGCAATATAGGCTTCTCTTAATTTATCTTTGTATTCTTTATTGGTGGGCTCATCCATCAATATTTCCCAATAGATATCAAAGGCTTCCTTTGGTCGATCCGTCTGTATATATAACTGAGCAATATTCTTCTTAGAGGATCTGGTATCTGCCAATTCGGTAGCTTTTTGAAGTGTCTTTTCAGCTTTTTCGAGCTGGTCCATTTTCATCTGGATCAATCCCATTGTTGCCAGCACTCTGCTTTTATCTTTTTTCCGTTCTTTGGTTGCTACCGAATCTTCAACATGTCCTTCGATAAATTCATCTTTGCTGATAAACCGAACAGATCCAACAGCTTCTTTGGGTACAGCTGCTAAAGCTTTTTCTGCATAGGAAAGTGCCAGTTCCAGACTGTCGCCTTGTTCAGCAAATCCATTGGCAATATTGTTTAATTGGTTTGCTTTCCAAGGCCAGTTGCTCATTTTAATCTTTTTAGCATATTCGACCATCTTTTCGGTGTCACCTTCTTTTTTGTAATAATCAAATAGCTGTTCATATGTATTGGTTCGGGTTATCTCGGATTCAGTATGTTCTAGAATTTTTAAAAGAGCATCTAACATTTCGGGCGAATGTTCCATATCCCGAACTTTTCCACGGATATCCCTAATAGCCATTCGGCCGGTAGGATATTTTTCAATGGCTTTTTTTCTGATTGAATCAGCTTTCGGGTTATCTCTCATAATTCGGTAAGCCCGAACCAGTTTACTAAGGGATTCTTCTGAGTCTGAATTTTGCTCAAAATTTTCCTTTATGATCTGAGACGCTTCTTTTTGCAACTGTTCTTTTTTGAATGGTTCGAGCCTCATTCGCGCATTTAGCAATCGCAATTCGGTAAATTTATCATCTGGATTAGCCTCAAGTTGCTTCTTGTACAATTCAACCCTCACGGAATCTGCTTTAGTGGGATTCTGATATCGTTTGCGGAGACTGAATGCCTTTTGCTGATAAACTCCATCAACCGGGTTACCATTTTTATTGTAAACGTAGGTTTCATAAAGATGATCACCTATACCTTTATCTGTTTTGCCATCTGATTTAAAATAAAAGGAAGCAAATTCTGCATAGTCAGGTACGTTCCATGATACGGCCCAACGGTCACCTTGCTGTTTCATATCCAGCTTGTCTGGCAGTTCATAAAAATTCGAGTGACCGAAAACCAGCGTTAAATCATTCGGATTAGAAATGTCAGCCCTCTCGGCAGAGGGATTATAGTAAACTTCGATGGTATCTCCAGCTGTGGGCTTTTCCGGGCTAATCGTAACTGGACTTTGTTGAGCCAAACCAGAAAGTGCCGGCATCAGTAGTAGTAATATCGTTCCAATGATTCGTTGTGAAGAGTTCATAATGCAGGAGCTATTTTAATGAGTATTAACGGATCATTTTTTTATACTAATTTTAATAACCTATTGTTACGCAATGATTTGTTTTAACCTACAATGTGTTTTTTTATCCATAATTACTCAATAATACTAATAAAGTAGTATTATAATGTAAACTCTAAGATGAATAAACTAACTGCTGGGGTAGAAGTTATTACATCCCGCAGTTGGTTTAATGAATAAGGGTTTTATGCTGAGGGGATAGTAGGCTTAGGAAGGAATGTTAGCCAATGGCCTTGGTTATGCGGTTTTGCAAGGCTTGCACGATGGGGTTTTGGAGCTGTTCACTCGAGAATGGTTCAACAAACACATACTCCAGCTGCTGGTGGTCGGCATGTCGAAAGCGATCATACAATTCGTGCGCCATCTTGTTGAAATCTCCTTTGTAATGAATAACCCGATCGCTTTTTCGGGGAACAGGGCGGCTATGCATTAGGTAGATGGCTTCATGTACAAAAGTGGTATCACTGCTGCTTATCCACTGCACTTTTGCTTCGGGGGTATAGTGCGAATATTTGGTGCCGGGGCTTTTGGCCGTTTTATCTTTAGAAGATCCGCTATTCTGAATGACTTCCTTGCCAGTAACTTTTGTAATCTCATTGGCACTCACTGCACCGGGACGATAAATGGTATACGGCTGCGATGTGATATCTAAAACCGTTGACTCCAAACCAATCTCGGTTTCGCCGGCATCCACTACGGGAAAATCTGCTCCAAAATCTTCTTTAACATGTTCTGCTTTGGTGGGGCTTGGTTTACCCGAAGAATTGGCGCTGGGTGCTACCACTGGACCAGCCAGGGCAATAAGTTGTTGTGAGAGTGGATGTTTGGGCCAGCGCAGGGCTACGGTATCAAGTCCCGCCGTGATGACGTCCAGCACTTCCGGCTTTTTCTTGAAAATAAGCGTGAGCGGACCCGGCCAGAATGCATCCATTAGTTTAAGGGCATCATCTGAGATTTTAGAAGCAAAATCTTCTGCCTGCTTTTTATCGGAAATATGTACAATGAGCGGGTTGTCGGAGGGACGGCCCTTAATTTTAAACACCTTTTTTATGGCGTCGGGATTTTTGGCATCAGCGCCGAGACCGTACACCGTTTCCGTGGGAAAAGCGACTACTTCTCCTGATTTAAGAAGATTTACATAGCAATCAAGCAAGGCTGACCTCTCGTTTTTTATCGGTGGATGGAGCCAATTCTTTTAAAAATGTTGCTGCTGCTTCCAAGTCTGGAATTTCTTGGATGGCAAAGCGCACGCGGTCTTCTTTCTGAATGACCTCATAACGGCCTTCTGCTTCTTTTTGCATTTTCTTGAGCACCTGCTGGAAGCGATCCCCATAAAATTCTTCGCCCAGATCGGAATCATGTTTTGGGCATTCCATCCACATGCGATCCGAGCGAATGCGAACTTTCGTTATAAATAGCTGTGATGCATATAGCTTGACAACTGAAGCAGTGATCAGATTTTGTGTAGCATCGGGGATAGGACCAAAGCGGTCTTTGACTTCCTCTTTCCATTCCTTGATGGTTTCCAGATTTTCGGCTCCGGCCAGTTTTCGATACAGGTTCAGCCGTTCTACATTATCTGATACATAATCATTTTCGAGCAGGGCAGGGAGGTCAAATTCTACCTGTGTTTCTGGCAGTTCGATCTCGGCTTCTACATCGCTAAAGACATCACTGAATTCTTCTTCCTTGAGTTCTTTAACAGCATCATTGAGAATTTTCTGGTAGAGGTCAAAACCCAGATCATTAATAAAACCACTTTGTTCCGCTCCCAAAATATCACCGGCACCGCGAATATCAAGGTCACGCATAGCGATATTAAATCCGGATCCAAGATCAGAAAATTCTTCCAGGGCCAACAGTCGTTTACGGGCATCGTCAGTAAGTGACTTTATGTCTTTTGTAATTAAATAACAAAATGCTTTTCGGTGTGATCGCCCCACGCGACCCCGCAGCTGGTGGAGCTCGGCCAGTCCAAACATGTCTGCTCGGTTAATGATCATGGTATTTGCGTTTGAGATATCGATGCCGTTTTCGACAATATTGGTAGAAACCAGTACATCAAATTTGTGGTCATAAAAATCTTCAATGATGTTTTCCAGTTTTTTTGAACTCATTTGTCCGTGGGCATACCGAACGCGAACATTGGGCATAATCTCACGCACCATATTAGCTATAGACTCAATCGTCTTTACGCGATTATGAATAAAGAAAACCTGTCCGCCTCGTGAAACTTCTTGAGAGATGGCATCTTGTATAAGATCTTTATCAAAACTGTGA
>P_1C_Sed_2_UnCtyDRAFT_1000626_pt1 | contig 10561 bp, 7 predicted proteins | sample Pon1CUnioCityCA_4_FD_10229 | JGI IMG/M metagenome (IMG submission 10229) | reverse complement strand
GCTTCATTTTCGATGTGCACCTGCGACATCTGCCGGTTCAAATCGTTCATATATTCGGATAAAACAGGGAAACCCGGCACAAACATCTTCTTCCTGAGGCCCAGCGTATGCTCTTCATGCTTGAGTGCTTCAAAGAAGGAGGAAAGATGACGGTTGAACCGGTTGGTCATGCGAACCAGGTCAATACTCAGCAAAGCGATGACCACAGCCGCTCCCAACAGGGTAAAGAGTCTTTCCTCCCGGAAGAAGCTGAAGGCAAAGACCAGCGAAGCTCCCACAATCAGGATGACCCGAATAAAGATGGCTGTATAAAACTTTCTGCGGATCATGGGTTGTCTGGTTTGCCCGTAGGATCGATCTGGTATTTCTTTAGTTTGTTGTATAATGTTTGCCGGGTGATGCCCAGCTCGCCGGCTGCACTGCTAAGCTTACCCCCGTTATTGGCCAGGGCCCGGATGATGGCTTTCTTTTCGATGTCTTCAAAACGCCGGGGCCATGGCTCTTTCTCACCGGCCGACGCTTCGTGGTGGAAGAAAAAGTCGCCGGGGCCAATAGCCGAAGCTTCGGTCAGGATCACGGCTTTCTCGACGGCATGCCTGAGCTCCCTCACGTTACCGGGCCAGTGGTAATTCCGTAGCTTATCCAGGGCCTCCGGGGCAAAGGTGAGTCCTTCCTTACCGTATTTCGAGCAATAATGGTTCAGATAATAACGGGCCAGCAGCACCACATCCTCATCCCTCTCTCTCAAGGGCGGCACCTCCACATGGATGGTGTTGATGCGGTAAAAGAGGTCATCGCGGAAGCGTCCCTCATCGACCAGGCGGTTCATATCCTTGTTGGTAGCACATACCAGGCGAATATCGATGGAACGGGCCTCATTAGAGCCAACAGGTGTCACCTGGCGGTTCTGCAGCACGGTCAGCAGCTTGGCCTGCATATGATAAGGCAGGTTGCCTATCTCATCCAAAAAGAGGGTGCCGCCGTTGGCCNCCTCCAGCCGGCCCGTCCTGTCGGACCGGGCATCGGTAAAAGCCCCTTTCACATGACCAAAAAGCTCGCTTTCGAAGAGCGATTCATGAACAGTGGTCAGATCCACCGTGATCATGGGAGCGCCCAACCTGCCGGAACGGTTATGAATCTCACGGGCTATCAGTTCCTTGCCCGTTCCGTTCTCCCCGCTGATCAACACATTGGCATCGGTAGGCGCCACCTTCTCTACAACCCGCATGACTTCAAGGATGGCAGGTGATTCGCCAATGATATCAAAAGTCTGCTTATTCAGCTCGGCGCTAAGGCTCTCTTTCTGGCGGCTCAGGTCCTTCACCTGGTGGCGGCTTCGTCTGAGCTGAACAGCTGTCTTCAAGGTAACGATCAACCGTTCATTGTTCCAGGGCTTCACCACAAAATCCATCGCCCCCTCTTTCATAGCTTTCACTGCCAGGTCAATATCTGCATAGCCCGTGAACATAACCACCATCACATCCCCGTCTCTCTTGCGTATCTCCTTCAACCAGTAGAGCCCCTCATTGCCGCTGTGTCGCCCGGCCGAAAAGTTCATATCCAGCAAAATGACATCCGGCCTGTATTGAGCCAGGTTCTCCGGAATCAGGTTGGGGTTGGCAACGGTTTGTACCGCGTCGAATTCTTCGTCCAGCAAAAGTTCCAGCGAGCGCAATACACCCGGGTCGTCATCCACCACTAAAATAGAACCTCTCTTTTCCATGGAAGGAAATGTCAAAATATTTGACATAAAGGTAAAAAAAATTAACATCCCCCCGGCAAAAAACAGAACGCCTCAAACCATTAAATGCTGATTTTCAGACAAATAAAAACTTCGGCATACATATTGATCCCATAGAATAACAAAAGACTGGCCATCAGAATCGTAACCCGAATTATTCAAGAATAATTCTTGCGCTATTGAAAAGCCAGGCTTTTCGGTTCAATTTTTTCGCAAAAGCCGGTTTTTCTAATGTGGGGTTGCCTGCATCGCAGACTTATAGATAATTATACAATAATTCCTAAATTTACCATCATGATAAACAATTACATCAAGACGACCCTGAGAAACATCCGAAAGCACCGGACCTTATCAATCATCAACATATTGGGGCTCACCATTGGTTTATCCGCGGTTATCCTGATCGGTATCTATGTACGCCATGAGATCAGCTTTGACCGTTTTCATGAGAATGCCGAAAACATATACCGGATTGAAAGGAAAGGCGTTTTCGACGGCAATGAATTTCACCTCCCCCACACCAACAACCAGATCCCCAGCGCCATGCACGAGGAGTTTCCTTCGGTCACCAATTTTGTCCGGATATGGCCCAATGAAGTAATGTTGAAGGATTCCCGCAATAATTACCACCAGGAAGAGGTCTATTTTGCCGATGCTTCCTTCTTTGAAATATTCTCCTTTTCTTTGATAGAAGGGGATCCCCAAAAAGCTTTGTCCAGCCCGTATTCGGCGGTATTAACCCCGGAGATGGCCACCAAATATTTCGGCACCACCGATGTAGTTGGTGAATCCATGGAAATACAAGCCTTTGACAGCACCATGACCCTGACCATACAGGGCATCCTAAAAAAAATACCCACCAATTCACACCTGCAATCGGGGATGATCGTATCCTATAAAACGGCACAGAGCGTGACGCCTCCAAGCTTGCTCAACACATGGGCAGGTAACTACCTGTATTCCTACATCCAGGTGAAGGAGGGTACCGACCTTGATCGGTTGACCTCCCAGTTCCCGGGCTTCATTAAAAAGTATATGAGTGCCGACTTTAAAAGGCTGCTGGGCGAGGATGTCCGGATTAGTGAGATGCTTAATTTTCATCTTCAGCCGCTCACCGACATTTACCTGTATGCCCGGCTCGATTATGCCATTGGTCCGACCGGGGATATCAACAAGATATATACGGCTGTCGGGATCGCCCTGTTGATCCTGGTTATTGCCTGCATCAACTACATCAATCTCTCGACGGCCAAGTCCATGACAAGGGCCCGGGAAGTTGGCCTGAGGAAAGTATTCGGTGCGCACCGGCGAAAAGTCATCATGCAGTTCATTGCCGAATCGGTCGTTTTGGCAATCATCGCCCTGCTTTTATCTATGATCGTTGTAGAAAGCCTGTTGCCTTCGTTCAACGCCTATCTTGCCAGGGAACTGTCCATCGGCTACCTCACCCGGCCGGCGATCCTGCTGATCCTCCTGGGTGCCGCCCTTCTGATAGGTATCCTTGCCGGCATCTACCCGGCCATGTACATATCCGGCTACCGGCCGGTGTCTATACTGAAAGGCACCGATCACTCCTCACCCGGGTCTGCCACAGGAAGTATCCGCAAAGGGCTGGTGATCTTCCAGTTTGCCATATCTGTCGGGTTGCTGATATCGGTGTTTACCATGAACCGCCAGCTCAACTTCATGGTACAAAAAGACCTGGGATTCGATGAAAAACAGGTGATGGTGGTCCGCTCCGACAACAACGCTTTCCGCGACAACACGCAAACTATCCGGCAGGAACTGATGGGACATCCGGAGATACAAAACATCGGCCTTGCCAACCGCATCGTTGGGGAAGAAGAATATAGCGACGGTGTATTCCGCCGCAAGGAGGATCCCAAAGAAAACACCGAGAATTTCACGATCATGCACACCGGCGAAAATCTGATACCCTCGCTGAACATCGAAATGCTGGCAGGACGTAACTTCTCCAGGGATTTTGGCAGCGACCTGCATTCCAGCTATATCATCAACGAAGCGGCCATGAAACTGCTGGGATATAAAGACCCCCGCGATGCCGTGGGAGGCCGGATCATAGAGATGAACCTGGATGGCCAGGCAGAAGGTCAGATTGTGGGTGTGATGCGTGACTTCCACTACCAGCCCCTTCATATCCGGATCAAACCCCTTATCTTCATCTTCAGGGACCAGGGCCTGAACAACATGTATGTGAAGCTGGCCGGACAAAACACCAACCACACCATATCCCTGGTCCAGTCGGTTGTGGAGCAAAACGCATCCGGCATCAATTTCGATTACACCTTCCTCGACAACCATTACCAGGCGAGTTACCAGAAAGAGATGCGCATGAAAAAGCTTTTCACCATCTTTACCATACTGGCCATTTTCATCGCTGCCATGGGACTTTTCGGTCTGGCTGCCTTTATGACCGAAAGAAAAACCAAGGAAATAGGTATACGCAAGGCCGTGGGGGCATCCACCTCCAGGATCATCCTGATCCTTTCATCGCAGTTTCTGAGATGGGTGCTGATATCCAACCTGATCGCCTGGCCCGTGGTGTATTTTGCCCTCAACAGCTGGCTGCAGAACTTTGCCTTTCATATCGAACTAAGTGTGATCTACTTCCTGCTGGCTACCATCATTGCTCTGGCTGTAGCCCAGCTGACGGTCTTATACCAGGCCTTCACCGCGGCCAAAACCAACCCGGTGGATAGCCTGAGGTATGAATAAATGTTCGGTTTGATTCGTACATGTAAAAATTTTTTACACGATTCAAAGCCCAAAAAACTATAAAAACCTGACATCAAGCCACCTGATAAGAATGGTACACTTTTGGCTACTACTCCATCATCGATGTGTTATCAAAAAATAATTACGATATGTTCAAGAATTTCTTAAAGGTTGCCTTTCGCAACATTACCAGGCACAAAATCTTTTCCACGATTAATCTTTTAGGATTGGCCATTGGGTTGGCATGCAGCATCCTGATCGCTCTTTTTGTGATGGATGAACTGAGTTATGACCGCTTTCACGAGCATTCGGATGACATCTACCGCATCGCACTGGAGGGTGAATTCCAGGGAAGGGAGATGGATGGTGTGACAACCGGGTCTTCTGTGGGCGAAACGATGGTCAGCAACATACCCCAGGTTATCAACAGCGTGCGGCTCTTCAACTACTTTGGTAAAAGCACTTCTGTCAACCTGGGCAATCAAACCTTTCTGGAAGACAAGCTGCTGTATACCGATTCCACGTTTTTCGAGGTATTCTCCTTCAAGCTCAAGAAGGGAGACCCGCAGAACATCCTCAACAGGCCGCAGACGGCGGTATTGACAGAGTCCACCGCCACCCGGTATTTTGGCAACAGCCAGGCGATGGGCAAAAGCATTAAAATAGAGGGAGTAGAATATCTTGTCACCGGCATTGCCGAAGACTGTCCGGAAAATTCCCATTTTCACTTCGATTTGCTGGCTTCGATGATCAGCCTGAATGTTGCAAACAGCACAAGATGGCTGAGCGACGACCTCTCCTACACCTACCTGCAGCTGAAGGAAGGAGCCGATCCCGGTAAGGTAGAGAAACAATTTCACCCCATTGTGCGGAAGCATGTGGAACCGGAACTACAGGATATGATGGGCGTTACACTGGATGAATTCGTGGAACAGGGCAATGCATACTCCTATTTCCTGCAGCCCCTGACGGATATTCACCTGAAATCCCATACCGATTTTGAGCTGGAGGCCAACTCGAGCATGAAGTACGTATACATCTTTGGTATCATCGCCATCTTCATCCTTTTCATCGCCTGCATCAACTTCATGAACCTCTCCACCGCCCGGGCTGCCAAAAGGGCTAAGGAAGTGGGCATGCGCAAGGTAGCAGGCGCCAGCCGGGGCAAACTTTTCAGGCAGTTCCTGCTGGAAGCTGTTTTCATGAGCCTGATTGCCCTTTTTATAGCCATGATCCTGATCGAGTCGGTATTGCCTCTGTTCAACAACCTCTCCGGCAAAGAACTTACGGTGGGGTACGCCGATCACTGGTATGTGATCCCTGCTTTGCTGTTGTTAGGCTTGCTGGTAGGGGTCATCTCGGGCCTATACTCGGCCGGTTATCTCTCGGGGATCAGCATCAACCAGGGACTCGCTTCCAGCTTGCTCTCGGGCAAGACACGCTCCGGATTCAGGAACGGACTGGTGGTCTTCCAGTTTTCCATATCCATCATCCTGTTCATTTCTACCCTGCTTATATACAACCAGTTGAATTTCATCATGGACAAGGACCTGGGATATCAAACCGATAAGGTGTTGGTGGTCAAGCAAGCCAACAAGCTGGGTGATTCGTGGGATACCTTCAAGCAATCCCTGGAAAAGCATCCGGAAGTACGATCTGCTTCCCGGAGCGAATTCCTGCCGGGTATGATGTTCAATGGTTTTCCCGCACGCACGGTGGGCCAGAAAACCGAGCAGTCGCACGCTTTCCGCTCGACCAGTGTCGGTTATGACCTGGACAAGGTGCTGGACCTGGAAATGAAAGAAGGCCGGTTTTTCAGCGAAGATTACAATGATACTACCGCTCTTATCATCAATGAAGCGGCTGTCAGGGCCCTGGGATATGAAAAGCCCGTGGTGGGCAAAAGAGTGAAAACATCCTTCCAGGGCAATGAGACCTACTGGGACATTATGGGGGTAGTGAAGGATTTCCACTTCCGCAGTTTTCATCAAAAGATCCGGCCCCTGGTGCTGCTGCATCCCACCTGGCGATCAAAAAGATACATGACTGTCCGCTTTCAAAACACCAGTCCGCAGGAAATGGTCGGGAAAGTGGAGCAGAGCTGGAAGGAGTTTCTGGGTGAAGAGGCTTTCCAGTACTTCTTCCTGGACGACAACCAACAGGCCATGCATAAGGAGGAGTTCCGAACCGGGAAGGTCTTTGGTGTCTTCTCGGCCCTGGCCATCTTTATTGCCTGCCTGGGTCTGTTTGGCCTTGCCTCGTTCATGGCCGAACAAAAGACCAAGGAGATCGGCATCCGCAAAGCCCTGGGCGCGCAAATCCATACCATCGTGGTGCTGCTGCTCAAACAATTCACCTTCTGGGTATTGATCGCAAACCTGATCGCCTGGCCGGTAGCATACTTTTTCCTGGATAGCTGGCTGCAAAACTTTGCCTATCATGTCAACATGAACATCTTCTACTTCCTGGCAGGCTCGCTGCTGGCTTTCCTGATCGCTGTGATCACGGTGAGCTATCAAACCATTACGGCAGCCCGGTCTAACCCGGTGGATTCGCTGAGATACGAATAAAAAAATTAAATCATGTAGGACAATAAGCTGTCAGGTTTTGAAACTTTCCCCGACAAAGGGATCAGTACAAACCTAAAAAGCTAAGTCATTATGAACTACATTGATTTGATAGAGGAAAAAGATGCACAAGGCGAAGTAAAAGAAATCTATGATGCGTTAAACCAACAGATGGGTATGGTACCCAACATCCTGAAAGGACTGGCCAATTCACCCGCAGCGCTCAAGGCCTATACCACCCTGAACGGGATCATCGAGAACGGGTCCTTTTCATCGGAAGAGATACAGGCCTCGCTGCTGGCCGCTGCCCAGGTGAACCAGTGCTATTATTGCCTTTCTGCCCATACAGCAGCTGCCAAAGCCTTAGGTTTTACCGAGGAGCAAACCCTCCAGCTGCGCAGCGGAACCATTGAAGACGAAAAACTCAGGGCCCTGACCCGGCTGGTCAGAGAGATAACCCTGCAAAGGGGGCATCCCGATCCATCCCTCATCAAACAATTCTTTGATGCAGGTTACACAAAAGCTCACTTTGCAGAGCTGGCCCCGATTGTGGCTCTGAAGATCATCAGCAATTACTTTCATCATATGACGGAGATCCCGATCGACCTGCCGAAAGCTCAGGAGCTGAAAGAGGAGAAACCAGCGGAATAAACTACAGGCACGGAACCGGATGCTTTGTCCGGCTCCGTGCAATCAGTTAAGCCAAAAACCAAACAACCCAACACCCTCTCTGTCAACAATTTTTAGTCCATGCTGTTTATCAGTAAGCGAACCTTATAACCATCGCATATGGAGGCCAACATTTTCCAACAAGCCCAACAGGAACTAGACAAATCCATTGTCTACTTCAAGGGTAAAGCGGTAGGCACGGTGGCTGCAACCGGAGGATGCGGAAAAGACCGAAGAGATGCTTCAGCAATGCATCCAAATACAGAGCCCCTCGCACCGAACAAAAACCAGCGACCTGGATAAGGTGCTGGATATTAACCTTCGCGGAGCCTACTTGTGTGCCCGCAACGCACTCCGGCATTTCCTGGATGAGAACAAGCCAGGAGTCATCATCAACATATCCAGCGTGCATCAAATCATTCCCAAACCCTCCTACATCGGTTACTCCATGAGCAAAGGAGGCATGCAGAATTTAACCCGTACGTTAGCCCTGGAATATGCCGGGCAAAACATACGGGTCAATGCCGTCGGCCCTGGGGCTACCATCACTCCCATGAACAGGAGCTGGGCAAACGATCCGGAGAAGAAGAAGCAAATAGCCGAACAGATCCCCATGAGCAGACCGGCCGAAGCCGACGAGATTGCCGGTGCAGCCACCTTCCTGGCCTCCGATGATGCGGCATATATCACCGGCCAAACACTATACGTGGACGGGGGCATGACCCTTTACCCCGGATTCCAACCCAACCAGGAGTCCACTGAATAAAGGGCTGACGGCGAACATGAAATGCTCAATATATCTTTCCCTGTTTAACATAATAAAATAAGATTCCATACACTTCATTGTAAGAAAAATTTTATTTGCAGAAGGCTGTTTAACATTTCTTAAACATTTATACTCGGTGGTCCGTGGAGTATATTATACCTTCGCATCACAAAAGATTAAAAATGGCGGATATGAAGATAAGCATCATCATTCCCACTTACAATGAAGCAGAAAACATCGGCAGAGTACTGGAATATCTGCGCAGCAACAGTTCAGAAGAAAACATCCGGGAAATCATCGTTTCGGATGGCATCAGCGATGATAACACCCTGGGCATAGCCCGGTCGATGGGTGCGCGCATTGTAGATTACGAAAACACGGGCCGGGCCAAACAGATGAATGCCGGGGCCCGCATTGCCACGGGGGATGTCTTCTATTTCCTCCACGCCGACAGCTATCCCCCCAAAGGATTCGACCGCGACATCCTTCAGTCGATCGAACAGGGCTATGGTGCCGGATGTTTTCGGATGAAATGGGATATGGACCATCCCATGCTAAATTTCTTCGCCTGGCTTACCCGCTTCAACTGCCAGTGGTGCCGCGGAGGCGATCAGTCGCTCTTTGTCACCCGCCCCGTCTTTGAAAAGCTGCGGGGCTTCAATGAAAACTACCGGTTTCTTGAAGATTATGAGATCATACCCCGGATCAAGAAACATACCCAATTTCGGGTTATCCAGAGAGATCTGATCACCTCGGCCCGCAAATACAGGAAGAACGGGGTGGTGCGGCTGCAGCTTCACGTTGCCAAAACCTATATGATGCGGGCCCTGGGAATGGATATCCACAAGGTGGCCCGGGCTTACTACAAGGGCGTCAAGGAGAAATTCAACTAATCCCGGGAAGGTGGCACCAGAAGGTGGCACAAACCCCATGTTGGAATCTACAAACACGGCGGTGTAATCCATCCCCGAATGCCGCCTCCGGTAAAATATGCTTCGCATATGGATTCTACAAATACCGTGAACATTTATAAGCCATGGGGTGTTTGGAAAGAAGGATTTTTCATGCATAAACCTCACATCTTATGGAACTAAATGTTGCGTTGATTTACGGCTCGGTCAGAACCGAGCGCCAGGGAATAAAAGCCGCCCGTTATCTGAATAAGACAACGAAAGAAAGGGGATGGAACGTCACCCTCATCGATCCGCTGGAATACAACCTGCCCTTTCTCGACAAGATGTACAAAGAATTTGAGGAGGGTCATGCCCCGGAAAACATCCAAAAGATCGCCGATATTTTCAAGGCAGCCGATGGTTTTATTGTGGTGACGGGCGAATACAACCACAGCCTTCCTCCGGCCTTAAAAAACATCCTGGATCATTTTCAGAGTGAATACATGTTTAAACCCAGCGGCATCGCCTCCTATTCAGCGGGTATGTTTGGTGGCATGCGGGCAGCCGTCCATCTGAGGGCCGTTCTTGCCGAGCTGGGCATGCCGTCCATCTCTTCCATACTGCCCTTCCCCCATATCGGTAAAGCCTTTGATTCGGATGACAACCCGGCCAACGAGTTCATCGAACCCTCTACCAAGCGCTTCCTCGATGAAATGGAATGGTATATGAAGGCCATGAAAAGACAAAGGCAGGAGGGCACTCCCTTTTAGGAAAAAAGAGCCGACAAAACTAGTAAATAACAGATCCCAACTAAAATTTAGTTGGGATCTGTTATTATTTGAGATTTAGCGTTTGATCAGCGTATCTCCTGTTCGATCCATTCGGAGCGGTCGGGATCCGGGGGAGGATTGACTTCCTCGGGGCTTTTCTCCTTCAGCTCTTCCAGCAATACCTCTACGGCTTTTTCGAGGCTTGGATCCTGCCCTTGGGCTACCTTATGCGGGGTGTCGACCACTTCGATGTCGGGGTAGACACCGATGCCTTCGATGATCCATTCTTCCTTCTCATTAAAGATACCGAAACGCGGCACGGCAATATATCCACCATCTACCAGCGAGGCGTTTCCCGACATACCCACCAGGCCGCCCCAGGTGCGGGTGCCGATCAGCTTGCCCAGGCCTTTCTTCTT
>P_1C_Sed_2_UnCtyDRAFT_1000625_pt1 | contig 10568 bp, 6 predicted proteins | sample Pon1CUnioCityCA_4_FD_10229 | JGI IMG/M metagenome (IMG submission 10229) | reverse complement strand
TTTTTTTGGCAGCATCCACGAACGTCTTTTTACGAGCCTAGCACTTTTTATAGACTTTTACTTGACTTTTTTACAGAGTCTGCTTATCTAGTTAAGTACATATTATTTTTACAGATCACCCAGTATCCATGAGGAGGCGTTCATGACCCAGCGCAGGCGATCCCCCAGTTTTGATACGATGATCCGGTTTTTTCAACAGCACTACAATTTCGCCACCAAACAGGACATCAACCGGCTCATTGACAAGATTGAAGCACTCGAAAACTCGATCAGGCAAACCGTTCTCCCCCCCCAAAAAACCGCCGGCGCCAAACCGGCCACGCGAAGACGCGCCGCTACCGGCAAGCAAAGTGCATCCGATACCGTTTATGACGTCGTTGCTCAAGCTAAAACAGGTATCCGGTTCCCGGAAATCAAAGCCAAAACCGGTTTTGAGGATAAAAAGCTGCGCAATATCATCTACCGCCTGGGCAAGCTCGGCAGAATCAAAAACAAGAAACGGGGCCTTTATATCCCCGCCTGAGCGCTTACCCCCGAATCTCCCGCCCGCCTTCCGTCAATTCAAGAGGCCCCGCAGATGCGGGATATCAAAGGTTTAACGCCAACGGCACTTTCAACAGATTCTCTTACCACGGATAAAAGCGCTTGCAAATCAATTTTCATTGCGCCACAATTTGTTGCGCTTATGTTACGCTCAGGCTGCAAGCAAGGCGCAGGCACCTGTAACGTGACCGCAGGTCTTTTGGACGTGCCATCCTGAACAACTCATTTACGGAATAAATATCTCAAGATTAAAAGGATAGAAAATCGCATGAATTTTATGGATGCCAACAACCCTGGATTAAAAGAGAATGCAACGCTTTGCGGCTATACAATCCAGAAAATTGCCCAATTGCCGGAAATCAAATCAGTTTACTACGAACTCGAACACAGCCGGACGCATGCCCGACACATCCATATCAGCAACAATGATGAGGAAAACACCTTCTCCGTGGCATTGAAAACCGTACCCTGGGATTCCACCGGCGTGGCCCATATCCTCGAACATACGGTTTTGTGCGGCTCCGTCAATTTCCCGGTTCGGGATCCTTTTTTTTCCATGATGAAACGAAGCCTGAGCACCTTTATGAATGCGCTCACCGCCTCGGACTGGACCATGTATCCCTTCAGCACCCAGAACCGGAAAGATTTTTACAACCTCATGGCTGTCTATCTGGACTCGGTTTTCTTTCCCAAACTGGATCGTTTGAGCTTTAAACAGGAGGGTCACCGACTGGAATTTGAGCCGGACCCGAGCGCCCCCAACCGCTTCCGGCTCACCTATAAAGGCGTGGTGTACAATGAAATGAAGGGGGCCCTCTCCTCTCCGGACCAGGTCATGGCGCGTTCCATATTAAATGCCCTCTACCCGGACACCACATACGGCTATAACTCCGGCGGCAACCCGCTGGAAATTCCTGAGCTCAGCCATGAACAGCTCATCGCCTTCCACCGACGGCACTACCATCCCAGCAATGCTTATTTCTATACCTATGGCAATCTGCCCCTCAAGTCACATTTAACATTTATCGACGAGACCATTCTCACCCATTTCAACGCCATCGACCCGGCGACAAATGTCCCCTCTCAACCGCGCTGGAATGCGCCTAAAACTGCTGAATACACCTATCCCATCGAACCTTCGGAGGACGACGGCCGAAAATGCCAGGTATGCCTGGGCTGGCTGACTGCAGATGTCCGGGAATCCTTTGAAATACTGGTATTGACCATACTCGAACAGGTGTTGCTGGGAAACCCCGGCTCACCGCTTAGAAAAGCCCTGCTGGACGCTGATATCGGCAGCACCTTGTCCGACGGCACGGGGTTTGACGCCGAAAACAAGGATTCCATGTTCGCCTGCGGATTAAAGGATGTTCCCGAAGATGCCGGTGATGCCATTGAACGCCTGATTTTTGACACCTTGCAGGAGATTGTGGACAAGGGCATCGACGAACGGCTGGTGGAATCCGCCATCCACCAGATTGAATTCTACCGCAAAGAGGTGTCCAACACCCCCTTTCCCTATGGATTAAAGCTGCTCCTGCGATTTTCCGGCGACTGGTTTCACGACGGGGACCCCGCCCTGGCCCTCCAATTTGATTCCCTGTTGGAAAGACTTCAGGAAGAACGAAAAAAGCCGGGCTTTCTGGAAGAAAAAATTAAATATTACTTTCTTGACAACCCGCACCGCGCCCGCCTGCGGCTTCGCCCGGATCCGCAACAGGCGCAGCGGGAAAATGAGCTGATTGCCGAGAAGCTCAAGGAGATTGAAAGCAAGCTCACCCCGGCTGAGATCGAAACCATTGAAAACGACACCCGGCAGCTGATTGCGCTGCAGGAAGCCAAGGAAGACCTCTCCTGCCTGCCCACCTTAGAGCGCGATGATATCGCCCCGTCGGTAGCCAGCGTCACCCCATCCGGCGAGAAACAGGACCCGCCGGTCACCTTATATGAGCAGCCGACAGTGGGAATCTTTTATTTTTCCGCTGTCATGGGAGTGGCGGCACTGGAGGAGGACCTGCTCTCCCTGCTGCCCTTTTTCTGTTATTCATTAACGCGGGTGGGCACCAAATCCCACGCCCCTTCGGATATCTCCCAGTTGATTGACCTCTACACCGGGGGAATGTCGCTTTCGGTCAGTGCCGGCAACCGCTTTGAGGAATCCTTTGAATCCAGCTGCCTGCCGATTGTCACCTTGAATTCCAAATGCCTCTCCCGGAACCGGGAAAACATGTTCGAACTCATGGCGGAGCTGCTTGCCAGCGTATCTTTCTCTGATACCACGCTTTTAAAACGGCTGCTCATGGAATACCGGGCGGAAATGGAATCCTCTGTTGTATCCAACGGCCACCGCTATGCCATTTCACTTGCCGCCAGAAACTTCACCCTGGCCAATGCCTTAAATGAAAAATGGCACGGAATCCATCAACTGGAGACCATCAAGGCGATTACCGACGACCTGTCGGATGAAAAACTGGCAAGCATTGCCGGAAAACTTCATCAGGTACGGGACCAATTGTTCAGGGGAGGGAAAATGAAGGTGGCGCTTATCGGGGAAAAACCGGACCTGGATCCGGCTATGGATCAAGTGGCCGCCCTTTCGCAGAAGATGGGGAAAGGATGGGCCGATCAATTCGGCGCGCCTCCCCTGCTGGAACTCTCCGATGCGATCCCCAGGGAGGGGTGGAGCACTTCCTCCGCGGTTTCATTTGTGGCCAGTGTCTTCAAAACGGTTCGAATGGGCCATGAAGATGCACCGGCGCTTGCCGTAATCAGCAAAACCCTGCGCTCCATGTTTCTGCATCGGGAAATCCGGGAAAAAGGCGGGGCATATGGCGGGTTTGCAGCATACCAACCCGAGAACGGGCTGTTTTATTTCGGCTCATATCGGGATCCCCATATCATCAATACGTTAAATGTCTATGAGGCGGCCTCGGCATTTATTACCGCGGGTGACTACACCGATGAAAATATCAAGGAAGCCATACTTCAGGTGTGCGCCGACATTGACCGCCCGGATCCACCGGGCCCCGCAGCGGCCAAGTCCTTCTACCGGCGGCTGATCAATTTATCCGATGAAACCCGTCAGCAGTTTAAACAAAAACTGGTACAACTCGACCGCGAAACGGTCCTCCAGACCGCCCAAAGGTATTTCGGGGGGGATAAACAGCCACGCGCGGTTACGGTAATTTCAAACGAGACGGCCCTGGCCGGGGCCAATCAACAACTGGGGGAAAACCCGCTGGAGCTCCATCATATTTAGTGCCTGAACGAAAACCAGGGCCAAAAACCCGAAACCGGGAACTGCAAATAACTTTGGAGGCACGGAGCTGTGTTTTTTTGTTTCCTGCCCCTTTCCCTGGAACCTTGGACCTCGATGTTACCTGGAAGGCTCCTGTTCGCCGGGCGCGCACTGCGCCAGCATATCCGAGAACATGTCATGGAGCTGCCTGGCAGCCGCTTGCGAAAGGCTGCCCCTGGCTGCTGCGATCTCAATGGTAGCCAGACCCAGGCGACTATACAAATCCGCCGATTCCCGGGAGGCTTGCCCGATGGCGGACAAATGATCGGCAACCGTTTCGACATCCCCCCTTGCGATGGGTCCGGTCAGGGCCTCGGGAATGCCCGCCTGGTCAATATTGTTCAACGTTCCGCCAATCAAGGGGCTAAGCACCCCGTACGCCTCTGATTCCGGCACGCCGGCCTCAGATAGAAGCTTAAACGACAGCCGCATCAGTGTGACCAGGTAATTGGAGGCCACCACTGCGGCCGCATGATACAGGGTCTTGCCCTCCGTGCGGATGCTGATGGGATCCGCCCCGAGATCTTCTGCCAGTTGCCGCGCACAGTCGACTGCCGCTTCATCTCCTTCTATGGCCGCCTTAATGCCTTTAAACGGACTGCTCTTGGTGGCTGCGGCAAAACTCTGCAGCGGATGCATGGAGCCAATGAAGGCGCCACGGTATCGTGCGGCTTCCAGGATATTGGAGGAAAGCGCCCCGCTGCAATGCAGCACCACCGATCCTTCCAAAAAGCCCCTTTGATCCGCAATCAACTGGCAGGTTTCGGCGATGGCATGATCCGGGGGGGTTAAAAAGACAATCTTCGCGGCTTCTGCAGCAGCCCGGGGCTCAGCATGCACAAGCGTCGGGGCACCGGCAATTGCAGCAGCACGTTCAGCCGATGCGCGACTCCGACTGAAAAATCCGGCCGCAGGGTACCCCGCCGCCGCCAGGTGCCTGGCAAGCGCTGTTCCCACCCGGCCGCAGCCAATTACGGCAAATGAAGGCTTCATTACGTTCCCCCTTGCAAACACATTTACGCAAGAATCCCGCCGTCGCAGGTAATGCAGGAACCTGTGGTATAGGAGGCTGCCCCGGATACCATATAAAGCGCTGCGCCGACCATCTCTTCGGGCTGGGCCGGCCGGCTCATGGGGATCTGGTCAATAATATAATTGCGCAGTTCTTCGTTGCCCAACAGGGCTTCGGTAAACTTTGTTTCCGTAAAGCCCGGAAGCAGGGCGTTCACCCGGATCTTCCGGGACGCCAGTTCCTTGGCATAGGCTTTTGTCATGGAGATCACCGCCGCCTTGGAAATGGAATAGATACCCTGCATAAACGCCGGCCTTACGCCATTGATTGAGGCGACATTCAATACCGCGCCGCCGCCGGCAGCCTCCATTAAGGGCACGGCCTTCTGGATCATGAAAAAAGGACCTTTGAGATTGACATCCATAATTTTGTCCCAATGGCTTTCCTCAGCAGTGATCAGTTCGCCGAAATGAGGATTGGTTGCGGCATTGTTGACCAGAATATCGAGTTTGCCGAATTTTTCCCGAAGCCTTTGGAACAGGGCGTCAATTTGATCCAGGTAACCCGCGTGACAGGCCATGGTTTCGGCCTTGCCACCGTCTTCGCTAATTTTGCGGGCGACTTTATCCAACCCTTCCACCTTGCGGCTGACCAAGATGCACCGGGCCCCCTCAGCGGCCAGGGCGCCGGCAATCGCCTCGCCGATACCGCGGCTTGCCCCTGTAATCAAAGCAATTTTGTCCTGCAAAGAATAATCAACCACTGCCATCTCCCTGAGTGAAAAAATTATAAGAAGCCAGTATCTTCAATCAATTTAGCCGGTATCTTACAATTGCCCCAAATCCCTGTCAACTGCTAATGCCGAGCATTTGCTCGACTTCCCCCGCCTGCCCGGGTCCCCTTTCCGTCCGGCCCCCTTAAATAAGCAAGCACCATGCCGATGGCTGCGGTCATGGCGCCGGCGGTCATGGCCCAGTCAAAAGCGGCCCGGAAAGCAGGTGCCAGCCGAGGATTATACTGCCCAAGGGCGGCCCCATCGCTTAACGTCTGAAACACGCCATGAAATATCGCACCGGCCATGGCAACGCCAAACACCATGCCAAGGTTGCGGGCGGTTGCTACCATGCCCGAGGCGACCCCCCGCTGAGCCAACGGTACCGCATTCATAGCCGCAGAGGTGTTGGGCGAGGTAAATAAAGCGGTGCCCACGCCGGCAAGCACCAACCGCCATATCACTGCAAAAACGGCCGGCTGCTCAGGCAGTGTGGTAAAAAGCAGCAGAGCGAGCGAAAGCACTGCCATCCCCGTTGTGCACAAAAACCGGGAACCGATCCGATCATAGAGGGATCCGGCTACCGGTGCCAGAAAAAACAGGAAAATAAAGGGGGTGATCATCATGAAGCCGGCAAGATTTTCGGTAAACCCACCGTAATCGACAAGATAGAACGGCATGAGAAAAACGATGGCAAAAAGGCTGATAAAAAGCAGCACGGCGCCGGAAATAGGAAAAATAAACAAGCGTAGGCGAAACAGTGAGAAATCAAACAAGGGGCGCGGGGTCCGCAGCTCTAAAAAAACGAAAAGCCCCCCGCCGCCAATCGCCAGTAGGGCGCAGCCCACTCTCGGCAGGGCAAACAGCCCCCAGCCGTGGATATTGGAGGCCGCCAGCAAAAGCATGCCCAGCGTAACCGCCAGAAGTATCGCACCTCTCCAGTCAAACGGCTGGCGACGCCAAAAGTCCAGGGCAGCGCCCTGAAACATCCGAAGGGCCAGTAAAGCGGCAATGATGCCGATGGGCACATTTAAATAAAAAATCGCCCGCCAGGAAATGTAATGAATCAGAATCCCGCCAAGCGCCGGACCGGTGGTGAGCCCGATGGCCACCACAGCCCCGATGGCCCCAAGCGCGCGCCCCCGATTGGCTTCCGGGAAAACATCCACAATAATGGCCGGTGAGCAGGCCATCAGCATGGCGGCCCCGCATCCCTGCAGCGCCCGAAACCCGATGAGCCATTCGATTGAGGGAGAAAACCCGCATAAAAAGGAGCCGCCCGCAAACAGCAGAAAACCCGAAAAATAGACATTGCGGCGGCCGACAAGGTCGCTTAAACGACCAAAGCTCAAAAGCAGTGAGGAAACCGTCAACAAGTAGATCATGATCACCCATTCGACACTGGCAAAGGAGCTCTCCAGATCTTTCATAATAGCCGGCAGCGCGATATTGACGATGCTGCTGTCCAATGTGGACATAAAAACACCGACAGCGACCAGGGCGAATATCCGCCACGGGTGCCCGACCTGATTCGTTTCCGCCATTTGCTACCTGCCCGGTAAGGTTGCCGTGTTCCAAGAAGAAAGCCAAGGCGCCACAGGGCCCCTTCAGGTATGCCCGCGCCTGCCTCAGCATGATTTTGACTGGGAGGACACTATTTAGATCTGCTTGTTGTGTCAAGTTTTAAACGGGGTACGGATCTTTTACCAAGGGTTTGGAGGATGGCATACAGATACCGGTTTCCAGGGATACCATTTTTTTTTAAAAGATAAATTTCCATTCCAGATTCCATGTTCCCCGGCATTTCCAATTGCTATCCAAACCCAATTCACCCAATATATCCTCTTTCTTCATTAATTGCCACCGCCCAAACCCGCCCGGGCGACCCGGGCAGAGCGCAGCGCTGGGTTTTTTTCGAGTGCCTCGGCTTTCATTGATTGACAAAAAATGTAACGATGCGTAACGTTAAGTAACGATTCTATTTTAAATAAAAAACCCGGCAAAGTTAAATGTATAAGTCAGATTTAAACGGTTAACCCTATGCATAAAATGGATACCTCCATCTGGAGTAATCAGTTCGCCGAGCGACTGTTGGATTCAATGGCGGAAGGGGTTTTCACGCTGAACACCCAGGGCCGCGTCACCTCATGGAATCCGGCAATGGAGCGGATTACCGGCTATCCGGCCAACGAGGCCATTGGGCAGCCCTGCCAGTTCCTCAACTTCTCAAAATGTTTTGACCGGGCATGCCCATCTACGATCACCGAGTGCGGCATTTTCAAGAAGGGCACGGTTGACCCCACAGAGTGCCAGCTCCGGCATAAAGGGGGGCAATTTATCTCCGTGATCAAAAATGCCCGGGTGGTGAAAAACGCCGAAGGCGAATGCCTGGGGGTTGTTGAAACCGTAACCGACCTCAGCGAGCTGATGCAGGCCCGACAGAAGGTAGAGGAAGCACAACGCAAGCTGGTGGAAGTCTACCAGTTCGAAAACATCGTCGGAAAAAGCCACGCCATGCAGGAAGTCTTCAACGCCATCCGCCTGGCGGCAAAAAGCGACGCCACGGTTCTCATACAAGGCGAATCCGGGACGGGCAAGGAGCTTGTGGCCAGCGCCATTCATTACAACAGCGACCGGCGCCAGGGCCCCCTGGTAACGGTCAACTGCAGCGCCCTAACCGAGTCCCTGCTGGAGAGCGAACTCTTCGGCCATGTGCGGGGGGCCTTTACCGGTGCTCACAGAGACCGCATCGGACGTTTCGAGGAGGCGGACACGGGAAGCATCTTTCTTGATGAAATCGGCGATATCAGCCCCTTCATCCAGCTCAAACTCCTTCGGGCAATCCAGGAAAAACAGGTCGAACGCGTCGGTGAATCCCGGAAGCGAAGCGTTGATATTCGGATCATCACCGCCACCCACAAGGACTTTTACGGGCTGGTGCGATCCGGCGGATTTCGGGAGGACCTGTATTACCGGTTAAAAGTATTTCCCATCCACCTGCCCCCGCTGCGCAACCGGCGGGAGGACATATCCCTGCTCACCCGGCATTTTACTGAAAAATTCAATCACAAAACCGGCAAGTCCATTCAGGATCTGGCACCTGATGCCAAACGGATCATGATGGACTACAACTGGCCCGGCAATGTGAGGGAATTGGAAAACGCCATGGAACATGCCTTTGTCCTGGCCAACGGCGACCAGATCGGACTGTTTGACCTGCCTGTGGAGATACGCCAGATGGAGTATTACACCACCCATCTGCCGGAATCCACCTGGAGCAGACCCCGCGCGCAGCAGAAAGTCACCCGGCAGCTGCTGGTAGAGCTGCTGCATGAATGCGACTGGAATAAGGCCGAAGTGGCCAGACGCCTGGGGCGAAGCCGCACCTCCGTATGGAAACATATGAAAAAATGGGAAATTCCATTAAATCCACCGGAGGATCCAGAAGACTGATCTTTGCAGAATTATATGAATATCACCGGCAATTGCCAGAGGCCGATTGCGGATGGCAGGCAACCACGGCCAGTGTACTTTTTAAGAAACCAACAAAGACCTTTGTGGCTCATGACAGCAAAATCGGATGACATACGAGGCGCCCTTCCCGCCAATGTAACGGAAATTATACTCGAAAGCATCTCCGAAGGGGTGTTTACCGTGGACAAGGACTGGCGGATCACATCGTTTAACCGGGCTGCCGAAACCATCACCGGCATTGAGCGCGACGATGCCATCGGCAAGCACTGCTGGGAGGTTTTCCGGTCCAATATGTGCGAATCCGCCTGTGCCCTCCGGCGCACCATGAGAGCGGGTACCCCCATTGTCAACACCTCGGCCTATATCGTCAACAACCAGCGTCGACGGATTCCGGTGACCGTTTCCACCGCCGTGCTCCGCGATGAAACCGGCAATGTCATCGGGGGCGTGGAAACATTCCGGGACATCAGCCAGGTGGAGGCGCTTCGCAAGGAGCTCGACGGCCGGTATCAACTGGGGGACATGGTCAGCCGGAGCCCGGCCATGCAAAAAATTTTCACGCTTCTGCCCCAGGTGGCGATAAGTGACAGCAATGTCCTGATCCGGGGTGAGACCGGCACCGGCAAGGAACTGCTGGCACGGGCCCTTCATGAGCACAGCAACCGAACGAACAAGCCCTTTGTCGCCATTAATTGCGGTGCGCTGCCGGACACCCTGCTGGAATCCGAACTTTTCGGCTATAAGGCCGGCGCCTTTACCCATGCGATTAAAGACAAACCCGGGCTTTTCTCCGCCGCCAGCGGAGGCACGCTGCTGCTCGATGAAATCGGCGATATCAGCCCGGCGTTTCAGATAAAACTCCTTCGGGTGCTTCAGGACCAGACCTTCCAGCCGCTTGGTTCCACGGAAAGCATCCGGACCGACGCCCGGGTCATTGCCGCCACCCATCAGGATCTCTCCGAAATGGTTGCCGGGGGCCGTTTCCGCCAGGACCTCTATTACCGGATCAACGTGGTCACCCTGCCCCTTCCGCCGCTCAGGGAAAGAAAAGAGGACATCCCGCTGCTGTGCGAGCGCATTATCAGCAGAATGAATCGCATGCGGGGGCGTTTTGTTACCGGGATGTCCCAGGAAGCTCTGGCCGTATTGATGTCCTATGATTTCCCCGGCAACATCCGCGAGCTTGAAAACGCCATCGAACATGCCTTCATTTTGTGCCCGGATGAAACAATGATCAAGCCCGCTCACCTCCCCGAGCACCTTCAGCCCGTGGAACAGGCGATCTGCGCTGCCGGCGCCGGCGCCGGCAGCATTCAGACAGCCAAACACGCTGCCGAGGCCCAAAGCATCATTGACGCCCTTGAGCGCAATCATTATAACCGGCAGGCGGCTGCCCGGGACCTGGGCATCCACAAGAGCACCCTGTTCCGAAAAATTAAGGCCTATGGCATTGAACTGCCGCCGGCAGA
>P_1C_Sed_2_UnCtyDRAFT_1000624_pt1 | contig 10569 bp, 8 predicted proteins | sample Pon1CUnioCityCA_4_FD_10229 | JGI IMG/M metagenome (IMG submission 10229) | reverse complement strand
ACATATTGAATAAAGCTATTGGACAGAAGAATGAAAAGTAATCCAAAAACAAGAGCGCCGCTAACAAATGCAAAAGTGCGTTGCCAATTGGTCATGAAACAAGCTTGGTTATAGGTTAATAAGGAAATAAATTGGATTCGGAATAAAAATATTCCGGTTAATATGATGCAGAAAATACCAACAAAAAGAGGGGGAAGCTAATTTAGTAGTTGCTGGACATGGTTTCTCTTCGAAGCCAGTTCTCAGGATCTAAATTTTCGTTGTTTTCGCGGATTAAGAAAAACAGGCTTTCTCCCTTAGGTGAACTGGAATCACCGGAAAGGCCCAGCATATCGCCTTTATTTAATACCTCGCTTTTACTCACCATGACTTCGCTTAGGTTCCCATAGGCTGTAATAAAACGCCCGTGTTTAACAAATATCACATCACCATAGCCGGGAACGGGGATTATATTCATGACATATCCGTCGTGTACAACTTCGACCGACGATTGGGCATCTGTTACAATTTCTACTCCCAAGTTGGGCGTTTTAGTACCGTAAACAGGATGTACTTTATTGCCAAAATGTTCAGCTATTGTTCTGCTATCAACCGGCCAGGGTAGTTCGCCTTTACTAGAGGCAAATCGGGTTTCAATTTCTTCCATTTTATTGGAATCCAGAAAATTATCCAGTTTAATAGGCTCAGAATATTTTTCAACTTCGGCTTCTCGTTTGGCATCATTTTCAATTTTTTTGGCAGCGGCCAGTTTTTTCTGCCGTTCTGCTTCTAATTGACGAAGCCTCTGTTCCTGGGCTTCCCGAATTTCTTCTTCGCGACGAATAAGATCTGCTAGTGTACTGTTGAGATTGTCTTTTTGCTGCTGAACTTCTTTCAATTTTTTATTAATCTCTTCCCGGTTCTCGCGAAGAAGGGCAACATTTTCTTCTTGCTGTTCTTTCTTTTGTGCCAGCTTTTGTTTCTCATCTTTAATTTCGGCCAGGACCTCTTTGTTTTTTTCTTGTGCTTTTACCAGTTGCTCTTTGGTTTGCTCAAGGTCTTTCTCGGCTTGGCGGATTTCCCGAGCCTGCTTTTCACGATAGTTATTAAATTTCTCAAGATAGAAGGATCGGATCAGCATTTGGTTAACAGAAGAAGCCGAAAAAAGAAGGGCAAGCTGAGAAGTTCGACCATGCTTATAGAGATAACTCAGTTTTTTTTTTTTTTTTTTTTTAATTCAGCCCGCTTGGCATCTAGCGATTCTGTAGTAATAGAAATTTCTTCTTTGATCTGAGATTGTTCCTGCTGAAGCTGGGTGAGCTTTTCATCCTGAAGCGCAATGAGTTGTTTTAAATTTTGGTATTTTTGATACAGTGCTTCATATTTTTCATCCGCTCGTTGCAGCCGTTGTTCAAATTGCTGAATTTGTCTGTTTAGTCGTTCAATTTCGGCGCGGGTATTCTTCTGCTTTTCAACCACATTTTCACGTAGCTCCTTAAACTCCTGCATGATGGCAGATTGGCCCAACAGAAGGTTAGGAGTCACTAAAAAGCAGATGATAATCGCTATGAGACTACATGTTTTTTTCATTCGTGATAAATGGGAATATCGTCTGGCAACTCGATTATTAATGTGTCAAGCGTAGGATTTAATTCTAATGCTGTTAATTGTAAAGCAATTTTTGACTTACCCTCGGGACCAAATATACTAATTCTGCGCGGAAGGGAGGGACCAAATATACTAATTCTGCGCGGAAGGGTGAACCCCTTCATTGAAGTATATGCCTCATATTCGATTTTTGAGTAGGGCAGACTGGTAGATGACGGCTGTATAATCTGCCGCACAGTATGCGAATTTTTATTAATATAAGCTTTAGCACCGTTTTTTAACTGCAACTGGTAAAGGGTTTCATTTTCCAGAAACTGCTCTACGTCCTCTTGTTTGACTGTATAATTTAGCATATCCAGAATATTGAGCGAAGCCAACCGGTTTATGCGATCCAGGTTTGCTCCCTGCACCGGAACTTTCCTAGCATATTTATCTACTTTGTTGTAGATAAGAAGCGTATCGCCGTCAGTGAGCAATTGCCCTCCTTCAATACCCAAACCATTGCGAATTGTTACTAGGCTTTTTTGCTGGTTGCTGGCAAATTGAATAGTTACACGCTCCGTATTGCCCGGCTCGCTGACTATGGCCCTTCCTTTTCCTTCAACGGATTGCAAATCATCAGTGTAATTGGGCAGTTGGTTAATGGTTTGCGATAGATTTGCTTCTGATGGGCGAAAGTTGTCCTCAATAAGTTTTTGGGTGCTCGAACAGGAAAACATCACCAGGCATAAACATCCCAATAACAAATACTGCAGTATATGTTGGTCTTGTTTCACGTTTCGTTGGAAATTTTGTTTTTAAGATGAGTTCTTGTTGAATCCTTTTCGAGCGCTTTTTTCCACCACTTTTTAGCCTCATCCGGCCTCTTAAGTTTATGTAAAACATCCCCCATATGTTCCAGTATCTCAGCGGTGGGATTACCAGAATCTATAGCTTGTTGAATATATTCCAGCGCTTTTTGCAGCTGGCCCTGTTTGTAGTATATCCATCCAACGGTATCCATAAACGAACTATTGTCCGGGGAAAGTTCTAAAGCCCGAAGTGCAAGCTGTTCTGCTTTGGAAAGTTCTTTGTTCTGCTGGGACAAGTAATAGGCGTAATTATTGTAAATAACAGGATTTTGAATATCCAGATCTGTAGCCTTCTGATAGTATTCAAATGCAGAATCCCAGTCTTCCAAACCGGCATAAGTATCAGCCAAGGAGCCCCAAATATTAGCTTTTAGCGGTCGCCGCGCAGGGAGTGTAGACGCTTCCTTGAGATGCTTTTCCGCAAAATTGTACTGTTGAGAAGATAAATAAGCATTCCCGAGCATATATAGCAGAACAGGATCTTGGGGAATATTTTGGATTGCCTGCTTGCCGGCTTCGATAACATCGCCAAACCTTCGCTGTTTAAGCAGCAGTTGTAAGCGTCGTTGCCAGAATGAATCATTTGAGGGATTTAATTCTGTCGCCTGTTCTAGAGCATTTATAGCATACTGAGTCTGATCAGTATCTAAAAAGAAATCTGCCGCCAATGCATAAGCTTTACCAGATTTTGCGGTGCTTTGGATAAGCTTTTTGAAGAGGTGGTCTGCTGTTTGCTGAATGGCCGAATTAGAAGTATTACTTTTGTATTTACTGTAGATAAATTGCGTAACTTCTTCTTTTGTTTGGTTGGAAACTGCCGGGTCAATTATAAGTTTAAGAAGCGTAGTTTTGGCACTGTCCCATTTGGCTTGGGTCAGATAAACATCGGCAAGGATTATCCGGGATTTTGGGTTGTTATTATTAATTTGAAGAGCATTTTTAATGACGTTACGAGCTTCATCCGTTCTGTTAAGTTCCAGATAGTAATTGCTCAAAAGGTGTAGCGTAGAAATGTTAGCGGGATCCATTGAACGGATTTTCTCAAGTTCAACAATAGCTGAATCTTTCATATTCAGTTTATTGAAGTTTTTAAGTTTCTCAATCCGTATGGAAGTCATTTCTCCCTTTAATTGAAGCAGCTTGTTGTATACTGTATTAGACGCATCAAACTTTCCCAATTCGGCATAAATTTGCGCAAGATCATACAAAATATCGATATCGTTGGGATGATGCGTCAGGGCATTCCTTAGTTCCTTAGCTGCCCCCTCCTTATTACCCAGAGCTTTGTAAATTTCTACAAGTTGAAGATGATACCATTTGTTTGCGGGATTCAGAGTTCGAGCTTGTTTACTGTAGTATCCTGCATTTTCAAGGTCATTTATTTGCAAGTAGGCATCAGCCAAGGCAAAGTTGATTCCAGGGTGATTGGGCAGTTTTACATAAGCCTTGTTTAAAAGCTTGATCGCTTGCTCATAATTATTGTTCTCAAAAGCGGCTAAACCATCAATATAAGCAGTTTGTGCTGCTATATATTCTTGTTCTTCAACCGTTTGGTTTTGTGCAAAAACCGAAGATGTAGCAACAACAGGTAGCAAAATGATACAGACACCTGCTGATATAAGCCGGATATGTAATAAAATAGTATGCATAAAAACCAACGATTGTCTGAACGGTAGTATAATAATTTACAACCGGCAGTAGGTAACTCTTTTAAGCAATGGTCTTACGCCAGCCATTTAAACGTTTAAAGGCGTGTTCCATGCGCGACCCATACCAACTAAACCATTCTCCTTCGACCAGTAATACACGTGCAGCAGGACACGCTTCCTCGATTTGTGCCATATGTTTTTCTTTAAAGGGATAAGGTTCGCTGCTCAGCAGAATAAGATCAGGATTTTGTCTCTTTAGGTTGTCCAGACTTATTTTGGGATATCGTTTTTTATCCGCAAATACATTGGGCAGTTTCCAGTGATCCATGATATCATGAATATAAGTATCGCGTCCTACCGTCATCCATGGATCCTTCCAGATGAGATAGGCCGTATTTAGTTCAGAAACCCGGGGGCGATCTTCCAACGCTTCTTGGATATTGCTGATTAGCTTTTCAGCTTTCTCTAGGGTATCGAATTTTTTACCCAGCTCGTGAATCGTTATGAGTGCGTCTTCGATTGTAGCAATTTCGGTAACATTTACTTCAAAATCACTGGCTAGCGCTTCGATATCTTCCGGACGATTTTCTTCTTTATTGGCGATAATATAGTCAGGTTCAAGATCTCTTATTTTGTCCAAACCCGGATTTTTAGTCCCGCCGATAATGGGAATTTCTTCTACCTTTTCTTTGGGATGCACGCAGAATCGGGTTCGGCCGACAAGGCGCTCTTGCAATCCCATATCGATAACCAATTCTGTAAGGCTTGGGACGAGGCTGATAATACGTTGAGGAGGTGTTGCCATGTTCAGATTAGTATTATTTCGAAAAATTATATTACGATAACAAATTATTACTCACTTATGATCGGACAAACTATCCAACCTACATGGTAGTTAAAATTGACGTACGATGCTCTCTACCTGACGAGCGTAGCTTCCGCCAAATAAATTAGTATGCACCAGCAGGGGATATAGATTATAGATATCCTTGCGTTTGGAAAACCCGGATGATAACGGATAGGTTTCTTCATAGGCACTATAAAAATTACTTGGAAATCCCCCAAAAAGACGAGTGAAGGCCAGCTCTATTTCACGATGGCCGTAATATACTGCGGGATCATAAATGGTGGCCTCGCCATCTTGATCAAAAAAATAATTGCCGCTCCAGAGGTCGCCATGCAATAAGCTGGGCGGTTCATCCGGAAAAATATCCGGCAGTTCTTTATACATAGCATTAAAGCTGGTAACAGTACCAGCCCCTAACTTTCCACTGTCAGTAGCCATTTGGAGCTGCGGTTCCATACGCTCCTGGATAAAGAAGTCAATCCAGCTATCGTGAGGGATATTCGATTGTGGAAGTCGTCCAATGAAATTATTGTGATCCAGCCCAAAGGTATCATTTTGGTGGTTATGTAGTTGTGCCAAAGCCCGGCCAAAATCACCGGCTGAATTTGGTTTGGAACGTCCTTCAAATATAAATTCCTGAAGCAAGAACCCCGTGTCCTCATCCGTTGCGCCGGTTGCAAGAACAGAGGGGATACGCAGGGAGGTATCTGCTGACGTTAGCAGTTCAAGACCTCTTTCCTCGACAATGAACATGTCAGGGTCAGCTGTGGTATTCCATTTTAAAAAACAGGCAGTATCATCATCTAATGTAACTTTAGCGGCCTGATTAATGCTACCGCCCGAAACGCGTTGTGCTGAAGTTATCGAATGATCTATTGTTTCCTGAATGTGCTGCTTTACGGAGTCGGGAATCATCTTTGAACGTGGTTTTCTAATTCATCAAGTAGGTTCTCACAACTTCTTTTTACAATCTGGAACACATTTTCAAAGCCTTCTGGTCCGCCGTAGTAGGGGTCTGGAACTTCACCGTTTCCGGGATTCGGGTCGAAATCGCGCATGCGACCTATTTTGTGAGCATGATTTTCGTTAGCCATCTGGCGCACATTTTTGAGGTTTTCGCTGTCCATGGTCAAGATTAGATCATAATAGTTTAGATCTGAGCCATCAAATTGACGCGCTTTCGAATGCAGCGTAATACCGTGTTTCTGGGCTGTACGCTGACTTTTATTATTGGCCGATTCTCCTACATGATAAGCAGATGTGCCTGCCGAATCTATTTCAAAATAGTTTTCAAGTCCGCGCTCATTAATAAGATGCTGGAATATGCCTTCTGCGGTCGGACTCCGGCAAATATTTCCAAGACAGACAAAACAAATCTTATAGTGATTTTCTCTGGTTATAGGATTGTTGACGGGTATATTCATATAGCAAATACAATTGAATTGAGATCGGTTATGAAGATAGCAGCCTTAAAATAATGGCTGAAGACAATAAAGTATAGCATAAACATTTACAGCAATTCTAATTTGCAAATTGTTATCGCAATGCTTTTAATAGGTCGCTTACATTGAAAAATACGCCTCAGAATGTGAATTGATGAGCTAAGACTTGTATCTTTGGGGTTCGTTTATTTTGATTGAAATTTATTCTAAAACTTAAGCTACTGTAAGGTATAGAAAACCCTTATATTAACAGCTTTACAAAAGCCAATATAGAAGGTGCAACGGCCTTTATGAGTAAACAATTTGATGAAGTAAAAAGACTAAATTTTTCAAAGCTTGAAGTTGAAACCCTCAAGTGGTGGAAGGAGAACAACATTTTTGAGAAAAGTGTATCCACACGTGAGGAAGGTATTCCCTTTACCTTTTATGAGGGACCGCCCACGGCAAACGGCAAGCCGGGTATTCACCACGTGCTGGCACGTACGGTTAAAGATATGTTCTGCCGTTACAAAACCCTGAAAGGTTTCCGTGTTGATCGGAAAGCCGGTTGGGATACACATGGGCTGCCTGTTGAAATTGAGGTAGAAAAAGAGCTTGATCTTGAGGGTCGTGAGCAGGTCGAGGAATACGGCATCGCTGAATATAATGAGAAGTGCCGCAACAGCGTGCTAAAATACAAAGATCTTTGGGATAAGCTCACTACCCGGATGGCTTATTGGGTAGATTTGGACGATCCTTATATCACCTTTGATAACGATTATATTGAATCGGTATGGTGGGCGTTTAAGACGCTGCACGAAAAAGGGCTGGTATACAAGGGATATAAAATTCAGTGGTATTCGCCTGGCAGCGGAACGGTATTGTCATCGCACGAAGTTGCTCAGGGCTATGAGGAGGTACAGGATCCTTCCATTTTTGTAAAGTTTAAAGTCGAAATGTCAGAGGACGTATATTTTCTGGCTTGGACAACCACCCCGTGGACGATTATTTCGAATATGGCGTTGGCGGTAAATCCTAATCTCGATTACGCCAAGATTGAGCTCTCTGAAGGTGATCGTACTGAATATTACATCATGGCCAAAGAGTGCATTGATGAAGTAATCGACCATGACTATGAAATTGTAGAAGAATACAAAGGCGAAGAGCTGGTTGGCTGGACCTACGATCCGGTATTTGATTATGCACTTGAAGAATTTGATAAGGGTGATGCATGGAGGGTTGTCTCAGCCGACTTTGTGACAACCGAAGAGGGTACCGGCATTGTACACACTGCACCTGCTTTTGGTGCCGATGACTATGAGATGGGGCAAGAACATGATATCCCATTATTTAACCCGATTGATCAAGACGGAAAATTTACTGACCAGGTACCTGAGTTTGAGGGGCAGTGGTTTAAGGACGCCGACAGTGAAATTGCACGTGCCATTAAGGATAAGTACCTGATGTACAAGCATGAGACCTACGTGCACAACTATCCCCATGACTGGCGCAAAGGCACCCCGTTGATGCAGTATCCAGTGGAGTCTTGGTTTATCCGTACGACGGATGTGAAAGACAAGATGGTCGACTTTAACAAAAAGATTAACTGGAAGCCGCCGAGCACGGGAAGTGGTCGTTTTGGAACCTGGCTCGAAAATAATGTGGACTGGGCTGTTTCGCGTCAACGCTATTGGGGTACTCCCATTCCGCTTTGGGTTAGTGATAAAAACCCCGAACATGTTGAAGTTGTCGGAAGTATTGAAGAGCTCAAGAAAAAGGCGGGACTACCCGATGATGAAGAGCTTGACTTGCACCGTCCTCATATTGATGATATTACTTGGGAAGGTCCCGACGGAGGTACCATGCGTCGTATACCTGACCTGATGGATGTATGGTTTGATTCGGGCTCGATGCCGTTTGCACAATGGCACTACCCATTCGAAAACAAGGACAAGTTCAAGGAAAACTTTCCAGCTGACTTTATTGCCGAAGGCGTTGATCAGACGCGCGGATGGTTTTACACCCTGCACGCGCTGGGAACGATGCTTTTTGATCAGCCTGCCTACAAAAATGTAGTATCCAACGGTCTCGTCTTGGATAAGGATGGTAATAAGATGAGCAAGTCCAAAGGCAATACTGTTGAGCCTTTTGAGGTTATTCAGGAATACGGTGCTGATACGGTGCGTTGGTATATGATGAGTAATTCTTCACCGTGGGATAACCTGCGATTTAGCAAAGAAGGATTGCAAGAAACACAGCGTAAATTCTTTAATACGATAGTAAATACGTACTCCTTCTTTGCGATGTACGCCAATATCGACGGATTTACATATTCCGGTTCACAGATACCGGTTAGTGATCGCGTTGAGATGGATCGCTGGATAATCTCTCGAATGAACACCACCGTGAAGTTGGTCGATGAGTACTTGGATGATTACGAACCTACCAAAACGGCGCGTACCATTGAAAACTTTGTCGATGAGCTTAGTAACTGGTATGTGCGCAGAAATCGACGTCGTTTTTGGAAAGAGGGTAAAAGTCTGGATAAGCAGGCCGCTTATCAAACATTGTATGAATGCCTGGTAGACTTGTCCAAATTGATTAGCCCTATTGCCCCGTTCTTGGGAGAATGGCTTTATCAGCGGTTAAATGAAGTAACCGAGGTAGATGAAGAGTCGGTACATATTTCATTCTATCCCACAGTAGAAGAAACAGCAATTGACAAGCAGCTGGAACATCGCATGGAGTTGGCGCGACATATTTCATCCATGGTGTTGAGCTTGCGCAACAAGCTGGAACTCAATGTCCGTCAGCCGCTGTCACGCATTATTCTGCCGGTTGAGAAAGAAGAAGACCGACAGGCGATTGAATCGGTCAAAGAAATTATATTGGATGAAGTAAATGTTAAAAAAGTACAGTTTGTGGATGACGATTCCGGAATTGTCCATAAGTCGGCGAAACCGAACTATCCTAAGCTTGGCAGCAAGTTAGGTAGCAAAATGAAGCCGGTGGCATCAAAAGTAGATGAGTTGACTACCGAAGAGATTACCGAGTATGAGGAAACCGGATCTATTGAGTTAGATCTGGGTGAGCAGGGTATTGTACAGCTTGGTGAGGATAGTCTCGAAATTATCCGTACCGGTTTGGAAGGCTGGTCGGTTGAAACCGAAAAGGGATTAAGTGTAGCGCTGGATACCGAGTTGACAGAAGATCTTATTCAAGAAGGGCTAGCTCGAGAATTTGTCAATCGTATTCAGAATATGCGTAAGGAAGCAGATTTTGATGTAGAAGATCGTATTATTATAGGCTTTAATGGTTCTGAAGAACTCGAAGAAGCCGTTACAGAGATGAAAGATTATATTAAAAGCGAAACTCTGGCAGAAGAAATTTCATCCGAAAAATTAGAAGTATCAGATTTTGTTAAGAGTTGGGAGATTGGCGATAATGAATCAACCATTTCTATTAGAAGAAACCCTAATTAAGAAAGTGAGCTATTATGGCATCATCAAAAAATGACAATAAAGATACAGAGCGTGTTTCCCCTTATTCTGATGAAGAGTTGGAATATTTCAAAGAAATTATCTTGAAAAAACGCGAAGAGGCTGAGCGAGAGCTCGAATCTCTTCAAAATGCTCTGCGCGATAGCATGGAAAACGCCAGCGATGAGTCGGCATATTCGTTCCATATGGCTGATGCCGGGACAGATGCCCAGGAGCGTGAGAAAACGTACATGCTTTTTAACAGAACGAAGAAATTTATTCGTTACCTGGACGACGCTTTAACGCGGATCGAAAATAAAACGTACGGTGTTTGCAAAGTAACGGGTAAGAAAATTTCCAAGGGGAGGCTCGAAGCTGTCCCTCATACCCAGCTTAGCATTGATGCAAAACTTAAGCGTAAATAATTTTCCAGTTGGATAGAAGCAAAATAACAGCCCTGTCAGCCCCGGCACTGATCGTGATTTTTTTGGATCAGTTTAGCAAGCATTGGATTCGTCTGAATCCACAATGGCATTATGCTGATCTTATCCCGGGGTGGCTTACTTTTAACTATACCCAAAATCCGGGTATGGCATTGGGGATGCGCTGGGCATCCACAGAAGTGATCAGCGGCATCGCTATTTTGGCCACTATTGCTATTCTATCGTATGTGCTTTACAATCGAGAGGACGCTACCATTGGGTATCTTCTTTGTATGGGATTAATACTTGGTGG
>P_1C_Sed_2_UnCtyDRAFT_1000622_pt1 | contig 10596 bp, 9 predicted proteins | sample Pon1CUnioCityCA_4_FD_10229 | JGI IMG/M metagenome (IMG submission 10229) | reverse complement strand
CAACAGGCAGGCACCTACGAATGGAACCCCTGGGAGATGGCCGTATCCGGTGGCGAAGATTATGTGCTCCTGCTCACCGTAAGCCCCGAGGCCTTCGATGCGCTGTCCCGGGATTTTGAAAAGGATTTTGAACGCCCCCTCTACCCCATCGGCGCCATTAGCCGGGGTGAGCCGAAGATCATCTACAAACAGAACAACCGCGAGGTAAAAGACCTGAGCGGCGGATACACGCATTTTTAAGGATCCTTAAGCCCCTCAACCATGAACGAAAAGAAAAACTACGATAAAGCCCTGACCATCGCCGGCTCCGATAGCGGAGGCGGGGCCGGCATCCAGGCCGACCTGAAATCCTTCTCCGCCAACGGGGTCTATGGCATGTCGGTGTTGACAGCCATCACGGCTCAAAACACCCTCGGGGTGCAGGGCATCCATCCGGTACCCGACGAGATGATCGCCCGACAGATACGCTCTGTCTTCGACGACATGGGAGCCGATGTAATCAAAACGGGTATGCTCCACTCATCCGGGGTGATCCAAACAATCAGCCGCACCCTCAGCGGGTACAGCCTGCCGCCCCTGGTGGTTGACCCGGTGATGGTGGCTACCTCAGGCGACAAGCTGCTGGAAGACGAAGCCGTACAAACCATGATCGAGGTGATGCTGCCCATGGCAACCCTGATAACACCCAACAGGCCCGAGGCAGAGCTTATCCTGGGAACAAAGATCAGCACCTTCGACCAGGCCCGGCAGGCTGCCAAAGACCTGGCACAAACAGGTGCCGGTGCCGTCCTCCTCAAAGGAGGCCATGCCAGCGAAAAAGAAGTCCTCGACCTGTTGTACCTCCCCCAAAAGGATGAGCTGGTGGAGATGTCCTTCCCCCGCCTGGACACCAACAACACCCATGGCACCGGCTGCACGCTGGCCTCAGCCATCGCCGCCTGGCTGGCCCGGGGCCTCCCCCTCAAGGAAGCCACCCGCAAAGGACTCCAATACACCCACCAGGCCATCGAAAAGGGTGCCCCCTACCGCCTGGGCAAAGGACACGGTCCCGTACATCACTTTTACCAAACATGGATATAAAACACAACGCTATGGATTTTTTAAATGAACTGGGTGAAGCCGTCAAACCCGTCTATCAGGAGATCATAACCCACCCCTTCAACCTGGAGCTGGCCGAAGGAACCCTGGGCGAAGAAAAATTCCGGTTCTACCTCAGCCAGGACGTGTACTATATTGGCGAGTATTCACGCACCCTGGCCGCCCTGGCTGCCAAAGCACCTACCCACAGCCAGATGATGGAATTTATCCGTTTCGCCCAGGAAGGGCTCGACATCGACAGAACACTCCATGACGAGTACTTCGAGATCTTCGGGGTGAGCGAACCAGAGCAGATCGCCCTCTCTACCGAAGCCTATTCCAATTTCCTGCTGGCCACAGCCGCCTACAAAAGCTTTGAAGAGGCCATCAGCGCCCTGCTTCCCTGCTTCTGGCTGTACAACGAGGTGGCCGTCCACATCCATCAAAAAGCCCAAAAAGAAAACAAATATCAGAAATGGATCGACACCTACGCCGGGGCCGAATTTGACCAGACAACACAGCGGCTGAAGGAGATCACCCGGCAGCTGGCCAGTGAAAACACCCGGCCCGTACGCGAGAAAATGAAACACCAGTTCATCCGCTCCGCCCGCTATGAGTGGTTTTTCTGGGACAGCGCCTACAACATGAGGTATTGGTAAAAAGCAAAAATATTGTGGCAGAATTTTTGCAACTCCCTGTAGCTGGCATGTTTCCCATTCCCCTAAAAATGCTAAATTATTGGTAAATACGAATAATTTTACTAATTTTGCGGGAGCTTTTTTCAAACCAATCCTACTATCCAATGGAAAAAACCAAGGTACTTTTCATATCCCAGGAAATTACTCCCTACCTTCCCGAAACAGAGATGTCCAGGACAGGTCGCTACTTACCCCAGGGCATTCAGGAACGGGGTAAAGAGATTAGGACCTTCATGCCCAAATATGGCAGCATCAACGAGCGAAGAAACCAGCTTCATGAAGTGATCCGTCTTTCCGGTATGAACCTGATTATTGATGACACCGACCGCCCCCTCATCATCAAGGTTGCTTCGATCCAATCGGCCCGCATGCAGGTATACTTTATCGATAATGAAGACTATTTTCACAGAAAATTCACCCTGAAGGACGAAAACGGCGAATTTTTCCCCGACAACGACGAAAGGTCCATCTTTTTTGCCCGGGGTGTGCTGGAAACCGTTAAGAAACTAAGATGGAGCCCCGATATTGTGCACTGTCACGGCTGGTTTACCTCACTGGTGCCCCTCTATCTGAAAAAAGCCTACAACGACGATCCCCTCTTTGCCAACTCGAAGGTAGTCTACTCCATCTATGAGGATGAGTTTGACAAGCCGCTGCGGAAAGACTTCAAAGACAAGCTTAAGATCGAAGGCATCACCAGCAAGGACATCAAGAAGATCAAGGACACCCCAGACTTCGTCAACCTCAGCAAAATGGCCATCGACTACTCCGATGCCGTGATCAAAGGCAGCGAAACAATAAACGCTGAACTGGAATCCTATACCGAGGAAGTGAACAAACCCAAACTCGACTTTCACCCGGAAGAGACTTACATCGATGCCTATTCCGAATTTTATGATGAATTACTAACCAAATAGTTATATGCGACTACCATTCAATACCCCTGTGATGAGAATGAAATTGAGGCAAAACCTGATATTAGGCGTTACCGCGGCCATCGTCGCGATAGGATTTGCACAGTGCGAGAAGGGACCAGAAGAATTTGGCCAGGGAGTAACACATCCCGATGACACCATCTCGGCCAACTACGATACTTCCTTCGTGATGAAAACCCAGGTAGTCCCCAGCGATTCGTTTTCAACCCTTTACTTCTTCTTCAGCCAGCCTGAATTCATCACCAACTATCCCAACCTGCTGGTGGGCGGATACACCGACCCCCATTTCGGCACACTCAAGGCCAGCTTCTTCTCGCAGATCGACAAGACCGATTCCATCAATTTTGCCGGCGACACCCTGGAAGCCGTGGAAGCTGCGCTCTATTTCAAGGTGGAGGAAACCTACGGAGAAAAAGTGACCAATCCGCTCCATGTCTACAAGATCAACCAGGGCCTGGAGATCACCGAGCCCTATTACAACGACGCCAACCCGGAGGACTTCTATAACCCGGAAGATATAATATCAGAATCCACCGTTTATCAGGGAGACACCATCATAAAGGTCAACCTGACCCAGGCGTTCGCCGACTTCCTGACCACCGCCGACGACACCACCATGGCCGACATGGGTGACTTCAAAGCTTTCATGCCGGGTATATACGTGGAAATGGAAAACCCGTCCCAGGATGGGTACCTCCAAAAACTCCACATCACCAACGACACCACCCGTCTGGAGCTGGCCGTTCGCAAGGAAGGAACCACCGAGGATCCCGACACCCTGGAATATCCCATTGCATCGTCCTCCATTCGTTTCAACCTGTTTAATCACGACTACGAAACAGCCACCTACCCGGGTGTTAATGTCAGCGAGTTCCTGAACAACGACCCCCAGCAGAGCGACAGCATCCTTCTGGTCGATGGTCTGGGCGGAACACGGGCCAAGCTGACCATCCCACCCGGGGTAAAAGAGAAATTTGCTCAGGACAGCAATTTCCTTGCCCGGGCAGAGATAGAATTGCGTCCCATCCAGCAGTACAACGATTTTCTGTTTCCCGAATCGGTATCCATGTACACCTACGCCTCCGACACAAGTTACGTGGATATCTCCAACAACCAGTTCTTTAACGGGAACTACGACGAGGAAACCAATACATTCAGCTGCAACATAACCACTTTCATTCAGGCTTATATCAATGGGGATATAGGCAATGAAATATACCTGCACATCACAGACTATCGATTCGAGCCCGGCATGTTGATCCTCTCAGGATCCGGCAACCAGTCACCAATAAACCTTAGAATCAAATACTTCAAACCCTAACAGAACAGACATGTGTGGAATAGTAGGATACATTGGAAACAAAGAGGCATACCCCATACTGATCAACGGTCTCAAACGACTGGAGTACCGGGGGTACGATTCAGCAGGCGTATCACTGCTCGATGGTAAAAACGAACTCTCCATCCTTAAGAAAAAAGGCAAGGTCGCAGAGCTGGATGAATATGCCCGGCAGCACGACATCTCGGGTAACATCGGCATCGGCCATACCCGGTGGGCCACCCACGGCGAACCCAACGACGTGAACGCCCATCCCCATACCTCGATGAACGGCCATTTCACCCTCATACACAACGGGATCATCGAAAACTATGGCCGCCTGAAAAAACGGCTGGAAGACCGGGGATATGTCTTCAAGACCGAGACAGACACCGAAGTGGTGGCCAACCTGATGGAATACATCTACCTGAAGGGACAGGTATCGGCCGAAATTGCGGTACGACTGGCCCTCCACAAGGTGATCGGAGCCTATGGCCTGGCCATCCTTTGCAAGGACGAACCCAACAAGATGATTGCCGCCCGCAGAGGCAGCCCGCTGGTCATTGGCGTAGGCGACGGAGAATATTTCCTGGCATCCGATGCCACCCCCATCGTGGAACATACCAAAAGCGTCATCTACCTGAACGATAACGACGTGGCTATCCTTGGCCCCGATGAGCTGGTGCTTAAAACCATCAAGAACGACAAGCTCACGCCCAAGGTACAGAAACTGGACATGGAGATCGGCGACATCGAGAAGAACGGCTACGACCACTTCATGCTCAAGGAGATCTTCGAGCAGCCGCGCTCCATCAAAGATACTTTCCGCGGGCGGATCGCCCCCGACCAGGATCGCATATCCCTGGGCGGTTTGCATACGGTGATGCCCATCCTGGAGAGTGCCAAACGCATCATCATCCTGGGCTGCGGCACATCCTGGCATGCCGGCCTGGTGGGCGAATACCTCATCGAGGACCTGGCCCGTATACCGGTGGAAGTAGAATACGCCTCCGAATTCCGCTACAGAAACCCCATCATCGATAAAGACGACGTGGTGATCACCATCAGCCAGAGTGGCGAAACGGCCGACTCCCTGGCAGCCATCCAGCAGGCCCGGCAATCCGGTGCCACCGTACTGGGCATCTGCAACGTGGTGGGCTCCAGCATCCCCAGGGAGACCGATGCCGGCGTCTATACCCATGCCGGCCCCGAAATCGGGGTGGCCTCTACCAAGGCCTTTACCGCCCAGGTAACCGTGCTGGCCATGATGGCCATCCTGCTGGGGAAAAAACGCGGGCAGATCGACGATGCAGTCTACTCCAACCTGATACAGGAACTCTCCGAGATACCAGCCAAAATAGAAAAGATCCTCACCTACAACGAGGAATTCCAGAAGCTGGCCACCATGTATAAAGACGCCACCAATTTCCTTTACCTCGGCAGGGGCTATTCCTTCCCCGTGGCACTGGAAGGGGCACTCAAGCTCAAGGAGATATCCTACATTCATGCCGAAGGGTACCCGGCTGCCGAAATGAAACACGGGCCCATCGCCCTGATCGACGAAAACATGCCGGTGGTGGTCATAGCCCTGCAAGACAAATCGTACGACAAGATCGTCTCCAACATACAGGAGATCAAGGCAAGAAAAGGCAAAGTGATTGCACTGGTTACCGAAGGCGACACCGTCATCAAAGAGATGGCCGATCACGTGCTGGAGATTCCGCCCACACTGGAATCACTGGCCGCCCTGCTGACGGTGATACCCTTGCAGCTGCTCTCCTACCACATCGCCGTGCTGCGTGGCTGCAGCGTCGACCAGCCCAGAAACCTGGCCAAGAGCGTTACGGTAGAGTGAGGAAATGCGTGAATGCGTAAATGCGCAAATGATTGAATGATTAAATGAGAGAATGATAAAATGATAAAATGATAAAATGATAAAATGATAAAATGATAAAATGATAAAATGCTCAGATCAATGCTTGAATGCTTAAATGCTTAAATAAAAGAAAAAAGCGCTAATCGGATCAAATCCCTTAGCGCTTTTTTCTTTGTTAATGCATTCGTATATTATACTCTTCTATTCAATCATTCTCTCATTTATTCATTTATTTGCGCATTCACTCATTTACGCATTTTATCAATCAATCATTCTATCATTCAATCATTTATTCACGCATTCACTCATTTACGCATTTACGCATTTCTTTACCTTTCCACATACTGCTTCCTGTAATACTCTTCATACTCCCCACTAAGCACATGGTTGAGCCATTCCTTGTTCTCCAGGTACCAGTCAACGGTGCGCTCGAGACCTTCGGCAAAGGTCACCTCCTGGCTCCATCCCAGCTCATTTTTCAGCTTGGAGCAATCGATGGCATAGCGCTGGTCATGGCCGGCACGATCCTTCACAAAGGTGATCAGCTTCTCTGAGGTACCCGGCTCACGGCCCAGCCTATGGTCCATGATCTCACAAAGCTTCCGGATCAGGTCGATGTTGCGCCATTCATTGTCGCCCCCGATGTTGTAGGTCTCCCCGATCCGCCCTTTGTGATAGATCAGGTCAATGGCCCGGGCATGGTCTTCTACGTAAAGCCAGTCGCGGACATTTTCTCCTTTCCCGTAAACGGGCAGGTTGCGGTTGGTTTGGATGTTATTGATAAACAAAGGGATCAGCTTCTCGGGGAACTGATGGGGGCCGTAATTGTTCGAACAATTGGAGATCACCACCGGCAGGCTGTAGGTGTTGAAATAAGCACGCACCAGGTGGTCGGAGCTGGCCTTGGAGGCCGAATAGGGACTGCGCGGGTCGTAGGGAGTATCTTCCGTGAAATATCCTCCGTCTTCCAGCGATCCGTATACCTCGTCGGTGGATATATGATAGAACAGCTTGCCTTCGTAGTGGCCTTCCCACTGGGCCTTGGCCACATTCAACAGGTTCACCGTACCCAAGATGTTGGCCTTGATGAAGGCATTGGGATCGGTGATGGACCGGTCGACATGCGACTCGGCAGCCAGGTGGATGATGCCGTCAAACTGATACTTCTCAAAAAGTTCCTTCAAAAAAGCGGCGTCGTAGATGTCGCCCCTCACAAACTCATAGTTGGGGGCATCTTCCACATCCTTCAGGTTCTCCAGGTTGCCGGCATACGTCAGCTTATCCAGGTTGACAATATGGTAATCGGGATAATTTTTCACAAACTGCCGGACAGTATGGGAACCGATGAAGCCGGCTCCTCCGGTAATGAGAATACTCTTTTCCATAGTAGTTATGATTGTTCTTTTTTGGTTTTACGATAGGCTGTTTCCCAGTTCCAGGCCAAAAGCAGCGTTTCCTCGAGGGATTTTTCCGCTTTCCATCCCAGCTCTTCGTTGGCCAGGGTGGTATCGGCATATACTTTTTCCACGTCGCCCGGGCGGCGTCCGACAATCTGGTAGTTCAGCTTCTGGCCGGTGGCCCTTTCAAAAGCCTCTATAACCTCCAGTACCGTGTTGCCGCGGCCTGTACCGATATTGAAATACTCATACCCCTGTTTGTTCTTCTGGTGGATCAGCCGCTCGATGGCTACCACGTGAGCACGGGAAAGATCCACAACATTGATGTAATCACGGATGGGTGTACCATCCGGTGTGTTGTAATCGTTCCCGAAAACCTTGAGCTGCTCACGTATGCCAAGAGCGGTCTGGGTAACATAAGGCAGCAAGTTGTTGGGTATGCCTTGCGGTGCCTCGCCAATCCGGGCCGAAGGATGGGCCCCTATGGGATTGAAATACCTCAGCGAAATGGCACGAATGTTATTGCCCGCCTCAACCGTGTAGCGGATCATCTGCTCATTCACCTGCTTGGTATTGCCATAGGGTGACAAGGGCTCCTTCACCGGCGCATTTTCATCCACCGGCAGCTCATCGGGTTGGCCATACACGGTGCATGAAGAAGAAAAAACAATATTGGAGATGCCATATTCAATCATGGCATCCAACAGATGAAGGGTTGATAAAACGTTGTTCCTGTAGTACATCAGGGGCTTTTCGGTGGACTCTCCCACGGCCTTGTAGGCAGCAAAATGGATCACCGAATCGATATCTTTTCGATCCCTGAAAAAGGCATTCAGCTCACTTCTGTCACAAAGATCAATGGGATGAAACTCGGGCTTGACACCCGTGATCGCTTCGATGCCATCCAGCACCCCGATCTCGGAGTTGGAAAGGTTATCAATAATGACAACCTCATGGCCGGCCTGGATCAGCTCGACAACCGTATGGGAACCGATATAGCCTGTTCCCCCGGTCACCAGAATTTTCTGTGGCATGACGGTTTGTTAATGGTTCGTGTTAAATTTTGGATTAAAGGTATAACTTTTACTTCAATCTCAAGCATCTTCAAAAGGTGATTTATCTTAACCACCAAAGAAATGAGGAGTATCAGCACGGAGCATCAGCCAGGCTAACGTACAATGGGGCATCCAAAATATACACCGCCCAAACCCGTTCAAAAATAAAATTTTACCTATATTTGTTGAAAGCTCAAATAAAAGCACTCCATTGGATATACAATATATCATAAAGGACTTACTTACAAAAAGGGAAGGACTCGTTGTACCCGGCCTGGGCAGTTTCATCTCAGAATTTCAACCGGCCTCCATCCGGCAGGATAAAAAAATGATCCATCCCCCCCGCAAACAGTTCCGTTTCGATCCGACCATAGTGGAAGATGCCGACAATGTGCTGGCCTCCGAGATTGCCCGCCAAAAAAAGATCGACATTCAGGAAGCCTTCCCCCTTATAGAGCAGTTTACCGAAGAAGTAAAAAAGCAACTTGAAGAGCAGGGCTCCTTTGAGCTGAAGGGTTTGGGAACACTGGAAAAAAAAGCCGGCGGGGTCATCGACCTGAGACAGGTGCTATCCGATGAAGCTGACCTGGGTTTTGAGGCCATTGCGGCCGAGCCCTTTGAGCTGGAGAGCACCCCCCAAAAAACCTCCCCAACCAGAGCCCCCAGCTCACCGCCCCCACCACCCGTCAAAAAACGCGCTCCCAAAAAGTCGACCATCTGGTTGTCCATCCTCGCGGTATTCGTGTTGCTGATAGGCTATGCCGGATGGTATACGGGATTCTACGATTACGTCATTCGCCAGTGGAAACAGCGGCAGCATACCTCCCAGGTAACGCCCCCTCCCGAAAAGCAACAGCCTCAACAACAAGACCGGCAACCTGCTTCTCCTGAAGGCAAAATCGACCAGGCACTCGACAGGATGACCGACAAGAAACAGGCCCTCATGTACAAAGAAGATAAAGATACCAGCACCTATCACCTGGTAGCCGGAAGCTTCAAGAAATATAAAAACGCACAAGAATTTGTCGGGCAGCTTAAGGAAAAAGGCTATTCACCAGCCATCCTGGAAAAAGACGGCCTCTTCCGGGTAACCATACAAACGTTCGACAAAAAAGAGGATGCCCTGGCCAAACTCTACCAGATGCGCGATACAGGCAGGCTCAAATCTATCTGGCTCCTTTCCGTAAGGGAAAAAGATCGGTGAGGGTGGCAGGATGCTTCAAATGGAAACAGTTGATCCCCAGCTTACGGGCCGCCTCAATGTTCACATCCGAATCATCAATAAAAAGGGTCTGCTCCGGATCCATTTGCTCATCATTCAATACATAGTCATAGATCTCGTAATCGGGCTTCCGCATATGCAACTCATGCGAGAAGTAAGCCTTGTCAAACAACGACTCCAGGCCCATGATGCCGTGCTGCTCCTGCAGGGCCCGGGTATAGACCCGATAATGGATGATGTTGGTGTTGCTCAAAAGGTACGTCCGGTAGTGCGGATTGGCTTTCAACTGTTGCAGCAGCCGGATCCGGTCGTCAGGAAAATCAAGCAACAACGCGTTCCAGGCTTTCAGTATATGCTCATCACTGACTGCCCGTGAGCTGTCCTGCTTGATCTGATCAAGAAACTCCCGCTGGGTGATCAACCCCTTTTCCAGGTCATCCAGGGTACGGGTCTGCTTCAGATGCGCATATACGGCATCAAAATTGCCGATGCCCAACTCCCGCATAGCTGCAACCGTTTTATACGGATCGATGTTGAGGATCACCCCGCCCAGATCAAAAATAATATTGCTGATACCACCAACTTTTTGATGCATGAAAGAAACGTTTAAAGGGTAAAAATACTTCAAAATGTTTGTTTGCCATATTTTTTTATTATTTTTTGGAAGATTAAAAAGGAGCGCTATGCTTGTAAACAATACAAATTACCAAACCATTTGGTTGAAAGAAGAGGGGAAGGTACAGGTGATCGACCAGCGTCGTTTGCCCTTTGAGTTCATCATTCAGGATCTGAAAACAATGGAAGATGCCTGGCAGGCCATACGTGAGATGGTGGTCAGGGGCGCCCCCCTGATCGGAGTAACCGCATCCTTCGGAATATACCTGGCCCTGGTAGAAGAAAAAAATGAGCTGAACTGGTCGGATCGACTCCGTGACAGAGCCGATTATCTGCTTACAGCCAGGCCGACGGCAGTGAACCTGTCGTTTGCCGTCGACCAGCAGCTGGAACGGCTAAAAGA
>P_1C_Sed_2_UnCtyDRAFT_1000621_pt1 | contig 10599 bp, 10 predicted proteins | sample Pon1CUnioCityCA_4_FD_10229 | JGI IMG/M metagenome (IMG submission 10229) | reverse complement strand
AAAATTCGAGGTCCCTGTTTATTGATCTCCGAAATATAAACCTCATTTGCCAGACCTATACGTTCAAATGCTTGCTGCATCGCTTTACCTACCTTTTCAGCTGAATCCCTAGATTTAGATAACGCAAAGATTGAGGGGCCTGATCCTGAGATGCCGCTTCCCAAAGCTCCCGCCTCGAGAGCCGCATTTTTAACGTGATCAAATCCCGGTATCAGCACCGAACGGATCGGTTCTATAATCTCATCCTCTAACGATCGGGAGATTAGATCATAATCACCCTTTAGTAACCCTGCCACAAGTCCTCCTACGTTTCCCCACTGATCTACGGCTTTGTGCAGCGGGATATCCCGACGCAGAATATTTCGGGTATCCTCAGTCTTAATTTCTATATCGGGATGGACCACTGTTGCAAAAAGAGGTTTGGGACAGTCTAACTGAATCACATCCAGAAGATCCTGGCTACGAATCAAGACAAACCCACCCAACAGCGAAGGGGCAACGTTATCCAGATGAGCCGTACCACACGCCACACGTTCTCCCTCGGCAGCAAACGGAAGTAGCTCTTTGACATTGTAAGGAGATCCAAACAACCGGTTAACAGCCACGATAGCTCCAACCGAACTGGCTGCACTCGAGCCGAGTCCACTGCCCAATGGCATTTTTTTGTGAATTTCGAGCTCAATTCTGGCTTGGGATCCCAGGTGATCTATCAATTTTTTAACAGCTACGCCCGCCGTATTCTGGTCCACCGAGGTAGGCAGTACTCCATTTTCTCCAGTGATCTTTGTGATTCGAATGCCAGGCTTGTCTGACCTACGAGCTACAATTTCATCACCGGGTTGCTCGAGCGCAAAACCCATTACATCGAAGCCACAGCTCACGTTAGCCACCGATGCAGGGGCGAAAACTCTTACTTCTTGCAGTTTTGATTCTGACATTTTACCACTCTTCTCTAAAAGATGGGGCATTACTAATTCTCAGTATATCCGCGATTATACCACTGGCCGTCACATCTGCACCGGCTCCGGGACCTTTTACCACAATAGGACTGTCCTGGTAGTGCTGTGTTTTGAAAGCAACGATATTATCACTGCCATCCAACCCATAAAATGGATGCTCCCGGTCAATCTGCTCTAGCTGAACCGTTGCCTTTTTATCTTCATAACGTGCAATATAGCAAAGCTTCTTGTTGTTTGATTCTGCATCTTGGTAGAGCTCTGCAAATTCATCATCGTACTCTTTAAGAATATCAAAAAACTCCTCAACCTTATCTACATCTCGAGCTTCTTCTGGTACGAGGTTTTCAATTTCGATATTATCAAACTCGAGCTTAAGCCCCGCTTCGCGAGTCAGAATCAACAATTTTCGCCCAACATCCTGTCCATTTAAATCTTCGCGCGGATCCGGTTCTGTAAACCCTTTATCACGGGCCGTTTGTACGACCTCGCTAAACGGTGTTTTGCCATCGAATGTATTAAAAATATAACTCAGCGTGCCAGACAACACCCCTTCGATGCGAATAACTTCATCACCGGTGAGTACTTGCTCTTTTAGGGTAGCAACTACCGGCAAACCAGCTCCTACATTCGTTTCATATAGGTAAGCAACATTGTTTCTAAAGGCCAAACGCTGTAACTCTTCGTACTTTGCAAGTGAACTAGAATTGGCCTTCTTGTTGGCCGTCACAATCGAGATACTTGATTGCAGAACATCATCGTAAGAAGCCGCAATTTCATCACTGGCCGTACAATCAATAAAAATACTATTGGAGAGATTCAGACCAGCCATCTGCTCAATAAAATGATCAATATCGGCTTCATCTCCTTCGCTGAGTAAACGACTTTTCCAGTCGTCAATGGAAATTCCATTTGAATCAATCAAGAATTTCTTACTATTTGATATACCAGTCAGTTTAAGCTCAAGATGATATTCATCCAGTAGTTTTTGCGTCTGGTTCTGAATAAGTTCTAGGAGTTTCCCTCCAATCAATCCTACACCAATCAAGAAGAGGTTCACAGTTTTTACATTGGCCAAAAAGAAGGCATCATGCAGAGTATTGAGTGTCTTTGTCTCATTCTTACGATCTACAACAATTGAGATATTTCGCTCCGATGATCCTTGGGCCGTAGCCACCACATTAATCCCGTTCTTGCCAAGTGCCTGAAACACTCGTCCTGATATTCCGGGTTTTTGGCGCATATCATCACTGACAACTGCCACAATGGAAAGCTCATTTTCCACCTTGACTTCATCAATCGAATTATCTCGGAGTTCGTATTTGAATTCTTCTTCAATCGCATCTTGAGCTGCTTTAGCCTGTCCCGGCAAAACCGCTAAACAAATCGTGTGCTCAGACGATGCCTGAGTGATCATGATAATATTAATACCCGCATCGGCCAGTGCTCCAAACAACCGAGCTGAGATCCCAGTAACACCAATCATACCACTTCCGCGCACAGTCAACAGCGTAATATTGTCAATAGAGGAAATCCCCTTTATGACTGAAGGGCCCGGCAGCGTTTCGTCACTGATTCTTGTACCTTCCTCATCCGGTTTAAAAGTGTTTTTTATGAGGATGGGAATTGAAGATTTCATCGCCGGCTGTAAGCTCGGTGGATATACTACCTTGGCTCCGAAATGAGAAAGCTCCATTGCCTCCTCATACGAAAGGTGCGGTATCACAAAATAACGTTTCACTTTGCTGGGATCAGCGGTCATAATGCCTTCGATATCAGTCCAAAGTTCGACCGCCTCGGCATCCAAAGCAGCACTAATCAGGGAAGCTGTATAATCTGAACCACCGCGTCCCAATGTGGTAGATTCACCAGAATTTGTAGAAGCCACAAACCCGGTAGCAACTTGTATTACCTTGGAGTCTGCAGTCTCAAAATGAGACCGGATATTGCTATACGTCTCGTCAAAATGTACCCGTGCCGACCCAAAATCCTGATTGGTCTTAATAACTTCGCGCATGTCAAGATAATGCGCCGGAATACCTGAATCACTCAAGTATTCACTCATGATGAAGGCTGAAAATCGTTCTCCGAATCCGAGTACAAAATCGCGCGTACGATCAGTCATCTCTCGCGTTAGTGATACACCGTGCAGCACATCATCCAGCTGGTTAAACATCATTTTGAACTGAGCCAGCGTATGACTCTGATTTTGGATACTGGTCAGTTCCTTAATCGTTGCATTGTGTCTTTTTTCCAGCTTATCTAGAATATCCCGATACTTTTCATTCCCTACAGAAGCCTTCGCTATAGCTTCTTCCAACGAATCAGTTACCCCATTAAAAGCAGAGACTACCACGGATACGTGATAGTCCTTCTGCTTTTGTCGAATAATATTTGCAACTTTTCGTATTGCATCAGGACTGCCAACCGATGAGCCCCCGAACTTTAAAATGCGCATAAATTTGTTGATTTCATGTTAGTCATTTGGATGGGGGTACAGTTGCCTCCAATCCAAGCAACCATGTTATCGAAGCGCATCCTCAAGTTCAAGCGAAGCATCACTGTCGGCATCACGGTATTTTACGATAAGTGGACATGCAACATTGAGTCCCTGCCCTTGAGCCCAATCACCGCTCATAGGACGCGTTCCGGGAACTACTACTGCTCGCTCTGGAATATTAGCTCCTTTCCCAAGCACTTCTTCATTAACACAATCGTATACAGGTATTGATTTTGAGAGCGTTACTCCCGGAGCAATGACGGCTCCTTTTTTTACAAGAATTCCCTCTACAATAACCGATCCAGCACCGATGAAACAATCATCTTCAATCACGACTGGAGATAACCCGACGGGTTCAAGTACACCGCCCAATTGTACACCTGCTGACAAATGAACATTTTTTCCAACCTGTGCACAGGAGCCAACCAAGGCATGGCTGTCAATCATCGATCCTTCATCCACATAGCCACCTACATTTACATAAGCCGGAGGCATAATAATGACATTTTCCGCTACATAAGCACCTCGGCGAACGGATGATCCTCCCGGTACCAAGCGTACATTCTCTTTAGCCGAAAATCTGCGAGGTGGCAAATTGTGTTTATCCACAAAGCCATCATAAATACCCGAATATTCGGTATTTTCACCGGCTGAAAACGAAGCCAATATCGCTTCTTTAACTTCTCGGTTTGCTTCCCACCCATCTCCTTTGGGCTCGGCCGCACGCACTTCTCCGGTTTCCAGTTTATCTAAAATTTCTTCCCAGTTATTATCACTCATCAGTTTTCTGAAATAATTTATTTTGAAATTAATTGCTTCTACATTCAAGACACATCATTAATGATGTTCTTTATACCAGCTTTGGATCATATTATCAGCATTTTTCAGGATACTGATATCTTCCACATCTTCTTCGGTAAGCGGTGGATGTAAGGTGGAATTTTCTATCCATCCTTTGTCCTCTAGTAACACTTTAGCCGGAACGGGATTAGGCCCACTAAACAGAGCGTCGGTACATTCCTGCCAAAGCGGAAGTAGTTCCGGACCGCGGCCATCCAAACACCAATCCACATATTCGTGCGTCGCTTTAGGCCAAACATTTGAAGCCACTGAAACAAGTCCATCGCATCCGGCCATTGCAAAAAACGGAAGCAGTCCGTCATCACCGCTGTAAAACTTAATACCTTTGGCCGTTTTACGGTAATTTTGAAAATCTTCGATGCTCCCGCTCGCTTCTTTAACAGCTATAAAATTGGAATGATCAGCCAACTCTTTCAGCACTAGCGGACTCAATTTGCTACCGGTGCGCGAAGGCACATTATAAAGCATGCACTCCTTGTCCGCTGCATCCAATAACGACTTAAACCACTGCACTTGTCCTTTAGGCCCGGGTTGTGCATAAAGAGGCGTCACCAACAAAAATGAATCCACATCAAACTGATGGCAATACTCAATCCATTCAATCTGATTCCGGAGATTAAATCCTCCTACCCCCACCATGATTGGAATATCTACGTTCAGGCTTGCAGCCGTTTTAACTACCTGCTTTTTATCTTCAAGAGGTAATGCCAAACCTTCGCCCGTACTGCCCAAAACAAGCACACCATTGCCGGCTTCATTCTGCTTGTGGATGAGTGAGGCTAAATTATCAAGATGAATACTCCCATTCTCTTTCATAGGAGTAACCAATGCTGTATAAAGTTTTGTGTCTGAAATACCCATATTTATTGTTGCATTACGTTATCAAAGATAGTTGAAAGATCGTGAAAACCTGGATCTACATCACCGTTAACAAGTTGCTCCGCTGCCCAAATGGCACCTTGAGCAAATATTTTGCGATCGTGAGCCTGGTGTTTTAAATGGATGGATTCCGCATCCGTATTTACCTCTAGTTGGTGGATTCCTTTTATATCTCCTTTGCGCTCTGAGGTAATCTTCGCTTCTTTACCAAGCCATTTTTCCCATGAAATTGCTGTACCGCTGGGTGCGTCCTGTTTATGCTTGTGATGGATCTCATGGATATGAAACTGCGGGTCATCCAGCACAGAAGAACTTTGGCCAATAATATTCAAGCATCGGCGCACAATATTCATCCCCAAACTAAAATTCGAGGCCTGCAGCCATTTAATATTTTTTTGCTTCAGCTGTTGATCCAAATTCTCCGACCAGTTATAACCAGTCGTTCCCCATGCAGCGGGAATTCCTGACTCCATAAGAGGAGCTGTAAGTTCTTCTACTGCACCTCCCGGCACGAACAAAATAGCAGCATCGGCCTCTTTAAGCTTTTGAAAAGTTGGCTTATTTGTAGAATCGAAGGGACCAACAACTTGATCCTCCTTTAATATTTCAACAACCTTGCCACCGGTTTTCCCAGTGCCTATAACGGCAAATTTCATATACTTATCTTTTAATCTTTAGCGCTTAGTGAGTGATAAGTATAACCTTTTCAGTGTCTATTTTCATCCATTTGCGCAATTACCCAAATATAATGTAGATTCAGGCTTAACAATTCAAAAAATACCAAATATGTATACCTTATTTGCAGCTCCTGTTTTTACTAATGACGCAGTCGTACTAGGAATCTTGTTACTGATTCTGGCATTCATATTTGTCACCTCGAACAGCGACAATCCGAAATGGCAAAAATTCTATACCTTCGTACCCTCGCTGCTTCTTTGCTATTTNATTCCATCTATTTTTAACTCACTTGGGCTAATATCGGGAGAAGAATCAAACCTTTACTTTGTCGCATCTCGGTATCTTTTACCCGCAAGTTTAGTGCTACTCACTCTCAGTATCGACTTTAAGGGAATTATCGGCTTAGGACCCAAAGCGATCATCATGTTTTTAGCGGGAACAGTCGGTATTATGATTGGAGGGCCGCTGGCTCTTATTACCGTAAGCTACTTCGCGCCCGAAATGACAGCAGGAGCTGGGCCCGAAGCCTTATGGCGGGGATTATCTACCATAGCCGGCAGTTGGATTGGCGGTGGTGCTAACCAAACGGCCATGTTCGAAGTTTTCGATCCCAGTGCTGACCTGTTTTCAGCCATGGTAACTGTAGATATTATAGTTGCAAATATTTGGCTAGCTTTTCTGCTGTACGGTGCAGGCATTTCTGAGAAAATTGATGCATGGTTTAAAGCAGATGCTTCACCCATTACGGAACTCAGAAAAAAGATCGAAGATTACCGCGCAAACGTTGCCAAAATCCCCACCCTAGCTGATATTACCACAATCGTCGCTGTGGGCTTTGTGATCACAGCTATCGGTCATCTGGGAGCCGATGCTATTGCTCCCTGGATCGGAGAAAACTTTCCCCAGCTCAGTAATTTGAGTCTGGACTCTGAATTTTTCTGGATTATTGTTATTGCCACAACCGGTGGACTAGCCCTTTCCTTTACTCGTGCTCGAAAGCTCGAAGGGGCAGGTGCTTCTAAATTTGGAAGTTTGTTCCTTTATATCCTGGTAGCTACCATTGGAATGAAAATGAACGTGATGGCAATCTTTGAAAGTCCCGGCTTCTTCCTCATCGGCTTGCTCTGGATTATCATTCACGTAATCATTTTGTTTATCGTGGCCAAGATCATTAATGCGCCATTCTTCTTTATAGCAGTGGGCAGCCAAGCTAATGTTGGTGGAGCTGCTTCAGCACCCATTGTGGCTTCGGCTTTTCACCCGGCCCTGGCCCCCGTTGGGGTACTTCTGGCTGTTCTGGGATATGCGGTAGGAACATACGCAGCTTATATCTGTGCTATTATGATGCAGTTTGTAAGCTGATGGAAAAGAAAAGCAAGAGGTGACTCCTTTGATATGTGGTTTTATATGCCTTCTCACTTCTTGCTTTTTTATTTTGCTACTGATTTAGGGACTATCTATTAGTATATTTAGTACCCTTAAAAAATAGAACTTCCCTATATATTCATGCGCATTCTGAAATTTATTGGCGTCTTTTTAGGCACTCTTATTCTCATCTTCTTTATCGTTTTTGGATTTAACTTGGACGCCTTAAAAACACTTTATAATAACAGTGGCGATCTACAAGAGGGACAGCAATGGGTTTCCAAGGCTACTTCGCTCAAAGGGCTCACTCAATATATTGGATCAAATCCACAGCACACGACTATTGTATCACGTTCAGTGGTTAATCCCGATACGACTATTGCTTACCGGGCAAATAAACCACGAACCATGGGAACGCTCTCAAACTTTTTTCTTATTACCACCTATGCCCGGTTGATAGAAGATGGGCAGATTGATCCCAATGAATTAATTCTACTCGAAAGAACAGACCGGTTTCTGCTCCCTTATATTGATGAGTCCCATCATGATGATGCCAAAACTGCTCTACAAAATAGAGATGTCGTTACTAAGAATGGCAAAGTCCCGCTCAACGAACTTTTGGAGATCGCTATCATTTATAACGACCTGGCAATATCAGATTTTCTGTACTACAAATTAGGTCAACAAGAAATTGAAGAAACATTCGATCTTCTTGAGCTAGAATCTACTGATCCACCCCTGCCCTTTTCGGGATTATATATTACACTACACCCCGATTTGGCCAAGAAGGAGTTTGATGCTCACTTTGAGAAACTTTCAACGTTATCCGATATAGAGTTACGGGCAAAAGTTTTAAATAATGCCGACCGCTTTAGAACGGATGATGAATTCCATAATCGGATAACGAAACTCTTTGAAGAAGAACAAGGACTGGGCATCGGCTTCAAAGAACGACGAAATATACTGAGCCTTTTTCCAAAATCTACAGGACAAGAATTAACAGAACTCATGGTTCAGCTTCAAAAGAACCAGCTTATTTCTGCCTCTGTTTCGGAAAGAGTAAAGGGAATTATGGATTGGCCTTACCAAGAGCAAGGATTAAATAATGATTTTAAATACTACGGTGCCATTTATGACAACAGGCTGGGGCTCCTGAACGGTCTCGACTATGGTGCGTCAGTTTATTCGGAAGAACCATTCGGACAAGCAGTATTTTTTGACTCGCTGCAAGTTGCCTTTTGGTTTCACATGAGCAGCAACCTGATGCATCAGGATTATCAGCAACGCATGATGTGGGATCCCGCATTACGCCAAGCAACACTACAGGAAATCAGCAAATAGTCTTACATTGCGGACAGTCAACCATAAATCAAATAAGGAGCCCTCATGGCAAAATCAGACAAAGTTAATGAAACTGTTCGCGGCGGTATCACGTTGGGTACAGCTCTCGCAGTAACCATCTCATGGTCGGTCAACAAATCAATTTTATGGGCCATTATTCACGGGCTTTTTAGTTGGTTTTATGTGATTTACTACGCATTCTTCTATTAAACGTTTTGTATTTTTAACACAATGAATAAGTACAAATACCTGTATCTTTTTTGGCTCTTACCCGCCGCTTTTCTTTTTCTCACCCTGCATCAGGGACTGGTTTATTACGGCATTACTGATACCTATAAAAATGGTAACAGTTACACCGCTGAAGTTGTTGAATTTGAACTCAAACAAATTGCTGCTCAAACAAATGGGTATATCGTACTGCGATTTACTACCGGCGAAGACCAGGAAATTCAGCGTAAACTTTCGCTGCCGGTCGAGATGGCGGGCGGATTGCAAGATATCCGTGTAGTTCCCATTCGCTACCAGCCCGATGCCATGCAGGAAATTGTGCTTATGCCCACATATGAAACACATAAAAATCTTATCTGGACCAATGCACTCATGGCAGGTGTTGCTTTATTGCTAACATTCTTCATCGGGCTTGCAGCTCATCGTTTCGCAAACAAAAAATTGAACGAACCAGAAGAGGAATTGGTGATAGAAAGAGTAGATTAATTGGTTATGACTCCATTAGATTCCACGAGAGGTACCCTATATCTCATCCCAAACACACTCGGTAAAACCCCCGAAAACAATACTATTCCCGATTATGTGCTAAATGTTATTCGGCAGATGGAGGTACTCATCGTAGAAAATGTACAGACGGCAGCGCGATATCTTCAATGGGTCGGAGATACTATTCCGGAATATGAAATTGAATTTCTACTGCTCAATAAAAAGACACCCATTCACGAAATTGCTTCCTTCCTCGATCCAATAAAGAAAGGGAAGGATGCTGGATTACTTTCTGAGGCCGGGTGTCCCGCAGTAGCAGATCCCGGATCAGAACTCATAAAAATGGCTCATGACCAACAGATCAAAGTGCAACCATTGGTAGGCCCCTCGTCCATTTTGCTGGCACTAATGGGATCGGGTTTTAACGGCCAGCAATTCACCTTCCACGGTTATTTACCTATCGATAAAAATAAGCGTCAGGCGACCATCCAACAGCTCGAAAAACAATCGAGATCATCAGGTGGTACACAAATTTTCATGGAAGCACCTCATCGTAATGACAAAGTGGTCAAAGATGTTGTTCGGTATTGCGAACCCACTACGCGGTTTTGTACGGCTACCAATTTGACGTTACCTGATGAACAAATTGTCTCCAAAAAAATATCGGACTGGCGAAAAAAATCCATCGATTCTATACACAAAGAACCGACCATATTCCTTCTTTATGCTTCTTAGTTATAAATAAGAAAGCCTGCTCTAAAACAGAACAGGCTTAAAAGTAAATATTAACTAAGATATATATTATGCTCCCGCTTCTTCCAACATGTTAACAATACCCTCATAATCATGAGAACTGGCCTGATCTTTCGCTGTCCAACCGCGATCATCCATTACACTAACATCACTGTGGTGTTGTATTAACAATTGCACTATTGCATCATAACCATTACTGGATGCCCAGTACAATGCACTCGTTCCCCTGTTATCACGGGTATTTACTTCTGCACCTTGATCAAGCAGATATTGAACAACATCCAAATGGCCATGCTTGGCTGCTTTCATCAATGCTGTCCGATCATGCTCATCACTGGTATTTACATCAGCACCATTTTCCAAATGCTTTATTACGGTCTCTAAGTCTCCGTTTTCTGCTGCTTCTAGAAAGGCGTTTTCTTCCATATTCAAACCTCCTTATTTAGGATTAAAGGTGGGTCACTTAAAAGCATTGTAAATGTTTGGAAGATCATAGTCAACCTTTCGATAAAATGTTTTTCAAAAAAGAAAGGGGACACATCTCTTCCTCCC
>P_1C_Sed_2_UnCtyDRAFT_1000616_pt1 | contig 10635 bp, 6 predicted proteins | sample Pon1CUnioCityCA_4_FD_10229 | JGI IMG/M metagenome (IMG submission 10229) | reverse complement strand
GTTGATGATTCTTAAAACGGTAAAAGAAGCGACCGGCCTGGGTAGCCGTAACGGCTGCCACGGCCGAGCCGATGGAAAGGGTCAGTCCTGAGTACATGGTGGAAAGCCCCAGTTCTCGAACGATCAGAATGGGTACATAAACAATCAGGCCAAAGAGCAAAATGAAGACAAAGAGATTGGAGATATAGACCCACAGGGTTCTTTTGAAGCGCATCACCTTGAATATCGAGCGAAAATAACTGCCAAGTGTCGACTGGCTGGGATGTTCCTCCACATCCAGGTAAAGGTAAGTAACCAAGGCCAGGGGAAATGCCAGGATGTATATATAAAAAGGATAAAACCAGGCTACAGTAGCCACTGTTCCGGATATGAAAGGTATTCCGGCATTTACAAACGACTGGCTGCTGCTGCGGTAGCCCATGGCCTGGGCACGTGCCCGGCCTGAAAAAATATCCCCGATCAGAGTAACCCCCAGGCTCATCATGCCGGCACCCCCTATACCCTGAAAGGCCCGAAGGATAAGCACCTGATAAAAAGTGCCGGCTTGAGAAACAGAAAACCCGGCTATTCCATAAAGCACAATCAGAGGGAGCAGCACCCGTTTCCGCCCATGACGGTCAGCCAGCACACCGATGAAGGGTGTAGAAATCAGGGCGGCGAAGGTGTAAACGCTCATTACCAGACCTACAGTCTCTTCGTTCGTGCCCAGGGGCTCGATCATCGAAGGCAGGATCGGAGCCACCAGGCTGCCACCAATGACAGACATGACTACGATACCCAGAATCACCCGGAAGTTACTGTCTCGAAGAATACGCGGTTTTCCTCCCTCCTGGTTCATACTATTCCTGTTTGCTGAATTTTTGCGACAAAAGCTGGCTGCCATTGCCAATGTTGTCCATATCATTCTCCCGCAGGATGGTTACAAAGGCATCTTCGGGAATATGAAGGATCTGACTGGCTTGCTCAGCAAAGGCCTTAACCAGGCGGGCCTTCTGGTCTTTTGTCATCTCCGGACCTTCAAATTGAATCACTGGCATAATCAGAGTTTTAGTGGGTTAAACATGAAGAAAATAACGCGAAGTTAGAATAAAAAAAATCCAAATCCCAAACAACAACTTCCAAACAGGCTTCAAATTCATAGGACTAAAACACCAATCGGTAGAAGCGGCAGCTAAGAGGTTGACTTTCCTGATCTGATTATACCGTCTTCGGCAGTAGGATTCATTCAAAAAATCGACCTCCGGCCTTTGCCTCACCGGTTTATAATTTGGGTCTTTGAGTCATTGGAGCTTATTTAGAATCTGTTGTTTGGGATTTGGAATTCTCTTTTTACTATTTAATATTTGTTCTCTGCAAGGTATGTTATTTCACCAACTCATACCCTTTCGTCTCTCCTTTCTTGATGGCCGGAATGCCCTTTTCCATCCAGACAGGAGCAGGTTGATCCTTCAGATAATGATCAAAGAACTGCATCATTCGTATGCTCAGATCCTTACCATTCGGGCTCTTGCTTCTTTCGTTATGTGGGGCCCCGTTGTAGTTAAGCATCCAAACGGGCTTGTGCAGTCTGCGCAGGGCCACAAAGTATTCGATGCCCTGATACCAGGGCACGGCACCGTCGCCATCGTTGTGGCGCATCAAAAGGGGCGTGTTCACGCGGGGAGCATAAAAAACGGGTGAATTCTGGATGTAATGCAGCGGTTTTTCCCACAGGGTTCCGCCAATGCGGCTTTGTGTCTCTTCATACTGGAACATCCGGCTCATGCCAGAACCCCAGCGAATACCTCCGTAAGCACTGGTCATATTGGAAACGGGAGCTCCGGCAGAAGCTGCGGCATACATATCGGTCATAGTGATGATATGGGCCACCTGGTAACCGCCCCAGCTCTGTCCCTGCAAGCCAATCCTTTCCTTATCGATATAAGGCCTGGAATCGATCATGGACAGGGTGCCGCTTGTTACATATTCATGGGCACTTTCCCCGGGGTAACCAATGTCATAGCGGATATTGGGAACGAACACCATATACCCGTTGCTGACGTAGAAAGTGCGGTTGATAGTGGAGCGGCTGGGCTTGGGCACATGGTGCCGGTGCAGACCGTCGGAACGCAGACGGTAGAAATACAGTACCATTGGGTATTTCTTATTGGGATCGAAATTTTCAGGCTTGTAGAGCAGACCCTCGGCTTTCTTCCCATTGGGGGCAGTCCAGTGTACCAGCTCTACATCTCCCCATATATATTCGTCCTGCTGGGGATTGGCGTGCGATATTTTTTCGGCATCGTCAAAGTTGAGCTGACTGTACCACATATCAGGATATTCCCTGAAGGTGGATTTTCTCCATATGATACGCTCTGCATCCCTGGCTTTATCAGGAGTATAGTAATAACAATCATCCATCACCAGTTTCTCAGGTGCCTTTTTGCCCTTTATATCGGTGGTATAAAAGCCGGAAGCCTTGGTTTCTTCATCGAAAGCACTTAAAAACAGGTCTTCGTCGGGATCGATGTATTGGGCATCCCTGTCCAGTTTTTCATACCTCAGGCGAATCTTATTTTTACGGCCAAAGCCCCGGGTCAGGTTTTGAGGCTGCTCTTTCCCGGAAGGATCCAGCTTCCATATGTCAAAACGGTCGTAGACCAGGAAATATTCATCGTCCTCGGTCCAGCCGGCATAATAGTAAGGCCGGGGATCCTGCGGATAATCATGATCTTCATTATAAAAGTTCACCTCCAGGTTGCCTGTCAGGTTTTGGGTGGTTTCATCCTCTATGTCATAAGCATACCAGTTGCTGTCGGCATAGGCATACCAGAAGAAATAACGGCCATTGGAGGAGAGATCGATGTGCGACTGAATTTCCTCCTTGATCATTTCCCGTTCACCGGTTTTCACATCAACCAGGTAAACATCTTCATAGCCAGGCGACTCCCAGGAAGTACGTTTGAGATAGGGCTGCCTGTTGACACCCATGGCCACATCGCCGTTGCCGTCAAGGATGGTCCTGACACTTCGAACCGTCTCATCGGCCAGTTGAGTCACCTCCTCATCAACGATATGGTAAACAGCTAAATAGGTGCGCTGCTCTTCCCTTTTCACATTTTCCAGTTGCTGAGGCTGCAACAGCTTATCTTTCCAGTTCCACACATCCACTTCTACCTTTTCTTCCTCCAGCAGGGTATCTTTGGGCTCGGGAACCGGACGCTTAGCGGTCCCAAAGAATAACCGGCCGTCGTTATCCGAGAAATAGATGCGACCATGCTCTCCTACGGTCCATTTGTCGGGAATGGCACGGGTCAGTGTGTCGACGATTCGGCGGGGAGTCCCTTTGCCATCCCAATGGTACAGCTCATAAACTTTTGTTTTAACCGTATCGGGCGAATGAATAAAAGCCAGCTGGCCCCCCTGATGATCCGGGGTCACCTTTTTACTCAATCCCTCTGCCTCGAAGAGTGCCTCAGGGGCTTCCTTTCCAGTTTCGAATGCATAAACAGTTGATTTGAGCAGGGAATCATTCTGAAGTTGTACGAAACTAATCAATTCACCATTTTCGGAGATGGAATATTCCGTGACATCTTCAAAACGGTATTCCTTCCCTTTGACAGGATTGTAAATCACCATTTCCGTGGCTTCAGGAGCCGATTTATCAAATTTTTTGCCGTTGCTGTTCTTTTTGTCCTCGTCCTCCTTATCCTTGTCTTCTGCCAGGGGCTTCTCCAACTGGTAAACCATCCAGTTGGAAGACTCATCAGCCAGAGCGAATGATTTGATCCGCTCCTTCTTAATGATCTTCTTGCTTTCCATAAGGTAAATACCCAACGAATCCTTGGGGAGTTTCTTTTTGGAAACTTTATCCAGCTTCATCTGACGCACTGTGTCCCGGAAAGGTTTGATGGTAAAAGCAACGAATTCCGATGTAGGGGCGAATTGGGCATCGGACGCACGGGAAAACATCTTCTTGCTCTTCTCGTCTGCCGACCATACATAGAGCTTGCCATCTCCCTTGTAGGGATTGACCTCGTAGAACACCCAGTCGCCATTATTGGATATTCCCCTGTCTTCAACATACTTCCAGTCGTCATAGACTGAAAAATCAAGAGGTTTCTTCTCCTGAGCCAGCGACATCAAGATGGAAGTACTTAAAAACAAAACAATTAAGAGTGATTTTTTCAACATTGGATCAGAATTTTAATTTGAAATGGACAATGATTTGATGAAACGCATCAAGCGTAAAACTTGGATGTTCAATCATTCACAAGGTTTAAAACCTCCCCTCATATTCCTTGCATGGCCAGGGCTGTTCTGAAAAAAGTTTATTTCCATTATAAACTGCAACCTTCTAAATAAATCCATGACCTTACCCGGAAAGCCGCTCGTAAGGACCTGCACTTCCAACAAATCCGAAGTCTGCGCCAAGTCGTCGGAGCTATAATGATTCTGCCTGAAGGATGGATGAAGAAGGATATTTTTGTTATTTTAGATGCACAAAACCAACCCTCATGTCATGAAAAGCAAGATTCAAACAGGACTGGCATCCTTCGGATTATCGGGACAGGTTTTTCATGCCCCGTTTATAGAGGCACACCCAGAGTTCAGCCTGAAAAAGGTCTGGGAAAGGACCAAAAAACGATCCGCCAGCCAATACCCTCATACAGAGATCGTACGCAGGTACGATGAGATGGTTCAGGATCCGGACATCGAGCTTATCGTTGTCAATACCCCGGACGACACTCATTACGACTTTTGCAAACAAGCAATCCGGGCCGGGAAGCATGTAGTAGTGGAAAAGCCCTTCACCTTAAACACCCGTGAAGGCATTGAGCTGACCGGTCTGGCCCGCAAGCACAACAGGCTGCTTGCCGTATACCAGAACCGACGGTGGGATGGCGATTTTATAACGGTCAAAAAGATGCTGGATTCAGGGATGCTGGGTCGCCTGGTGGAGTTCGAAGCTCATTTCGACCGCTTCAAGAACCAGGTGGATCTGAACAAGTGGCGCGAGCAGCCAGGCCCCGGCACTGGCAACATATACGACCTGGGGTCGCACATGATCGACCAGGCCCTGGTCCTTTTCGGGTGGCCTCAGTCGGTGACAGCCGACCTGCGCATCCAACGGACAGGGGCAAAAGTGAACGATTACTTCAACATCCGTTTGCATCATGCCGATGTGGTGGTTACCGTAAAGGGCGGCTTTCTGGTCCGCGAGCCCGGTCCCAGGTACATCCTGCACGGCACCGAAGGTTCTTTCATCAAGTACGGCATTGACCCCCAGGAGGAGGCCTTGCGAAAAGGGCGCCAGCCCAACGAGCCCAATTGGGGAGAAGAGGATCCTCAGAGCTGGGGTACGTTGAATACCCATGTGCAAGGGTTGCATTACCGGGGAAAAATCGAAACGCTTCCCGGTAACTATATGGGCTTCTATGAAAACCTTTACCGTGCCCTGCGCCATGGCGAGAAGCTCAGTGTGCCGGCCGAAGAGGGCCTTAATGTTATTCGCATCATCGAAGCCGCAAAAGAGAGCAGCGAAAGCAACCGGGTTGTGGAAATGTGAGCCCGTCCCTTCCCCAGGAAGTTGATTTATGAATCACTCATCCCGCAGGGTATCCACCGGGTTTTTGACAGAAGCCCGGTATGTTTGAATGCTGACGGTCAACACGGCAATCAACAAAGCAACCAGCAAGGCACCCACAAAGGTGACAAATGAAAGCTCGGTGCGGTAGTGGAAATTCTGAAGCCACCTGCTCATAGCATAGTACCCCAATGGAAGGCCTACCATCCCGGCGATGATGACCCACCGGGTAAAATCACGGGTCAGCAATAAGATGAGCTGACTCACCCGCGAACCCATCACCTTGCGGATACCAATCTCCTTTTGCCTTTGTTCGGTCATGAAAGAGGCCAGGCCCAACAATCCCAGGCAGGAGATTAAAATGGCGAAGAAGGTAAAATACCGGAAAAGGGCACCGATGCGTTGCTCGGCACGGTACATCTGGTCCAGCTGCTGGTCCATGAATTCATAAGAGAAGGGATGATCCGGTTCCATATCCTTCCATACCTTCTCGGCATGGGCCAGTGCTTGTTTCGATCTTCCGGGAGCAATCCGGAAAAATATGCCGCGGGTATCTGCCCGGTCCAGGATCAGGGTTTGAGGATTGATCTTATGATGAATGGTATTGTAATTAAAATCCTTATAAACACCCACAATGCGGCCACGAGTCTGCCCCAGGGTCATGGACTTACCCACCGGCTGCTCCAGCCCCATCTTCCCGACAGCCGACTCATTCAATAAGAACACGGTACTGGAATCATCGTTAAAATCCCTTGTGAAACTTCGCCCCTCCAGCATTTCCACACCCAGGGTCTCAATAAAGTCATAATCCACGCTATGGAAATGCATGCGGATGCTTCTGTCTCCTGCATTGCCATCCCAGTCGTTGACCGTCAGGCTGGGGCCGGCGTAAATTAGGGGCGCTGAAATAGCACTTACACGTGTGATTGCCGGACTGGTCAATAGACGTTCCTTATAAAGGGTATATTTTTCCTTAATCTGCCCCCGTTGATGCATGGTGCAAAGCAACTCTTTGTCGTAGCCCAGTTTCTTGTTGCGGATAAAATTCAGCTGGTCCTGTACCACCAGGGTAGAAATGATCAAGCCAATGGAAATGGAGAACTGAACGATCACCAACACCTTCCTGAAATTCCCGGCTTTCGACCCGCTGCTTAACCGGCCTTTTAACACCTTGATAGGCTGAAACGACGAAAGATAAAGCGCTGGGTAGCTGCCTGCAAAAAGAGAAGTGACAACAGCCAGCAGCAAATAAGCTACTATGGTGTAGGGATTGGTAAAGAAACTCTGTGAAAGCTCTTTGCCTGCCAAGTTATTAAAATAGGGCAACGCAAGCTCCACAAAAATCAAAGCCAAAACAAAACTAAAAAAAGTGATCAGACCCGATTCAAAATAAAACTGGGTAATCAAATGTTTCCTGTGAGCCCCCTGAACTTTTCTCACTCCAATCTCGCGGGCCCGGTTGGCCGAACGGGCGGTGGTCAGATTCATAAAGTTGATGCTGGCAATCACCAAAATGATCAGGGCAATGGCAGAAAAAGTAAACACATGCCGGATGTCTCCACGCTGGGTAAAATCATAGGAAAAATCAGAACGTAGATACACATCGGTTAACTCCTGAAGAAAAAGCCTGGAATAGGTTTCATTTTCCGTGCGGTTTTCATCGGCATGTTGATTAAAAAAGGGTTCCATTTTCTTTTCCAGAGCCCCCGCGTCGATTCCTTCCCGGCTTAGAATATAGGTGGTATAATTAAAGGAGCCCAGTTCTTCGATGTTGTCATTAAAAAATTCCTCCGCCCATTTAATGGGAATCAGGTAATTAAAAGGAAAGTGGCTGTGAGTGACATCTTCAATCACGGCAGTTACCTTGAAGACGCCCACCCCAAGCAATTCGATCTCTTCACCCATGGCATTACCATCCTCAAAATATCTGTTGGCCAACGATTCCGTAAGAACGATCGAATTGGGACCATCCAGGCAGGTACGGGGATCGCCTTCAATAAACGGGAAGGTGAAGATGGAAAAAATTTTTGATTCGGCCAGACCGCAGCGACGTTCCGAAAAACGCTTTTCTTGATGGATGAAAGTATAGGAACCCACCCCCTTGTAACGGGTGGCGGTCTGTATCTCCGGAAATTCTTCCTCCAGCATGGGAGCCAGGGCAGCCGGCGTCACCCCGGCTTCCAACATTCCTTCTCCCGTAGGAACTTTAGAAAGCACCCGATAGATCCGATCCTTCTTTTGGTGTGACCGGTCATACGATAGTTCATCCTGTACCCAAAAAAGGATCAGCACAGTACAAGCTATACCAATGGAAAAGCCCAATATATTGATAAAAGAAAAACCTTTGTCCCGAACAATGGTCCGCAGCGCTGTGATGAAAAAATTTTTCAACATGACAAGGTGGATTGGATTTATACTATCCCTTCAATTCATGTGCCACCGCAATCAAAATCCTGTCATTTAGCACACTAAAAAGAAACCGTTAAGGAAAATATAGTCAAAACGTCCGGTGGTGAACCTTTCCTGTACGGATACGAACAAGAGAGTGACCGGATGAAAATCATTGTACAACAAGGGCATACAATCAGGCAGCCCATAGAGACGGCGTGAAACCGTTGGTGTCAAAACAACCAGCTTTTCGGTTTATTCATCGAATCGCGGGCGGACAAACGATCCATCTCTGCTCCTTTCATAACATAAAGGAAGAACTTGAAAGCAATGAGATTCAGTCGTGGAAGAAACTGCTGCGGGTGATCACTCATGAGATCATGAATTCTGTTTCTCCCATTGTTTCATTGACTACCACCCTGACACGATTGTACATGAAGAATGGCAAACAGATTCAACCGCAGGAGGTTGATAAGCACCATATCCAGGATACGGTGGAAGGGCTTCAGATCATCCAAAGACGGGGAAACGGAATGCTTGATTTTGTCAGGGACATCCGAAAAATCCACCTGCTGCCTGAACCTCAAAAAACAAAGGTTGGGGTTCGTGATCTTTTCGATGGCATCATCCGGTTGATGGAGGAAGATATCCGGAAAGCCAGGGTAAAGATCCACACTGAGGTATTACCGGCTCATCTTCACATTCTTGCCGAAAAAGGAATGATGGAGCAGGTGCTGCTAAACCTTATAAAAAACGCACTGGAGGCGATCCATCATCAACAGGGTCAAATAATACTGAAAGCTTTTCAAAACGAAGGCTCCGGTAAATACATCCAGGTCATCGATAATGGCGTGGGCATAGACAGCACCCATCAGCAGGATGTATTCATTCCCTTTTTCACCACCAAGGCTGAAGGATCGGGCATCGGCCTGAGCCTGTCTCAGCAAATCATGAAAGCTCATCGTGGCACCATCTCGGTGCATTCCACACCCGAAGGAGATACCCGTTTCACCCTTCAGTTCATAGCCTAAGAAACAATCGGCCGATCTTATAGAGGATGGGATGATACTCGTCAATAATGGGTTTAAAATTTTCCATACTAACCCAATAAGTACCCCCCCCGGATGAATTTATTACATCTTTTATGAAAAGACCCTGTAATATTTTATTTCCCGTCGACACCCATTGATTAGATATACCATTAAAAATGTATGAATGATGAAAAAAATGACCACATTGCTGCTGACCCTGATGGTTTCGGTGGCCACTCTTTACGGACAGGTATCCTCCAAAAGCTTGCTTTGGGAAATATCGGGCAACGGACTGGAAAAAAGTTCTTACCTCTACGGAACGTTTCACTTGCTATGTCCCGATGACCTGCAAATCAAAGACAAAGTCAAAAACGCCGTGGGCGCCTCTGAACAACTGGTATTGGAACTGGATTTCGATGATCCTTCTGTGATGCAGACCATCCAGCAAAACATGGCATACAGCGACGGGACCACGGCCAAAGATTATCTGAGGGATTCGGAATACGAGCTGGTAGCAGGCTTTTTCAAAGACAGTCTCCAGTTACCCTTTGAGAGGCTTCATACCATCAAGCCTTTCTTCCTCTCTTCGATGACCCTTATGCACTTTGCCGGCTGTCAGCCGGTATCGTTTGAGCAAAAGCTGACCTCGATGGCCAAAAACGAAGGCATCGAGGTGGCCGGCCTGGAGACGGTTCAGGAACAAATGGGATTCATTGAAGGCATCCCGATGGAGATGCAAAAGAAGATGTTGTTGGAAAACCTCCAGCATTATGACAGTTCCAGGGTCATGTTTCGCAAGATGATGAGGTGTTACCTCAATGAAGACCTGCCGGGGCTGAACGACATCTCACAGGAAAGCTTTGTCAATGAAGAATACGTAGAGTTCAGGGAAAACCTGCTGATCAACCGCAATAAAGATTGGATCCCTAGGATTGAAGAGCTGGTGAAAAAAGAGGCTTCCTTCATTGCAGTAGGCGCTGCTCATTTGCCGGGCAAGGAAGGTGTCATCGATCTGCTCAGGAAGAAAGGATACCGGGTGAAGCCGGTATATTAAGGCCAGCTTCACCAGGGAGGGGTAAACCGCCGGTCTACCCCGGATTCTTATAGTATTCCACATCACCCTTTGAGCTCACATCAGCCACCCGGTCAATCAGGGCCGTTCGCTCTTTTTCGGTAAGTTTTTCAAAACGCCGGGCCATCGTCACCTTTTCACGGATAAGTTGCGGATTTTCGGCGCCGGTGATCAATACACTGATGGGAAGAGACCAGGCAAAGGACAAGGCTTCCTCGATGGTCAGATGGTCGGGGACCACCGGCTTGTTGGTATCCCATATCACATCCCCCTGTTGCACCTTTTTGCTGAAGAACCGGCCGTCGGCCAGGGTTTTCATAGCCAGAACACCCATGTTTCTATCGAGAAGCCGGGGAATGATCATATCGATAAAGCTGGGATTGACAATGGCATCAACAATGTTGATCGGATGCTGGCAGGTATCGAAAAAATCTTCGCCCGTTTTGTCAAGCATACGGGCATGAGCATGGGGGTCGTTGTGTCCGGTGAACCCCACATAACGAACCTTACCCGACTTTTTCGCTTCTGCGATCACATCCAGCACCCCATTGTCGATTCGTTTCTCCGTATCGGCTGGT
>P_1C_Sed_2_UnCtyDRAFT_1000615_pt1 | contig 10636 bp, 7 predicted proteins | sample Pon1CUnioCityCA_4_FD_10229 | JGI IMG/M metagenome (IMG submission 10229) | reverse complement strand
AAACTCAAAGACTACCTCGATGCGGCCAAACTCAAATAGCTCGCGTCTTTCTGCGCCGGCCCCGGCCGCACGCCTGCGCTTACACCCTGCGGCACCGCTTTTAGAGCGGTTTTAGTCAGCCTTTAACCGGATATATAAAGGATCAATGTTTTGGAAACCATTGTATTCTCCATTAACGGGAAAAAGATCTCATGCCAGGCTGGAACCACTGTTTTTGACGCGGCAGAAAAAAACGGCATCGCCATTGCCTCGCTCTGCCGGCATCCGGATTTAAAGCCCCACGGGGCCTGTCGCCTCTGCCTGGTGGAGGACGAGAAATCCGGGCGCCTGTTTGCCTCCTGCGTAACGCCGGCGTCCCGGGACATGGTCCTGTTAACGGACTCGCCCCGGGTAATGAATCACCGGAGAAATATTGTCCGCCTGATGATGGCCGAACATCCGGAATCCTGCATCGTGTGCAACAAGGGCAACCGGTGTGAGTTAAGGCGGATTGCCGCCAAACTTGGCGTGGGAGAAAATGACCTCTACCCCATGCCCAATTACAAAGCATTTGAAGAGCTCAATCCTTTTATCATCCGCGATCTGAGCAAGTGCGTCCTCTGCGGCAAATGCATCCGGGCGGATCACGAACTGGTCTGTGCGGGCGCCATCGAATACAACCACCGGGGTTTCCCGTCCCGCCCGGCCACCGCCCATGAAGTGCCCCTGGAAAACTCCAATTGTACCTTTTGCGGCACCTGCGTCTCGATCTGCCCCACCGGCGCCCTCAGTACCAAGAACACCTGGTTTGCCGGCACCCCGGAGGGAGAAGGCCTCTCGGTCTGCGGCTTCTGTGGTGTTGGGTGCAGCCTTACGGTCGGGGTAACCGGCGACAAAATTGTTGCAATCAATCCATCCGGGATCAGAGATTCGGTCAATCGGGCCACGCTTTGTGTTCGAGGCCATTTTGCCCATGATTTCCTGAATTCCCCCGACCGCCTGACAACCCCGCTGATCCGCCGTCACACGGAAAATAAGGAAACCGGATTGTCCGAAGCATCCTACGCTGAGGCTTCATGGGAAGAGGCCCTTGACCATGTGATATCCCGGCTCTCAGATATCAAGCGGACCTATGGTCCCCAAAGCATTGCCTTTATCGGTTCCGCCAAGTGCAGCACGGAAGAAAATTACCTGTTCCAGAAACTTGCCCGGGCGATTTTTCACTCAGAAAACATCACAATCACCAGCGCCAGCCGGGGTCAGCCGTCGTTGATGGCCCTTGATGAAAAAACCGGCGGGCGCTTGCGCATAAACCGCCTGGAAGCGCTTGAAACCGCAGAGGCCATCATGGTACTGGGCCCGGATCCGGATCATGCCGCGCCGGTGCTTGGCTATCACATCAAGCGGGGCGCTAAAAACGGCGCAAAACTCATTGTGCTCGATCCCCTGCCAAATGATCTCACCCTTTTTGCCAGTCAATGGATCCGGCCGGAACTTGAGAAACACCCCAACGTATCCCTTGCCGCTCTGTTGAATGCAATCGCTGCGGCGATCATCGCCCGGCAGGAACATGACGCCGCCTTTATTAATAATTTCACAGATGCTTTCAATGCCTTCGCAGAACACGTCAATAGCCGGGATGCAGCCGCCCGGGCCAGCCTGGCGGGGGTGCGGCAAAACGACGTTGCCACTGCCGCAGGCCTTGTGAAAGGGAAAAAGATTGCCTTTGTCATCGGCGACTCCCTGGCTCGCACGCTTTCAGAGGAGAGCATCAACGCCGTTTTCAATTTAGCCCTTGTCACCGGCAGCCTGGGCGACACAGGCGGCGGGATCTACCTCATGGCCCCTGAGAACAACTGGATGGGGGCCTGCGATATGGGCGCCGCCCCCGATTATCTGCCCGGAAGGGTACCGCTCTCGGATGAAGCCGGCCGGAAAAGGCTTGAAAATGCCTGGAAGGCAAAAATTTCCCCAGACCCGGGCCTCCGCATGACAGAGCTCATTGAAGCAGCCGAAAAGGGCACCTTAAAAGCCCTGTATCTAATGGGTGAAAATCCCGTCAGACGCCTTCCCCAGTCCCAGCGCGTAGTAAAGGCACTGAAAAACCTTGATTTTATCGTAGCCCAGGACATTGTGCACAACCAAAGCACGGCACTGGCCGAGGTCATCCTGCCCGGTGCCGCTTATACGGAAAAGGCCGGTGCATTCACCAATATGGAAGGCCGGATACAGAACTTCCTGCCGGTCGCCGCCCCACCCGGTCAAGCCCGCCCGGACTGGGAGATCCTGAGTCTATTGACCTCGAAGATGGGGTACCCGGAACGCTACGAGACACTGGAGCAGGTCAAGCAGGAAATCCGGCGCCTGGTTCCCATGTATGCCGACCTTGGCAGCCACCGCCAGGGCTGGATCAAAAACAACACCTCAGAGAACGGCCACCGGTTTTGCTTCTCGCAAGCGGATTTGCCGGAGCTGCCGCCAACACCCCCTGATTTCCCATACACGGGCGTTATCGGCCAGCAGCGGTTCCACATGGGTTGCGGCACCCGCACCAGCCGCTCTGTGCGTATCCATTCCTTCGATCAGGTTGGAAGGATCGAAATCTCAGCCGATGACGCAAAGCGGATTGATCTGGCCGAAAACGACCGTATTCGGGTTACCAGTGCACACGGCCGGATTGAACGGGACATCCGGATAAACCCGGAAATACCAGCCGGCCAGGTATTTATCCCGCTGGCAGCCCACAAAAATGATGCCGTGAGCCTGCCGGATTTCTCCGAATCCCCGGCCTCCGACATGCCGGGCTGGGAACTCTGCCGCATAAAAATTGAAAAAATCGAGACCAAAGGGGAGATGCCGTAAATGGAACCCAAACCCATCGACTGGAATCAACTCTATAGCCTGATCGACAAACACCGGGAGCGGAAATGGGCCCTGATACCGCTTTTGCAGGAAATCCAGGATGCCTGCGGCTACATCCCCCCGGAATCCATCGAGCCCATTGCCCGGGCCATGAACATGTTTCCCACCCAGGTCCAGGGGGTCATCACCTTCTACTCCGGCTTCTCTCTTAAACCCAAGGGACGCTATGTCCTGAGGGTCTGCCGGGGAACCGCCTGCCACGTAAAAGGCAGCCGCAGCATTCTGCGAATGACGAAAAAAGAGCTTAACCTGGAAGAGGGCGAGACCAGCCCGGATTACCAGTTCACCCTGGAAACCGTGGCCTGCCTGGGCGCCTGCTTCCTGGCGCCCACCATGATGGTCAACCGCAATTACTACGGGAAGCTCTCCCCCCCGAAAGTCAACAGCATTCTGGAGCAATACAGGAAGCCAAAGGAAGCGGCGGGCACGGAACGCGCCGATGCGGACAAGGAGGCGGACTGATGGCCACCGAGAAACTCACCTCCATCGGGCAGTTGGAATGGCTGCGCAATAAAATCCTGTCGGACAGTGCCAGAAGCCGGACCGAAATCCATATCTGCATGACCGGATGCCGGGCTTACGGTGCGGCTGATGTGGCAGAGGCCATCAAAGAGGAAGTTAACAAACAGGGTCTCTCCCGGGAAGTCGAGGTTCGCGCCACCGGCTGCCACGGTTTCTGTGCCAAAGCACCGGTTATTGCGATAGAGCCCCTCGGCGTCCAGTACCAGGAGGTCACCCCGGAGGACGCCCCGGAGATCGTCTCCCAGACGATACGCAAAAACCAACTGATTGAACGCCTGGCTTACGAAGATCCGCGGACCCACCAGCTGATTTACCACCGGGACCAGATTCCCTTTTATAAAAACCAGGAACGCCGGGTTCTGGGAAACTGCGGCCGGATCGACCCCACCCGTATCGAGCACTACATTGCCGAGGGTGGGTACAAGGCCCTGGTAAAAGCCCTTTCCCAGATGACGCCGGAAACTGTTATTGAGGAAATCCTCTCCGCCAAGCTAAAAGGCCGGGGCGGGGCGGGGTTTCCCACCGGACTGAAATGGCGCTTTGCCCGCCAGGCCGAAAATTTTCCCAAGTATGTCATCTGCAACGCCGATGAAGGCGACCCGGGTGCATTCATGGACCGGGCGCTTCTGGAGGGAGACCCCCATGCGGTGCTTGAGGGGATGCTGCTGGGCGCATTTGCCATGGGTGCGGAATACGGATTCATTTACGTGAGAGAAGAGTACCCGATCGCAGTGGAGCATTTAACCATTGCCCTGGAGCAGGCTGAAAGCTTAGGCATTATCGGCGAGAACATCCTTGGCACCGGCTTGAATTTCGCGGTTTCCCTTAAAATGGGCGCCGGCGCTTTTGTTTGCGGTGAAGAGACCGCCCTGATGGCATCCATCGAGGGCGGGCGCGGCATGCCGCGGCCCCGTCCGCCCTTCCCGGCCCAGGCGGGTCTGGATGGCAGGCCCACCAATATCAACAATGTGGAAACACTTGCCAACGTGCCGCTGATTATTAAAAACGGCACAGACTGGTACAGCCAGGTGGGCACGGAAAACAGCAAGGGAACCAAGATATTTTCCCTGGCCGGCAAAGTCAACAATACAGGCCTTGTGGAAGTGCCCATCGGGGTCACCATCAAGGATGTGATCTATGACATCGGCGGCGGCATACCGAAAGGCCGACAGTTTAAAGCCGTTCAAATGGGCGGGCCGGCGGGTGGGTGCGTGCCCGCGCAGTTTCTCAACCTGCCCATTGACTACGACACCATCCAACGCGTAGGCGCCATCATGGGCTCCGGCGGCATGGTGGTCATGGATGAGAACAACTGCATGGTGGAAATCGCCCGCTTCTTTTTAAACTTTACCCAGTCCGAATCCTGCGGGAAATGCGCGCCCTGCCGCCTGGGCACGACCCAGCTGCTGGAGATCCTTTCCCGGATCACCCTGGGAGAGGGACGAATCGGGGACATTGACACCATCCGCTCCATTGGCGAGACCCTCTCCGAGGCCTCTTTGTGCGGCCTTGGCCAGGCCTGCCCCAAACCGGCCCTTTCCACACTCAAATACTTTGAGCAGGAGTACCGGGATCATATCCATGAGCATCGTTGCGCAGGCGCCGTGTGCGACTCCATGGTCATCTCTGCCTGCCAGCACGCCTGTCCCGCAGGAATCGATGTTCCCAATTATGTGGCCGCCATTGCAAACGGCAATTACCGCGATGCAGTGGAAATCATACGGGAGAAAAACCCCTTCCCCGCAGTCTGCGGCCGAATCTGCATCCATCCCTGTGAATTCAAGTGCCGCCGCGGCGAATTGGACGACCCGGTGGCGATCCGATCGCTCAAGCGCTTTGCCTCGGACTGGTATTTTGAAAACATCGGGCCGGACCGGGAACCTTTTCCCGTGACCAAAAAGGAAACGGTGGCTGTTGTGGGCGCCGGCCCCGCGGGCTTGACCTGCGCTTATTTCCTGGCCCAGATGGGCTATGAAACCACCGTTTTCGAAGCCCAGCCCGTACCCGGCGGCATGCTGGGCATTGCCGTACCGGAATTCCGGCTGCCCCGGCAAGTGATCGCAGAAGAAATTGCCTATATTGAAAACGCCGGCGTAAAAATCCTGTACAACTCCCCGATTGACGCCAACCATACGCTAAACGACCTGATGAAGGAAGGGTTCAGTTCAGTCTTCCTTGCTGCCGGCGCCCAGTCCAGCAAACGGATCGGCATCCCGGGCGAAGAAGAGGATGCAGACGGCCTCTATTATGGACTCAATTTCCTAAGCGAGGTCCGAACGGGAAAGGCCCTGGAACTTTCCGGCCGCACGGTGGTCATCGGGGGCGGCAATGTGGCCCTGGATGTGGCGCGTACAGCGCTTCGTGCAGGATCCGAGCATGTACAGCTCTTCTGCCTGGAGAGCCGCGATGAGATGCCGGCCTGGGAGAAGGACATCACTGAGGCCGTTGATGAAGGGGTGGTTTTGAACCCCGGCTGGTCGCCGGATGCGATCTTTAATGAAAACGGCAAAGTCCGCGGCATCAACTTTTCCCGCTGCCTGGCCGTATTCGACCAGGAAGGCCGATTTAACCCGGAATGCGATTTAAATGACTACCAAACCATTGAAGCCGACAACATCATCATATCCATCGGCCAGGCCCCGGACATGTCTTTTCTGCCCGAAGACAGCCAGTTGGAGCGGGCCCTGTGGGGTAGCCTGGCGGTTGCGGAAAACACCCTGGCCACCAATGTCCCCGGTGTTTTTGCCGGCGGGGATTTTACCACCGGGCCGACCTTTGTCATCCGGGCCATCGCCTCGGGCAGACGAGCGGCCCTGGCGATAGACAAGTACCTGGCAGGCGACAAAGCCCGGATTTACATGCCGGATGAGAAGACCTGCCGGATTCAGGACACCGGACTGGCGCTGGAAGAGGAATCAGGTGAAGAAAAACGCCGGGTGGCCGTTGGGTTTGAACGTCCGGAGGAACGGATACGCGATTTCCGGGAAGTCGAAAGGGGGTTTAACGAAGCCGAGGCCCACTTTGAAGCCAGGCGGTGCCTGAGATGCGACCTTGAAAAGGAGGAAAACGAGCTATGATCCGATCCATTACCCGGCCCAAAACAGATGATGAGATAGAGCGCCTCACAGAGGGATCGGGGCGCCTGTTTATCATTGGCTGCGGCACCTGCGTGACGCTCACGCACACGGGCGGCGAACCTGAAGTGGCCGCCATGAAAGAGCGCCTCTCAGCCGGGGGCAAGGTGATTACCGGTACTACCGTGGTTCCGGTAGCCTGCGACAATCTCACCGGTGAGATGCTAAAAGAGTTCAGGGCCCCGCTTCAGCAGGCGGAGGCCCTTTTGATCATGACCTGTGCCTATGGGGTGCAGACCATTGCGCGGCAGCTCAAAAAATTCGTGGTCCCGGCCCTGGACACCCTGTTTATCGGCAAAGAAACCGGATTTGGCGAATTCAATGAAATCTGCCGACAGTGCGGCACCTGCATCATAGGGGAGACCGGCGGGATATGCCCGGTGAGCACCTGTCACAAGGGTCTTGTAAACGGTCCCTGCGGCGGCACCAACAACGGCAAGTGCGAAATCGATCCGGACAAGGACTGTGCCTGGACGCTCATATACAATCGCTTGAATGAACTCGGCCGCCTCGATGCCATGCGCCATTACCAGAAACCGCGCAACCACCTGGGGGAGCCGAACCCTGGAAAATTCCGAATTACCGGAGATTAAAACCGTCACTGGAAACATGCAATTTTGGCAAAGGGAGAAATTCACATGCCGTCCGCATTTAAAAAAGCCCTCAAATCCGGCAAATTTGTCGTTACCTGCGAAGTGGCGCCGGGCAAAGGCACCAACCTGGAAAAAGTCCGGCACCATATCGAGCTGCTCAAGGACAAGGTGGATGCCATGAATGTTACGGATCACCAAAGCTCCGTGATGCGTTTTCCTTCGCTCGGCGGCGCCCTTCTGGTCAAGGAAATGGGCGGTGAGCCCATCCTTCAGATGACCTGCCGGGACCGCAACCGCCTGGCGCTTCAGGCGGACCTCTTGTTTGCTTCAAGCCGAGGTATCCACAATGTGCTTTGCCTTACCGGCGATTCGGTCATGCTGGGCGACCACAAGGAGGCCAAGGCCGTATTTGACCTGGATTCCTGTCAACTGGTCGCAGCCATCCGCGGACTGGAGGCCGGAAAAGACATGGCCGGCAATGAGCTGGACGGCGGAGCCGCGTTCTGCCCCGGCGCCATCGTAACCCCGGAGGCCAATCCCATTGAGCCCCAGCTGATCAAATTTGAAAAGAAAATCGATGCCGGTGCGGAATTTATCCAAACCCAGGCTGTCTATGACATGGATAACTTCAAACGATTCATGGATTACGCCCGGCAGTTTCCGGTCAAAATCCTGGCAGGTGTGATTCTTTTAACATCCGCGCCCATGGCGCGTTTTATGAACAAAAATGTGGCAGGCGTCACGGTTCCGCAAAACCTGATCGATGAGATGGCGGCTGCCCCGAAAGGCGGGGCCATAGCCAAAGGCATTGAGATTGCCGGCCGCATGATCCGGCAAATCAATGAAGAAAAGATCTGCGACGGGGTTCACATAATGGCCATCGGAAAAGAGGAGCGGGTCCCGGAAATCATGGAATCCGCCGGCCTGGCGCAATAAGCTCGAATACGCGTGGAGAGCCCCCTGCCCTTTGCCTGCCTCCCACGGTCGTGGCAGCAAGCGGCCGGAAGATGGCAGCCGCCAGCTGCGCCCTTATCATCCCTTCGATTTGCAGATCCGTTTGATTTTACGGGTAAAATTAAATCCGGGATCCTTCTCAGCGGTGTGGCACTGGATGCAGGTATCCTCGGTCACGGCCGGCATTTTCGTACCTGTCGGATTTTTGACGTGATCAGCGGCAGGACCGTGGCAGGCCTCACACTGAACCCCTTCCATCCAGTCATCCCCTGAGGCGGGCGGGCGGCTGACGCCATGGATGCCATGACTGCCGGTTGCATGGCAGGCGAGGCAGTCCGGATCCGACCCTCTTTCCCGCCTCGAGAGGGTCTCATGCGCGTTTGCATGCTTACCCTCCGACCATGAGCGGCTGGCTTCGTGGTGGCATTCCCGGCAGGAGGCGCTTCCGGCAAACCGGGCTTCTTCGCCGGATGCAAGCAAGGCTGACGGATCGTTTTTCTCCTTCTGTTCCACAAATCCCGCCTGTTTCTGCCTGAGCCATTGTTGAAAGAAATTTTTGACTTCCGGGTCCTCTTTGACCTTGCCGACCGTCGCCCGCATGAAGCCGGACGATAAAAAACGCTGACCGGCATCGGGGCTGTCCCCGGCATAATCGAGATAGGCAACAAACATGCCTTCATTATTGTTGGCCACCACCGGCGGCTTTGCCTGCATCTGGGCAACCGGCTGATCTGCGGCCGACAGGCCATCCACGATCAAATCAAGCCCCGGACAGCTCTCAATCATAGCAGCACGGTATTGCGGCTTCGCATAAATAATCACTACCAGCAGGTCATCACCCGCCTGAGCCTTAATTTTCTTAAGGGCCGCGATGGGATCGCTCGGCTGCGGCACCTGCTTGAAATCGCTTGAAATCAGGGCCGGATCCACCACCGAGGTCACCACCACCGGGAAACGAGATCCGCCTGCCCGAAGGCGAACAAACTGACGAAACCCCTCGATGTTAGCTGAAACAACCGGCACCTCATGAGACTCCTGAAGCGCTGCCGCGCTGCTCTTCAAATCGCCGGGCCCCACCCCGATGACATCCACGCCGCTTGCTGCCAGAGCGGAGAGAATAAAACGGCTCTTGGCCAATGTGACCTCCGGTTCCGGCCCGAAATTCTCTCCTGCATTAATCACAATGGTTCGATCCACGCCCGGTTTGTTCTTCAACTGGTCCATCAACGTTTTTCGGCGGGAAAGCCCCCCCGCCTGGTTGTCCTGTCACCCGCAGGGCTCCAATGCGCCCTTTAGGCCACCACTGTAAATAATGCGCAGAAAATCCCCTGATCCGGAAAAAGCCACCCTTTCACCGCCAGTCAGGACAAATACGGATGTCAAAAAAATCGCTGTTAGAATAAAACCAAGGCGAAGTGCCCGACGATATGCTGTCAAAAGTTAATCTCCTGATTTAAATAGGGTTCTCCCGGGATGACCGAATTTACCATAGCGGCAACAAGCCTTGCCGCACTGCCACTCTGTAACCGTACTGTAATAGTACAATTTTTGTGCCATACTTGGAGATTTCAGAAAAATTAAACCTTCAAAGGCTGCGGTGCTGCGTGCAGGTGGCGGGGGGGGCAGGAAATCGGGTGCTGGAATGGTTTACAAAAGGCAACGGCGCAGAAGAGCAGAAATGTTAAGCTTTGTTAAGAGTCTGTTAAGTATTGTTAAACGCTTAACAAAAAAAAGCTCTGTTCAAAAAAACCTTGACTTTTTTAGAAACGAATATATTCTTTAATTAAGGCAAATAATTGATAATATTAATTATTTGTTAAAAATTAAAAAATTTATTAGTTAAACTTAAAAACGGGGGAGGGATGTCATGAGTCGCATCAAAATGTCCTTTATCGACACGGATTATGCCCTTCGGGCAAGTACGGACGTGGAAATGGAAGCCTCCGGGTCAGGATTTTCAGATTTTATCGAACAAATCAGGGAAGAGATGGCAACCGGCGGCAGCGCTTTCCTGGAAATAGAGGGCGCAAACGGGCAAGCCATGACCCTGAGCATCGCGGGAACACTTTAACCTATCGGAGCTTGAGCCAGAGCAGTTTGGCGGCTGTCGCCCCAGGATTTTCCCACTGTGATGGTATCCCGGCGGTAAGGCGGATGACGTCTCCGGCGTGCAGGCTGGAGGCAGCACTGTCGAATTTTAACTGAAGCCGGCCGCTCAACAGGTAGCCAAACTCCTCGCCCTTGTGAACGAAAAAATGTGAGGGCAGCGATTTTCCCGGCAGAATTTCAATGAGATAAGCCTCGGTCCGGGCCGCCTGGTCCATCGGGGTGAGCTGTCGGACGATAACGCTGTCTTTGGGCATATCCGGCAGATGCACCGATTTTGCTTGGTCCGCCTGAAAAATACATTGCCGCCGGTCTTCTGCCGGATCCTGAAAAAAGAAGCTGACCTCAACCGAAAGGATTTCCGCCATCCGCATCAGGGCGGTAAGCGAGGGATAAATCTGGTTGCTTTCAATCTGCGAGATATTG
>P_1C_Sed_2_UnCtyDRAFT_1000614_pt1 | contig 10651 bp, 10 predicted proteins | sample Pon1CUnioCityCA_4_FD_10229 | JGI IMG/M metagenome (IMG submission 10229) | reverse complement strand
CCGCCTCATCTGCCTGCAACTCTTCGGCATGAAAATCTCCGGAACCGGTGATGTCCAGCTCCATCTCTTCCACGTTGCTTTTGCCGGCCAGGCGAATATCCCCTGAACCCGATATACGGGCATCCACCTCGTTGGCCTGCAGCTCACCGATGTTGATATCGCCACTGCCCGAGAGGTTGAGCGATAACTCCGATGTCTGAATGGGCGTTTGGGCCTCTATTTGGCCGGAGCCGGAAACGCTCAGTTTATCCACCTGCTCCATGGTCACGTATAGAGTGATGCGGTCCATGCTCCTGAAATTAAATGGCCTGTTGAGCTTGATCTTTAACTCGTTGCCCCGCACCTCGGTAACGATGTCTTCCAGAACGTCCTCATCGCCTTCCAGTACAAGACTGTGTCCGTTGCCCTGCTTCAAATGCAGATCGGCTGCTATGGAAAGGCTGACTTCTGAGAAAGCAGGTACATCCCGTTTTTCTTTTTTATCCTGAGAAAATGCATTGTTTCCTGCATGAACAAGAAGGCTCATGGCAAAAATGCTGGTTAAATAAATGATGAACTTGGATTTCATGACAGTATATTTTTTGAGATTTGGTTTTGCTTATTACAATGACGGCCTCTCATTCTGATCGCTGCATTTATTTTGTATTTTTATCCCATTAAAGGAAGTGTGCTATGGAAAAAGAACCGGTTTTTTACCATCAGACGCCCATCCAGATTCGGTTTAACGATGTGGATATCATGGGTCATGTGAACAACTCGGTGTATCAGAATTATTTTGATTATGCCCGGCTGCAGTATTTTGAGCAGGTTCTTGGCTACAGGATGGATTGGTACGACAAGGCCCTGGTTTTGGTTAAGATTGAAATTGAGTACCTAAAGCCGGTGCAGATGTATGACCAGGTTCGGGTTTTTACCCGGGTGTATCATTTGGGAAACAAGAGCTTGCGGATGGAACAGCGGCTGGTGGGAGAAAAGGAAGATGACGTGCGTTGCAGGAATTATGCTGTGCTTTCCGGATTCAGTTACCCCGAGGGCCGGGCCGTCGAATTGCAGGAAAAATGGAGACAAGCCATTGTTGAATACGAGAACATCTAACTGGGGTTCAGGAATTTTTGTGTTTTTCCTTCCCCTTAGATGTCTAACAATCCCTCCGGCACCTCGTTCTTGAGGATGCGGTTCTCCTGGTCGATGTAGTGGATGGTCTCTTCATTAACCGGTACATCCACCACCTCACCCTGGTGTCTTACTTCCAGCAGGGTATTGGATGTGGTGTCGTTCACTCCTTCAATGGTACCTATTTGTCTGTCTTTTTGATCGATCAGGATGAAGCCTGTGAGCCAGGCGGGTTCGTCCAGCGGTTCGGGCGATTTCTTATCCGCCAGACCGGAAGGCAGGTGCCAGTATGAACCGGCAAGCTCATTGGCTTCCTCGAGCGTGTCGATATCCTCGAGCTTGATGACGGCGGTGGTGGGGGTCTTTCGTCTTAACGCTTCAATAAAAAATGGAACCACCTTTTCATGAATTTCAATGAAAAGGGATTCCATCTTATCGATGTCTTGCGGAAGATCCTGATGGGAGCTGATAATCAGCTCCCCCTGTTTCCCGTGCGATTTGAGGATGCGGCCCAGCGGGCCTGTGGTTTGAAATTTCATAAACCACCCGAAGGGTTTTATTCTTCTTTTTTATCCTCAGAGCTCTCCTGCTCCTCGTTGCTTTCTTCCTTCTTTTCTTCTTCGCGGGCTGATTCTTCCTTAGCTTCGGGCTGCTCTTCGGGCTGCTGTGCTTCTTCGGCCTGTGCTTCGGTGGCTTCTTGTTCGCCGGCAGCTTCTTCCTGGCTTTTTTCTTCCTGCTCCTTCTCTTTCTCTGCTTCTTTCGCGTTCTTCCTGGCCAGTTCCTGGGCACGCTCTTCGTTTATTTTCTTCTCTGCTTCCAGGCGCTGCTGCTCGTCTTTCTGCAGCTTATTGAGTTCAGCTTCCTTTTCCGACTTAATCTTCTCCTCCTTGCTGGTCAGCCACTCATTGAACTTCCTGTCCGCGTCTTCCTGGGTAAGCGCATTTTTTCTTACTCCCTCCTGCAGATGTTTCTTCATCATAACACCCTTGTATGAGAGAATAGCTCGGCATGTGTCAGTAGGTTGTGCGCCTTTTTGAACCCAGTCCAGTGCTTTGTCAAAATTCAAATCAATGGTAGCTGGTTTTGTAGTAGGATCGTACATACCAATTTTCTCGATGTACTTACCATCCCGTGGCGCCCTACTATCTGCAACCACAATGTGATAAAAGGGTTGCTTCTTCCTTCCTCTTCTGGTTAATCTGATTTTTACAGGCATATTCTTCCTTGCTTTAACTTTAAAATGTTCTTAACCTATTTTTGAAAATTAGTCCCGCAAAGATATAACAATATTTCTATTACGAAAGGATTTTTCCCAAATTTATTGTAGTTAATCAGTTATCTATGCCAGCGGTTTCGAATCGGAGCAGCCATCTGTTGTCCTTGTGGAAAGATGGCTTTTTGAAAGAGTCTTTATATTTTTCTTGATCAATGTGAGGCAAGGCTGTGTTTATTTACTAATTTTAACTGTTCATTCAATCACCGCTGGTCACTGGTAACAGCCAAACAATGTAAAATTTATGGGGAGATTCACGCACCTGCACGTACACACTCAGTATTCCATTCTTGATGGTGCCTCTGATGTAGGCGACCTGGTTGCCAAGGCGAAGGAAGATGGCATGGAAGCGGTAGCCATCACCGATCATGGCAACATGTATGGGGCAAAGGATTTTTTCAATGAAGCCAGGGCGCAGGGCATCAAGCCTATACTGGGCTGCGAGATGTACCTGGCAGAGGGCACGCGTTTTGATAAGTCGGAAAAGAAAGACCGCAGCGGCTATCACCTCATTTTGCTGGCCAAAAATTACCAGGGCTATAAGAATCTGATCAGGCTGGTGTCGTATGCCTGGTCGGAAGGCTTCTACTATACGCCTCGTATTGACAAGGACCTGTTGAAGAGATACAGCGAAGGGCTGATTGTCTCATCGGCCTGTATAGGAGGTGAGATCCCGAAGGCAGCTATCCGCCATGGCAAGGAGCAAGCTGGTAAGCTGGTACAAGAGTACAAGGATCTCTTTGGAGACGATTTCTACCTGGAGTTGCAGCGGCATCCCTCGGGCGATCCGGTCAAGGATAGGGATGTATATGAGAATGAGCAGAAGGCCAATGCCATCCTTTTGGAGTTGGCGCGGGATTATGATGTAAAGGTCATTGCCACCAACGACGTGCATTTCATCAATGCTGAAGATGCAGAAGCCCACGACCGGCTCATATGTCTCAACACCGGCAAGGATCTGGACGATCCCGACCGGATGCGCTACACCAAGCAAGAGTATTTCAAGACAAGCGAGGAGATGGCACACCTATTCTCCGATATCCCCGAGGCTATTGAAAACACCAGTGAGCTGGCCGGGAAAGTTGAAAATTTCGACCTCGACTCCGAGCCCCTGATGCCCGATTTTCCCCTCCCCGAGGGTTTTGAGAACGAAGACGACTATCTTCGCCATATCACTTACGAAGGGGCCCAAGAGCGGTACGGGACCCTTACCGATGAAGTAAGGGATCGGTTGGATTTTGAGCTTTCGGTAATCAAAGGAATGGGCTTCCCAGGCTATTTTCTTATTGTGCAGGATTTTATCAATGCCGCCCGGGAGTTGGGTGTCTCGGTGGGTCCCGGACGGGGATCNGCAGCCGGTTCGGCCGTAGCCTATTGCATCAAGATTACCGATGTGGATCCCATAAACTATAACCTGCTGTTTGAGCGCTTCCTCAACCCCGACAGGATCTCCATGCCTGATATTGATATCGATTTCGATGAGGACGGACGCGACAAGGTGCTCAACTGGGTTGTGGAAAAATACGGCATTGAGAAAGTGGCCCATATCATCACTTTTGGTACCATGAAAGCCCGTCTGGCCATCCGCGATATTGCCCGGGTGGAAAAATTACCCCTGGCCAAGGCCGACCAGCTGGCCAAGATGGTGCCGGAGAGCCCCGGCATGACCCTGAAGAAGGCTTACGAAGAATCACCACAGCTGAAGAAAGAACGGGATGCGGGGGAAGAGCTGGTGAAGAAGACTCTGCGCTTTGCCGAAGTGCTGGAGGGCTCCCTGCGTCAAACCGGCTTGCATGCCTGCGGGGTGATCATCGGCAAAGACGATCTTACCGAACATATTCCCATTTGTACCTCCAAGGATACCAATCTGCGGGTTACCCAGTTCGACGGCGATCACGTTGAGTCGGTGGGCATGCTGAAGATGGACTTTCTGGGACTAAAGACACTATCGATCATCAAGGACGCGGTGGATAACGTGAAAGATTCCAGGGGTGATGAGGTGGATATCGATAACCTGCCCCTGGACGATGCGCCCACGTATGAGCTTTATAGCCGGGGAGAGACCACCGCCCTGTTCCAGTTTGAGTCGCCCGGCATGAAAAAAAACCTGCGCCAGCTTAAACCCAACCGCTTCGAGGACCTGATTGCCATGAACGCCCTCTACCGGCCGGGGCCGATGGAGAACATCCCCAGTTACATCCGCAGGAAACACGGGAAGGAAGAGATCCATTACCAGTTGCCCGAGATGGAAGAGTACCTGGAAGAGACCTATGGCATCACCGTTTACCAGGAGCAGGTGATGCTCCTTTCCCAGAAGCTGGCAGGCTTTACCAAAGGGCAGGCCGACTCGCTGCGCAAAGCCATGGGCAAGAAGAAGAAAAAGCTGATGGAAGAGCTAAAGGAGAAATTCTTTACGGGCTGCAAAGAGAATGGCTACGAGGAGAAGATCGTACAGAAGATATGGAACGACTGGGAAGCATTTGCCCAATATGCCTTTAACAAGTCGCATTCTACCTGTTATGCTTTGGTCTCCTATCAGACGGCTTACCTGAAAGCACATTATCCTTCCGAATACATGGCAGCTGTGCTTAGCCGCTGGTCGACCAACATAGATAAGGTCACCACCTTCATGGACGAATGCCGCAGGATGGGCATACTGGTGCTGGGCCCCGATGTGAATGAGAGTAAGTTGCGCTTCAATGTCAATAAGGATGGCAACATTCGCTTTGGCCTGAGCGCCATTAAGGGGGTGGGCGAAAGTGCCGCCCGCATGATCATTGAAGAACGCCAGGCCAACGGGCCATACCAGGATATCTTCGATTTTGCCGAGCGCGTCAACCTGCATTCGGTTAATAAGAAAAGCATCGAATCGCTGGCTGTCGCCGGAGCCTTCGATAACCTGGGCAGCCACAACCGGGCCCAGTTCTTTGCCGAAAACGGCAAGGAGACCCTTTTTATCGAAAGCCTGATCAAATATGGTACACGCTTTCAAAACGACAAACAAAATCAACAGCAGTCCCTTTTTGGGAATGCCGGTGGTGTGGAAGTGGCCCGTCCTAAGATGCCGGAAGCCGATGAATGGCCCAAGCTCGATAAACTGAACCGGGAAAAGGAGCTGGTGGGCATCTATCTGTCAGCCCATCCACTGGACGATTTTAAGGTCGAGATGAAGCACTTTACGAACCTGGCCCTGAAAGATCTGAACAACAACTTTGACCGCTACAAGGATAAGGATGTTACTGTGGGCGGGATTGCCACCAAAGTGCAGCATGCCGTCAGCAAAAATAACAAGCCTTACGGACGGCTTACCCTTCAGGATTATACCGACTCCTATGAGTTTATCATGTTTGGTAAGGATTACCAGGAATTTCGGAAGTTTTTCTATAAGGATTATCCGCTCCTGGTGAAAGGAAGAATACAGCCTCGTTTTAGGGATGCCAGTCAGTATGAGTTTAAGGTCAAACAAATCAACCTGCTCAGCGATGTCAAAGAGGATATGGTGAACACCTTTACCGTGAAGTTGCCCCTTACAGAGATCAACCAGGAGCTGATCGATCAGATAGATCGACATACCCGGGAGAAAGGCAACGTGCTGATGCGTTTTCAAATCATCGATCCGGAAGCCAACATCTCGGTGGAAATGTTTTCCCGCACCCGGCGTATCCAGGTGACCAATGAGCTGATTAACTTCCTGGAAGAACATTCGGCATTGCAATACACATTGACTTAAACATTTTTTGCGTTAATTTTGTATCCCTATCTATTAATCTTTATAAATCACCAGGCTATGAATATCGAAGTAACCGACTCCAATTTTGAAGAAAAAGTACTTAAATCAGACAAGCCGGTCATTGTTGACCTGTGGGCAGAATGGTGTGGTCCTTGTAAGATGATTGGTCCGATCATTGATGAGATCGGCGAGGAATATCAGGATCAGGTCGTTTGTGCCAAGCTAGATGTAGACAGCAATCCTCAATCACCCACCAAGTACAGGGTAAGGAATATTCCTACCATCTTGTTTTTCAAGGATGGTGAATTGAAGGACAAGCAAGTGGGAGCAGTGCCCAAGAACACCATTCTGGAGAAGCTCAAGCCCCTGATGGATTAACCCAGGTCTTCGCCAAGACGACAATGTTTATGCTACACCTGTGATCCTTGAGGANGTCTTTCACCGGCAGGAAGGAGAATGCGTTTCTTTTTGCCGGTGAATGCCCGGCAGGAGCCGCAGGTGCTTTCTAACATCCTATTCCTTCCTGTCTGCCAGGAAGTGGTTGTAGGCTTCTCTTATCGTGCATTTCTCTTCTACAGGAAAGACCTGGATGCCTGAGCTTTTAAGTGTGGAGTCAGCTTTGGGGCCTACATGGCCTGTAATCAGGAAGTCAGATCGCAGGCTGGCTGCCCGCTGAGCCGCCTGAATACCTGCCCCATGGGCTGCATCCTTGTTTTCTTCGTTCCCATACCATTGAAGTTGGTCCTGCTCGTCATCATAAAGCAGGAACCCTTGAGCCCTGCCGAACCTGGGATCCAACTCGGAATCCCAGTCCTTGCCTTTGGCGGAAAATAAAATTTTCATAACGCGTATTGGTGTTGAAGTGGAAATTTAAATTCTTTATGGTGTTCAATTTATGACAGATTATTTAGATGGCCTCACCAGCTCTTTCCATTGATTGGCATTCTCTGCTGCATAGGCTTTGTAGGTGTTATTGAAAAACACGTAAAACTCTTTGCATTCATTCAGGAAAAGCTGAACTTTCTCATATTCGCCTGCCAGTTGTTCCTGCGAATAGAGGGAATAGTAAGGCTCATCCGGTCCGTGAAAGCGAATATACATAAAATTAGCTGTACACCGAAGATCTGTTGGAAATTCGGTGTTGTGGCTGTAGACCAGGGCGGCATTGTATTTTTTTAGTATTTCGTAGATGTCGGGTTCAAACCAGCTGCTATGCCTGAATTCAAATGCATATTTCAGGGCAGGCATGTGATAGAGCCACTCTTCGAGTCGTTCCGTGTTCTTTTTCATGTTACCCGGGAGTTGAACGAGCATGGGGCCCATGTTTTGGCCCAGTATGTCAGGAATGTGCCTGAATGCCTCGTATTTTTCGGCCACAGCCTCATCGGTTTTAAGCCTCTTGAGGTGGGTGAAGTACCGGTTCATCTTGATGACAAAGCGAAAACCATCGGGCACGGTGTTGATCCACTGTTCGATGGTTTCTTTTGTCGGGATCTTATAAAAGGAGCTGTTGACTTCCGTGGCATTGAATGTATCGGCATAATATTGAAGGCGGTGGTTGTGTTCGCTGATCTGCGATGGGTAGAACCGGTTTTTCCAATCTTTGTAACTCCACCCGGATGTTCCGATGTACCATTGCATACTTAAGGTTGTTTATGAATTCAATTCTTATGAAGGTAATGAAAATGGGATGAAATATCAATACGCCCGGAAACCTCATAAAATAAAAAACCCGGGCAGAGCCCGGGCTGTTTCTTATGATGCGAATCTTTAGTTTTGTTTTGTACTATCGTAGCCCCATTTCAAGTAAATGGAACCCCAGGTAAATCCGGCACCAAAGGTGGCCAGGATCAGGTTGTCTCCTTTATGAAGCTTTTCTTCCCATTCCCACAGGCAGAGGGGCAGTGTAGCGGCTGTGGTGTTGCCATAGTGTTGGATGTTGATCATCACCTGTTCCTTTTTAATGCCCATACGGCGGGCTGTTGCTTCGATGATACGCATGTTGGCCTGGTGGGGTACCAGCCAGTCGAGCTCTTGGGGAGATATGTTGTTGCGTTTCATCATCTCGATGGATACATCTGCCATTTTAGCGACGGCTGCCTTAAAGACCTGCTGACCTTCCTGGTAGATATAATGTTCCCGTGCATCAACGGTTTCGTGGGAGGCAGGTTTAACAGAGCCCCCGGCTTTCTGGTGGAGGTGTTTTCGTCCTGCTCCATCCACCTGCAGGATCTCGTCGATCACCCCGTATTCTTCTCCGGTGGGCTCCAGCAGCACAGCGCCGGCCCCGTCACCGAAAATGGGGCAGGTAGCCCTGTCCTGGTAGTCGACAATCGACGACATCGTATCGGCTCCTACGATGATAACCTTTTTATAATTGCCCGATTCTACAAACTTGGAGCCTGTAGAGAGGCCATATAGAAAGCCGGAACAACCGGCGTTCAGGTCGTAACTGAAGGCATTTTTAATGCCTGCCTTATCGCTGATGATGTTTGCGGTGGCCGGGAATTGCATGTCGGGTGTCACCGTAGTGCATATCACCATATCAATCTCATCCGGATGGGTCCCGGTCTTCTTAAGAAGCTCTTTAACTGCCTTTACCCCGAGTTCGGAGGTGCCTTTCCCTTTTCCCTGCAAAATCCTTCGCTCCTTGATACCAATACGGGTCATGATCCATTCGTCATTGGTATCGACCATTTGGCTCAACTCGTCGTTGGTAAGCCGGTATTCGGGGACATATCCGCCTACACCAGTGATGGTTGCACGTACTTTGGTCATTGAAATGCTTGTTTTATTTTTTCTGAAAGGCTGGCCTCTATCACATATTTCGTGTGAATGATCATGTTTTTGATGGCCGTTTCGTTGGATATGCCGTGACCGATGATGACGTTGCCGTTAACACCCAGCAAGGGCGTGCCGCCCACATGTTCAAAATTAAAGCGTTCGAAATATTCGTCCTTAAGGCCCCTTTTGCGGATCAGCTTATAGGTGGCTTCCGCCTGTTTGAGGATTATGTTGCCCACAAAACCATCGCAAACCAGCACGTCGGCTTTGCTGTCAAAGATCTCGTTGCCTTCGATGTTGCCTACGAAGTTGAAACGGGAGGTGCCGTTCATCAACTCATAAGCTGAACGAGCTACCATGTTACCTTTTTCGGGCTCTTCCCCGATGTTGATCAGGCCTACCCGGGGATTATCAACCTTGTAGACCTGCCGGGCATAGATCGAGCCGATCAGGCCATACTGAAAAAGCACATCAGGCTTGGAGTCGGGGTTGATCCCCACATCCAGCAGGATGGCAAAATCTCCGTCGTATTGAGGTACGGAAGCAGTGATCACCGGTCGAATAATGCCAGGCAACGATTTGACCGTATACATGGCCCCTACCATCATGGCACCGGTACTACCTGCACTGGCAAATCCGTCTATCTTTGCCTCTTCCAAAAGGGAAAACCCTAGCTTGATACTGGACCAGGGTTTTTTGCTGAAGGCTTTAGCAGGATTTTCTCCGTTTTGAATGATCTGATCGGCATGAATGATCTCGAAATAATCTTGCGGGTATCCCCGGGTTTTTAAAATTTCCTTGATCCTGCTACGATCGCCAATTAAGATGAGCTCTGCTTCATTATTGATGGCTTGGTGTGCTAAAATCGCTCCGCCGACGGTGGCCTCCGGAGCATAATCACCGCCCATCATATCCACGCCAATCCTCATGTCATGGGTTTTCAAAGATTAACCTTCTGTATCTTTTTCAATTGCCATTTGACCGCGGTAGAAGCCACATTCGGGGCATACCCTGTGTAATTCATGTGTAGCGCCACAATTGGGACAGGAGGACGTTTGAACGCCGGCTGCCTTGTAATGGGTCCTGCGCTTATCCCTCCGTTGCTTTGAGGTCTTTCTCTTTGGATGTGCCATTTTCTATAGAATTAGTTTCGTTTGACATTTATGTTTTTTAGTTTTTCCCATCGGGGATCAATCTCCTTTTTTTCATCCTGGTGTTGATCCAGTAATTCAAGCATCTCCGGGTCGCATGTGCTGTTGCCTTCCTCGTCATCGGGATGCACACGCTTGATAGGAAGTGAGAGATGGATGCTTTCGTAGAAATATTGCGCCAGATGAACTTCCGCTTCATCTGCCGCAACCAGGATTACATCTACCCGGTCCTTATCATCCCAGGCCTCTTCCTCTGGTTTTACATACAAGGTGCCGGTAAAATTAACCGGATGCATAAAATGATCAAGGCACCGGTCGCATGTGACTTTCACTTCCCCCCGGATGGTGACGTTCAGGGTGGTCAGCCGCTCTTCCTTGAGGAGCTCCACCCGCGCCTTCAGGGTGCCTTCTTGGATATCAGACTTTTCAAAGTAGGAGAAGAACCGATCTTCAATATCAAATTGGAAAAGGTGCCTCCCCAGATCCAGTTCCCTGAAGTTTAGCCTGTATTTCTTTAAGTACCCCACGATTCACCTCCAAAATATTCGTGCAAAAGTATAAATTAATCTTTGAATAAAAAAAGAAATGATTTCAATATTT
>P_1C_Sed_2_UnCtyDRAFT_1000613_pt1 | contig 10657 bp, 7 predicted proteins | sample Pon1CUnioCityCA_4_FD_10229 | JGI IMG/M metagenome (IMG submission 10229) | reverse complement strand
ATATTTTCAACACCCGCCAATCCAAGCGCATATTTCCGCTGCTGACTGCGGGCGGGGTCATCGGCCTGATCGCAGGAAGTTTCGGAACGCCCTACATGGCGCAGGTTTTCCAGCTGGACAACCTGCTTTTTATCTACCTGGCCACGACCGTTTTGGGTGCCCTGGTAATCAAGGGCATGAGCATTCATCTGCCATTGCTGATCCGCTCGGAGAAACGGTCCCCAAAAACCACCGAAACCTCGCCCCTGTCGGTGGCGTTCAAGAAGGTCCTTCCCCTCATCCGGCAGTCCACACTGGTCAAAATCGTCCTGATACTCACCTTTATGCCCAATGTGGCCATCCCCATAATGAACTATCAGTTCAACTTCGCCGTAGATGCCTATTTTGCCACTGAATCCGGAATGATTGAATTTTTCAGTTACTTCCGGGGCGTCTTAAACATCATCAGCCTGATTATCCTGCTGTTTGTGGGCAGACTCTACAGCAGCTTCGGACTGCCCGTGGCGCTCATGTTTCATCCATTGAACTATATCATCGCCTTTCTCGCATTTCTGATGCGCTTCGACATTTTCTCCGCCATGTACGCCCGGATGTCCACCAATATTTTACGTTCCACCATCAACATGCCGGCCAACTCCATCCTTATCGGCCTTTTTCCTGAATCCTACAGGGCCATGGTGCGGCCCTTTCTTAGAGGAACGGTGGTCCGGGCAGCGCTTTTTCTGGGCTCCGGCTTGATCCTGCTCTCCGTCAACCATTTCCACCCCCGCTATCTTTCACTGGTGGCTCTGCCCTTCGTCCTGGTGTGGGCAGTAACACCCTTTTATTTAAAAAAAAGGTANGCATCGATCCTCGCCAACCTGGTTTCCAGGAATATGCTGGATTTAAAAAGCCTGGAGGAACAGAACCTGGGCAATCTTTTCAAAAAAGACAAAGCCGGCGAAGAATTGACCCAAGCCTTCCTGAACGCCCGGGGCGAGGACGCCCTGTGGTATGCCCGGTTATTGAAAAATCTGGATGTCCAAAACATTGACCAGCTCATCGTCCAGGTCATTGCCGCACAAGACACGCAAACCCAAATCCAGCTGCTCGATATGCTCTCCGACCAGGCCGGCCCGGAGTCCGTCAAAATACTGCAGAGCCTGCTCGACCCCGACAAGCCCCGGTTAATGGTGGCTGTTTTAAAGACCCTCAAACGGATTGCGCTCGGCTATACCGATATTCCTGACCCCGGGCTGAAAACCTTTATACACAGTCCCCACCCGGAAGTCCGGGGTCAGGCAGCCGGCTGCCTCTATATGCGCGAGCCCGAGGCCACCCGAGCGACCATCGATGCCTGGCTGGACGCCGAATCAGCCGACCAGCGCCGTTCAGGGGTCATTGCTGCCGGAGAGACAGAATCAGCCGCCCATACGACGAAACTGGAGTACATGCTTGCCGACAGCGCCAATAAAGGGCTTGCGGCGGACATATTAAGGGCGCTCGCCAAAATGAACCGGCCCGGCTTAAATACCCTGGCCCTGCCCTATCTCGATCATCCCGAAACCAGGGTCCGGCATGCCGCCCTGGAGGTTATCGAAATCCGGGATGAAGTCCTGCTCAAACGAATAATCAATCATCTGGGCGATTCCGACGAGGCCATTGTGGAACTGGCCAAAGAAAAAATCAAAACCGCTCCCTACATCAACGGTCAAACCTTGATCGAAGCACTAAGCCGCCCCAACCGCCGCCTCAGGGAATCGGTTTTCGAACTTCTGGAGAGCCTCGATATCAAAAATCTGGATTTGATTCGCTTTACCCGGCAGAGCCTGCAACGGGCCTATATCGGGCTGGCAAAAATCGCCGCCCTTGAAAAATGGCCGGAATCCAAAGAAAAAGCCCTCTTGATCGAACACCTCTACCAGAAAAAGAACCTGCTGCTGGAAAACACCTTCCGGATCCTGGCGATCCATTACCAGGACAGCCGCATGAGAACCGTCTTTCGGGGACTTTTTTCAAACAACACCCGTCACCGGGCCAACAGCATCGAACTGTTAAGCGATATCATGGATAAAAAACTTTTTAATATGTTCGTTCCCCTGATCGAAGGCGACGGTCTTGCCAGGGCCCTGGCCGCAGGAAAGAAATTCTTCAGGCTCCCCCCCTTCGACTCGGACGAAAAGCAATTATTTGCCGCCATGCTGTTTGATCCGGACTGGGTGGAAGGGGTTCTGGCACTGCGCGGTCTTGACCATTACCCAGAAACGGCGAGGGCTCACGCCAGTCTGGTACGGGGGCTTAAAAGCTCGTCCAACCCGCACATCCGGCAAATGGCAACCTATATTGAAACCAAATACCTTGCAGGGGTTGACGCAAAGGAGCAAATCATGGACAGTGAATTGGGCGTCTCGGAAAAGATACTGCTTTTAAAAAATATCGCGATCTTCTCCAGCCTTACGGTGAGTGAACTCGGCGCCATTGCCACGGTCACCGAAGAAATCGACTACCCGGAAGGCGAACGGGTTATCACGGAAGGAGAACCCGGGGAGAAGGTATTTCTGATCATCGAGGGCGAAGTGGCGGTCTGCAAGGGACATGAAGAAAATAAGCAGATAAAACTTGATACCATGAGCGATGGGGATTATTTTGGTGAAATGGCCCTTTTCGAGGAAACCGAGCGCTCAGCAACCATCCGCACGCAAAAGCCCTCGCGGTTTCTGGTTCTCCACAAACAGGAATTCAATGAACTGGTCAGGGAATACCCCGGCATCGCGCTCCGGATTTGCACCGTTTTGAGCCACCGCCTGCGCAACCTTCACGAAAAGATTACCCGCGCCGAGGGACTCCCCGATTCAGAGGTGACCGATCAATGCAAATAGCCTATCTGATGGACCGACTCGAAGGCATCGATCCGCATTATGAGACCACTGTCGCCTTGATGTATGAATGCAATCAGCGCGGTCATTCCGTTTTTTTCCTGGAGCCCCATGATATTTATGTCCGACGGCAAAAGCTGGTGGCCCGGATGAAGGATATCACCGTGGCAACTGAGATGCCCCTTGAAACATACTGGCAGGCCGTTATCCGCCAGGAACAAAAGGAAACCCTGAGTTTTGAAACCCTTACGGATCTCGACGCCCTTTTCCTGAGAAAAGACCCGCCACTCAATTATGCTTCGATGGAACTGTTAATGCCCATCCGGGAGCGGGTCTTTATCTTAAACGACCCTTGCGGCATGATCCAGGGCAACAGCAAATTGTACACCCTCAATTTTCCGGAACTCATTCCGGAAACCCATATTTCAAGGGACCCGCCACGGCTCCGGAAAATCATCGACAATTTCGGCGGAGACATGGTGATCAAACCGCTCGGCCGGTTCGGCGGCCAGGGCATTATCAAAGTCAGCACCAAAGATCCGGAAAACCTCAACTCCCTGATTAATTACTATGTGGGGGCGCATAAACCCTATGCCGAACGCGAACAGATCATGGTCCAGGAATATTTGAAAGCGGTCAAAGAAAAGGGAGATGTCCGGATACTTCTGTTAAACGGAGAAATCCTTGGCGCCATGTGCCGAAAGCCCCCGGACGGGAGTTTTCGCACCAACATCCATGCCGGCGGCCAAGCCTTCCGGCACGAGATAACTCAAAGAGAAAGGCAGCTCTGCGAGCAAATCAAACCCAGGCTGATTCAAGACGGTCTTTTTTTCGTGGGTATCGACCTGATTGACGAAAAACTGATTGAAATCAACTGTGTGAGCCCCGGGGGCATTCCCCGCATCAACCGTTTGACCAACAGCCACATTGAATCTCATGTCATTGATTTTATTGAAAAAAATAACATTTCGCCGAACCCCTTTTTATACAGGAGTTAACCCATGGGCTTCTGCATCAAACACATTGTCCGCACTGCGGCTTTTCTTTTTCTAACCATCGTCTGCCTCCTGCCGGCCAAGGTCTCCGCAGAGGAGTCCCTGCTGCGGATGGGAATACCTGAGGAGCCGCGGACACTTAATGTCTGGATGGCAAGTGACGCCAATTCCCGCAAGGTGCTCTCCCTTATATATCAACCCCTGTATACAAGAGACCCGGAAACCCTGCGGATTACCCCCTGGCTGGCGCAGTCCATGCCCGACTATGACCCGGAAACGGTTTCCTACACGGTCAAGCTCCGAGCGGCCAAATGGGCTGACGGCTCCAGGGTAACCGCGGAAGATGTGGTCTTTACCGTCAACCTGATCCAGGAATTCCAGGTGCCGAAGTACCACTCCAAATGGGAACCCGTAAAACGGGTGGTTGCTGTCGATCTCCAAACCGTAAAATTCTATCTTAAAGAACCCATTGCCACCTTCGTGTCCCGGACACTGAACAACTACATAGCTCCCAAAAAGGAGTGGGCGCCGGTGGCGGAAAAAGCTCGCGATCAGGAAAAGCCCCTGAAATTTTTGATGAACACAAGAATTGAGCACCCCCTTGGCTGCGGGCCTTTTGTGCTTGAAAAATGGGAGGAAGGCAATTATCTCTACCTAACCCGGAACCCGCACTTTTTCGGCCGCAACCAGGAAATCAACCAGCGAAAGCTGGGTCCATACATTGACGCCATGCTTTTTAAAGTTTACGGCACCGCCGATGTAGCAATCATGGCGCTTAAAAAAGGCAGCATCGATTTTCTCTGGTCGGCGATCCAGCCGGGCTACCTGGAAAATCTAAAGAAAAACGAAAATACCCGGGTTTTTATCAACCAGAAAAGCGCGCTCTACTATATGGGCTTCAATGTCCGGAAACCACCCTTTTCAGACGCCGATTTGCGGCGGGCAGTCAACATTCTCATTGATAAGGACTTTATCGTTGAGCGCATCCTTCAAGGATACGCCACCCGCATGGATTCTATTGTTCCGGCAGAAAACCAGTTCTGGTATGCAGCGGACGTCCCGAAATACGGCCAGGGGATGAGCCGCACGGAACGGATCAAAAAAGCCTACCACCTGCTGAGGCAAAACGGATACAGCTGGGAGCGCCCGCCGGTTGACGCGGCGGGCAAAGTGGTCAATCCCTCGGGCATCTGCCTGCCCGGCGGTGCGCCCATGCAAAAACTCACCATCCTGACCCCGCCGGCGGACTATGACCCAAACCGGGCCACCTGCGGCGTTATGGTGCAAGAGTGGTTAACCGCCCTGGGCATCCCGGTCTCTGCCAGACCCATGTCGTTCGGGGCCCTCTTGCAAAAGGTCAAGCGGGAACACGATTTTGACGCCTTTATTCTCGGCTACGGACGTCTCTCCCTGGATCCGGACTATCTGAGAAGCTTCTTTCACTCAGAGAACAAAAATCCCGGCGGTTGGAACATGAGCGGCTACACCAACCCCGAATTTGACCGGCTTTCTGAAAAATCGGTGGAAACCATGAACGATGACAAAAGACAGGAACTGATCCACCAGATGCAAATGATTGTCATGCGCGATGTCCCCTATATCCCGCTTTACAAACCGGCCGCTATCGAGGCAGTCAGCCGGGACGGCTTTTCCGGATGGGAACAAATGGTTGGCGGCATTGGCAATATCTGGTCGATCTGCCAGGTGAAACCGGCACCCCACTGAAAAACGGAAACCCATGCATTTCAGACAACTGATCCTGAGAAGGTCGCTTGAAATCCTGGTCATTTTTTTTGTAATTTTGACCGGGCTTTTCCTATTGTTCCATCTCGCCCCGGGAGATCCGGTCTCGCGAATGGTGGATCCCAGCATGACCCCCGAGGATGCCGATATCCTGATCTCCCAACTGGGACTGGACCAGCCCGTCTGGCTCCAATACCTCTATTATGTGAAAAATTTTTTTTCCGGCAACTTCGGCACTTCCTTTCATTACGGGCGGCCGGTGGTCTCAGTGATTTGGGAGCGACTGCCCAACACCATCGTGCTGTTTACCACATCGGTGATCCTCTCCGCCATGGCCGGGGTGTTCTGGGGAAAAATCGTGGCCTGGTACAAAGGCCGGCCCATTGATACATGGGTGACCATTCTGTCTCTGGTTTGCCACACCCTCTTTCTGCCCTGGATTGCCCTGCTTTTTATCTGGATTTTTGGCTACGGGGTCGGGTGGTTTCCATTAAACGGGATGATCACCCCGGAACTGTGGATGAACCCGAAAACCGGTTTTTTTATTAAAGCGGTGGATATCCTTCATCACATGCTGCTGCCGCTTTTTACACTTTTTATTATCCATGTGGGCGCTTATCTGCTGATCATGCGCAGCAGCATGCTCGAGACCCTCAGTGAAGACTACATTTTAACGGCAAGGGCCAAGGGACTAAATGAAAAACAGGTTCGAAACCGCCACGCTGCGCCCAATGCAGCACTTCCCGTGGTCACCAGCGTGGGATTGAGCCTGGCGTTCTCCATTAACGGCGGCGCACTGACTGAAACGGTTTTTTCATGGCCCGGGATCGGGCGGGAGCTCATATTTGCCGTCAGCAACAATGACTATCCCCTGGCCCTGGCTTCATTTCTGTTTATATCCATTGTCGTTTTGGTGGCCAATCTCGTAGTGGACATTCTCTATGCCTATCTTGACCCGCGGATCCGATATTGACGGTGGAGCCATGAAAAACCCCATGAACGCAGCGCAATTGAAAAGAAGCTATAACATCCAACGTTTTCTGGAGGGCTGGTCCCTTTTTTATGAAAACCTGGTGGGCCGCATCGGGCTCATTCTGCTCATGATCTTTGGCCTGATGGCGCTTTTGAGCTTTATCCCCCCACTGATCGATCCCATGTATCACCCCATGACCGGCGTTGATCCGGACATTTCCCGCTCCACACCGCCGAGCCTTCATCACTGGCTGGGAACGGACAATATCGGACGCGATCTTTTCAGCCAGCTTTTGACCGGCGCCCGGATCGCTTTTCTCGTTGGCGTTTCCGCTGCTTTCATGAGCATTGTCTTTGGAACACTCATCGGAATGGTTGCCGGATATGCCGGCAGGGTAACCGATTCCCTGCTCATGCGCTTTGCCGACATCATCATGGTTATGCCCTCCTTGCTGGTGGTGCTTTTGATGGCCTCATTTTTCGGGCAACTCAACATATGGATAATTGTCCTGTTGATCGCCCTTTTCCGCTGGCCGGGGGTCTCCCGGGTAATCCGCTCCCAGACCCTCTCCCTGAAACAGCGGCCCTTCATTGACATGGCCCGGGTAGCCGGGGCCTCCCACCTGAGGATCCTGTTCCGGCACATCCTGCCCAATGTTTTGCCCATGGCGCTTCTGTATATGACCTTCCGGGTCACCTCGGCCATTATCGTGGAAGCCGCACTCGCGTTTCTGGGCTTTGGCGATCCCAACACCGTGAGCTGGGGCATGATGCTCCAGTGGGTATGGAAGACCGGGCACATGTTCCAGGCCCCTTACTGGCTGCTGCCGCCCGGAATCTGCATCTCGCTGATCACCCTGTCGTTTTACATGATGGGCCGGGCCATGGAAGAAGTTCTGGACCCCCGTTTGCGAAAGGAAGGACAACGCTTATAAATGACGCTGCTTGCGGTTGACAACCTCTCGATTACTTACCAGACCCGTTCGGGCCCCCATGTGGCCGTCGACGACGTCTCTTTTGACCTTGAAAAGGGCCAATCCCTTGGCATCGTGGGAGAATCCGGCTGCGGAAAGACCACCATCGGCATGGGACTCCTGCGGCTCCTGCCGGCCAATGCGACCATTACCGACGGCAGCATCCGGTTTGCCGGGAACAATTTGCTGGATCTCCCGGTCAACGCCATGCAGGCCATCCGATGGAAAAACATCTCCATGATCTTCCAGGCAGCAATGAACGCCTGGAACCCGGTGCAACGGGTGGGGGATCAGATCATCGAGGCCATTCGGACCCACTATCCGGAAACATCCCGGGCTGAGGCCACAGAAGCGGTCAAGCGCCTCTACGAAGCCGTGGATATCCCCGGGAACCGCATCTTCAACTACCCTCACGAATATTCCGGCGGCATGAAACAACGGGCGATTATCGCCATGGCCCTCTCCTGCCAGCCCGATCTCTTAATTGCCGATGAGCCGACAACCGCCCTGGACGTAATTGTGCAGGATCAGATCATTGAAAAGCTCAAAGCCATCCAGACCGAGAGAAATATCGCGGTTATTTTTATCTCCCACGACATTGGCGTGGTCGCGGAAGTCTGCCACACCATCATGGTCATGTATCAGGGGAAAATCGTGGAATCCGGCAGACGCGAGGAGGTTTTCGGTTCGCCAGCGCACCCCTATACCCAGGCCCTTCTGTCTTCATACCTGACAATAGACGGGGTTTTCGAGGTTCATGAAGACCAGGCGGCAAGCGCCTGCGCAGCGCCCGGCGAACTGCCCGCGGGACTTTGCGCATACCTCCCCCACTGCCGGCAAGCGGAGTTGGACTGCCGGCGCCTTCCAGCCGGGTGGCAGGAAATATCCCCCACACACAAGGCCAGGTGCCGCTTATGCAGTTAGAAACTAAAATGGAGAAAACCGCCAAAAACCACTCCCCTATCCTGGACGTCGAACAGGTGGTCAAGCGCTACCGTGATGAGCGGAGCCTTTTCAGACATGGGGCAGACTGGATAACTGCCCTGAACGGGGTCAATCTCACAATCCAAAAAGGCGAGGTCTTCGGCCTGGTTGGGGCCAGCGGTTCGGGCAAAACCACCCTGGGTCGGCTGGCGCTCAAGCTCGAGCCCTATGATTCCGGCAGCATCCGGTTTCAGGGAGTTGCGACCCGGACGCTTAAAGGGAAGGAATTAAAGGCCTTTCGGCGAAAAGTGCAGCTGATTCCCCAGGATCCTTACCAATCCCTGAATCCGTATCTCTCTGTCTATGATACCGTGGCTGAACCCTTGATTATTCACAATATCGGCGACAGCCAGACCCAGAAAACAATCGTGAAGGATTGTCTCGCGGCAGCCGGGCTTGTCCCGCCGTCGGCTTACTTTCAGCGCTACCCCCATCAACTCAGCGGGGGCGAGCGCCAGCGGGCGGCCATTGCCAGGGCCATGGTCCTGGAGCCCGAGTTCGTAATTGCCGATGAGCCGACCTCCATGCTGGATGCTTCCATATCGTTTACAATTTTTAAGCTTCTGGCCAAAATTCAGAAAGCCCGATCCGTTACGTTTCTGTTTATTACCCATGATTTGGCTGCGGCCCGATTTCTGTGTGACCGCATCGCGGTTATCTACCAGGGCGAAATCGTTGAAACCGGCTCCAGCGAGGCGGTTATCCAGAACCCGCAGTCGGACTACACCCGTGCCTTGATCAGGGCCCAGCCCAGGTTTAGTTTCGTTAAATAAAAAAGGAGACAGCAGCCACCATGACCTATCCCTTTTTAATCTCCATTCCCCACTGCGGCAGCCAGGTACCGCCTGAGGCCCGGGCTTTGATGGCTTTGGATGACGCGCAGATCTATGATGCCAAGGATATCGGAAGCGATGTCCTGTTTGAAAACCTTCCGGCAAAAACGGTCATTAAAGCCCGCTTCAGCCGCCTGCTTGTGGATTTAAACCGCGCCGCAGACGACCGGGGGCCCAAGGGCGTTGTCGCGAAAACAGACTACCGGGGCCGGCAGATCTATCTGCCGGGGCGGTATCCGGATGAACGCGCCATTGAGGAGCGGCTCCGGGCCTACTACAGCCCTTATCATGAAAAAATCCGCCAGGCATTGGCGGATCCGGGAATTGCCGGGCTGTTTGACTGTCATTCCTTAAACGGCACCGCACCGATGGATGCGCCGGATGCCGGTCAGAAACGGGCTGAAATCATTATCAGCAACAACGGGGATACATACGGCGGGCCATCTGCGCGTCTGGGGGAGCCCACCTGTTCCAGGGAAATGATCCAGGGGGTCCGATCCGCGCTGGCGGCGGCGGGCTTTCGCGTTTCCGTCAACCATCCTTACCAGGGCGGCTTCATAACCTTGCATTACGGCAGACAGCTGGCCGCTGTAGGAAAATTCGCAATACAGATCGAGATGAACCAGGATCTTTACCTCGATGCCCGTGGAATGGATGCAGATCAAGCCAAGGCAGAAACGGTCCGCAGCCGGATTCACGCTGCATTTGCGCGGATCACGAAGATGCTTACTAATTTTTGACATTTTTTAAACTTCACCCCGGCATTGCTCCCGGAAATTGCAGGTGATTTCCATCCAAACCGGCTGATTATGGCCGACAACGCAAAAAAGCCGGGGCAAGGCCCCGGCTTTTTCATTCAAACTATAACTAATTTAGGTCTAAGACTTAGAGATCAACGCGGAAGTTGAAGTCGAGGTAGCTCAAGTCGCCTTGATCAATGTCCGGTGAACCATCGACCGCCAGGTCGCCGCGGTCAAGGAAACCGATTTCCGGAATCACCTTTATACCCTTGGCCAGCTGGTAGGGAGCCTGCACGTAAAAGAGCATGGCGGTCTGTTCGGCCGTTGTGCCCTGGGCAACGTCAACTTCGGCACCCATGTAGCCGACTCCGGCTTCCACACTGAAATCGTCGTTCAAGTTGGCACCGGCAACCAGAGTCGCCTGCATCAAAGCGGAGTCTTCAAAATCGCCGCCCGCAGCAGGCTGAGCGTTCAGAACCCCTACACTGTTATTGACCAGGCCAAAAACGGCTTGGCCGTAGTTGCCGGCATTCTGCATGTAACTCACGGTACCCTTTAGAT
>P_1C_Sed_2_UnCtyDRAFT_1000612_pt1 | contig 10675 bp, 12 predicted proteins | sample Pon1CUnioCityCA_4_FD_10229 | JGI IMG/M metagenome (IMG submission 10229) | reverse complement strand
GTCATCATATTTCCGACCCTGATGGAAAAACTACCACTGGCCTTTTTGGTATGGATCGGCGTNGGNGGNNTNGCTTACACNNTNGGNGCNGTGATTTACGGNATTNAAAAACCGAATCCCATTCCCAACTGGTTTGGGCACCACGAAATTTGGCACCTTTTTGTAATGGCCGGCACCTTTTCGCACTTCTGGGCCATTTATTATTACCTGCCCGGATATATGGGCTAAATTGTTTTTTTATTCCAGTCTGGAAGAAGTAATTTATAATAAATGCTAATCCTTATATTTATGATTGTCTCCATCATTATTAGATTTAGCTATTGTAAATAATCACTATAAGGAAGCATGATACGTAAAGCACTATTACTTCTTTGTTTTCTATTTTTATTTTCTGCTTCTTCCTTTGCCCAGTTCTATCCCACAAAACATCGTCCCCCGGATCAAAACTGGCAACAATTGAAAACGCCTCATTTTGAATTCATTTTTGCCCAAGAAAATGAGTCGCAAGCCCGAGAGCTCGCAAAAATTTTGGAATCACAGTATGCAAGTGTACAGGATATTGTGGGCGGAGAGCTCGATAACTTTCCCATCATCCTAAATAACTACAACGACCGTTCAAACGGATTTGTCACCCCTTTTAACTTCCGGTCGGAGATTGAACTTCCTCCCATCAAAGGCAAATCGCTGAATCCTCAAACCGGCAATTGGCTAACCAATGTAGGACCGCATGAGCTGGTTCATGCCCTGCAGTTCAGCAATCTGGGAGATTATAATATTCCCCGTTTTATCAGCCTTTTTTCTCCCGATCTGGCACGTATGTTTCATTCAGCTATTCCAATGGGTATGCATGAGGGTATTGCCGTTTATCATGAAACTGAACGGGTCACTGCTCACGGTGGCAGAGGTCAATATCCTTTTTTTACCAACCAGTTTGATGCGACTTTTAGCAGTGAACAACGCTGGTCGATGGGTCAACTGATGCAGACAAGCAGCTACACGCGACCGTTTGGTCGGCATTATATTGGCGGCTACGAATTTACNGATTGGTTGCACTTAGAATACGGGGATAATATTACCCAACAAGCCCTCGACTTCTATATGAATTTTCCCTTTCTGGGGTATGGCATGGCCCTGCGTCATGCTACAGGATTGTGGCCCGGACAGCTTTATAACGATTTTGAGGAGTACCATGAGGGTCGTCTTAATAAAGAGGTGAGCGATCCTCTTTTTACAGAGCTTGATGTGCCATACAAAGGACCGGAAATTCGGCGCCCAAAATGGCTATCTGATTCCAAACTTATCTTTTTCGGATCGTTCTACAATGCCCGCTCCGGCTTCTACACTTATAATCTGGACAATAAAAAAATACACCGCCTGATCACCACAAACTCGGTCAGTGATTTCCAGTATGATCTATCTGCTGATCTTACCAAGCTGATATACAGCTACTACGAAACCGATGCCATTTATGACAATACAGCCAAAACCGAATTGGTGCAGTACGACTTAAAGACCCATCAGAAAAAACAGCTAACGAAAGATGGCAGGGTATACGCGCCTATTTTTTATGGGGATGAACTGCTTGCCCTTAAATCTCATCCGGTGCGATCGAAGCTGGTTTCCCTAAATGCATCCAATTATAGTGAGGAGCAAGAGATTTTTTCGGCACCGAATCACCATATTAAAGCCGCGGCCACCAACCAAGACCATGAGCAACTGGCTATTGTATCTAACAAAAACGGACAGCAAGGACTGTGGATTACAGAATGCAAATCTATTTCCCAGCAGTTAAAAGAAGAGCCCGTTTTGGCCTTCAAAAAAGGATCTGTTTTTGATCCTGAATGGCATCCCACAGACAATAAACTGCTATTCAGCGCTGACTTTACCGGCACGATGCAACTTTATGAATATAATCTTTCGGAACAGGAAGTTCTGCAAGTTACTAATACGAAACTGAACGCTTTTGAAGGTAGTTACAGCCCGGATGGGGATCGGATTGCTTTTGTACGTCAAGAAGAGAATATGCGTCTGCCGACAGTATTGAAGCGCAAGGCCTTTTTAAACAAACCGGTTAAAAAAGAACTTTGGCAAAAAGGGCCACCAAAAGCCGCTAACGGGTTTTCTGATATCATCTCTGATTCCATTGCCCAGGCTTCNACAAATTGGCAATCTGCAANATATTCATCAAGTATAGCGTGGTTGAAGCCGCGAACGGTTGTTCCCTTTGCGGATGAAGTATCAAGTTCAAGCGATTACCAGGCCGGAATTTCGCTACACAGTGTNAATACNTTGTCGACCCAGTCTTACTCGGCCGATATCTCCTATTTTAAAGGTCGGGGATGGTATGATGNTACCTATCAAAACAAAACATTTTGGCCGGGGATAAAACTNCGAGCTTTTAATGATCCGGCATACCGNTCTGCTTCAGGCATTGGTATACTGGGCAGACAGGAGCGGAGCTTGGCACTGAGTGTTCCTTTTCAAGTGAAACTGGACCAAAATATCTACAGCACTTCGTTTTTCGTAGAACCGGAGGTTCGTCGATCTCAGCTTCGCTTTTTTGATGCCAATTTTGAAAACTCAGTCTCTGACTTTGCTAACCTTACGGTTGGAAATATCTATGCACAATTCAATTATCGGCTGCAGCAAAACATTCGGGACCTTCAGCCAAATTCAGGTCTTCTTTTATTTTCAGAGGTTGAACATTATTTGACAGGAGATGAGCTTACATTTGGATCCCCNAACAATGAAATNAACTTTTCATCCCCGGATGCTACAGCANTTCGTGGCGGCATTTATGGGTTTGTAGCTCCGCTTAAACGATGGAATCAATCGCTGCGAATTGGCATACGGGGACTCACGCAGTCAGATCCGATTTTTAATAACCAATCCATCGTCTCGGAGGGATTCTCTGGCTTTGTTTTTCCAAATTCACGCAACCTTTTAAGCTTTGATTCACGCTACACTATTCCACTTTTCTATGTTGATGACGGAGGATTGTTGCTCCCGTTATATTTAAGCAACATCTATTTGGTTGCTTTTTCCAATACCGTTACCGATCCTGCATTCGCTGACTGGTATAATGATTCCCGAACTGTTTTTGGCATTGGGGTACGAACAAGCTTTCAGCTTTCAAATCTAAGATTTAATATCGGTTTTGGCTTTGGATATGAACCCACTCGTAAACAGACCCAATTTTTTATAGGAGATTTTTAGCCATATACTTATCTCATAATTTTAGTCTCATTCTTCACTATGAATTTTCATTTTTCTATTTTGTCAAAAGTACTTCCAACTTTTCTGATCGGTTTATTGCTGCTCACCGGATGTGGAGAACCGGAACCCAAGGATTCAGATCCCGATCGAAGGAAAAGTCCCATTGCCATTGCCCAAACAACCCATAACCCGAGTGACACCTATATTAAAATAGTGTATGGCCAACCCTATAAAAATGATCGACAAATTTTTGGGGAGCTGGTGCCTTATGGTGAAGTCTGGAGAACAGGTGCCAATGAAGCGACTGAACTGACGACTACACAAAATATTTCCTTTGCCGGTAATACGCTTGACGCTGGAACCTATGCGCTTTTCACTATTCCTCGTAAGGATAATGAATGGACCATCATTCTAAATAATGAATTAGGGCAGTGGGGGGCTTTTGAGTATGACTCTAACCATGATGTTTTGCGTGTTGATGTGCCTTCTCAATCCACAGAAAAAGTAACCGAAGCGCTTACCATTCGTTTCTCCGATATTCAAGGTGATTCCACCAATATTATTATGACATGGGATAAGACAGAGGTTAAGATCCCGATTAATTTCCACAGTGCCGATTCACCTACCTGATTCTAATAGTAGTAGGTCTTCAAAATGTTGTGAGCTACAAAACATTAATGTTCGTCAATCGTATGGTGTACTCGTTATCACTATAACAAACGATGCTATGTACTCATGCAGAAACCATACGATTACATTTATGTCCTGCTTTCTCTTTGTCTTCTTATCCTCATAATTCCCCAACGCAGTTTCGCTCAATCCAGTGATCGGGATTCCCAAAAGATTGAAGTCATGGTATTGGGTACGTTCCATTTTCATCATGCCCCCGACTACTATGATATTTTATCACCAGCCAAACAAAAGGAACTTGAATCCGTTCTTGATAAACTTTCCGAATTTGACCCAACAAAAATTGCCCTGGAAGCCTCCTATAAAGATTCCTCCAAATTCGATAGTCTTTATCAACAATATCGAAAGGGCAACCATCAGCTAACCAATAATGAACGACAGCAACTTGGGTTTCGGTTGGCTGATCAGCTTGATCATGAGACTGTCTATGCAATTGACTATAAGCAACCTTGGCCCTATGGCGAGGTAATGGGATGGGCTAAAGAAAATAGCCCCGACTTTTTAAAGATTTATGATACTTGGAAAAAATCGATAAATAGTTATCAGGACAGCCTATATAAAAACGCTACGCTTACCGAGATTTTCGAATGGCTTAACAGTAATGATCATAATAAAAGATTAGACGAAATTCGGATACAACGATCTACATTAGGAGGAGGGTCCAATTTTGTTGGCGTTAAAACGATGTCTTCATCGTACAACCGAAATCTCAAAATTTTTGCTAATTTAATAAGATATGCCGAATCCGGCGACCGTATTTTAGTTATCTACGGCTCGGGGCACAATTATTTTTTACGCGAATTTGTACAGATGCATCCCGATACAAAATTAGTAGAAACGCTGGACTATCTTTAAAAAATCATTTTGCAGCAGTACTTTGCTTCACTTTCTTCAGCAGTTCATCGGGCACGTCCAGCTCCATACGCAATAACATTGAGGCATGGGTTTTACCCTGAGCATCCAGTTTTAGTGATACCGTACCACCGCCCCCCAGGCTTTCGTGGAGTACAAAGTTAAGTGCACCAATATTGGGCAATTCATACCGATCAACTTCTCCCTTGCAAATATGCTTCATATGCTCTTTAACGACATCGGCAGTAAGGTTTTCCTTTAAAAATGGAAACACATCCGGGTGACGAGCAATCACGCCCACATTACTGCCGTCGCCTTTATCGCCACTTCGTCCGTGTGCTATTTCGATGAGCTTTACTGTTGCCATAAACTTACCTCTGCTTTTCATTTTCTATTGTGGATAAAGATAGATTGATGAGTGCCCCCCTGCAACCAAAAAAATATCATTTTTCGTAAACGATTTTTTGCAGAGCACCGTTACATTATCTCACAGATACTTTAATATCAAACTATATAACATTTATGAGTTATTTTGACAAAATTTCTGACATTTACGATCACATAGCACAGGGAACAGCAATGGATGCATTTGAGAAATATTACGCCGAAGATGTTACCATGATTTTGGAAGACGGTACTGCTGTTGAAGGAAAAGATGCCAACCGCGACCGCGAAAACGAATTTTTCAGCAGTGTTGAAGAGTTTCACGGCATCGAGGTTAAGGGTATTACATCCAATGAAGACGAAGGTATTACCGCAGTAGAATCTACGATGACGGTAACCTTTAAAGGAGCCGATGGTCCCATGGAACTTGAACAGGTAGCTGTACAGCACTGGGACGGCGATGAAATTGATACCGAGCGATTTTACGGTACCCAAGACGGCTAAATTTTTAAAAAAAAAAAGGGCTTTTTTTATTGATTATACACCTATTTAACCACTGTCATTTTCTTTCTCGATATCAAATTGGTTGAGGGAGAAAGAATCCGTAATTTCCACGCGCTTCACCTCATCAATTTTTACCACAGATATTTACTTCAAATAAATTCTTTTTTCTCACAATGAGTAAACCAAAGCGCGTAGTTGTTACCGGACTGGGAGCATTATCACCACTCGGAAATAGTGTCGATGAATTCTGGTCCAACCTTACTGATGGCGTAAGTGGCGCCGATCGCATTACCCATTTTGATCCCTCTCAATTTCGCACACACTTTGCCTGCGAACTCAAAGATTATGACCCTTCTGATTACTTAGAACATAACATGATTCGTCGTTCCGATCCGTACAGTCAATATGCACTGGTTTCAACCGATCAGGCAGTAAAAGATTCGGGGCTCGATTTTGACGACATGGATCCTTTCGATACCGGTGTAATCTGGGGCAGCGGTCAGGGAGGAATGAAAACCTTTGAGGAGGAAGTGAAAAATTATACACAGCGTGATTTCAATCCGCGCTTTAACCCATTTTTTGTCCCCAAGCTGATCATCAACATGGCACCCGGGCTTATCTCTATGAAATACGGACTCATGGGTATCAACTATGCTACCGTTTCGGCCTGCGCTACATCCAATACCGCGATCATGGATGCACTTAATTATATCCGGTGGGGTAAAGCCAAGGTCATGATCACCGGCGGATCCGAAGCAGGCATTACCGAAGCTTCTTTTGGTGGATTTTCGGCGATGCGCGCGATGTCGCAGCGCAATGACGATCCCAAAAGCGCCTCACGTCCCTTCGATAAAGACCGCGATGGTTTTGTAATGGGCGAAGGAGCAGCCACCCTTATTCTTGAAGAATATGAGCACGCTAAGGCACGCGGCGCCAATATTTATGCCGAAGTTACGGGTGCAGCCATGACAGCCGACGCCTATCACATGACAGCAACACATCCCGAAGGAAAAGGAGCTACTGCGGCAATGAAGCAAGCACTGAACGACAGTGAGCTCAATGCTGAAGATGTTGATTATCTTAATACCCATGCCACTTCTACACCGGTGGGAGATATCAGCGAAATTAAGGCTACGGTGAATGTTTTTGGAGAAAATCCCGATCATTTAACCATTGGGGCTACAAAATCAATGACGGGACACCTGCTCGGTGCAGCCGGAGCTATTGAAGCGATTGCCAGTATTAAGTCTATTAACGATAATCTGATTCCCCCGACCATCAATACCAATAATATTGATGAGGACATTCCGTCATCGCTTGATATTATTCTGGGCGAAACCAGAGAAAAACAGGTGAATGTAGTGATGAGTAATACCTTTGGCTTTGGAGGCCACAATGGTATTGTAGTCTTCAAAAAAGTATAGAACTACGCTGATATATTTTGATTTATGCCCGGTCACCTCGGCCGGGCTTTTTTTTAGTCTTATCCAATAAAATATTGGACGCCCTCCGAACTATTTACCTCTGATATTCCTTTACAAGGAAAAAAGCAGGCATATGGATATCGATCATTTCTTACGACTCAGTTTTACTTACGCCATTGATGCAAAAAAGCTAAATGACGGCCCTTTTGGGGCACTTGTTCTGGATGAACAGAACGAGATTATCGCCCGCGCCGGCAATACAGCCAACAGTGATCATTCGATCACTTACCATGCCGAAATCAATGCCATTCAGCAGGCTGAATATAACAGGGGCAAAGGTAAACTAAAGGGATGTACATTAGTCAGCAGTGCTGAACCTTGTCCCATGTGTGCCTCAGCTATTGCCTGGTCGGGATTAAGTAAGGTTATATATGGTGTGTCGATTGAAACCCTAAAAGCAGAAGGCTTTGCCCAAATTGATATTGGCTGCCGGGAGATTTTAGAGCGAGCTAATTACCCTATAAAAGTGATTGGCCCGCGATTAGAAAAAGAAGGGATAAATGTTTTTACAGAAGATTACTAATCAGTTGATAAGTTACAGTCCCAGTTTGGACAGAAGAAACTGCCAGCCTAAATATAGTCGCTTTGCTTCCATTATATTCTTTCCCTCAAACAAGGCAATCATCTTTCCGTTGAGGGTCACTTTCGTATCAAAGGAAGAACTTAACAATTGCCCGAACTGAGATTGCAGTAACCCTTCGAATAATTCCCTTTTGCGTATGACCTCACGCAGTGTTCGTCCATTGGAAATACTTATCAACAGCGAAGATGGACTTGTATTTTCTACAGATATAGCCCCATAGCCTGTAGCTATATTCAGGTCTATATCCATAGAAATTTTGTCTTTTTTTTCTGCCACAGGAAATGAGTTATTCGGAGCGTTCACGGGTATGAATTTTTACAGTGCCGTTAAGCTTCCATTTCGCATGCGTAGCATCTCCATTGGCAGAACTGGGTACAAATACTTCGAGATTCTCAAAGTCATAGGTAATCTCAGCATTGCGTCCGGTTAATTTATCGTATAGGCCAATAGCTAAGTCGGGCCAATTTTGCGTGTCATTAGACATAATAAAAAGTGTTTTGTTAGGATTGTGATAGTTACTGTTACAATCATTCCGAAACTACTTTAATTCCCTCAAAACATGTTTTTTTAGCATTTCTTTGTGTTGAAACGAACGCCATCAATTCATCGTTAGTAATGGATTATAAGCTTAAAGTAATTGTTAAAAATATGCTCACATCAATAAACAGATCGGAAATCGAAAAGATGGATAAGGTTCCCCGCCTCAAGCTCATTAATAGCTTGTCGGGCTTTAAAAGTGCTAACCTTATGGGGACAATTAACGAGGAGGGCGTCGAAAATCTGGCAATATTCAGCTCTGTTGTTCACCTGGGATCCAACCCTCCTCTGCTGGGATGTATCCTGCGCCCCCAAACCGTACCGAGACACACCTATAAAAACATTAAAGAAATCGGTTGGTACACCGTCAACCACGTAAACAGTGCTATATACAGGAAGGCCCATCAAACTTCCGGCAAGTACCGAGAAGAGTTATCAGAATTTGAAGTCAGCGGCTTAGAATCGTGGTATTCCGAGACCTGCCGTGCTCCCTATGTTGAAGCAGCTCGTATTAGAATTGGCTTAAAGCCCGTTGAAGAACACTTTGTGGAGGCAAATAAAACCATGATGCTGGTGGGTGCTATTCAGGAAATCTGGATACCGGAAAATTGTAGGGAAGAGGATGGATTCCTGGATATTGAAAAAGCCGGTACGGTCACTATTAGTGGATTAGATGCTTATCATACCACCAACCGTCTCGATAAGATGGAGTATGTCCGAGTGGAAGATAGCCTAAAACGCAACGAAAGCAGCTAATTCCTCCGGTTTAGGTCGGGTTATAGAATTTATGGCATAGTTATGCCACGGCTTTCCAGAACTAAGTCAATTGAGCGAAAATGTAATTGGCAAAGCAAATTTGAAATTTACCGGCTTACCATTTTTTGTTGCCGGTTCGAATGAAGCTTTTTGCACAGCTTCAACGGCGGCCCTGTCACACCCATATCCCAATCCCTTGTCGACTTGTAAATCTTGGGCTTTTCCTTTTTTATTGACGACAAAACTGACAATCACACGGCCCTGAATTCTGTTTTTTTGTGCCTCAGGCGGATACTCCAATTTACGCTGAACACGCTTCAGACCTCCCTTTAACTTGGGGAATTCTACCCCGGGTTCTAATATAGGTTGTTGTCCGTAAACCCTATTATCAGTTGTGACTTCATTTTGTGCTTCTGTCGACTGTTCCGTGGATTTACAGCTGACAACTAACAGCAATGCCGCCGTTAGAAAAACGCTCCATTTTGATTTCATAGTCAATTTATTGGGTAGTGATATGACTTCCGAGGATGTTACGAAAATTATTTCTCGGAAAACAATTATGTATTTAAGGAAGTAATTTTATTCGCTCCAAGGCGGTACGATACCATTCATCCGAGCATAGGCAATGGACTGACCCACATGCTCACTTTTATGGGTAATCAGTTGCATTAACACCGCCTGTCCATTTACGGTATTGCCATACATTTGTGTTTCATCCTGCAGCTTTGAAACAGGCATTTCTTTCATTGCTGCTTTCACGTGGTTGATGGACCGCTCCAGAATAGCTACCACATTTTCCTTGCCTGTTATGGATTCAATATCTTCCATATTCACATCGTCAGGTGCCGGAATTCCCAGCGAATTTTCCAGGTAGTAAAAGTTATAGCGTGCGATATGAGTATACACTTCTTCTACAGACATTACGCCTTCTTCCGGTCGCCAGGAATACTTATCAGCGGGCATTGCTTCGGCCAGCGAAAGAACGCGCGAAGCATAATCAAAATGTCTGCTAAATTGATTCTTGAAATTATTGGATTCCTGAGCCTGTAGAGGCTGGATCCAACAAACCATAATTAGTACCGATAGTATAGCTCCTGTTATTTTTTTCATAGCACATCATGTTTATTGGGGTGTAAAACTTCGACCTTATATCAAAATCACCTTCTGCTCCCATTCTTCTTTTGAGCAGTGTTATTAATATCGGGCTTTTCAATGTTCGTAAAAAATTGCTTCAACGAGTATACCACTAAATCCTTATCCACTTCGTTAATAGGATGACCAGTCTTGGGTAAAACGATTAGCTCTGAATTATCCGTTTTTCTATAGGCGGCTACAGTCTGATCGAGCCCGGCTGTCGTATCAGAATCCCCGATATGAAATCGAATGGGACAATCAATCTTCTTCCAATCATCCGCCTCAATGCTTGGATGTTCCCCCAAATACCCCAACATATCGCGAGTACTGTTTACCACTCTCTCCCAGCCTGATAAATGCCGTTCTTTTAGCTTTTCGATAAAGTGCGGCACTTTTTCTACCATTTTTCCCGGGTGCAGGTATTTACTCTCCCGTTCTGCAATCTCTTTATTCCAATGCAATATGGTACCAAGCGTTGCCACCGCATTTACTCTTTCGGGGTGATCTTTTGCCAAGACCAGTGCAACATATCCGC